>Ga0247843_1009484_pt1 | contig 10795 bp, 10 predicted proteins | sample LaCruzMarch2017__FD_192420 | JGI IMG/M metagenome (GOLD analysis project Ga0247843, IMG submission 192420) | Freshwater microbial communities from meromictic Lake La Cruz, Castile-La Mancha, Spain - LaCruzMarch2017_8m | ecosystem: Environmental > Aquatic > Freshwater > Lake | place: Spain...
TAACCTCGATTTTAATTTTTCGCCAGCAAATCAAGCGGCCATCCATGCAGGTTTCGATGCGGTGTTGGCGGTGCTCAACGACCCGAATATTCCGTATGTCAATCTCACCAAAAGCGAACGTAAATCCTGTAGCACTATAGGTCCCAAGCGCATGGCGTATGTGCAGGATGCGGTGAACAATCTGGTTCCGGAGTTCCCAAATCTGGCCAGCCCAAGCATTGCTATATCGCGCACCACCACGTTGTTCGAACTTGTGGCGTTCATCGCTACTATAGCCCCCAAAATGGCCGAGATTAACGACCGCTTGACCGATGTGGGGCTTAATGCCGAAAAAATAGTGTTTCTCAGCATGCGCGACAGCTACGGGTTGGCCAAAATGCAAGAGGGCCGCATGCCCGGTGCCGATGTGCTAATGGCCGCCATAGCCCCGTTGTTTGCACCCTCGGGCAGCAACGTAAGCACCCCACCGGCACCTTAGTTCCACTTGCCCAACCCCTTGCCTAGGTTGCTGGTTGCTTAACATCCCGTCACGTTAACGCATCTACCGAATCCAAACATCCATTTGGACGCTGTAAACCGCAGATAAGTCTTCGTAAACCGCAGATAAGACTTCGTAAACCGCAGATAACGCTTCGTAAACCGCAGATAACGCTTCGTAAACCGCAGATAACGCTTCGTAAACCGCAGATAACGCTTCGTAAACCGCAGATAACGCTTCGTAAACCGCAGATAAGTCTTCGTAAACCGCAGATAAGTCTTCATAAACCGCAGATAAGTCTTCATAAACCGCAGATAAGTCTTCGTAAACCGCAGATTCAACGCAGATAATGTGCATAAATACTACTTTTACTACCCATTATTCAGCGTAAATACACCTGGAAATCATGATAATATTGACCGCAGAAGAGGCCGAAGGACTTCAGCCATTAGGAAAAGGAAAGTTCACTTGGCTCTACAAACAGCTGGTGTTGCTGCAAGTGGGCGAGGCCATCGTAATTCCCTATGGCGATTGGAAAACCAAAGAACCACCCTACCGCACCATCCGCACAGCGGCCAAAAACCTAACCCGCACCTTCGACTACGGCCATCACCCCGATGGAAACGGCTGGATGGTGAAACGTATGGCGTAACACCACTGCAAAGGATTTGCATGGAAGCACGGCACTTCGCCCAAGGGTTCTACGGATGGCTTTAGACCTTATATTTGACAAAAGCGAATTGAAACACAAACGATTAAGCGGATAGGACAAAAAGCGATATGAGAGATTGGTATTTTATATCCGATTGTTGTTTGCAATTTAAAGAAAAGACCATGAGACTGATTATTATTTATTTCCTTCTCCTGAGCAATGTGATTGCAAATGGACAAACTTCAACTTACCATCCATTACCTGAGAGTTATGCTGTCTGGAATGTCTATTATCAATATTCCTGTTTTGGCCTAGGAAACGGAGGTTCCACAGCCTATGACTATCCGATTGTCATTTCGGGAGATACGGTCATCCAGAATCAGCTTTATAAGAAATTAGAAACCCCCTTTTTTTTAGGCACTACAATTGGCGATTGCTACAGTATACCTGTTGACCCTGCTTACCAAGGAGCTTTCAGACAAGACATATCTAATAAAGAGGTGTATTACGTACCTCAATTCGGAACCGAGGAAGAACTTCTCTTTGACTTCAATATGGAAGTAGGCGATACGGTAAAAGGACATTTAGCAACATATAATGACAATCATATTATTACTTCAATTGATTCAATACTGGTTGATAATAACTACCGAAAACAATGGAATATTGGTGCTAGTTCTGGTTTGAGACTAATTGAAGGAATTGGTTCCACATTTGGCTTTTTTAAGCCATTACCCAGTGTATTAAGCCATCAGCCATTTTTTGACCTGACGTGCTTTCAAGAAAATGGGACAACCTTGTACCCTGAGAATACAACCGATTGTCTTGTGGTTACAGACATTCAATCTGTTACTAATGAGAAGCTGGCAACTACAGCGTTTCCTAACCCAAGTACAGAGGCAGTCCAGTTGAATTTCGGCAAGACAGTAAGCTGTTTGACTGTTAATGTTTTTAGCTCGTTAGGAGAACTTATTTCTTCCAAACAGATTAAGTACCTCGATTCTTACAAGCAAATTCTGCCTGAAGTCCAAGGAATTTATCTAATTCAGCTAATTGAAGGAAATGGTGATGAAAGTGTGCTTAGGGTAGTCAAAAGATAAAAATTAAAACTAATTGCAACTCAACTGGCCGTGGCGTAACCTCTCCCATACCTATTGACATCAACTTCCGTGCAAGCCTCAGGCAGATTCGTAGCGCACTGGGAAATCTGAAATTCAAGACTTAGTACGCCTTAACACGACACTAAGGAAGGCCTAAGCGCCCTTGCAACTGCCAACAAAGGCCAATAGCTGCTATCTCCTGTTTTAGGTGAATCCCCACACGAACGCCCGCTATTCCTGCAAAACAGGAATTCTGGAAGCGCAAATCGTCAAGATCTGGGCGTTCTGTAAAAATATTTTACCCAAGAGTCATATACATAAGAAACCTATGTATATATTTGCAGCATGTATTCGCAAGAACTCTTAAAGGGAACACTCCAAATCATCGTGCTCAGCCTATTGGCCGAGAAAGAAAAGATGTATGGCTATGAAATAACGCAGCATGTAAAAGAGCGCACCGAGGGTAAAATACAGCTCACCGAGGGCGCCCTCTATCCTACGTTGCACAAACTGGAAGCCGAAGGATTGCTAACCACCGAAAAGGTGAGCATCGGCAAACGGGTGAGAAAATACTACCGCCTTACCGAAAATGGCAATGCGCAGGCCAACGATAGGGTAGAGGAGTTTCGTAGTTTTTCGGAAACCATGAACCGCTTATTGAATCCCATCCTTCCTCAAATGCAATGGTCATGGTAGAACTAAGCGAATTTCAGATAGACATAGTTAGCGCCTACATCCGCGAAAATGGCGTGGCGCAAGATGAGTTGCATGAAGATCTACTAGATCATGTGTGCACCAGTATTGAAAACAGACTCCGACAAGGCGACTCATTTGAGGACGCTTTTCACTATACCATCAAACTCTTTGGTCCGGGAGGCTTGATGCAAGTACAACAGGACACCTTTGAATTACTAACCGAAATAAACACAATCATGAAAAAATTAGCGTTTGGTTTCGGGCTGACTTCTACTTTTCTTCTCTTGGCGGGGACGATTTTTAAACTCATGCATTGGCCGGGTGCCAATATCATGGTAGTGATAGGCGCGGGCTTGCTCGTGCTGTTTTACCTACCACTGCTATTGTACTACAAGCTGAAAGAATCACCTCGCAGCGAGGCGCTGATGCACACCACAGGCTTTATTGGACTAGCGTTCACCACCTTGGGCACGCTATTCAAGATAATGCACTGGCCGGGCGCAGCGGCACTCTTGCTGGGCGGCATGGCTGCATTGGCCTTTGGGTATGTACCGCTATATTTCTATAAAAAATACCAGTCATCGGTTAATAAACCGATTACGCTCTCGGCCTCGCTAGTGGCCATCACCTGCCTGATATTGGTATTTGCACTTTCGCGCATAAACCCAAGCATACACTACGAGCGTGGCATATCTATGATAGATGAACAACTGCGCGAATCGGCCGCTAGTGGGTCAAACAACGCAGGGCTCTATGCCAAACTATCGGGCAATGCCAATGCGCAAATGGTGAAACAGAGTGCCGATGAAACCTATCAGTATCTCGAAAACCTCAAGCTGGCCATCATCACCGATGCTGAAGGTATTTCGATGAATGAGGCACGCACCATATCGCTGCAAGCCATCAAAAACAAAGACAACTTTGATGTGCCAACGCATTTGCTCTTTGGTAGCAATGTCGATTCGCCCTTCTATCATGGCAAGTTGGTAGAGCATCTTGGCAGGTTTCAGCAGGTGTTGCTCAACAGCTATCCGCAGGCCGTGCAAGCAGATATGAAAGCCCTGCTGCCGTTCGACACCAGTCGCATATATGAGAAAGATGGCGAAAAACAAGACTGGGTGCGCCACAACTTCGAGCAGATGCCGGTAATTGGCGTGGTATCGCTCCTTTCCAAACTTCAATCTGACATACGCCAGAGCGAGAATATAGCGCTGGTCTACCTTTTAAGTCAGCCCGAGGCTTCGAACCCGCCAAGTTGAAGCCAAGGACCGAGCCCCGCCTGAAATGGCGGGGCTTTTTTTTGCCCTGAATTTTCTATAGTTCGCTCAAGCGAAATGTGTCGCCCGCCCGCACTCCTTTGTCCGCAGCCACCACAGTGCAACACTCGTTTACAGCATCATGCTCAAAAAAGAGGATGTAATCATTGGCAGCAGCAGTGTTTAGAAACCGTTCTTTCTCTTCCATCGTCAGCAGTGGGCGCGTATCATATCCCATCACATAAGGCAACGGAAAATGCCCCACCGAAGGCAGCAAATCGGCCATAAAAGCGATTGTTTTTTCCTTGTAGCGAATCAGAGGAATCATCTGCGCATCGGTGTGGCCATTAGCAAAAAAGAGGTCAATGCCGGGCAGCCAAGCACCTTCCTGCTCAATGAATTTGAGCTGACCACTTTGCTGAATGGGCAATATGTTTTCTTTGAGAAAACTGGCCTTTTCCCTGCGGTTGGGCTCCGTGGCCCACTGCCAATGGCGCGCATTGCTCCAATAGGTGGCATTTCGAAAATTCATTTCGTAGCCGCTTCTATCCTTATTCCAGGCCACACTGCCACCACAATGGTCAAAATGCAGGTGGGTTAGAAATACATCTGTGATATCGTCTTTGCCAAAACCTAAGGCGGCCAGACTTTTTTCTAGTGTAGCATCGCCATGCAAATGATAATGCTTCAAGAAATTGTTATCCTGTTTGTTGCCAATGCCATTATCTACTAGAATTAGTCGATTGCCATCTTCAATAAGCAAACAGCGCATGGCCCAAGTGCAGAGGTTGTCCGCATCAGCAGGATTAGTGCGCTGCCAGAGGGATTTTGGCACCACTCCAAACATGGCACCTCCATCCAATTTGAAAAATCCAGTATCTATCGTATGCAGTTTCATGGTTCAAGTTTGAGGGTTCAAAGATGCATCGCTTCGCAGAAATGAGGGTATGCTTGCGGTATCAATCATCATTTTAGTGGTATTCCATGTTGTGCATTTTCTATAGATGCAAGCGCCAAGTGCATTTCTAACTTTGCACCCCTAAAAATGAGCACCATGGAGAGCATCAAGCAATTGTTACAAAGTACTAACCTCGACCGCGAAGTCACAGTGCGCGGTTGGGTACGCACCAAGCGGGGCAACGCCTACGTCAATTTTGTGGCGGTGAATGATGGCTCCACAGTCAATAGCATTCAGACGGTGTTTGAGCTAACCCAATTCTCCGAATCCGACCTGAAAGAAGTGACTACAGGCGCATGCATTTCGGTGGTGGGCAAACTGGTACAAAGCCAAGGCAAGGGGCAAAGCGTAGAGTTGCAAGCCACTGCTGTACACGTGCATGGCGCTGCCGATCCGGAGTCATTTCCTATGCAGCCCAAAAAGCACAGCTTGGAATTTTTGCGAGAGAAAGCCCATTTGCGCGTGCGCACAAGCACATTTAGCGCGGTGTTTCGCATTCGGCACGCCCTCACCTTTGGCATTCACAAATACTTCAACGACCGTGGGTATTTCAATGTGCATGCTCCAATAATTACAGGTTCGGATGCAGAAGGTGCTGGCGAAATGTTTCGGGTTAGCACGCTCGATGCCAAAAAACCACCGTTAACTGCCGATGGAGCTGTTGATTTTTCGCAAGATTTTTTTGGCAAGGAAACCAACCTAACCGTGAGCGGACAATTACAAGCCGAACTTGCGGCTTTGGCATTGAGTAAGGTTTACACATTCGGTCCAACATTTAGAGCGGAGAACAGCAACACATCGCGCCATCTTGCCGAGTTTTGGATGATAGAGCCCGAAATGGCTTTCTGCGACATTCATGGCAATATGGACATTGCCGAAGATTTTCTGCAACAAGTTATTGCTTACGTAAAGCACGAATGTGCCGATGATATTGCCTTTTTGGCCCAACGCTTAGAGGAAGAAGAAAAAGCCAAACCCGCTCAAGATCGCAGCGAATTGGGTTTAATCGAAAAGCTAGACTTCGTTATCGCCAACAAATTTGAGCGCATCACCTACACCGAAGCCATCGCCATTCTAAGAGAATCACAACCCAACAAGAAGAAGAAATTCAACTACTTGGTAGATGAATGGGGCATTGATTTGCAAAGCGAGCACGAACGCTATTTGGTAGAGAAACATTTCAAAAAGCCAGTAATTATTACAGGTTATCCTGCCAAGATTAAGGCATTCTATATGCGCCTCAATGAAAATTGCGAGGAAGGCAAAGAAACCGTAGCGGCCATGGACATACTATTTCCAGGAATAGGCGAAATTGTAGGTGGGTCGCAACGTGAAGAACGCTATGACGTTTTGGTTGAAAAAATGAAGCAGTTTCACATTCCCGAAGAAAGCATGTGGTGGTACCTCGAAACCCGCAAGTTTGGAACCGTGACCCACAGCGGATTTGGTTTGGGTTTCGAACGCTTGATGATGTTCATCACGGGAATGACCAACGTTCGAGACGTAATTCCATTTCCGCGAACTCCAAAAAACTGTGATTTCTAAAGCGGATTTGCCTCAATTCTTTGAAGCATATCTTCTAACGTTAGAATATTAGCTGCTAAGCGAGGCTGCATTATTTCTTGGGCGTAGTGCGTGTGAAATTTTACTCCACTCATAAAATTCAAGTTGTTTTGAATCCACTCGGCATCCGTCATGTGCAGGCCTTTCATGGCTACCCATTCTTTGCGCAATCGCTCTGACCATGCATAGAATTCAGGACAGGTAAGGTGCCACATATCCGCATCGCATAGCACCCGCTGCATTGCGTTTTGTGGGTTAGACCCCAACTTTGTAACTAAAATGCATTGTTCAATTTGCTCTATATCATCCAAGTGAATTCCCATTTTGGAGAAATAGTGTAGCGAACGAAATGCACTCATGGTTTCGTGTTCAGCCAACGAACGCAAATAGCCTACATCATGAAACCATGCCGAAACTTCCACCAATAATTGTTCATTATCAGATAGCCCTTCAAGCATGGCAATTTCTCGCGAAGCATGCACTACAGCTAACGTATGATCTAAATTGTGAAAGCGATATATAGCAGGAAGACCAACGAAAAGGCCACGCACATACGCCTCAATTTCAGGCAATTGCGACCGATTTATTGCAATACTATGGCCTGCATCCATGTGCTTATTCCACACTATTTAACCGTTTCCAAATCATAAAAATGGCAGCGCCTCCACCAACGGAAATAGAAGAAAGTGCCACGGCCAAGGTTGTATTACCATAAATAAAAGAACCAGTGGCAAAAAGGGCTGCATACACGGTGGCGCAACCGATAAACATTCCTAATATTTGAAGTGGGAAGTTGCCGCTTGAGATTTGGTTAGCAGTTCTGAATTGTTTCCAGCCGATGGTAGGATTCACCTTAGAGCAAAATTCCCGCAATACCGACTCTTTTTCGGGAGAGGTTAGTAATGTAACGGCCACCCATCCTAACGTGGTAATACCTACACAAACCACCAAGTTCCAATGGGAAGCCATTTCAATTATGCCAAATTTTGGGTTAATTATTTCGAAGAAAATGGCGCATAGAAAGGAAATAATCATTCCGCTAATCTCGGTCCATGCGTTAATTCTCCACCAAAACCAGCGCAGAATAAAGATTAATCCTGTTCCTGCTCCAACTTGCAGTAAGATGTTGAAGGCTTGTAAGGCATTGGTTAAAACCAGTGCGAATAGGGCAGCAAACACCATTAGTAGTACTGTGGAAATGCGGCCTACCATAACCAATTGCTTTTCGGTGGCGTCAGGTTTAAGAAAGCGTTGGTAGAAATCGTTTACAACATAGCTCGAACCCCAGTTAAGATGCGTGGAAATGGTGCTCATAAAAGCGGCAATCAATGAAGCGATGACCAACCCCATAAGACCAGCAGGCAGAAATGTGAGCATCGCAGGATAGGCCAAATCATCGTTTATCATGCTGGCACTAATGTGAGGAAATGCCTGTTGAATACTATCCAGCGTAGGAAAAACGATTACAGAGCAAAGGGCAATCAATATCCAAGGCCAAGGACGTAAGGCATAATGCATCACATTAAAAAGTAGGGTAGCACCCATGGCATGTTGTTCGTTTTTGGCGGCCAGCATGCGCTGGGCTATGTAACCACCACCACCAGGCTCGGCACCAGGATACCACACGCTCCACCATTGCACGGCAAGTGGAATAAACAGCAAAGGAATCAGGTGCTCAGTTTGGCTGAAATCGGGAAAAAATGGTGTGAGTTTAATTACTTCCGGTTGAGCCAAAAGCGCATCAAGTCCGCCAACTTGGGGAATATCCACTAATACCACAGCTGCCCAAATGGTGCCTGCCATTGCAAGTGTAAACTGAAAGAAGTCGGTTATAAGTACTCCGCGCAATCCGCCCATTGAGCTGTAAATCACGGTAATAACACTAGCAATTAGCAATGTTTGATTTGGAGTTAAACCCAATAGAACGCTTCCAATTTTAATGGCCGCTAAGCACACCGTGGCCATTATCATCACATTGAAAAACACACCAAGATAGATGGCACGGAAACCACGAAGAAATGCAGCGCCTTTTCCTCCATAGCGGATTTCGTAAAATTCTAAATCCGTAAGTACGCCAGACCGTCTCCACAGCCTTGCATATACAAAAACTGTGAGCATTCCAGTAAGCAGAAATGCCCACCACACCCAGTTTCCCGAAACTCCATTTTTCCGAACAATGTCGGTTACTAAGTTGGGCGTATCGGCACTAAAAGTGGTTGCCACCATACTTACACCGAGCAGCCACCACGGCATATTTCGGCCCGAAAGGAAGAATTCTGCAGCATTAGAGCCCGCGCTACGCGAAACCCATAATCCTATTAATAACGAAATCGCAAAAAAGGCCGCGATAATGGCCCAATCAATAGTGGCTAGTTGCATGGGTGAAAAATAGTAAAAGCACCTTTCATATTTCGTTTGACGCAAAAATCCAATCTTTTACTTATCCACTTTTATTGAGAAATAGTCGGAATAAACCGGACAATTTCTGATCAAATCCATTTCTAATAACCAATCTTTGCAAAAGCACTTTACGCAAATCAAATGATTGACTATTCGCAAGCAAAAATTACCTCCATAGCACTTCATAAAGTGGGAAACCGTCATAGAGAAGAAGGGAATTTCATCTCAAAAGAATTGGCGCAGCTCACACCACAAGCAGAGGAATTACTGATGCAATACTTTCTGCGTCCTTTTCTGAAAGCTACAGATGTGTATCAATTTGGCTCCATAGATGAGTTAGGGGCGAATGTGGTTTTTAATAGTGCGCAGGCCATTTTTGATGATATCAATTCGGTTTTACCTGAGTCAATCAATCTTTTGATGCACTTGCATGAGCAATCCAATCATCCTCACATCAAAATAGGGGAGGTATTTGTGGTGCATTTCAGTACAATGGCGTTTGATAATGAAGTAGTGGATGCCGTAGGAATATTCAAAGCAGAAACGAAAAATCCGTTCTTCAAATTCATCGAACAGACCGACATATTGGAGTTAGTTGACCATTTGGGTGTAAGTGCCAATAAGTTGGATAAGGGTTGTCTAATCTTCAATACACAGCGCGAACTTGGTTTTAGAGTGCTTACTGTGGATGCCAATAATTACGATTCGGAGTATTGGAAACTCAATTTCTTGAATATTGAGCGGTGCAACGACAATCATTTTCAAACTAGGAGTCATGTGGAAATGGTGAAAGAATTTTCGAGAGATATTCTTGCCCCCAACAACAGAACGGAGCAAATTGCCTTCGTTAATGAATCGATGGAGTACATGAACGATAAAGAGGAATGGGACAACGATGATTTTGGAGTAACTGTACTGCGGAATGCCGATTTGCAGCATGCTTTCAACGATTATCGCCAGCAATATTCCGAACGAACGGGCGTGGCTTTGGAGGATAGTTTTGATATTTCAGTTCCAGAACTGCAAAGTCAAAAGAAGAAATATCGCAATCAAATTAACCTCGATACACATATTCAAATCAAACTTCCTTTTAGTCCAGATGGGCAACAAGCCAATATAGAGCGTGGCTATGACGAAGTGAAAGGAATGTTTTACTATAAAGTGTTCTTTATGAAAGAGTTCGAGTAACTCTTTTACGATAAAACTCCATCCTATTTATTCAGCTTTTTGTTTCTTGCGCTTGGTATGATACACATCAATAGCTACAATGGCGGCTGTGAAACCCCAGAAGGGCGCTGATATTTTATCTGTATCAAGAAAGTTGTTGAGCATGCCATGAAGCATGTAGGTAACAAGCCCTAAGAACATGCAAACCATATACATGCGGTGCTCGCGATTTTCTATTCGCACGTAGAGTCTAACGGAGTAATAGACGATGCAAATGATGATTAAAGTGAATGAAATCATCCCAAATAATCCTTGTTCGCTAAGTGGTCCAATGTATTCACTATGGGCATTGCCAGCATCGCCAGCATTGGTACTAATGATTGTTTTTTCGCTTGCCAATTGAAACGGAGCGTATTGAAACGCATAAGTTCCAGGACCCCAACCCACAGCTGGACGCTCGTTAAACATTCTCCAAGCAGATCCCCAGCGATTCAAGCGCTCAAGATTTGACGCATCCGTTGAAAT
>Ga0247843_1009485_pt1 | contig 10794 bp, 9 predicted proteins | sample LaCruzMarch2017__FD_192420 | JGI IMG/M metagenome (GOLD analysis project Ga0247843, IMG submission 192420) | Freshwater microbial communities from meromictic Lake La Cruz, Castile-La Mancha, Spain - LaCruzMarch2017_8m | ecosystem: Environmental > Aquatic > Freshwater > Lake | place: Spain...
TTACACCCTCAAATCCGCTCACCAAAGGGTGGGTCAGTTTGCGCCGTTAAACCCGGGTCACCTTCGACCGTTACAGGTGGGTCAATATCCTCCGTTATGGGTGGGTCAGTTTGAGCGTTATTTCCAGAATCAACTCAATCAAGTAGCTTTGCTCCATATGGTGCGGGGAATTCGTCCCCAAATTTGTTATAGATATTTTAAGAGCGAAGGAAAGACCTTTACGCCAGTTTTTTTATTTCACCTATAAAAACACACGATTATGGCAAAAAAATTCTTTTTCACGGTTCTTTTTCTCATTTCTTTAGCCTCCACTACTTGGTTGGTGGCTTCCGACTCTTCATTCTCCTCAGCCAAACACGGTCCTAAGTTAGAGATTTGCAACGCTGCGGCCCCTGATAGTTTTAGAGTTGAAAGCGGGGGATCCACCTTTGTTACTTTAGCCTGGTCTCCTGCTTGGGTGGGAGCAGAACACACACTCAAAGTCTATAAAAAGAATGAAGACACCTCTGCCTGGGATTTGATAAATACTTTTTATGATGTTCCAGGAGCTTCCGTTACTGTTTCCAGCTTGCAGTATGCCGCTGAACATAGGTTTATAATTGCTACTAATTGTATATCAGGAGAACCCAGCGAGCTAACATCTTCTATTGATCATATCAACTTGATTCTTGACCTTATGGTTGCTGGACGTAACCCTGTAAACCCGGTACCTGTTCAAGGTATGTGCTCGATGATCAACTATCAGAACTACAATTGGGTGGGGTTTGTGATAAAGGTTAGCAACAGTTTTACTCCGACTTCTACCTTATATGAGTTCAAGGCGGAATATGATAATAATGGTAATCTTTATCCCGTAATTAAAAGAGTTCAAGAATATGGGCCAATTATGGCGCTAGGCAAACCTCAAGGGTGGCCAGCTTTTGCTTATCCCAAAAAAACGGCCCCGCAAGTTGTTAGAATAGATGGTAGTACTACTTTTTTAGTCAGACACTATTATACTGAAACAGATTTTATTCCCGTTGGGGAGGTTACCGTAAACCTCGTCGAAGGCTTCCCCAACACCATCATATTCTGCCCAAATCCAAACTGGAACTTAGCGTACGAATTTAGACCACTAACTGCTCAATTAGCAAATGGCTTTTCAGCAGGAGGTAATTTATTAGGCAAAACAGATTTTAGAATTGACTTAGAAGTAAAAGTCCAAAGCCCATTCACAGATTTCATTCAGATATTTTTGCCCTTGGGTTTGAGCATGGAAGAGCCTATGGTTATTAATATCATGTCTTTGGATGGCCAGATACTGTTTCAGCAAAAAGTTAATTCACTTTCAGAAATGATCTTAGTGCCAACTCATTCTCTTGCCAATGGGCTGTATTTGATCCGTATTGAAACAAAACAAGGTATCCAAACTCATAAAGCGGTCAAAATATGATAATTTCGACTATCTTTTCTAAAATTGAAACCCATTCAATGGTCTTGATTATGAAAATAGCACCTCTTTTTCTTTACTTGCTTCTCCCAATAACCTTCGCAGCTCAGCCTACCATTGAATGGCAAAAATCTTACGGCGGCAGCCAGGATGATAATTCTAGTCGGATTAAGCAAACCAGTGATAAAGGTTATGTAGCGTTTGGCGTTACTAGGTCCGATAATGGCGATATCACGAATAATTATGGGGCGAACGATACATGGCTAATCAAAATTGACTCAATGGGCAGCCTGCAATGGCAAAAATCGTATGGTGGCAGCAGTTTTGATGAAAGTGCATCCGTTCAGCAAACAACAGATGGGGGATATGTTTTAGCTGGATCAACTCGCTCGAATAATATCGATGTCTCAGGTTATCACGGAGATTGGGACTGTTGGGTGGTGAAGCTGGACAGCGTTGGGGCTATTGAATGGCAAAGAGCTTTGGGAGGTTCCCTTGAAGACCGAGCGTATGATATAGAACAAACCACGGATGGAGGGTTTATTATGGCAGGTTATTCTTCTTCCAGTGATGACGATTTGACAAATAACTATGGATTTTCTGATTATTGGGTGGTGAAATTGAGTGCAGTAGGGGATATTGAATGGCAAAAAATATATGGCGGAACGGGTGATGATGAAGCCTATGACATTCAATTGACCAGCGATGGAGGCTATGTGCTGATGGGCGCTACTTTTTCTTTTGATGGTGATGTTACCGAAAATCACGGAACCATTGACTATTGGGTGGTCAAACTCAGCTCTGCTGGCGATATAGAATGGCAAAGGGCGCTCGGCGGAGGTGGCGCGGACGATGGAAGGTTAGTGATCCAGACCAGTGATGGCGGCTATCTTGTTGGCGGAACGGAAGGGTCATCCGGAGGGCAAGTTATCGGTGGCTACTTGTATAATGACTATTGGATCGTGAAACTGGACGCAAATGGGGTATTTCAATGGCAGAAATCCATGGGAGGGAATGATGTTGATATCCTTTCTTCAATTTTGGAGACAGCAGCGGGAAAATATCTTTTGTGTGGGCTCTCATATTCAAGAGATGGAGATGTTGTAGATAATGATAACTATCCTTCTATATGGTTGGTAGAGATAAATGAATTGGGAGGAATTCAGTGGCAGAAAAACCTAGGTGGAACAGGTTTTGAATATCCTAGCAATATTGAGCCTACCGAGGATGGCGGTTTTATTCTGCTTGCAACCACGGATTCCAACGATGGAGATGTATCTGGTAATCATGGCAAATACGACCTCTGGGTGGTCAAGCTCTCTCCTGAATCATCCCCTACTGAAGAACCACGGGCTGGTAAACTGGAAATTTATCCCAACCCTGCGACTCGATCGGTCACTGTGGAAATCCCCGATGATGGAGCAGAGATGAGTATCGAATTGAGCGACATAATTGGCCGAACCTTACTTCGAAAGGAACATGTGCCCAAGGGAGAAAGTATTGAATTGGCCCATTTGCCTGCAGGTGTGTACTTTATGAAGGCGATGACAGCCTCGGGCAAGGTGTATCAGGGAGAGGTGTGTAAGGAGTGATTGGATGATCATTGGAGGATAAGCACGATTTGCTGACAGATTCCTATCTGGAATACCTGCCAAAATCCGGTTACAAAAGAAAGACAGCAACTGCAAGGTTTTGGTAAGACATCTTAAATCAATACTTCCATGTCCCTCTACATCCTCCAACTCCTCGCCGATCTCCATTCCGCTATCCTCGAGCGTTGGCGCCTTTGTCCGCCCCACTACTTCGAGATGGGTCTGCCCGAACGCTGGCTCGACCCGCCAGAAGGTTACGACGGGCCGCCGCGAGGCTTCGGACTCGATGACGACAGTCCGCCCAATCTCCCGTGGCTAGACGATGACGACGAAACGGAGAACACCGCCATGCCGCCCGAATCAGCGCAAGTCATGGCAAATCTCGAATTCGAGCGCAGCATATCCGAAATGGAGCAGTGGCGCGACGAAAAGCCGCCCGAACGGCAGGATATGTTCTACCATTTTGGCTTTGAGCCGGTGCAATTCCCGCCCGCCGAACGGCTGAGCGATGAGGAATTGGACGCGCTCAGCCAAGCCCTCTGCCGACTATGGGCAGCGTACAATTTTACGCCTGTATTTCCCGATACCGCGCCGGGTCGGGTGGTGTATCCCCAGATGTTGAAACGCATGGAGGAGCCAACTTTCGTGATGACGCACGGGCATCTCGGCGTCGAATTCTGCGAATACGAACCATCTGAGTGCCCTTGGGGATTGGAATACTGCACTTGTAAAGGCTTCTGAAATCCAATCGTATCGCGCATGCTTCGCAAGCCTCAACTATGAAAACACCTGCTACCTTTCAATCCCGGCCGCATCGAGCGGGAGTGGCTTGTGCAGGGGCCTCAGTACCCTGAATGCTGGCATCAAAATGCAGCTAGCCTATGCTGAGGTCGCCTGCCAGTTGCGCAGAGTTCATTTAGGAGGATTCTTGCTCCACTGCCAAAGCGCCTTGTCCAGTTCACGTATGGTGACTCCGTTTTAGCAAAGAGGTCCTGCGCTGAACGACTGCAATCTTCAAGCTCCCCTATATTCGGTATCAATATTTTCAGTCAAAAGATAATTCTAACTGAGTAATCGGGCCATATCCAATAGCCCTTCGTCCGTTTGGTATCCACCCCTGCGTACACCTCTGGAGCAATGTTGAAATCTTCGCACTACGGTTCAGGAAGGAGATTGGTATATTCATTCCCCTATGATAGTAAATTTAACCCAGGAATGTTTTGGAAGTGTTTTGTGTTGTTAGTCACTAACGTATAGTTTCCTGCCAAAGCAGTTGCAGCAATAAGCAGATCCTCTGCTTCTATAGTTTTTCCAGCGGGTTTCGTCAATTGATAAATCTCTGCGGCTTTCTGAGCACAAGCAAAATCAAACGGCTGAGAAGCGGTTTGTGTAAGAAGTTTCGCAAGGAAGGTGTCAGGTTGTTGCGCTTTCTGGCCACGTAGAAATTCATATGCGACTATGGTTGGAACAATTAGCTGATAATTTTGCGAAAGTTCATAGAGGCGAGTATTGTATTTACGTGATTGTCGGAAGTAGTCTATCAATAAGCTGGTATCAACGCATATTATTTCCATGAATTCAGGTGCATTCGTTTTTCGTTGGTATATTGCAAATCAGTTTCACTCAAAGTAGGTCCTTCGATCAATAGATGCTGAAGAGCATTTTGTGGCGGTTTATACCATGGCATACTTGTATGATCGACGCCAAATGCCCCAAAAGCATAATCTTCTGTAGCAACCGCTGACTGATATTTTAACTCATGGTACATCGCATCTTCAATAGAGAGTTGTTCTTCTGCTGCCAAATCAATGGCAAGTAAAAGCATCTCCATCATGAGCGAACCGTGTAATAAAAGCTCAAAAGATTTTGCTTCCGAGGCCTCCGATTTTTCAACAGAAGCCATTATATCTTGGAAAGTTGGGGCAGGAATATCAGTAGCGAGATTTGCAGATGCGTCCTTTATGAAATGAGGATTTTGATCCAATAAATGTTTTACAAAACGCCCCATTAAACCTATGCCCAAAGTCAAATGTCCAATGGTAGCACTTAATTTTGGGTACTGTTGAGACAGCAGAGCCATTTTATCTTCGATTTTTTTTGTTATTTCAGGTAAATCCGCATCTAATAGTAAAGGTAAAGCCTGCATCCGCAGCTTCCAGGCCTGTGGAAACAGATTCTCCAGTTTCTTTTCTAAGGTCGAATGATCCTCTTGAAGAGATTTGCGTAGTTGTGTTTTCAAAAATTCGACTTGCCGCAAAAGGGATGCAGGTACTTGCTTACCTTCTTCATCGAGGGTTTGCAGTAACTTCGAAACTGAGGGGAACGAGAAATCTGGTATTGCACCCATAGGTATTTCAATTTTGGTTAATAGCCATCAGTCCTGGCAATTGCCCCACTTCTACTGTCAACAAAGGTAGGGTAATTGTTCTTTTGTAACAATACCGATAATTGTGAATCTGTGTGAATATTCTGCATCACATCTTCAGGCAATTTTTGCGTTTTTAGAATCCAGTTAGTTTGTGAAGGCAGGCCATAAGGCACGCCCCCACACAAAAAGTACCAACGTTAACCCCACCTCGTTGTACTTTCGCCCATTCTAATCCACCTTTATGCCTGATTTTGTAGAAGATTATCGCAACACCATCGTCCAGATTGCCACGCCGTATAGCACAGGGACCGGTTTCTTTTTGCGTTACCACGGACTGATCGTCACCAACCACCATGTGGTGGAGGGAAACCGCGTGGTGGTGGTCGAAGGTGCCATGTTTAAAAAGCAGCTTGCGCGGGTTCGGTACATTGACTCAAAATATGATCTGGCTTTTCTCGATGCGCCCAAGAATGGAGCGGAATTACCAGAAATACGCCTCGGAACCTCCAAAACGCTACGTGAACACGATGCGGTGACGGCCATAGGCCACCCATTTGGGCTTAAATTTTCCCTCAAAAGCGGCATCGTCTCCAATACGGCCGAGCTGATGAACGGCATTCCATACCTGCACATTGACGCGGCGCTTAACCCTGGGAACTCCGGCGGCCCATTGGTAGACAAGGACGGCGAAGTGGTGGGGGTCAATACTTTTGTGATTCAGAATGGCGACAACACAGGGTTTTCGCTACCCGTCCGATATCTTGTTGAAACGCTTGCACACTTTTCAGAAGCCAATTCCGACAATGCCAGCCGTTGTACAGCCTGCCTCAACATCCTAACAGAGGCTACGGTCGAAAACAAGCACTGCTCCCATTGTGGTCACAAAGCTGAATTGCCCTCCACAGTGGAAGAATATGTGCCCTCCGGCACGGCCAAAACCATTGAAACCCTCATCAGCAACATCGGCCATGATGTGATGCTGAGTCGCTCCGGCCCCAACGCCTGGGAGATCAAACAGGGGAGTGCGACCATCATCATGACCTATCACGATAAAACGGGTTTGCTCTCTGCAGACGCACTTTTGTGCGAACTTCCTAAAAAAGACATCAAGCCGCTCTACGAATACCTCTTGCGGGAGAACTATACGAATGAGGCCCTTACGCTTAGTGTCCACGAACAGGACATTGTGCTTTCGCTGCTCATCTTTGACCGTTACCTCAACGAAGAAACGGGGCAGGCCATGCTCAAAAACCTTTTCGAAAAGGCCGATTTCTACGACAACAAACTCGTGGAAGAATTCGGGGCTACCTGGAAGCCGGAGTAATGGTGGGCAGATGGAACACGGATGACGCGGATGAGACACGGATTTATTAAATCCGTGTCTCATCCGCGTCATCCGTGTTCCATCTCTAACTCAATCAACTTCTAAAACAGCTTCACTCCATAAAGCACTAGCCATACTAACGCAAGTATGGAGGTCGAAATGACGACACCGCGCATGGCACGCTCCCAACGAAGTTTTCGGAAGCGACTCAGAATGAATAGATTGAGTGCGATGGCTACAATGGCGAGGGTGCGCTCCCGAAAGTTTTCGGAAAACCCCGCGCCGCTGGCAGCTCCTTTTATTTCCAGCAGTGAAAACAGATTGTAGAGCACTAAAAAGCCTGCTATGGGCAGGAGCAGGCCATAAAGCAGGCCGACCCAGATTTCGTTGCGTTGGAACATTTTTTTTGAACGATAGAAAGTGTTTTTAATTTTTTAACCGTTTTCCAACCCCTTCAAAATTTCAATGGCCGGGTAATTGGTCAGGTCGTGCATGGATGGCACCACGGAAATGTAGCCGTTTTCAAGGGCCCACACGTCGGTGTCGGATCCTTGGTCGTCATTGGAGAATTCGCCGCTCAGCCAATAGTATGGCTGCCCGGATGGGTCACGGCCTTCTACCATTTTTTCTTTCCAGCGGGCGTCTGCCTGGCGGCAAAGCCGGAGTCCGCGAATTTCGGGAGAAGTCAGTTTCGGAATGTTCACGTTGAGCAGTTGGCCGGCTTGGAAAGGACGGGCGAGCATGAACTCCATGATTTTGCGCACCCAGGGCTTTGCAGGCTCAAAATCTGCATCAAAACTGTAGTCGAGCAGAGAGAATCCAACGCTTCGAGTGTTTTCAAGGGAGGCTTCCATGGCGGCAGAGAGCGTGCCTGAATAAAGGATATTGATGCTGGCGTTGCTGCCGTGATTGATACCCGAGACACAGAGATCAATCGGGCGGTCTTTCAGCACGACGTGCCTGGCTAGTTTCACACAATCCACTGGAGTTCCAGAGCTTTCCCAGGATTCAATGCCCGGAAATGGATTTACTTTTTTGAGGCGCAATGGCTCATGAATGGTGATGGCATGGCCTTTGCCGCTTTGAGGTGAATCGGGCGCAACAACAACAACATCTCCCAGGGTGATGGCAACCTCCACCAGTGCGCGGATGCCGGGGGCTACAATGCCATCGTCGTTGGTAACGAGTATAAGTGGTTTTGACATAGCGCGAAGATAGGGAGAGCTGGCAGCTTTTTTGAAAGCACGACGGATGTAGGTAAGGGCAAGAAATTGTCAAACTTAAACGTTTGTGTACGGTTTAGGAAGTCTTTTTTGCCATCTTCTTGATTTTCAGGATGTTTTTTCAAAATTCTGCCATAACCTTGCAGTAAAATTTAATAATCAGATGCCCTGTTCACCAGCAAAATTCTTTGCCATGAAACATTTATTCCTTGCGCTTGCCGCATTTTTCGTATCCCAAACCCTCCCAGCGCAGGACGTTACTTACGTCCTTTTTAACCGCGACTGCATGAATCAGTTGGAGTACCGCTATTCGTATCCCAATTTGAAAGGCGACAATCCTGTATGGGCTTATTCGGTGAAGCCCAATGTGCAAGAGCACTTCATCTTTATGACAGAAGGTGCGGGTCATTTTTCACCCGAGCTGCCGGACGGCACGGTGACGTGTCGCAACCTCAGTCTGGATGACGCTTTTGTAGCGAGCATCAATCGTGGAGCGCATCAAATGCTCATCGTTTTTCAGCGGCAAAGCGGGGGCTATTGGCTCATGCCGGTGGAATCGGCCACGCTCGTGGCTCGCAAAGGGGCCAAATATTGGGTGCGGGCGCAGCAGAGCTCGTTTCAATTCGACACGCTTCGTTTGGTGAACGAACAAAATCTGGCAGTAGCTGGATCGCCTACGGCGGCTTATTTCTCAGGGGCAAAACTCAACAATTGCCTTATGGAATATTCTTTTCACTGCGAACCCGTGAAATCGGGCCAGATACGTTCGGATCTCCAGTTCATACCGAGTATTGGCATTGTCAACGATCGTACGGGCACCAGCGCTTCTTCAGCCATGGAAAACGAACTCCAACTGTTGAAAGTGAATGGATTGGCCATAGATGATTACATAACCAAAGCGTGTCCGGAAGGTGCTGGCAAGATTGCCATGTCAAAATACCAAAAACCGGCAAACTATGGCGACGATCGCTTTGAATCCGATAAAGAAATCACTTCCATCATGCAAAATGAGCAGGAGGATGAAACGCCTGCTGCTTATGCTACCGACGCAAAAGGTATCCAATGTGCGGAAGATTGGGAACCAGGAACCCACATCGTTCAGAAAAAGGAAAACCTTCGTGCCATTGCGCGCACCTACAAAGTAAAAGAACAGGACCTCATCAAATGGAACAAGATTCAAAACCCCGACCTCATTGAAGTCTGTCAAAAATTATGGCTCAAACAGCCGCCAGCTAAAACGGCCAAGCGCCCCACGACCACCAGCAATAAAGGGATAAAAGCCCAGGTTTACAGCACCGAGGAACAGCCTGAAAATGAAAAGATCGTGAAGATCCAAGGGGCTGCCCAAAAGAATGTCCAGAATAAACAAAGCCGAAAAACCTACGATCCCAATCGAGCAGTGGAGTATTCGGAAGGGCCAGTGGACGAGGATGATTACGATTATTTTGAATCAGAAACCACGAGCGACGACACGCGCCCAATAGTTCATATCGTACGCCGGGGCGAATATCTTTACAAGATCGCTAAAATGTACGACTGTCCCGAAGAGTGCATCCGGATTGCCAATGATATGCCGCTGGAAGGCGACGAACCGCTCACCATTGGTCAGAAAATTATCATCCCAGAATGCCCTTGTGCCGTAAATGGAAAGGTACTCAGGAATCCCTCGGCAACAAGCAAGAAACCAGCGGTAAAAAAGCAAAGCGCGGTCTCCGATGATCGCCAAGGATACAAGCCACGAAAAACCACCCGGAGCATTCTGGATGAATCTGAGGCACCCACCGAATACAACTACGATGACGACCGGGTTTACAAAGATGAAGACCGATACGAGGAAACGTCCCTGTACGAGGAGGATGTGGCGGGTAAAAAGGCAAAGGATGCCAAAGTTTTACTCTATAAAGAACATCCTGTCAGGCAAGGTGAAACCTTGAGGTCCATTGCAGCCAAATACAAGGTAGATGCCGCCAAACTTGCCAAAATAAACGGACTCAAGCCGAAAGAGGATCCGGTGCCTGGCAAAACGTTTCTGGTACCCATTGATGAGGATAACGATGCGGAGGAGGAAGACGAAGATCCTTACACCCGGAAGCCTGCCAGCAAAAAAGTTCAGGGCTACAGCCCCTATAACTACGAAGAGGTAGATGATGCTGCTCCTAGAACCGGAGCACCCACCACCAGGAGACCCAGCAGCAGCAAGCCCAAATCCAATGCTTCGACCTATTCTCCGGCTTTGTACGATAAAGTGAGTGAGAAGAAATATACAGCTAAGCGGCCTGCGGCCACAAAACAGAAACCTCGCGCAAGCATTTTGGACGACGACGATACCGTTGAACGCGGTTACCCAAGCGAAACAAAGGGATACGCTGACGATGACCGAGACGATACATCGGCAAATGATGCTGTTAAAAAACCTAGGACTCGAAAATTGCAGTCAGGCAGCACTCCAACTGATCCAATGTCCACGCAACACCTTGTCAAAAAAGGGGAGACGATCCAGAGCATTGCCGATAAATACGATATTTCTCCGTTCGAGTTATCTCAAATCAACAACATCGGAATGGAGGATGCTTTAATCCCCGGCAAGCGGATATGGATTCCCGTTGAGGACGGGAAATAGGATACGATTGCGAACGTGTGTTCATCCCGAATTTAGAATTATAAACATGAGTCATCCCGAATTTTTAGAAGGCGCGAATTGTTTTGATTTAAGATTCCAGATTACATGATTTCAGTAGTGTCCGGTTAAGGAATTTTGAATCTGGGTTAATTTGTTGACAATCAATTTTTTAGAAAGGCTTTTGGATGTGAACGATTTGAAATTGATTCTGGGTTGTAAACTTCGTTGCTCAAAAGAG
>Ga0247843_1009486_pt1 | contig 10790 bp, 5 predicted proteins | sample LaCruzMarch2017__FD_192420 | JGI IMG/M metagenome (GOLD analysis project Ga0247843, IMG submission 192420) | Freshwater microbial communities from meromictic Lake La Cruz, Castile-La Mancha, Spain - LaCruzMarch2017_8m | ecosystem: Environmental > Aquatic > Freshwater > Lake | place: Spain...
CAAAGCCCCGGACATCGCCGCCCTCTTCGATTTCGATCCCTACCCCGACCACGTCATGCGGGACAAACGGCGTCGTCAATCCCCCGTGGAATCAGGGATCCGGGCCTTAACCTGACGCGAATGCCCTGCAAGGCAGCAACGGGATCACGGGAACTGGCGCCCTGCTCAAAACCGGTAGCGGTAAACTCACCGTCACCAATACGAACAGCCACACCGGCGGCACCACGATTTCCAGCGGCATCCTCGCCTTCGCCAACGGCTCCCTCGGCACAAGCGGCCCCATCACCGTCAATGGCGGCACGCTGCAGTGGGATGGCGCCAATACGCAGGACATTTCCTCGCGGCTTACCCTTTTCAATGCCACGACCGCGACCCTCAACACCAATGGCAACGACGTGACCCTCGCCAGCGCCTTTGGCGGTGGCACTTCCGGCGGGCTTGCCAAAGTTGGCGGAGGCATCTTGACGCTCTCTGCCGCAAACACCTTCACCGGTGCGAGCACCATCGGCAGCGGCACGCTCAAGATCGGTAACGCCGCATCCCTGGGTGCGGCTACTGGCATCGGCGATGGCACCACAATCAGTTCGGGGGCAACGCTCGACCTCGGTGGAGTGAGCAACGGGACCAACGGCGCCAGCGGCACGGAAAGGATCACGGTGTCCGGCTCGGGCATCGGTGGCAACGGCGCGATCGTCAGTCCGGCCGCGATCCCCACCCCCTTCATCGGGGTGCGCTTCCTGAACCTCGCGGGGGACACCACGCTCGGGTTCGCCAACCGCTGGGATGTGGGTTCCAACACCTCCACGGTCGCCAGCGCCTTGGTGGGCGGTGGCTACACGTTGAATGTTCTCGGCACCGCCGCAGCCGCACAAGCCAGCTTCAACTTCCTGGGAGAAACGGATCTGGGCGACATCAATGTCAATCTTGGTGCGATTGCAGCCACCAATATCATGTATCTCCAAGGTTCCACCACGTTGGGACGCCCTGCGAATACCGTGACCATCCTCGGAGGTTCGACTCTGGATGTTTTCACCAACTCCACGCTCACCAGCATCGATAAGAAATTCGACCTGGATAATGGCGTCATCAGAATCTCAAAAGCGGGTGCCATGCCCCTGCTTGGAACCATTGAACTTACAGGAGCAGGAACCATTACCGCGAATGGGGCGACGGTCGCGATCACTTCAAGCAATGAGATCTCGGGCGGCGGTGGTTTCACCAAGGACGGCGCGGGCACACTCGCACTGACTGGCACCAACGTATTTACCGGGACCACCACGGTGAGCGCGGGCGGTCTCGTGGTGGGAGCCAACGATGCACTGGGCACCACGGCAGGCAACACCACGGTGGCCGCAGCCGCCGCACTCGGCTTTACGGGTGGCATCAATTACTCCACGGCGGAAACCATTGTCGGTTCGGGTGGTGGGAACGCGGCGGCGCTCGGTGTATTTACCGTAGGAACACGCGGCTTCGTGCAAAGTGTCAGCGGCAACAATACCTTTGCCGGAGCGGTCCAGATCAATGCCACGGGTTCAACCCGGATCGGCACGCAGGACGGCGCGTCACTCACGCTCACCGGCCCGGTCACGATGTCCGGTGCCACCGGCGTGACGGTCCTGTTCCGCGTTGGCAACACGGATGGCGACTTCGTCACCCTCAGCAACAGTGGCAATTCCTGGGATACTCAAACCCAGATTTTCACAGGCAACGCCGGTACCGGCGCGGGTGTCAGGCTGGGCGTGACCAACGCTCTGCCGACCGCCACACCCCTCGTCGGCTTTGCGGGTGCTGGAATCGGAACCACGCTGGATCTCGCGAGCTTCAGCCAGGAAGTGGCTGGATTGTCCAATACGGGTGCGAGCGCCAATCTTCGCATCACCAACAGCGTTGGTTCTTCCACCTCGGTCTTGACGCTCACGAATGCAGCGCCCCTGAACTCCGGAGCGAGTGTGGTGATTGCGGACGGCGCGGGCGTGGTTGCAGTCGTCAAGGGAGGAAGCTCCGCCCAGACCCTCTCCGCCCCGAACACCTACACCGGCACGACCACGGTCAACGCCGGCACGCTGACCCTCGGCAACGCATCCGCGCTGGGCACCAGCTCCGCCACCGTCACAGGGGGCTCGCTCGACCTCGGCGGCCAGACCATCGCGAACGTCGTCAGCGTGGGTGCCGCAGGCACCCTCACCGGCAGCGGCTCCATCACCGGAGCAGCCACCCTCGATGGCAACGTCACCCCCGGAGGTTCCAGCAGCGGCCTCATCACCCTGGCCTCCGCCACCGTGACCTCCACCGCCGCCTTCGCCCTCCAGCTCCCGGCCACCGGCACCCGCGGCACCAGCTACGATGCCATCACGGTCTCCGGAGCCTTCGCGCTGGACGGCACGGTCACGGTCGACATCACCGGACTCACCCCGACGATCGGCCAGACCTTCGACCTGATCGATTCCACCGGCCCCATCGACGTGACCAACTTCACCGTGGCCACCGACCTGATCCTCCCCGCGCTCGGCGGTAGTCTGGCCTGGGACACCTCGGCCTTCGCCTCCACCGGCGTGGTCAGCATCGTCAATGGTGATCCGTTCAATGCTTGGGCAGCCTCCAAGGGGCTCACCGGGGCACCGGGCTTCGAAGCAGGCAAGGGCGACGATCCGGACAAGGACGGCAAGGACAACCTCTACGAATTCGCCTTCGATGGCGACCCGCTCTCGGGTGCCAATGACGGCAAAATCGTAGGCAAGATCGCCACGGTCGGTCCGGATCAGGTCCTGACGCTGACCCTGCCGGTGCGGAACGGGGCGATCTTCTCCGCCTCCTCCGGTGACCAGGTCTCCGCGTTGATCGATGCCCTCTACTACCGCATCGAAGGTGACGAGTCCCTCGTCCCCTTCGCGGATAGCATCACGGAAATCACCGCGATCACCGCCGGACTGCCCACGCTCTCCACGGGCTGGACCTACCGCACCTTCCGCACTCCTGGCACGGTATTAACGGTGCCAAAGGCCTTCATCCGCGCGAAAGCCACCGAGACCCTCTGATCGGATCGGCAAGCCTATCAACACAAGCGGCGCGGCGGGTTCCATCCTGCCGCGCCGTTTTTGCGGTCGCTTGAATTGAGGAATCGCCGTTCGGGCGCCATCGCCCAGGGGTCCTCAATCCTTCCCAGGCAACGGTCGACGGAAATCCCGCGCTTTCATTTCGGACAAGCGAGGCCCCGTGGGTCCGGACCCGCGGCGCAGGACGAACCTCCACCCCGGGGTCGCCATTGGTCAGGACGGTGCTCAGGCACCGAAGAAGTGCTCCAGCGCCTCCACGCAGCCTTCGCTGTAGCCGTGCTGGCAAGCGTGTCCGCCATTGGAGACCACGTGTTCGCGGATGTCGGCGACGGCGTTGCCGGGGCAGGCGAACATCGCGGACACCGAAGGGTGGAGCATCTCGAAGTCGTTGTGGCTGTCGCCGATGGCGAAGGTGTGCGCGGGCACCATGCCGAAATGGCGGGCGACTTCGGTCAAGCTACTGCCTTTCTGGTAGTTCTTGTGGCCGAAGCGCAGCCAGATCGAGTTCCGCTGCCAGCCGAGCATCGGGACCCCGGCGGCGAGTGCTTCCACCCGGCCGATGATCCACGCCATTTCCTGCTCGGTGCGGGCGATCAGGCCGGCGGGGTCGCCGGGCTGGTCGATCCAGGTCGCGCCGGTGTGCTCTTCCACCTCGTGGCGGATGGCGTCGAGCGTGCCGCGGACTTCCTTGAAAAATCGCGTTTGCTCCTTTTCGCAGTCATGGTTCCAAGGCTGGTGGGCGGTCCAGCGGCCGACATGGTTCGGCAGCCAGATCTCGCGTTCGCGGGCGACGACCCAGTCGGGGGCAAAGGGGAAGCGGCTTTCGACGAGGCCTTCGACGACGTGGGCGATCGAGCGGCCGGTGTTGATGCCCCAGAGCGCGCCCTTTTCGCGGCGCAGGCGTTCGAGGGTCTCGAACAGCCGCGGGCTTACCGACGGTTCCTCGGCGGGGTTGTGGAGGGTGCCGTCGAAATCAAAAGACAGGATGTGTCCCGGCAGGGCGAGTGGATCGAGCGGCTTCATGGCGTGGGGATAGCGGACCTGTCGCCGGGGTCAAGCGGCGCGTCACTCGACCGGCTCGGCACGCAGGGGCTGTTCCACCACCTCCGCAGCCTGCGGAGGCTCTTCCAGCGGTAGCGCTCGTGGTGCCGGTTCCTCGACGGGAATGGCCTGTGGGGCGGGTTCCGGCACGGGATTGGCCCGGGGTGCGGCAGGTTCCTCCACCGGCAGCGCGCGCATCGGCTTGACCAGCACCGGCTCGGCCTTGGGCGGGACCTCTTCCACGGGTGGCGGAACATTGGGCTTCACCAGCACCGCTTCTTCGGCAGGAGGGGCGGTGGCGCGCATCCGGATCTCGACGCGCCGGTTCGGCGCCTGCTCGTCGACCGTGCCGACCAGCACCATCGGCTTGGACTCGCCAAATCCGCGGGTCGCGATCTTGTCGGCCTTCAGGCGGAGCGTGCCGATGAGATACTCCTTCACCGCGGCGGAGCGGCGCTTGGAGAGGTCGAGATTGAAGGCATCCGCGCCGAAGAGGTCGGAGTGTCCTTCGATCCAGCAGTAGAGGTCGGGATTCCGGCTGATGATCAGTGCCAGCTTCATCATCCCGACCCGCGCGCTCTCGCGCAGTTCGGCGCTGTTGTATTCAAAGAGCAGGTCGCTCGGCAGCATCGTCTTCTTGCCGACCAACACATCGGCGGAGAGCCCGACCATGTCGTCGAGGGTGACCATGCCGTCCAGCGTGCCGGCTTCGACCAACCCGCCCGCTCCTTTTTTCAGGAGCTCTTCCGCGAAGCGGTCGAGGTTGGTGTCGTCGGCCATGACCGCTCCGGGATCGACGATCGTCTGGGCTTCGGCGGCCAGCGGCAGGGGCTCTTCGGTGCGGCCGATGTCCGGCAAGGCGGTGTCGAGATTGAAACCCGCCGCCGGATCGATCTGGATCCCGGCCGGATCGCCTTCGATCGCCGGGTTGTTGAGCTTGATCGCGAATTCCGGGTCGTTGATGTCCGGGCGGAGGTCGATCTCGGTGTTCTCCGGCAATTTCGCGAGGACATCGATTTCCTCCAGCAAGGTGGCGGCGTCCGGCGGAGGCGGCTCCACCTCGTCATCGGGAGTCTCCATCTCGTAGTCCGGCTGCATCACCTCGACCTGCTCGACGTTGATCGCTGCGGTCTGCAATTCCTCGAACTCGCTGAAGCCGAGAGCGATCTTGATGTGGCCGAGCGCGAAGAAAGCCGCGACATGCAGGATCACGGCGACGAAAAACGCCACTCCCGCCCACCAGCCGAGATTGTCGGGTCCTGGCAAGCGCAGCGGGGTCGATTCGCGCATCTCGCGCCATGAATAGCCGTCGTCCACGGCGGCACTATACGCGGCATCCGGGCCGTGACAATCACGGGGTTGGGGTTGCAGGTCCAGGGCTCCTCCATCGGCGATCCATCCGCGACGTGGATCATCCTGCCTTACAAGCACACCGCTTTCGGATTGCCACTTCCATCGGGACGGATAGAAGCGTGAGAATGAAAAAAGGTGATAGGGTGCGGTGGCTGCTGCTTTCGGGATTGATGCTGGCGATGCATCCGGTGCCGGCTTGCGCCGATGAAGACCCTAAGGCCGAGTATGAAGAGAGGCTGGCCAAGCTCGATTTGGCGGCGGGTCCGGAGGGGCACAAGAACCTGGCTTCCTGGTGCCGGAGGAATTACCCGTCGAAATACGGCCACCACCAGCGGGAGTATAACAAGCACGTCTTCGCGGGCCTGGAGGCGAAGCTTCCGGCGAAACCTGCGGCAGCCAGCTACCAGGAACTCCGGGAGGCGGCCGTGAAGCTGGAATTGCCCGACCAGGAGAAGAAATACCTCGGCCTGTGGGCGGAGTTGAAGTTCGCGGAACACCAGAAGCGCCTGAAGCCCGGCGATCTGGCGATGATGAAGCAGTTGTTCAAATGGTGCGAGGACCAGAAGGTGACGTTCATCGGGCCGGCGACCCAGCTCGGGGAGTCGATCCTCGAATTGGAACCGGCCTACCTTCCGGTGCGACATGCGCTGGGGCACGTCGAATGGGAGGGTGGCTGGATGGCCCGGGAGAAGCTGATCAACGGAACGATCGACATCCGCTCGGTGCAGGACCGGATCAAGGCGCACCGTGCGCTGGCGGAAGGCCGCAACAAGATCGAGCGGGACTACCCGGCGCGGCCGTTCGATGGGATGGACGAGCTCGGCGGCATGTACGCCTTCCGTCCCCGGAAGAGTCCGGATGCCTTGTTCTATCTCAGTGCGCCCGGCTATTCGCCGCGCAAGGCCAGCGCCCTGGTGCTTTCGCTCCATGGCGGCGGCTCCGGCGGGTTCGAGAAGGCGGACGAATATGCCAAGATCGCTCTCGGCGAATGGATGAAGCAGGAAGGCTATGTGGCGGTGTCGCCGGTGGCGACGAACCACAACGTCAATTCATGGGGCACCACCTCCAATGTCCTCGAGATCCTCGACGCGCTCGAGGAAATCTGCGAGCGCTTCCACATCGACCGCAAGCGCATCTACGTGACCGGCCAATCGATGGGCGGCGGTGGAACGACCCTGTGGTATCTCTGTTTCCCGGAGTTCGCCGCCGCCTCCTGCGGCAGGGCCGGCTGGTTCCACCACGTCAAACGTCAGGAAGACCTGCTCGGCAAACCGATGCTCATCATCCAGGGCGCGAAGGATGAGCCCGACCGCCTCGATTCGCGGCTGAAATTCATCAAGACCGCCGAGGCCTGCGGCGGCAAGCTGGAGGTCGTGGTTCACGACGACATCGACCATTTCATTCCCCAAACGGTGGTGTTCGAGGCGATGCTGCCCTACTTCGAAAAGCATCAGAACGACATCGAGCCGGACTTCGACGTCATCCGCGCCGCCGCGAAGTCGTGGATCACCTGGAACGGACCGAAATGAACGGGGATCCCCAAGGGATCACCTCCCGGCCTTGCCTTTGCGTTGCGGGTTGTTAAAGGACCGGCGTGAAAGCCGCTTCCCTTCTTCCCGTCCGCTTGTTTCCGTTCGCTGTCATGATCGCGGCCCTTCACGGCATCGGGCAGGCCGAGCTGGTTCCCTTGGACCTGCGGAGCGACGGGCTCGGCGGTCGGCCGGTCGCCTCGTCGCAGCCGCGGCTGTCGTGGCGGGTGGAGTCGGAGAAGCGGGCCCAGTCCCAGTCGGCTTGGCAAATTCTTGTGGCCAGCAGCGCGGAGGTCCTCGCCAAGGACCAGGGCGATCTCTGGGACTCCGGCAAGCAGGCCGCCACGCGCCCGCCCTCCGCCGGCTATGGCGGGAAGCGGCTGGAACCGGGGAAGGTCTATCATTGGAAAGTCCGCTGCTGGGATGCGGCGGACCAGCCATCGGCCTGGAGCGCAGCGGCAGAGCTGGAGATCGCGCCGATGACGCCTGCCGACTGGTCGGGCGCCCGGTGGATCGATGACGGCCGCGAACAGCCGGCCAAAGACGAGGATTTCTATCAGCCCGACCCCGCGCCGCTGCTGCGGCAGGAATTCACGCTGGCCAAGCCGGTGGTCCGGGCGCGGCTGCATGTCGCGGGCGTGGGCTACGTGAGGACCAGCCTGAACGGCCAACGCCTGGCAAACGAGGCGCTGGATCCGCCTTGGACCGCCTTCGACGAGCGCATCCTGTTCCGCACCCACGATGTGACCGCCGCCCTGACGGGAGGCGCGAATTGCCTCGGCCTCTCCCTCGGCAACGGCTGGTTCAATCCGCTGCCGCTGCGGATGTGGGGCGGCCGCAACATCCGTGAGGCGCTTCCCACCGGAAGGCCGCGGGCGATCGCGTGCCTGGTCGTCGATCATCCGGACGGCACCGTCACCACCGTGACTACCGGACCCGGCTGGAAAGTCGCGCAGGGGCCGACCTTGAGAAACAGCATTTTCCTGGGCGAGGAGCGTGATGCCCGGCTGGTCATCGCCGGCTGGGACAAGCCCGGCTTCGACGCCTCCGCCTGGAAAGCGGCCCGCGTCAGCGAGGCACCGCTGGAACCGCTGAAGCCCCTCCTCGACATGCCGCCGGTGCGGGCCACGGAGACCATCCGGCCGGTGGCGGTCACCACGCCTGCCAAGGGCGTGCACATCATCGACTTCGGCACGAATTTCACCGGCATCCCCGAGATCGTTCTCGGCGTGCCAGCGGGCACCCGCATCGCGCTCCGCTTCGGCGAGATCCTGAATCCCGACGGCACGCTCAACCCCCTCACCAGCGTCTGCGGGCAGATCAAGGGCATGCGCAAGAACAAGGAAGGCGTGGAGAGCCCGATCGGCGGACCTGGCGCGCCGGCCATCGCGTGGCAGCAGGACGTTTACACGGCGGGCGGCGGCAAGGAGACCTATCGCCCGGACTTCACCTTCCACGCGTTCCGTTACATGGAGGTCACCGGGCTGATGGAAGCACCGGAGTTGGAGAGCATCCGCGGCATCCGGCTGCATTCGGAGCTGCCCGACGCCGGTTCTTTCTCCTGCTCGAACGAACTCTTCAACCGGATTCAGAAGATCACCCGCAATACTTTCCTTAACAACGTCGTCAGCGTGCAGTCCGACTGCCCGCACCGCGAGCGCTTCGGCTACGGCGGCGACATCGCGGTGACCAGCGAGGCGTATCTGATGAACTTCGACATGGCCGGCTTCTACGCCAAGACCGTGCGCGACTGGGCGGACGGCGCGCGCCCCGACGGCAATTTCACCGACACCGCGCCCTTCGTCGGCGTGCAGTACTGCGGCGTCGGCTGGGCGATGGCGCATCCTCTTGTGTTAGAGCAACTCTATCAGCACTACGGCGACAAGGCGCTGGTCGCGGAGCAGCTCCCCGCGGCGATCCGTTGGTTCGATCTGGAGGCGTCCAAGCGGAAGGAAGGTCTCGTGACTTACGGACTGGGCGACCACGAGGCCCTGAAAAGGATCGCCGGTCCGGTGCTGACCACGCCCATGTTCATCGACACCGCGCGGCGGATGGCCCGGCTCGCGCGCGTCGTCGGCGGCGAAAACGATGCGCTGCGCTTCGAGCAAATGGCGGACGAGTCCAACGCCGCCTGGGTGAAGGCGTTTCTTGATGCGAAGACCGGCAAGGTCGGCGGGGGATCGCAATCGGAGCAAGTGATGGCGCTCGGTTTCGGCGTCGTGCCGGAAGCCGCGCGCCAGGCGGTGTTCGACAAGCTGGTCGCGGATCTCAAAGCGCCGCCGGATGGTCCTTCCCTCAGCACCGGCATCTTCGGCACGCGCTTCCTATTGGAAGAACTCACGCGCCGCGGCCGGCACGATCTCGCCGTCGCGCTGGCGGATCGCAAGACCTTCCCGTCATGGGGCTGGATGCTGGAGAATGGCGCGACGACGCTGTGGGAGACCTGGAAGGAGAGCGACAACACCTTCTCGCACAACCACCCGATGTTCGGCTCGATCTCGGCCTGGTTCATCCGCCATCTCGGCGGCATCCAGGCGGCGGACGATGCCGTCGGCTTCGACCGCATCGTCATCCGCCCGCAGACGGGCCACGGCTTGGAATGGGTGAAGTCGTCGCACCGCAGCGTGCGCGGGATGATCGAGTCGAATTGGAAAACCGCCGCAGGGGTGAAGGAATTCGAGATCGTCATCCCGCCGGACAGCGAGGCGACGGTCGAACTGCCGGTCGCGAAAGGCGAAATCGTCACGGAGTCCGGCAAGCCGCTGGCGCAAGCGCCGGGCGTGGCGTTGCGGAAGGGGGCGGTTCACCGGATGGATGTGGCGAGCGGGCGGTATCGCTTTGAGATCCGCGCGAGGTAGGGACGACGCGCCCCCACCTTCGCCAAGGCTACGGTGGGCAGGCTCGCTCGTCCGCTAAGCCACGGGGGAAGCCGGCTCCTGCCGTGGGGATGAAGCGGGCCGTCGGGGACCGTTCCCTTCTTCGCTGAAGTTACGAAGGGCAGGCCGGTCGGCCGAGGGCGTCCGACCCTACCGCCGGTGCGACCCCATTCATGCATTATCGCATGGTCTTCCCCTACGTGCGTTGCGGCTCCCGCGCGCCGATGCTCGCCCTGTCCGTGCGGGAGCGGGCGCAATTTCAAGAAGTGCTGCTGGCGGCAATCCCCGGGATGCAACGGACAGAGGGGAATCAGGGTTAGCAAATTCAGAATTCAAGGACTGACCCCCGAGGTGACCCCCGAGGCTGACCCCCGAGGACGACCGGCTCACCCGCATGACCAACCGCGACGACCTCGGGGCACTCCTCCCGTCCCGCTGGCAAGCGGCCACCGTCACGGAGGCTGCCCGCTGCGCCTGACCGGCCGGATGCGAGAGAAAGCATGCACAGGTCTGTATGCTACCCATGCTCCTAGCAGACTGAGGCCGCCGGTGGAGCGCTTACCGCACAGCCAGGCGATGAAGGTCTGATAAAAGACGCCGTGGTGCTTGGAGAATGCCAGGGCGCTCTGGCCGCCGCGGTCGAAGGCGTCCAGCAAGGTCTGGCGCTGCCCCGGCGAGTAGCGGAGCCGGCCGTCGCTGCCGGTGCAAATGATCGGAGCGTCCGGGGCCTAGCAGCCTGTCGGACTTGATACCAGCGTGACCGGGATTTTCTGGCGGCCGGCCGGCCGGAGGGTTGGCTGTCGGTTTTCGCCGCTTTTGTCGCCAGCGCGCGTTCCCTTGGGGTGCCAGAAGCTTGCTGGCGGGTTCATAGGGCTTTGCAGGAGCCGGGGCCGGACCTGTCAGCCCCTTCAGGCGGGCCGCAGCCGGGCTCCCAGTCC
>Ga0247843_1009487_pt1:0-5000 | contig 10789 bp, 5 predicted proteins | sample LaCruzMarch2017__FD_192420 | JGI IMG/M metagenome (GOLD analysis project Ga0247843, IMG submission 192420) | Freshwater microbial communities from meromictic Lake La Cruz, Castile-La Mancha, Spain - LaCruzMarch2017_8m | ecosystem: Environmental > Aquatic > Freshwater > Lake | place: Spain...
ATAGTGCTGCTCATCGCCATGATGCTGAGATTTCAATCTTCGGCATTGCGCCATCCTTTGCTGTGGCTGTCGCTGTGTTTTGCAGTGGTTATCTTGTTGCTTACAGGGCTGGTAACTCCCGTGGTGGGTGCCATTGTGCGCTACAAAGTGCCCGCCCTGCCGTTTTTATTTTGCGCCATCATTGCCCTGACCCGCACCACCGATATCGAACGTTTTTTTGCTACCAAATTTCCGTTTCTCCAGAAGTATCTTTGAGCAATGACAGAAGAGGAAAGTCTCGAACGCTGGACATTGCCCAACGGCATCCGGTGCATTCACAAACAGGTCGATTCGCCCGTGGCCCACTTGGGGTTCTTTGTAAATGCAGGCTCACGCGATGAGTTAGACACCGAACATGGCCTTGCCCATTTCATAGAGCACACCATTTTCAAAGGCACCACGCATCGCAAAGCCTACCATATTCTTAGCCGCCTCGAAGATGTGGGGGGCGAGCTTAATGCCTACACCACCAAGGAAGAAACCGTAATTCACGCCTCGTTTCTTAGTCCGCATTACGAGCGCAGCATTGAGCTTTTCCACGACATCATCTTCAATTCTACTTTCCCACCTAAAGAGTTGGAAAAGGAAAAAGCGGTGATTGTAGATGAGATAAACTCTTATCTCGACTCTCCTTCTGAGATGATTTTTGACGATTTCGAAGAGCTGCTCTACGCCAACGACCCCATTGGTCGCAATAGCTTGGGCACTCCCGAAAGCGTTCGCAGTTTCACTCCAGCATCAATCAAAACATTCCTACAACGCGGCTATCACACCGACCAAATGGTGATTAGCTCGGTGGGCAATACTGACGTCCGCAAGTTGAAAAAGACCGTAGAGCGCTATTTTGGACAGGTAGTCAGCGGTAACGGAAGCAACGTGCGCAAGCCGTTTTCGGGCTATGTGCCCCAGAGCAAAACTGAGAAACGCTCCAATTTTCAAGAGCACGTGCTTATGGGCAACATCGCTTATGCCGCCAGCCACGATGATAGGATTGGGCTGTATATGCTAAGTAATATCCTTGGTGGGCCAGGGCTGAATGCACGTCTCAACATGACGCTGCGCGAAAAATATGGGTACACCTACAGCGTTGAAGCGGGCTATACCTCCTTTTCCGACACAGGAATGTTCTCCATTTATTTGGGCACAGACGAGAAATACCTGAAGAAATGTATCCAACTCGTGCACCGCGAATTGCGCTTGATGCGCGATAAAGAGATGGGCACGTTGCAATTGCATAAAGCCAAGCAACAATTGCTAGGGCAGGTGGCCATATCCGAAGAGCACAATGCCAGCCAAATGCTTGGTTTTGGAAAAAGCCTCTTGCTGTTCGACAACATCCAAACCCTCGAAGAAACTGCCCAACGCATCGAAAGCATTACCACCTCGCAGCTGCTTCGAATTGCCAACGAAATCCTCAACGAAAAGGACTTTTCCTACCTTATATATAGGAGCAGCTAAAAGTTAGGGTTGGATGAGCATGATGCGCTCGGTTTTGGTCGCGCCATCGCCAGTCATTCGCAGCAGATATAATCCTTCAGCAGTGGTATGGTTTCTCAAATTCAACAGAGGAGAAGCGTTAGTGCCTTTGGCTAATACTCTCCCCGAAACATCTAGCAACTCCCATTGCAAGTCCTTTAGTTGAGGAAGAAGAATAATTCCTGTTGTGGGGTTTGGATGAATTTGTAGAGACGCAATGCTCTGCGTCTGCTCGTCTAGTCCCACCGCCAATGGCACATATTGCTGCCCATCCGATAGGGTAGGGGCGCTGGTCGATCCGGCATTGTTCACTGCTTTCAGTTGGGCATAATACCACGAATCCGGAACTAATGGATAAACAACATTGAAGGAATACGCAGTCCCCACGTTTGTCCAGTTGGAAATGTTGGTTGCTCCAAGCGCATCGCCCATTGCAGCTTCATAGTGATTTATCCCCGAATTGGCATCCAATCCAGCGCCCCAACTTGCATTCAGTTGCGTACCATCTTGGGTTTCATTGATGTCTGGCCCCAATCCATCTTGCAGAGTAGAAAGCATGGGCGGTGTCCAATCGATATTTACCTGCCGCACCACTTCCGCACTTTTGTTGCCTGCATTGTCAAACACAACCGAACGAATTTCGCACGAAGGCGAATTCGGATTGGGATTCTGATAGCGCACCATGGCCGATGCATTGCCTACAGTAATGGGCAAAGTGGCAGTTCTGCTTTTATAAACGCGCAGGTCGTCATATTCTGCTATGCAATTTCCACTTCGCAGCGAAATGCTATTGCCCGATGTGATGGGGTTCGGGTCTGTCCATTCGCTCGCTAGCTCATTATTCACATAAGTTCGAATCTCTCCATTCGCGGAATTGTAGAGCACATGCACGTCATACCACACATTTGGATTTACGGTAAAATCATCATCAGTCATCAATGCCCATACATTATTCGTCACCCGATAAATCTGGCATTTGTTCACATCAGCCCGCAAATACACGAAATACGACTCGCCTCTATTGTCCAACGTGGCATCCGAACACATAAAATGCATGCCAGCCCTTCTGTTTGTGCCCGCCCCAGTGATGCGCATTTTCCAATTATAGAGGTATGAAGTGTTCTGAACCTGCGTAATTGGGATGTGTAAATTGGTGTTGGTATTGGACTCATCGGTTTGCATGGCGGTTCCACCCGTCAAATTCCAAACACCTGTTTGCGCCACCCATGCGGGCAGTGGTTGTGCAAAGTCGTCAAATAAATAGCCAAGGTTTGTGTTGCCGCTCCATTTCGCCCCATTAAAATCGATGATTTGAGAAAATCGCTCCGCAGAATTTATGGCGCTGCCACCAGCGTTGTCGTTGTCGGTAAAACTGACGTTGAAATTGGCGGTTTCCCACGTGTTGGTTGAAAATGCAACCGTTGGGGCAATGGCATCGGGCGTGGTGGAAGTCCAGCTTGCCGCCCAACCTGCATTGGACGTACTGCAATCACTTCTGAATTCAAGCAATAAACTTCCAGTAGTGGAGGTCACTGTGCCAGGGGAGTTTGTTCCCGTATAGTAGCCAATCAAAGGTGAAAACACGGTGGCGCCTTCATATATATATAGATAGTCCCAATTTTCTTCCACATCAAACTGACTGAAGTTGATGGAAACTGACCCAGCATTGGCAGGTTGAATTAAGGTAAGTGTGCGTTCGTCATTGCCATAAACACCAACTTGACCTCCCGTATCATACAGATTTCCTACTGATGCGGTCAAGTTGGTAACAGGCGTATTCGGATTCAATAGCTTGAAAAAGTAATCCCAATCCCAGAATTCTCCTGGGTCAATGTGCGTTTGATTCGGGAAATGCTGATGCCCTTTAATGCGAACACAACTGCCAGGAGTGCTTGTTCCGTTATAGTTTGTAGTTGGAGCCCACGGGAAATATGCCGTGCGGATGGCATCGATTCCATAACCACTTTGGGTAATATCGCGCACCAAAGCTGCGGATGCTTGATACATGGCTTCGGTGTAATTATCGGAGTCCGTAACGTAGCCCTCATGTTCTATACCTATAGTATATGGGTTTTCAGAGCCCACGTGCCAACCCTTATCTGCTTCGCAAAGCATTTGAGTAATCTGCCCATCAGACCTGCGCACCACATAGTGATAGGAAACGCTGGCATCGCAGTTTTGAGCCCAACTTACCGCTCCAGCATAACTTCCCTGAACGGTATGCACGGTTACAGCACTGATTGCAGTGCCACTTCTTGAACTGTAATTGCAGGTTGGTGTTTGCACAAACACGTCAGAAGTGAAGTTGTAGCATGGCGCTATTCCACTTCCTGCACGGTAGTTATCGCCTGTTTCATTTCGAATATCCTCTCCAGTAATAAGCACTTTGGCAGAAGAAAGCACGGCTAAGTTCTCTCCAAAAAGGGTTTCCATGGAATAAGAATGTGGAACTGTACCCACCAATTCCATAAAACTAGAGTCAGCCAATAGCTTAAAAATGGAATACAACTCCGATTCTAAAGCAAACAGTTGAGTTGGAGTTTCGGTAGGCAAGCAAGAAAGAGCTATCAATCGCTCCGCAAGACCACGTTCCGACCAATCATTAGATGGTAAAATTTGCACCAAAGCTGAAGCAAAAGCCAATATTTCCACATCAGCACTTTCCTTTATCCTATATATAGGATAGCCAGATAGTTCGGAAACCTGCAAAAGAGTGTTTCGAAAATAGCCTTGGCCATCTTCTATCAAACCAAAGAGGCCGAATGTGCGCGGCAAACCAATGCAACTTGACGGTTCATCTATATATATAGGATGTAAATTGGTTTGGGTCTTTGCTACGGCCTCCAATGTTCCGCTCGGAATTTGCGGATAAGCAGCATAAGCAGCATTAAAAGCAGATGAATATGGCATCGAATTCTGCTCATTTTCTTGAGCCAGCAAGGGCAGAAACATAACCCAGAGGCAAACTGTATGGATAAATCGCATGTTAAAGTGAATCGAGTTTATAATCTGAACGTGATTTTCGGGCTATTGCGGTAAGGTTTTTCGCGTTTAGCTGAATAATTTAAGTCTAAATGCCAATGTTAAATCCAATGCGAATCACTGGGTTGGCATAGGGAGTGCAGTCCGATTGCAGGGCATTGAACAGGAACAATGCGGTAATTCCCGCCCTATTTCCTATGCGTTGATAATACCCACCACCGAATAATGCGCCAGGTACCCACGTTCTTGCCACGCGTAATTCTCCGGTAAGACGATAAAAATCCTCATCGTAGCAATCCAAATTCAGCATTTCAAACTCGGCATGAGCCATTATTCCCTTCCATATTATATATCGGGCAAATACTCTTCCTCCACCGGTATGCGTCACATATTTGCCTCCCGCAGACTCCCAATCAAGATATTGATAGGTAATTCCAATTCCAACAGATGCGTTTTTAAACACCTTATATCCTACCAATGGTGAAATATCGATGAAGGTAACA
>Ga0247843_1009488_pt1 | contig 10789 bp, 13 predicted proteins | sample LaCruzMarch2017__FD_192420 | JGI IMG/M metagenome (GOLD analysis project Ga0247843, IMG submission 192420) | Freshwater microbial communities from meromictic Lake La Cruz, Castile-La Mancha, Spain - LaCruzMarch2017_8m | ecosystem: Environmental > Aquatic > Freshwater > Lake | place: Spain...
AAGTAGACAAATGTTTCAAATATGAGAAATATAATAATTTTAATTATGAGAAATGTAATTGTTTTTTGTTATGAATTTAGTTTTTTAACAAAATTTATTAATAGCCTACGTATTAATAACATTTAACATTTATATACTTTTAAATAGCGGTTTGTATATGCGGAAATATGGAAAGTGAAACAAGAATAGTTCAATATTTATTACGACCAAATAGATTGGATAAAGAAAATTTAAATAAAAAAGCATATATTATTATTCCATATATTGATGAAAATGGATGGAATTCTGAAAAGAAATCATATAAAAAAGTAAGAGATATTATTGCACATTTAAGAAATGTTGATGAAAATATAGAACAAAAAATATTTATGCAAAGTTTAACAAAAGATAAAAAGAAAAAGAAAAAGAATAATTATAATTATAATTATATATTTGAAAAGAATGAAAATGAATTAAATAAAATTAAAATAAGATTAAAATATAGTAAAGCATTGTATTCAGAATTATCTGAAGAACAAGATGAATATAATTGTATAAAAATAATTAATTCAGATTTAAAAATTCAATCTAAATCTGAATATATTAATAGTAAAAATAAACATAGTTTATTTATTGATTCACCAGAAGAATATTTTAAAAGTTTTGGTATATGGATTAATTGGTATGATTTTTTAGGAGTTGATACATCAAAATTAATCCAAACAAAAGAAGAATGGGTAAAATTTTGTAAAGAAAAGAATATTCAATCTATAAAAGAATATAATGCAAAATGTGAAGAATATGAAGAATTGCCAAAAAATCCATCTGATTTTTATAAACCAAATTTTAGTAATATTTTAAATGAATTAAAATTAAATAAACGTAGATAATAGTAATATTATTATGATTGTTTAATACGTTTTTTGATTATTTTTATTTTATGAACTTTATTTTTTTCTAATTTATCAATTTGTTCATTAGTTTTTTCATTAACTGATTCATTAACTGGTTCAGTAACTGATTTATTAACTGATTTATTAACTGGTTCATTAACAGATTTATTAACTGATTTATTAACTGGTTCATTAACAGATTCATTAACATGTTCATTAACTGATTCATTTTCTGATGGTATTGGTATTGCTTCATTACTTAATTCTTTAAGAAGTTTATGATATAATTCTTCTGCAACTTTTGTTTCATTTTGTAAATGTTCAATTTCTTTAAATGTTATTTCTAAATCTTGGATAAGTTGTTTATTTTTTGGAAGTTGAATTTTAATTTTCATAAATTTATTTAAATTTATATGAAGTTGTGCAGAACCATGTGAACAATTTTTATAAATATATTCTTTTTTATCTAATAAAAATTCACCTATATAATTATTAGTTATATCTAAAATTTTACTATTTAATGAAAATGCAGTATCATTTAAAAATATTTTACCATATATTTTCATTACACAATTATGTAATGATAATCCATCTCTTGATATTTTATATGTTAACCCATCTCTATTATATTCATCAACTTTATATGACATAATATTACCACCACCAAATGCCGTATATTTAGTTCCTTTATTTTTATTTTGTGTTATTCTTTTACCATACATAATTTCGCAAATATTTCCTAATTCAACTTCATCACAATCTTCATTTTCACAAATATCTTTAATTTTATTTTGAATAAATGTTTCTAATTCTTTTATTTTTTCTTGTTTTTTTATTTTATCATTATATAGATTAGAAATTTTATCTACCCATTCTTGAATTTTAGATTCAGATTTTGGAATTGGTATTTGTAAATTTTCTAATTGTTTTGGACTAAATCTTGGATATGAACTACCATTACATAAATTTTTTTCAAAATTCTCAGATAGAATATATAATATTGCATAAATATAATAAGATATATTTGTATTATTTAATTCAATATTTGCAAGTGCAGATGAAAACACAAAATTATCCAACTCTTTAAAATTTTCATTTATTAATAATATTTTTGACGGTTTTGGTCTAACACATGATATTAAAATATTTCCACACTTTGCTTTATTTGATGCATTATTGGGTAATTCATTTTTATTATAAACAACATAATCATTTAATATATTATTTGTAATATTGCTTATTTCTACATAATTATATATTTTATCTTCTAATGTGCATTTTTTATTTATAGATTTACATATACTTCCTAATTTTACTAATTCGTATCCTTTGCCAATATTTAGTTCTTTTTTATTATATTCTTTTCCATTTAATGAAAAAAAGGATTGATTAAGAATTTCTGCTTTAGTTGCATGAGATACAACTACATCACGAACATTTTTAATATCATTTTTATTTTCAATAATAACAATATCTCCAAAAACTTCTGCAAATTTATCTTCTGTATATCTTTCAATAACTAAATCACTAAATTTTATTTCTGTTGTTTTTTGTTCAATATTATCAAATATAATAATAGATGTTTTAGTAGATGTATTTTCAAATTGGTCTTGTGGAATACTAATTATTTCTCTTACATTAAATTTTTCAATTAAACATTTTCTTAAATTTTTATATGTTTTATTAAAAAATACGCCTTCTTTTAAAACTCCTATAGCAGTACCTCCAAATTCTACAATATCCATTAATAACATAAGAGAACAACTTTCTTTATCTTTTCCTTTTAAATTATTAATTTTTGCAAATTTTTGAATTCTTGAACTACACGTAGAAACAGAAACATTTCCTTTATCTATTTGAATTTTATCTTGTTTTTCTTGTGCATCTATTTTTTTAAGTTGTTTTTGTCTTTTTATTCGTAATTCTTCATCAGTAATAGTTAAAAGTTCATTTTTAATATAATCTCTAACTTTATTTCTTTTATTTTGACTTTCAGATATTTTATTTTTATCGCCCCCATAAGGTGGATTCGTCAAAGGATATTTATATTTCATATTATTAAATTCATCAGTAAATGAATTTTTATATTTTAAATTATCCATATTCGGTAATACACCAGTTAAACAGAAGAATTCTAATCCTGCTGATTTAATAACATCTTCATTCATATCAAAATGTGAAATTTTATTTATTTCAGATGTCCAATTAATTTCTTGTGGATATTTTTGATTTAAAAAATTAATATATCCAGTAGTAAACCCACCAGACCCACCAAACATATCAATCATACTTGAAATAGAACCATCTGGATTTATAGATGGATTTAATTTTGATAAAATATAATCAACTATATGTCTATCAGTAAAATATGCTCCCAATTCACTAATAGCACTTTCATCTCTACCAATAAAATATTCATAAATTTTACCAGATAATAAAACATTACAAGTTTGTTCAATGATACTGATTTTATCAATTTCTTTAATCAAATAACTAAAAACAGCACTTTTAATTTTTTTAGGTATTTCATAAAATAAAAGCTCTTTTATTTCACTTTCATTAATTGAATCTAAAACATCTTGAAAAATTGTTCCTGCTAATAATTCATCTTCATGTTGATTTGCTAATTTTAATAAATATGAAAATTCACATTCTGGTTTTTTCAAATTTATTTTATCAAGCAAATTATTTTCTTCTATTTTTTTTAATCCATAAAGTAGATTGAATACTTTTAGAGCATTCATTCCATAACCTGCACCATTATTACGAAGATAATTATGGATTTCGTGTATTTTATCTTTTAATGCTTCTTTATTCGATACATTATTCGTTTGTTCAATCATAGATGTTTGTAAACTATTCATATAATCATTTATATGATTAAAATTATCAAATGTATTATTTTTCATTTTTTTATTTTTTGATATAGAATTATTTTTATCAATAAATGTATATAATTGTTTCTATATGATTTAATAAAGAATTAATATTAGTAGTTTTATAATATTGTTCTAATTCTAAATTATTTAATTTAGATAAATTTAATTTAAATAATTCATACATATTTTTATGTTTTTGTGAATTAATGTGTAATTTATGATTTAAAAGTTGTGTAGGAATTGTTTTACAAATACCACATGAATAAATTTGTTCATTTATCATATTTATAAATTATGTTATAATTTATTTTTACATATTATACTTCTAAAATAACTTAAAGATTTGTTAATTAATATATATTAATATGCGTCAAACGAAAGATAGTTTAGCCTTTATAAATTGGTTTAATTCGCTTGATAAAAATGAACAAATTTATGAATTACAAGAGTTTTTAATTTATAATCAAAATAAAAATGTTTTAGAAAATACATCAGATATTGCTGGTATGTTTCAAGGTGGTTTTACAACTCATTATATTAATGATTATCTAGTAACAAAATATAATGAATTACATAATACTTCATATAAATTTAATTATCAAAATATGTAATAAATTTTATAAAATATTTGGAAATTTAATTAAAATATTTTTAATTAAATTTTAAAAAATATAATATTTTTATAATTGGTAAATATGATGTGTTAACATTTACTTATAATTTATATAAAAAATATAATGATACTTTAATTACACCATTAAAATTTTAGTTTAGTTGTAATAATGATTTAATAAAAAAAAATTTAAATTAATTAGCATTATTTTATTCTTAAAAATATTTATTTTGTTTAAGTTGTTGCTTTATGAATGAAATATGACTATTAGTAATTTTATATGATGTATAATCTTTTTTCTTTTGTGTAATATTATTAGTAGATTTGGAATTTTTGCATTTTTCCTATAGTGAATAAAAGTGTAAGTTAAAGTTGACAACTGTGCATACGATAAGTCATTTTATGATCATCTTAATAGCAATATTGGGATGTTTGTAGGAGCGGAATTGTCATTTAAATTTTATACACTTTCAAATAGCAGTAGGCATTATAATATAATTTAATAATTAAAAAAAAATTGATTTTAAATTTTAAATATTAATTTATACTTAAACAACATAATATGTCTTCTTCAGAACAAACAATTGGTAAAACTGAGGTTATAGAACAAACTAAACCAAAAAAGTTTAAGATAAAAAATAAAAAAAAACTTATAATTATTAATGAGAAACAATCTCAAGATAGCGAAATAAATATAGATAAATATCATAAATGGAGTTATAAATCAAAAGATATACCATTTAAAAGTAGTCAAAAATGTGTAGGAAATGGTGAAGAAAAACTAGCAAAAGAACTTGATATATCAACGCCATTAGGAGGTCAAAATAGCACTGTTGATTTAATTCATCTGGATATTGGAAACATTAGTGTAAAGGATATGACAAACGATGATTGTACCTTAGGAACATTGGGTTGTAATGATATGAGAAAGATATTTAGAACAGTTATAAACCCGTTTGTTTGTTGGATTATAAAATATAAATCAAAATGTGAATTGGCAAATAAATTTTACAATGAGATTAACAAAAAATATGGTTCTTCAAGAACTACTATAATCGATGGTATTGATAGATTAGAATTATCAAAGACTAATCTACAAAAATTAAATGAATTATTCAATGAACTAAAAAAACACAAATTAGAAAAAGAATATGAAAGTTTAAAATCTGAATATATTGATGATATTGTTTATAGTTTAGATGATAAATCTTTACAAGATATGTTGAATGAATGTGTTCGTAAAGAAGCAACTATAATGACATTAATTATAGTTGATAAAAACAAAGGATGGTTAATTGTAAAAAATATAAATAAATTATCTTGTCCCAGAATTACGCGAGGCGCTCCTAGAATAAATTATAGTTGATTGTTTAATTCATATATTAAATTTGAAAGGATAAATGAGAATTTAGGGGGAACAGCATTTCCTATTTGTCTATACTTTGAAGATATAGAACCTTCAAACATGAAATCATCTGGAAAAGTTTGAATTCTTGCATATTCTCTGACAGTCATTCGTCTTTTTTCACTTGGATGAACATTTATAACTGGTCCTCCTGTTCCTCCTCCTCTTCCTGTAATAGTAGGAGATATTTTGCTCCAATCTAATTTTCTATTTCCCATATAACCAGTAATTTTTACTTTATGTTTTGTTCCAATATGTTGAATTTCTTCATTATATTCAATCGGTAAATCACCAATAGCATCCTTTAATGTTTTTGTAATTTCTTGTTTTTCAATAGGCCACTCAAAATTAATTTTTTCAGAAATATCATTTCGGATTCCTATAAATATAACTCTTTCTCTATTTTGAGGTATATCATACCATTTTACTTTAAATAATTTTGTATTTACTTGATAACCACATTTTTCTAAATCTGAAATTATCATTTTAAATATCTTTCCTTTATGATTTTTCTTATCTATATTATTTTCATAACCACCTAAACTTAATATGCCTTTAACATTTTCAAATATGAAATATTTAGGTTTTTTTAGTTTCAATAATCTGACTAGTTCTAAATAAAGTTTATTTCTATTATCCGTTTCTTTTCTATATAAATTTGCTATCGAAAACCCTTGACATGGAAATCCACCTGTGAGTATATCACAATCAGGGATAGTTTCTATTTTTGTTATATCTTCACATTGTGGTTTAAAATTATAATATTTTTCATATGTATCACATGAATCTTTATCAAAATCATTAACATATACAACATTGTATATATCTGTTTGTTTATGAAATGCAAAATCTAATCCTCCACAACCAGCAAACATAGAAGCAACTCTAAGTTTAGGATTCACAATTTTAAGCTTTTTCTTCCTAATCTTAATTTTTTTAGGTTGTTTTGGTTGATGTTCAATTGTATCTGTATTTATATTTTCTTCTTGATTTTCAACAATCAATTTTTTATTATTTAATTCTTTTAATTTTTCTTCAACTGCTTTATCTATAAGTGCCTTAATTTTATCAGCATTATTTTCACAAGGCGTTTTTCGTTTATTATGAGAATCATAATGAGATTTTTGAGAAAATTCCTTTCCACATTGTTCGCATGAATATTTAACCATTTTCGTTATATATTGTTAATGTATATATTTTATATTTAAATCATTTTAAAATCATTTTTTTTTAAATTAACATAAATTAACAATTTTTGTTAATTCCCTAAATATTAGAAAGTTGACGTTTTAAATGTTCAAATGTGTAAAAGATTAAAATCACATTTAAATATTAATAAAATACATTCACAAACTGAAAAATTATGGTTACAAGAAATGCAATTTAGAATATTATTAGATACTATGTTACATACTATTCAAAATAAAAAATAAAATAAAATATACTTATTCATATGTATATTTATTATCATCAATTTATAACATAACTTTTTAAAAATATTATAAAGAAAATAAATATTCATATTTATTAAAAAAAAAATATGAATTATTTACAATTAATTTTTTTAAAATACACATTTTTCACTGAAAATTGGGACAATATGGTTGTTATTTATCCAACTAAAAATCCTAAGTCATCAAGACGAAAACAAGGTATTTTTATTACAATAGCAAATTAAATAAAACTCATTAACGTTTAATATAGATATATTAAATGTCAAATAATAAGAAAATTTAATGAATTTGTTCTATTTGAATTTTTGTCTATTTGAATTTGAATTTGAATTTGTTCTATTTGAATTTGTTCTATTTGAATTTGTTCTATTTGAATTTGTTCTATTTGAATTTGAATTTGAATTTGAATTTGAATTTGAATTTGAACCTGAATTTGAATTTTTTCTATTTGAATTTGAATTTGAATTTGAATTTGAATTCGAACCTGAATTTGAATTTGAATTTGAATTCGAACCTGAATTTGAATGTTTTGTTAATGAATTTGATAAATTTTTTAATTTATTTTCTATATTAGATGTATTATTTAAATTTTTTTTAAAATTATCTAAATCCTCCATAGTTATATTATTATATATTTTAATATTATTAATTAAAATATCAAGCGTTCCATTAGCATATTCCATAAATGTAATATTCTTAAAATTAGTAATTATAGTATTATATATATCAATATATCCAACCATATAACTATTTTTTGGAATACCTAATTTAGTAAGTTCATAAATAACATAATTTAATGTTTCATTTGGTGGTTTATAATGACCAGATAAATTATCTATTGCAATTATTTTATGTTTATTATTTATATACATCGTCCCAGCAGCACTTACTGGATTACCTGAAAAAAAAGACGAATGATGAAAGTTGCCAGCTTCTGGTAAATCAATATAGATATTTCCTCGTTTATTCATTACAAAAATATATTTACCTTTTTCTAATTTTTCATCATTTTTATATATTTCATTATTAATATATTTTAATTTATAATTGTTTACATTATTCTTTACATTATTTACATAATGTATATTCCCATTTTCATTATATTTTCTTCCATAATTTGACATTTCTATAAGTGGATATCCTATATTAGATTTTTTTCCTAGGGGATTATTAAGTGATCGATTACGTATAGTTTGTCTAGATGCTTTAGGCATATAATATAATATAATATATTTTAATATTAAATATTTGTTTTTTTAAAACAATTTTTATAAATATAATATATTATTATTTTTAGAGAAATTTCCATTTATTTTGATACTAAATAATGCAAGAAAAAATTAGTGTATATTATTAAGCATTGTCTCAATTCTTCCTCATGGATTAGATATGTATCTACGTATCACCAATCCAACTTACCAACTTGTAAGAAATTCCTTATGAAAATAGTTAGTATGTTTTGTTTATTAGTTGAACTGTGGACAAAATGTGCGTTATAAATATTTAATATTATGATTGTGAAGAGAAATTTCCAATTTTATAACTTAAAAATATTTATTTTGTAAATATTTAGTTTTTTTATTAAGTTCGTCTAAATGTTTATAAATACCAGATGAAAATGAAATTAAAATAATTAATCTTGAAAATGTATCTAAATTAGATTTATTGATTTGTTTAAAAATAATTTCAATTGCTAATGTAATTTTATCTTGAAATAAATAAAATAATAAATAAATTAAAACTAATTGTCCTACACATTCACCTACTAAATATTTATCATTTTTTTGAAAATCACATGCTGGAAATATTTCATTAATTAAATTTGATAATACTAATCCAATAGTAAAGAAAACAATTATTAATGTTCCTAAATAAAATAATCTATTAAGTTTCATATAATTTTAAAAATATAAAAAATATAATTCAATAGATTTTAATATTTTATCAAAAATATTAAATAATATTTAAATTAAATTTAAATTTTTCCTGCTTGAATTTGGCAGTTTTGTTAATGAATTTGATAAATTTGATAAATTTTTTAATTTGTTTTCTTAAAGGATTATATGTATTTTGTCTAGTTTCTTTAGGTATATATTTTAAATAAATATATTTTAATAAATATATAAATGTCTTACGAATATGAATATAAATATAAAGATTTCGATAAAAAATATATAGTCAAAAAATTAAAAGATTTAGATGCAATGTATAATGGTAAATATATATTTAAAGTGCAAATATTCACACATCCTACAAAAAAGAAAACTCTTATATCAGAATTAGAGATGAAAAACACAGGATTACTATGACGTATAAATATAGAAAACATGATTCTGATTTTCAAATTGAACATGAAGTAAATATTGATAATTTTGATGAAGGTTGCGAAATTCTGTTAGGTATAGGATGTGAAAAAAAATTTTATTATGAAAAATTTAGAGAAATTTGGACTATTAAAAATACAGAAATTTGTTTGGATACGTATGTAGGTATGCCTGATATTATGGAGATTGAATCTAAAACTAAATCAGAATTAGAAAAATATGTTAAATTGCTTGGATTAAAGGATATACCACATAATAATTTTAGAAATGCGGATATTTATAAAGATAATTTTGGAATAACAATACCGTCAAATATAAATAATTTAACTTTTTTAAATTCTAAAAAAATATTAGAACCATATTGTACAAAAAATAAAACAGAATTTATTAAATTAGTTGATGAACAAAAAAAAACATATCTTTCGTTAATTAAAAAAAAAAATTGACACAAAATAATGTAAGAAATTTTAGCATGTATATTAAGCACTTGTCTCAAACTTCTTGTCTTAACAATACAAGATTGACGAGGGGAGATACTAATCCCGCTACCAGCTTGTAGTTTTCCGATTTATTGGAATAGTTAGTATATTTATCTACATTGAGCTCTGGATGAATTAATACGTTATAATTACATAATATATCTATAATAAAAATATATGGAATATAAAAAACTTGGTATTATTATTACAACGCATGGTAATAATTGTATTTATATACAAAAATGTGTAGAACTTTTTTAAATTTTTTTCCCAATTCATTCATTATTTTATATGTAAATGAATCAAATGATCCAATTACATTAAGTATAAAAAACAATTTCAAAAAGATTAATTATATTTATGTTAAAAATCAAATTGCTAATGGTGGATTAACAGGTACTTGGAATCAAGGTATTGATTTATGTACAGAACATAATTGTGATGTAATTATTATTATTTTTAGAGAAATTTTTTTAAAAATAATAATATATATATTTCATAATAATAATTAACAATAAATATTCAATATTTAAAAAATTAAATTTTATTTTTTTTATAAAAAATTTATTATTTTAATTTTTAATTATTTGAGATATTTTATTTTTAATAATTTTATATTTACATCGTATATTTTGAATATCAACATAATTTTTAATATTCAAATAAAATAAAAAAACAATTAATAAGCATAAAATTGCAATTATTATATTATTATCAATAATATTATTTTTAATAGGTTGTTGTATTTTATATTGAATTTCTA
>Ga0247843_1009489_pt1 | contig 10786 bp, 10 predicted proteins | sample LaCruzMarch2017__FD_192420 | JGI IMG/M metagenome (GOLD analysis project Ga0247843, IMG submission 192420) | Freshwater microbial communities from meromictic Lake La Cruz, Castile-La Mancha, Spain - LaCruzMarch2017_8m | ecosystem: Environmental > Aquatic > Freshwater > Lake | place: Spain...
GGCCGGTGGTGCGGTACATGGCGATGCGCACATCTTCCCGCGCATCGGTGGCCTGGATGGATTGGCGCGTCAGCTTCTCCACCGCCCACAGCTTCTCGCGTTCGTCCGGCGAGCACATGGCGATGGCGATGCCCGAGGCGCCGGCCCGCGCCGTGCGGCCGATGCGGTGCACATAGGCTTCGGGCGTGTCCGGCATGTCGTGCTGGATCACATGGGTGACGCCATCCACATCGATGCCGCGGGCGGCGATGTCGGTGGCCACCAGCACCGGCGCGCGGCCGGACTTGAAGTCGGCCAGGGCACGCTCACGCTGGCCCTGGCTTTTGTTGCCATGGATGGCGTTGGCCGGAATGCCGTCGGCCTCCAGGTTCTTCACGATCTTGTCGGCGCCATGCTTGGTGCGGGCAAACACCAGCGCGCGGCCCACGCCATCGCCCTTCAGCAATTCGGCCAGCTGGCCGCGCTTGCGGCCCTGCTCCACGAAGATCAGGCGCTGGGTCACGCGCTCGGCCGTGGTGGCCACGGGGGTCACTTCGACGCGGGCCGGGTCCTTCAGGATCTCGGCCGCCAGCTTCGCCACCTCGGCCGGCATGGTGGCCGAGAAGAACATGGTGTGCCGCGGCTGCGGCAGCTTCGGAAGCATGCGGCGGATGGCGGGCCAGAAGCCCTTGTCCAGCATCTGGTCGGCCTCATCCAGCACCAGGGTGCCGACATGGTCGAGCCGCGCCGTGCCCTCATCCATATGGTCCTGCAGGCGGCCCGGGGTGGCCACCACCACGTCGACGCCGGCGGAAAGCGCCCGGCGCTGCGGCCCGTGCGGCACGCCGCCGAACACGGTGGCGACGCTCAGGCCCATATGCCGGCCATAGACCTTCAGGCTGTCGGCGATCTGGCTGGCCAGTTCGCGCGTGGGCGAGAGGATCAGCGCCCGGCAGCCGCCACGCGGCGGGCGTCCGCCCTGCGCGGCCAGCCGATGCAGCAGCGGCAGGCCGAAGGCGGCGGTCTTGCCGGTGCCCGTCTGGGCGATGCCCAGCAGGTCGCGCCCGGCGAGCGCATAGGGAATGGCCTTCGCCTGGATCGGCGTGGGCACGGTGTAGCCTTCCTCCGCCAGCGCCTGAAGCAGGCGGGGGGAAAGGCCGAGGTCAGAGAAGGTCATGAAGTGATATCGAGTTCCGGCAGGCCCCGCCGTGGTTCGGCGGTGGCGGTCTGTCTGGGGAGGCCCGCGCGACGGGGCCCCTCCGGCGATGTCCGCAAGACGGGAAGCGGGGCTTCCCACACGGCTGCGCCCCGGACCGGGCCCTGTGGCGAGCCACGCGGGCGCGCCAAACCCGCTCACGCGGCCGGGACGCGGCGGGCACGCAGCCCACCGACCCGCGCTAGATAGGGCAGCGGCGCTGCCGGAACAAGGGAAATCGGCGTGCCGGCCTGCCAGCCGGACGGCTTCACCTTTTCTTCACGCCTGCGTCGATTCTACCGTAGGTTGCTAGAGTGTTAACGGCCCCCTGCTGCACGCTGACCGCATGGCACCGATCCGCATTTCCCCGCCACCGTCAACGAAGTCTTCAGACCTTCGCCCGATGGTGCTGCGCATGATCGCGACCAATTCGCTGGCGGCCTTCACCGCCGAAATCTCTCGCACGCAGGCCGCCAAGCCCGTGCGTTCCAATGGTGAGGCGCCGGCCCCCGCCCTGCCCGCCCCGGCCGAGCGTCGGCTGGACAGCGGCCTGCCGGCCGCCCCGTCCCGCCCGATGCCGCGCGGATCGCTGCTCGACCTTCGGGTCTGATCGGCGGCACAAGAAGGCGCTTGCATCCCGGGGTCACGCACCCGATCCTTCAGGTGTGCCCCAACCGAAATTCACCCGCCGCACCCCGGATGGCGATGACCGCGAGCGGCTGATCTGCGGCGATTGCGGCTTCGTCGCCTATGAAAACCCGAAGATCGTGACCGGCGCCGTCGTCGATGTCGATGGCCAGGTGCTGCTGTGCCGCCGCGCCATCGAACCGCGGCGCGGCTTCTGGACCATCCCCGCCGGCTACATGGAACTGAACGAGACGGTGGCGGAAGCGGCGCGCCGCGAAGCCTGGGAAGAAGCCCGCGCCGACCTGATCCTGGACGGCGTGCTCGCGCTCTATTCCATCGCCCGCATCGGCCAGGTGCAAATCATCTATCGCGCGCGGCTGGCGCAGGCAGGGTTCGCCCCCGGGCCCGAGAGCCTCGATGTGCGCCTGTTCAGCTGGGAGGACATCCCGTGGGAAGAGCTGGCCTTCCCGACCGTGCGCTGGGTGCTGGAAGCCTGGCGGGCCGCCGGGACCGGGCCGCTGGGGGCGCCGGTGACCAACCCGGTCGAGGATTCGCGGGGCACCGCCCCCTTGCCCGGCGCATGAAGCTGGCGCCGCTCCTGCTGGCCGGCCTTATGGTCGTGGGCCCTGCCTGGGCGCAGACGCCGCGCCCCGGCTTCAGCCTGTCCGCGCCACTCGAATTGCCGCCCGGATCGCCGCTGGGCCCCGTGCCGGTCCAGCGCGCTGAACCCGCCCCCCTGCCCAACCGCAACCTGGATCCGGTGGCGCGGCCGGTGGGCGATCCGCGCATGCCGCGGCTGGAGCCGACCCTACTTTCGCCCACGCAGCCGCGCCTGTCGAACAGCTTCGGCCAGACGCCAGCCCTGGAGCGCGACCGGGAGCGGCTGATGGAAACGCTGGTTCCGGGCGCGCGGCTGACGATCCCGATCGAATGACCGCGCTTGCGCCGGCGGCCCCGCGGCGCTAGCCTGCCCAAACATGGACATGCGCGCACAAGATGATCGGCCGGTCGGCGCTTCGCGCGCCGTGGCGGTCCTGCGCGCCCTTCTCCTTCGACTTCGCCGCCCCTGAGCGCCCCGCTCGGCCGATCGCGGCCTGCAACGCTCAGGGGATGATCAGGGCGCGCATCGCGCCCGGCACATGACCAGGACGCGCACCGCGCCTGGCCGGCAAAATCATCGCAGGAAGAACCTCATGAGCATCTCACATCCCTCCTTCGGCACGCTGGAGCCGGACCGCATCATCATGTTCGACACCACGCTGCGCGATGGCGAGCAATCGCCCGGCTTCTCCATGAACCTGGAGGAGAAGCTGCGCATGGCCGAGGCGCTGCACGAACTGGGCGCCGACGTTCTGGAAGCGGGCTTCCCCATCGCCTCCGCCGGCGATTTCGAAAGCGTGCAGGCCATTGCCCAGCGCTTCGCCAAGGATGGGCCCGTGGTCTGCGGCCTGGCGCGCACCTCGCCCGCCGATATCGCGCGTGCGGCCGAAGCCATCCGCCCCGCGGCGCGCGGGCGCATCCACACCTTCGTCTCCACCTCGCCGCTCCACATGCGCGTCAAGCTGCGGATGGAGCCCTCGGCCGTGCTGGACCTGGTGACCGCCAGCGTCACCGCCGCCCGCAACGCCACCGACGATGTGGAATGGTCGGCCGAGGACGGCACCCGCACCGAGATCGACTTCCTCTGCCGCTGCGTGGAAGCGGCGATCCGCGCCGGCGCCACCACCATCAACATCCCCGACACCGTAGGCTACGCGGTGCCCGAGGATATGCAGCGTATTTTCTCGACCGTGCGTGAGCGGGTGCCCGGCGCCGACCAGATCATCCTCTCGACCCATAATCACAATGACCTCGGCCTGGCGGTGGCCAACACCATCGCCGCCATCCGCGCCGGCGCCCGCCAGGTGGAATGCACCATCAACGGCATCGGCGAACGCGCCGGCAATGCCAGCCTGGAGGAGATCGTCATGGCGCTGCGCACGCGCCAGGATGCGATCCAGGTGCGCAACCGCGTGAGCACGCCGAACATCCTGCGCACGTCGCGCCTGCTGGCCACCATCACCGGCTTCGACGTGCAGCCGAACAAGGCGATCGTCGGCCGCAACGCCTTCGCCCATGAATCCGGCATCCATCAGGACGGCATGCTGAAGGATGCCGGCACCTATGAAATCATGACACCTGAAAGCGTCGGCTGGACCAAATCCTCGCTGGTGCTGGGCAAGCATTCCGGCCGTGCCGCCTTCCGCGACAAGCTGAAGGCGCTGGGCTATGAGCTGGGCGACAATGCGCTGAACGATGCGTTCAAGCGCTTCAAGGATTTGGCCGACCGCAAGAAGATCGTCTATGACGAGGATATTGTGGCGCTGGTCGATGATGAAGTGGTGCGCGCCAATGACCGCATCCGCCTGACCGGCCTGACCGTCGCCACCGGCATGCATACCCGCCCCATCGCCTCGATCGCGCTGGAAGTGGATGGCGAGGCCCGGGAAGGGGTGGCCGGCGGCGATGGCGGCGTGGACGCCACCTTCGCCGCGCTCCGCGCTGCCTTCCCGCATGAGGTGAACCTGAAGCTCTACGCCGTGCAGTCGGTCACCGGCGGCACGGATGCGCAGGCGCGGGTGACCGTCAGGCTGGAGGAAGCCGGCAAGCTGGTGGATGGCCAGGGGGCGGATACCGACACGATCGTCGCCTCGGCCCGCGCCTATGTTCATGCGCTGAACAAGCTGCTGGTCAAGCGCGCGCGCACCGAACCACCCGCCGTCCTCCACGCCTGACCCGGGGCGCGGGCCGCCGCCCGCCTCCCTTTGCCCCCGGCCGGCTTGCCCCGGCCGGGCCGAGGCATTAGGCATCAGGCCCGCACCACCCAAGCCGATCCGCTGGAAGGTTACCCCCGCATGTTCGCTCGCCTGTTCGGCTTCCTGTCCGCCGACATGGCCATCGACCTCGGCACGGCGAACACGCTGGTCTATGTCAAAGGTCGCGGCATCGTCCTGAACGAGCCCTCGGTCGTCGCCATTTCCGACTTCCGCGGCAAGAAGCAGGTGCTGGCCGTGGGCGAGGAGGCAAAGCAGATGCTGGGGCGCACCCCTGGCAACATCGCCGCCATCCGCCCGCTGCGCGACGGGGTGATCGCCGACTTCGAAGTGGCGGAGGAAATGATCAAGCATTTCATCCGCAAGGTGCATAACCGCCTCTCCTTTGCCTCGCCGATGATCATCGTCTGCGTGCCCTCGGGCAGCACCGCGGTGGAGCGCCGCGCCATCCAGGAATCGGCCGAGTCCGCCGGCGCCCGCAAGGTGCTGCTGATCGAGGAACCGATGGCCGCCGCGATCGGCGCCGGGCTGCCGGTGACCGAACCCTCGGGATCGATGGTGGTCGATGTCGGCGGCGGCACGACCGAGGTCGCGGTGATCAGCCTGGGCGGCATCGTCTATGCGCGCAGCGTCCGCGTGGGCGGCGACAAGATGGATGAGGCGATCATCAGCTACATCCGCCGGAAGCATAACCTGCTGATCGGCGAGAGCACCGCCGAGCGCATCAAGATGGAAATCGGCGCCGCCGCCCCCCCGCCGGATGGCGAGGAAGGCCCGATGAAGGAAGTGAAGGGCCGCGACCTGATGAACGGCGTCCCGCGCGAAGTCATCGTCAGCCAACGGCAAATGAGCGAGAGCCTCTATGAGCCGGTGATCGCCATCGTCGAGGCGGTGAAGGTGGCGTTGGAGAATACGCCCCCGGAACTCGCCGCCGACATCGTCGACAAGGGCATCGTGCTGACCGGCGGCGGCGCGCTGCTGCACCGGCTGGACGATGTGCTGCGCGAGGCCACCGGCCTGCCGGTGGTGGTGGCGGAGGAGCCGCTTTCCTGCGTGGCGCTCGGCACGGGCCGGGCGCTCGAGGAAATGAAGCGGCTCCGCCACGTTCTGACCTCGATGTACTGAGGCGGCCATGCGCGCCCGCCATCGCATTGATGTGGCGAGGGTCGCGTGATCCGGCTCAGCGTGCCGATCCGCCAGGCGCTGGCGCGGCTGTCATTGCCGGTGCTGATCGCCGCGGCCTTCGGCGCGCTGCTGCTGGGCAAGGCCGACGCGCTGCTGGCCGAGCGCGCGCGCACGCTGCTGGCCGATGCGCTGACGCCCTTCTACTCCGCCTTCAGCGAACCCGCCCGCGCCGTGGCCGACCTGGTCATGGACAGCGCCGAGCTGATGTCGATCCGCGAACAGAACGTCCAACTCCGCGAGGAGAATGAAAGGCTGCGCCGCTGGCAGGCCGCCGCGCTGGCGCTGGAAGCCGAGAATGCCATGCTTCGCCGCCAGCTGGCCTTCGTGCCGGAACGGGCACCTGCCTTCAACACCGCCCGCGTGATCGCGGACGGCGGGGGCGTCTATGCCCGCGCGGTGCTGCTGGCCATCCCGCCCGAGATGCAGGTCCGCCGCGGCCAGATCGCGCTCGATGAGCGGGGTTTCGTCGGACGCATCACCGAGGTCGGCACGCGGTCCGCCCGCGTGCTGCTGGCCACCGACATGAACAGCCGCATCCCGGTGACGCTGGAAGGCAGCCGCGCCCGCGCCATGATGATGGGCACCAACGGCGCCCGCCCCCGCCTGCAACATTGGGCGGAAGGCAGCCGCCCGGCCGAGGGCGAGCGGGTGGTGACCAGCGCCGAGGGCATCGCCTTCCCGGCGGGGCTGCCCGTCGGCATCGTGCGCTGGAGCGAGACGGGCACCGCCGAGGTCGAGCTGTTCGCGCGGCTGGATCGGCTGGATCTGGTGCGGCTGTTCGATTTCGGGCTGGGCGGGATCCTGCCGCCCGAGGCCATCGCGCGGCCCGAGCCGCGGCCCCGCCGCTAGCGCCGCCATGGTTGGCCGGCCGGAACCCTCGCCGGGCCTGTTTCGACGGATCGATGGGCTGGCGCGGGCGCTGCTGCCCTCCATCCTCACCTCCGTGCTGCTGGTGCTGGCGGCCGGCCCCTCGGGCGTGCCGGCACTGGTGCCGGCGATGGGCCTCACCTCGATCTTCTTCTGGTCGATCTTCCGGCCGGGCGCGGTGCCGCCGCCCGTGGTGTTCGTGCTGGGCGCCTTGCAGGATCTGTTGACGATGGCGCCGCTCGGCCTTGGGATCATCACGCTGCTGCTGGTGCATGGCGTCGCGCTGGCCTGGCGGCGGTTCCTGGCGCGGCAGAGCTTCCTGTTCGTCTGGCTCGTCTTTTGCGGCTTCGCGGCCGGCGCCGCCGCCCTGTCCTGGATGTTCACCGCGCTTCTGGCCTGGATGGTTCCACCCTTGCCGCCGGCCTTGCACCATGCCGCATTGATGGCTGGCCTTTACCCGGCCGTCGCTTATCTATTGGGCCGGGTCCATGCGATCATGATGCGCGCGGAGGAGCAGGGGTGAGCCGCAAGCAGCGCGAGGAGGAGCGGGTCCGCGGCATCTTCGCCCGCCGTGCCGCGCTGCTGGGCATCGGGCAGATCGGCCTGCTCGGCTTCCTGGCCCACCGCCTGTATCGGCTGCAGGTCGAGGAAGGCGAACGCTACGCCACCCTCGCCGACGAAAACCGCCTGTCGGCCCGCCTGCTGGCCCCCCCGCGGGGCCGCGTGCTGGACCGCCAGGGCCTGGTCATCGCCGGCAACCAGCTGAACTGGCGCGCCCTGCTCGTGGCCGAGCACACCACCGATGTCGCCGCCACGCTGGAAACCTTCACCCGGATCGTGCCGCTCTCCGACGCCGAGAAGGCGCGGATCGAGCGCGAAGTCCGCCGCCGCCGCCGCTTCGTCCCGGTGACGGTGCGCGAATTCCTGACCTGGGAGGAAATGGCGCGGATCGAGCTGAACGCGCCCGACCTGCCCGGCATCAGCGTGGATGTGGGCACCACGCGCATCTACCCGGAAGCCGAGCATCTGGCCCACATGGTGGGCTACGTCGCGCCCCCGGCCGAGCGCGACCTGGATGGCGACCCGCTGCTGGAACTGCCCGGCATCCGCGTCGGCCGCGCCGGCGTGGAGCGGCACCATGATCTGGCGCTGCGCGGCCGCGCCGGCGCCGTGCAGCTGGAGGTGAACGCCGTCGGCCGCGTGATCCGCGAGCTGGACCGGCGCGAAGGCGTGCAGGGCCAGGATGTGCAGCTCAGCGTCGATGCCGAGCTGCAGAAATCGATCCGCGGCAAGATCGAGGAAGGCACCTCCATCGTGCTGATGGATGCGCGCAATGGCGAGGTGCTGGCCATGGCGACGCAACCCTCCTTCGATCCCAACCTGTTCAATTCGGGCGTGAGCCCCGCGCAATGGCGGCAATGGACGGCCAACCGCGCGACGCCGCTGATCAACAAGGCCACCAACGGCCTGTATGCCCCGGGATCGACCTTCAAGATGGTGGTGGCGCTGGCCGGGCTGGAAGCGCGGGTCGTGACGCCGGGCGAGCGGATCAACTGCCCCGGCCACATGGACCTTGGCGATGCGCGCTTCCATTGCTGGCACCGGGCGGGCCATGGCGGCATGGATATGCGGGCGGCGCTGAAACATTCCTGCGACGTCTATTTCTATGAACTCGCCAAGCGCGTGGGCATGGACCGGATCGCCGCCATGGCGCGGCGCTTCGGCATGGGCGTGCCGCTGGAGATCGAGCTGCCGGGGGCGCGGCCGGGCCTGGTGCCGACGCGCGAATGGCGCCAGGCGCAGGGCAAGCCCTGGGCGCTGGGCGATACGGTGGTGCACGGGATCGGCCAGGGCTTCTACCAGCTCACGCCGCTGTCGCTGGCCACCATGACAGCGCGGCTGGCCACCGGCCGGGCGGTGCAGCCGCACCTGACGCGGGCCATCGGCGGGCGGCCGGTGCGCGGCTCGCGGCCCGAGGATTGGCCGAGCCTGGGCATACCGGATGCGCATCTGCGCCTGGTGCGCGACGCCATGTGGTCCGTCGTGAATGAGCAGGGCGGCACCGCCCGCACCTCGCGCCTGCCGCCCGAGACGGGGGCGCAGATGTCCGGCAAGACCGGCACCACGCAGGTGCGGCGCGTCAGCCGTGAACAGCGTGAGCGCGGCTTCCGCGTGGAACAATTGCCCCGCGAATGGCGGCCGCACGCGCTGTTCGTGGGCTTCGCGCCACATGACAATCCGGTCTTCGCCGTCGCGGTCGTGGTCGAGCACGGCACCAGCGGCTCGGGCGCGGCGGCGCCGCTGGCCCGCGACGTCCTGGTCGAGGCCTTCCAGCGCTTGCGCCCGGGCCCGGGCGGCATGCTGCGCGTGGCCGAGGCCAGCCGATGAGCGAGTTCCGCCCGGCGCTGCGCTTCGAACGAAGGCTGCTGTCGCGGGAACGCGGCACCGGGATTTTCGGCAAGCTCTGGCAGATCCCCTGGCTGCTCGTCCTGCTGCTCTGTGCGGTGGCGGGCATTGGGTATGTGGCGCTCTATTCGGCTGGCGGTGGCGGGGTGGAGCCCTATGCGGGGCGGCACGCCATCCGCTTCGGCTTCGGCCTGGTGCTGATGCTGTCGATCGCGCTGGTGGATATCCGGCTGATCGCCCGCTTCGCCTGGGTGGGATATGTGGTGGGGGTTGGGCTGCTGGTGCTGGTGGCGCTGCATGGCCAGGTGGGCGGCGGCGCGCAGCGCTGGATCAATCTCGGGCCCGTGCAGCTGCAGCCCTCGGAATTCATGAAGATCATGCTGGTGCTGGCGCTGGCATCCTGGTTCCACCGCGCCTCCTGGGAGCGGATCGGCAACCCGCTGTTCCTGGTCCCGCCGATCATCCTGATCCTGCTGCCGGCCGCGCTGATCTTCCGCCAGCCGAATCTCGGCACCGCGCTGATCATCTGCATGATCGGCGGCGCGGTGATCTTCGCCGCCGGCGTGCGCATCTGGAAATTCGCCCTGGTGGCGGTCGCCATCGGCGCCAGCGTCCCGCTGGTCTACCAGAACCTGCACGCCTATCAGCGGGCACGGATCACCACCTTCCTGGATCCGGAGAGCGATCCGCTGGGCGCCGGCTACAACATCATCCAGTCGAAGATCGCGCTGGGTTCGGGCGGCTTCTGGGGCAAGGGCTTCCTGCAAGGCACCCAGGGGCACCTGAACTTCCTGCCCGAGAAGCAGACCGACTTCATCTTCACCATGATCGCCGAGGAATTCGGCCTGGTCGGCGCGCTGATGACGCTGGGGATCCTGGCCTGCGTGGTGGCCTTCGGCTTCCTGGTGGCGCTGCGCAGCCGCAACCATTTCGGGCGTCTGGTGGCGGTGGGCCTCTCGAGCAACTATTTCCTGTATGTCTTCGTGAACATCGCCATGGTGACCGGCACCATTCCCGTGGGCGGGGTGCCGCTGCCGCTGATCAGCCATGGCGGGTCCGCGATGCTGACGACCATGCTGGGCTTCGGCCTGCTGGTGAGCGCGCATGTGCACCGCGATGTGGAGATGGCAGCCCCGCGCGAATCAGGGTGATGGTGGCTGGACAGGCGCCGCCGATCTTTGTAGGTCTCGCGGCCACGGTGCGGGCGCATAGCTCAGTTGGTAGAGCAGCTGACTCTTAATCAGCGGGTCGTAGGTTCGAGCCCTACTGCGCCCACCAACCGTATCAATGGCTTAGAAACCAAAAACGCGAACACACGAAGAACACGTCCAACCTTCGTCCAACCCGCCGCGTCCAACCTTCCTGGACGCGCCTATTGGGCGTGTTCCCGGGCCAGCCGGCGGCGGAAAGCATCGGCCGCACCAGCCTCGCTTTCACCCAGGTAGTGCCGGTCCAAGATCTGCTGCGCCGTCTTCGGCGCATGCCCCGTAATGCGGCTGATACCCAGCGCGTCCACCCCCGCCTCATGCAGGCGCGTCACCGCCGTATGACGCAGCTCCATGAATCGCAGGGCGCTGCAACCCGGCATACCTAGAGCCTAATCCCACCAGTCTGGATCATACCCCGCCGCTGTGAACATGTTCTGGCACTCTCGCGGCGTGACGATGTCGAGGATACGCCCGATGGCGGCCCACAGCGCATCGATGGTGCGCGC
>Ga0247843_1009491_pt1 | contig 10785 bp, 8 predicted proteins | sample LaCruzMarch2017__FD_192420 | JGI IMG/M metagenome (GOLD analysis project Ga0247843, IMG submission 192420) | Freshwater microbial communities from meromictic Lake La Cruz, Castile-La Mancha, Spain - LaCruzMarch2017_8m | ecosystem: Environmental > Aquatic > Freshwater > Lake | place: Spain...
TATAGACCGGATCTGTTTTTAGTAACTCACCAGCAAGGCCGGCGCGAACTATTCCTGGTGCAACCACATTTACTCTAATTCCATGGACAGCAAGCTCTCTGGCCATTTGTTTTGCCAACATCTCAAGTCCTGCCTTTGAGACGGTGTATGCGGTGATCTCAGGCCATGGAACTGAGCCAACCCAGGAGCCGGTAAAGACAATCCGGCCAGCTGTTTTATTTTTTATAAAGTGCTTTGCCGCAACCTGTCCAAGAATAAAGTTTGCAGTCAGGTTTACATCAAGGGTGCGTTGCCAAAAGGTGGGGTCAATATCAACAAAAGCTGCAGTGCCACCCACACCAGCATTACCAATTACGCAATCAAGTGGTGCACCGGAAGTGATCAGATTGGTAACCGCTGCCTGATCACATAGATCTAAAGAGGCGGCTTTGATCCGCCCATGATCTGAAGGTGAGTACCGTTTTAATATCTCACCCTCTGATTTAATATCAACTGCAGTAATAGTTGCACCCTCATCTAGAAAGTGTTGAACAATTGCAGAGCCAATATCACCGCCAGCACCGGTTACTAATACATGTTGTGATTTACTCATAAGCTGCAAGAAGCCTATCTCGCCTGTGGAAATGCCGTCCAACGCAGAACGGTGGTTCCCATTGGCACTAGTTTGACCTTGTGAAAGGCGCTTACATCTAAGCCTTCATCTGCGTGTGGGTTTAGATTCCAACAATTTGTAGATATTGAAATACTTGGTTGATCACTCCACGGATAGCTGCCTTCAGGCAGTGCGGTGCGCTCTACCTTTGAGGTAGCAAGATCTGCCTTTCGAAATGCTGGTGGAAACATCCATTTTGCATTTACTGCAACCAGATCTTGGTCGGCATATCCTGGCAGTTTGTACTCTCGGTAATCTGTTGCGACATGTTGGATTGGAACTGAAAAAACTAACGGACCAACATCAAAGACATATCTGCCATCTGAGATGGTGCGCTGAGTTAACTCTTGTGGCAGATCAAGCTCAACCTTTGAATCAGCACCCCAAGTAGCGCTAACTTGAAAGCGATCAGCTAACTGAGTCTGCTTAACATCTTTGGCGCCACTTACCTTAATTGCTGCCTTCTTACACCAAGCAGGGATTCGAAACTCTGCTGTAAAGGTCAACTCTGGTGCGCTGATGTGAGCAGTAATTCGCTCTTCAAATGGATATGAGGTTACTTGTTTAATTGAGACCTCTTTACCTTGTATTTGCACAGTTGCGGCCATCGCACCGTAGAGTTGAAAACTGATTAGATCATCAGCTTGGGCAAGCATTCGCCGGGCGAAGATCGGCAGGATCTTGCCAGCATTTGGTACACAGCAGACCGCCACATCATCATGGGTGGGTGAGATATCCCAACGGGTTCCCATCTGATGAGTTGCTGCTGGTTGATTTTGCGCCATGCAGTAGACAGTTCTTCTGCCATCATTTGTAACAGCTGCTTGGAAATCATTTAGGAAGAGTTTTTCCGCCAAATCCAGGTAGTGAAAATCACCGGTTAATCGCACCGATTCAAGAAGGGTGATGATCATTTCAAACATAGTGCAGATTTCATAACCATTTTCAGGAAGTGGTATGCACTCAATGCCAGGTAAGGATATTTGTTCATCACTTTTAACTCCGCCACCAATACCAATTGCCCGTTCAATCTTTACCATGCCATTTTTAAATGCCTTTAAATACTGCTCATCCCCAAGGTGTTCTGCTAGTGCTAGTGGCACTCGCAGGAACTCAACGGCGTGAGCGCCATGGCCAACAATAGGTTCATCAGAGAGCAGTGTTTGCAGTTGGCCATCAGTCTCATGCCAATCCATCACCCCTGCTGAGTAATCGGCGTATAACTCTTTGCCAAACTCAATAAATCTTAAATCACCAGTTTGTCTGCTTTGCTCAGCTAGTGCGTCCATAAACATAAGATCATGGCCCGCACCACAACTATCCCCAGAGGGTGCGTTAAAGCGTAGATCCTTATCTGATTTTCGGTAACGATCGATGGTGTAATCCAGCGCTTTAGATACACAATCTCTTACTTTATTATCATCTGTGTAATCTGCCCACAGCTGTAGTGCCAAGATTGCTCTGCTTTGGGTCCAAAGATCTCCCACAATAAAGTTTCGGCTTGCTCTAGCTTCTGCGGTAAACATTCCGATGTAACCATCTGCGCCTTGTTGAGCAAGAATTCGATTTAAATAAGTTCTTACCTGCTCGATTTCAGCTGTTTTGCCATGAAGTAAAACATGTCCCATCCAACCGATCAGCCAGTTTCCTTCACTCTCACCATTCCACCACTCAACCTTGGCAACATTATTACCAGTTCCATAAGCTGATTTAATTCCCAGTTGGCCGCTAGCAAAGACATCACTCCACACCTCTTTGCTGATCAAAGGGAGTGAGCCAATGAAGCCTTTCATCGCTAAAGATGATTGTTGCTCCAACCAACCACCAATTTTAACTGCGTTAATTGGAATTGGTTTATAGGTGGCACGGTTGCTCTTGGTCATAATCTATTTACCCTTCGATTTATTCTGGCTAGGCCTACTTGGCAAACTTTGCCGCGTAGGTAAATGTTGAGGTTAAATCTGTACCCAGGCCAGCTTCTTGGCTTAGTGAGATTTTGCCATCAGCAATTGTGGGAAGTGTTGTCACAATCATTGGATACCAGGTGCGAAGACTTGCCCTGGAGGTCTCCTGCACAAGTGCGTTCTCATATGCAGTAGAAAGGTGAGCGCCAGCAATTAAACCAATTGGTCCTGAGCAATCATGGGGGGCAATTGATTTGCCATACTTTTTTGTCGCTTGCGTGAATTTAATACCTTGGGTAAAGCCGCCACACCAACCAAGATCTAAGGTGAGCACATCGATGTAATCATTTTTAAGAAGTGCTTCAACTCGAACCATGCTAGTAACAGTCTCACCATGGGCGATAGGGGCATACCCCTTGCTGCGAAGGAGTGCGTAATCATCTAGTAGGTCTGGATAGATTGGATCTTCAATCCAGGTTAGCTTTAAATCCTTTGTGGCCTCAAATATCTTTTTAGCTGCCAACGGGGACCAAAGTGCGTGCAATTCAAGCATCAACTGCATCTTTTCCCCAACAGCATCTCTTACTTTCTGCAGCGGAATCAATCCCTTTTTTAGATCCTCATCTGATATATCTGCGCCATCATTTTTTTCAGCGTAAGTATCAAATGGCCAGATCTTCATACCACCAATACCTTCAGCTAGTAACTCTTTGGCAAGTGAGCCAGCATCAGTTAAAAATGCTTGTAGATCTTCATACTGATCATTATCAGCTGAGATTCCCCAAGCTGAGCTATCTTGATCTGATTTGCGCATATACCCTCTACCTGCGCAGGTGTTATAAATACTTAACGCTTTGCTTTGTCCACCAAGTAATTGATAGATCGGCTTGCCCTCAACCTTTCCTTTGATATCCCAGAGTGCGATATCAACAGCAGATTTTGCCCGCATCTCAACGCCAGATGATAAAGCGCCAACATAGGTGGTCAATTTTCGACTGATGTTTTCAATATTTGCTGGATCTAATCCAATTAAGGTTGGCGCCACAAACTCATCCACAAATGTGGCAACAGTTCGCCCAAAGTAATAACTCTCACCAATGCCATAAACCCCAGCATCGGTGCCAATTTTCACATAAATGATATTTGGAAAATCTGGGTGAACAAAACTTTCAACAGAGGTTATTTTCATTTTCCTACCGCAATATATCCATAGAGTAATCTTTTAGCGCAGAGTCCAAAACTTCGTGAATACTTATTGAAGCACCAAAGCTTTGTTTAATAACTCGATCAGCCACATCAGAGAGGGGGATATCAAAATCACTTTCATAGGTGTCTTCGGCAATATGTAGATGCTTACACATAGCAGCTACCGCTTTATCTGGATCCTTTGCCTTAATAGCCTGCAAAATGCTGTGGTGAAGTGGTGCTCCCTGCGCCATAGTTTTGGCATCAGCTAGGGAGCGGAGCATGATTTCAAAGGTTAAGGTGGTAATTGACCCAAAAACCACCTGCAGTACTGGATTTTGAGTAGCTTTAGCAATTAATGAGTGAAATGCAATATCTGATTTTGCTCGTGCTAATAACTCTGTGGCATCATCAAATGATTTAAGCGCAACCTCTAATTGGGCAATATCTTCATCAGTTGCTCTAAGTGCTGCCAGTCTGACTGTTTGTTCTTCAATATTAATTCTTGCCTCAATTAAATGTCGAGCAGTAGCGGCGGATTGGCGCAAAGTTGTGTGGACATTTTTAGCTGTGTCTAACATATGCGGCTTTCGCACAAATACGCCACGGCCCGGAACCGCCTTCACCAACCCTTGTCTTTGTAGCCCTGCTAAAACCTCACGCAAAAATAACCTAGAAACGCCATATTTTTCAGCCAAAATTCTGGCCGAGGGCATCATGCCACTAGAACTTTGATCATTTAAAATATATTTATTAGTTAGCTCACTTGCTAGTTCATCCTGGCTATATGCGGGCATATAAACCTCCATCAATATTTAGTGAGATCTCAGATGCAGTAGCACGAGGTGGTTTGCGAAAATTTGTATTTGACTGGGCGCCCAGCGAAAAATACATACTTGTAAACCATAATCTCAAGCGATGTGCGAATTCTCCCGCGAAGATTCCTCTAGATAACATTTTGGTTAAGAACCCACCCAATCCGTTGTTGCTATTGACAACCTGTCTAAAGGCGAGAAGCATCACCCTTTAATCTGACCTATCAGACTGGTCAGACTATTAGGAAAAAATGGGGGTGTCAATATGAAAAGTAAATATAAAGCTTCGGCAATCGCAACTGCGATGACGTTGCTTGGTTCATTGACTCTTGCGATCACCACAGCTGCTCCATCAAATGCTGGTACCTGGTGCTCCGGAGTTAAAATTAGTTATTTTAAAGGTGGAACTGCAGATTCTTTCTCTGATGTTTTAGAAAAGGGAGCAAAGCAGGCTGCTGCTGATACTGGCGCAGATGTCACCATCATTTCATCAAATTGGGATTTCCCAACTATGGTGCAAAAGTTTAAAGAGGAAATAGCCAAGAAGCCAGATGCAATCTCATTTATGGGTCACCCAGGTGATGCTGCAATTCAGCCATCTGCAAAGGCTGCAAAGGATGCTGGCATTCTTGTTGATTTCTCTAACGTGCCTGCACCTAAGTCAATTGCCACTGTAAATGGTGGATTCACCGGTGCAAATCTAAAGCTAATGGGTAATAATTTAGCTGCAAGATCTGTTAAAGACTTCGGTTTGAAGAAAGGTGATCAGGCAATTGTAATTGGAACATTTGGTGTTCCTGGACGTTCTGATCGCGAAGATGGCACCGTCAGCACATTAGAAAAAGCTGGCGTTAAGGTAACAAAGCTTGACTTGAAGGCATTTGCTGGAAATGCTGCCGGAGATCCAAACTTGGTTACGCCTACCTTAACTGCAAGTATTTTAAAGAATAAAAACCTTAAGCTAATTGTTGCTGCAGGTCCAATTCTTGGAAATATGAACAACTACTTCAAAGCTGCAAAACTTGAGCCAGGAAAAGTTAAGGCCGCAGGATTTGACCTTGGCGATACTGTGCTTAAAGGTTTTGAAGAGGGCTATATTCAGCTAACCGCTGACCAAGAGCCATTTAAGCAGGGCTACATGCCAATTATCTCACTATGTCTAGCCAAGCAATATGGCTTAGGACAAACTAGCGTCGACACCTCATCAGGTTTCGTTACAACCGCTAACTACAAAGTAGTCGCAGCGCTTCCAAAAGGATTCCGCTAAGACCTAGGTAACACTTGAGCAGGCAGGACTCCTTCCTACTGCCTGCTCAATTTTTAATTATTGCTAGACAAGGCAACTAATAGAGAGTTTGATAACACTGTGAGTAATCAACCAATTGTTAAATTAGTAAATGTAAATAAGTCCTATGGCAATGTTTATGCACTAGAGGACATAAATTTAGATTTTTATCCAGGTGAGATTGTCTCCCTAGTTGGTGATAACGGTGCTGGTAAGTCAACGCTAACCAAGATCATCTCAGGTACTGAAGGACCAGATGATAAAGGTCAGATCATGGTTGATAACACGGAAGTAAAAAATTGGACCTCAGCTAAGGCTAGAGCCAGAGGAATTGAGACGGTTTATCAAAACCGGGCACTTTCTGAACAACAAACAATTTATGACAATGTTTTTTTAGGCAGGGAAATCACCAATCGATTTGGTTTTATTGATCGCAAAAAAGAGATTGAAGAGACTGAATCTTTAATGCGAAAGATTGGTTACACCTCAAAGGTGTGGACACCTTATTCATCTGTAAATAAATTATCAGGTGGTGAGCGTCAAGGTGTCGCTATCTCCCGCGCGATTTTGTTTGAATCAAGATTAGTAATTTTAGATGAGCCAACAACTGCAATGGCGCTGACTGAAGCTGCTGAGGTTTTAGAGTTTGTTCGCAACTTAAAGAAGTCAGGCAAGTCAGTAATTTTTATTAGCCACAATCCGTGGGATGCCCATGCGGTGGCAGATCGATTTGTAATTTTAGAGCGAGGAAAGATCGTGTTTGATGGACCAAAGGGATCGATGAGTGCTGATGATTTCATTGCTCTATTACATAAATTTGCGAAAAAGGATATCAAGTCATGAGTGAGCAGAAAAAAGGCGTTTTAATACCAGAGCGATTAAAGCCAGTCTTGGGTGCATTTATATTTTTTGTTGTCATGATGGTCGCTTTCATAGCATCATCTCCAGAGGTGTTTTTGAATATCGGCATTTACTCTGCGGTCTTCTTATCATTACCGCTCTTTGCAATTATGGGTATGAGCCTAGTTTTCGTCACCGCAGCTGGTGAGATTGATCTAGCCTTTCCATCGATTATTGCATTATCAGGATTGGCCTTTGCTTGGACCTTGCAACAAACTAACTTAAACTTTATTTTGGCAGCAATTTTCTCAGTTGCGGTGGGAATATCTTGTGGTTTATTAAATGGTTACCTAATAACAAAACTTGGCCTCTCCTCTTTGATAACAACTTTAGGTATGAACTTTGCCTTGATTGGTCTAACCAATGTATTAAATAATGGTGAGGTCAGAACCTTAGAGGGATTAAATGATAGTAAAATCAAATCAATTTTAGTTGGATCATTTGGGCCAATTCCAGCACAGATGTTTTGGATGTTTGCAATTGCTTTTGTGTTGGGAATGATCTTCCACCGACATAAATTTGGTCTACATGTGCGAGTAGCAGGAGATAACCCAGAGGCAGGTCGTGCGATGGGTGTAAATATTGAGCGAACTAAGATTCTATGTTTTGCATTGGTTGGATTGTGTGCCTCAATTGTTGGCATTCTAGGTATTCTTTTGCTCAGCACCTACTTCTCCACCTTGGGTGAGGCTTATCTGCTTCCAACCTTAGCTGCAGTATTTGTTGGTGGCACACCAGTTACTGGTGGCAAGGGAACTATTGGCGGCTTAGTAATTGGTGCTACAACTGTGGTCTTTATTCAAACTGGTGTGGTTGCTGCCGGCCTAGATGGTCAGTGGACCTCACTTGGCTTTGGATTGGTAATTGTCTTATCACTACTTGGTCATCGAAAGTTCTCCGGACGATTAACTAGATAAGTTTTGTGAAGTTACATCACTTAGAGTCCAATCATCAGATTGAGGTCGATGATAAGAGCGGCCTTCTAACTGCTCTCACCTATTCATCAGCTGCTGCGACAAGAGGTGTCAGCTTTGATATCAGCATAAATCTGCAAACCGGTGGTGGTGAGAGACGGGCCGCAACTGGTGGGCTGGAGTACTTTGATTGCCAAAATCAATCAGCAGTTACCGCTACCGGAGCGCCAATTTCTAACCAGGGGATTAATGGAATCATTTGGCATCTGCCAATAAGTATTGACTCCATAAAGGCTGAGCTAATTTATCGCCTTGACCGGCAATCTGCCGCTGCCTCCTTTGCAATCTTCTTTCCTGGGGGACAGAGTGTGTTGATCCGAGATATTAATTTAGAATTTCAAATTAAATTACCAGCAGATAATTGGATTATTAACATGCCTGGTAATGGCTTGCGCAAAGATCTGCCAATCTCAACGCTTAATGCTGAGGTCGGTATCTCACCAGTTGGTGGTCTGCGCGGCTCTAGCTCTGTGATTCACCTGGCTTCAAAAAATAATGGACAAGTTGCGATCTGGCCAAGTAATCGAGTCGAGATTCCACAGCTGACAATAAAAAGTAGTGGCCAGAGTCAGATTCAATTAAAAATTGATACCAATTTTGGCTCAGATCTTTCAAAGGTGACTGGGGTTGAATTGGAGCTCTGCAAGCTTGATCTATCTGTGCCAGGGTATGAAACTTTTGGCGAGGTTTTTCAAGATTGGCTGCGCCAAGATGGTTATGTATCGCCAAATAATCCGCCAACTTGGATTGATGGGGCGATGATCTATGAGGCCCAGATTGGTTTCTCGGTATTTAATGAGGTTAATCATTACTCGCCATATCCACAGGTGCGCGATCTAATTAATGACTTAGAGCAAATTGCTGAGTTTGGATTTAGTTGTATTCAATTAATGCCCAAACAGCCATATCCAAGTTATAACATCCATGATTATTGGGATATTGATACCTCCTACGGTAACAAAGCAGATATTAAAGAGTTGGTACAAAAAGCCCACAAGCTTGGGATAAAAGTAATTTTAGATATTTTGTTGCATGGTGTTTTAGACAAAGAGATTATTAAGATTGCTGCAGATGGAGTTAGAAGTGGACCATTTGCTGATTTAATCTCATCTGAGACTGGTGATAGTTTCAACGCTGATGTTAAGGATTGGCACAACTACTTAATTGCCTGGTCCCGTCATATTTTAGATTTTGAAAAGTATTGGTATGAGGGAAGTCCTGCAGTCTCACCATTAATTGCCCAACATCCAGATTGGTTTTATAGGGATTCAGCTGGGGTAGTGCAGGGTGTTTACACAAAAGCTTTTGATGCGCGTAACGTTGAATGGCAGGACTACTTTATCTCTGCCTGTGAGTTTTTAATGAAGGAATTAAATATTGATGGTTTTAGATTTGATGCCCCTTCCTATAATGATTTTCCAAATTGGGCCTCCTGGGCAAGAGGTAGAGCTGGTGCCTCCGCATTAGGATGCATAGGATTATTTGATCGCCTGCGTCCAGTAATGAAAAGGATTAATCCACAATCTTTGTTATATACCGAACCATCTGGTCATGTATTTAGACAGGCGATGGATTTAAATTACAACTACGATGAACAGTGGTTGGTAACTGCAATCTCTGACTCCGCTGCGCAATCTGCTTGGGGGATAAGGGGAGCCAAGGATTTAGCCGCTTGGGTGGCTGAGCGGGATAGATTCTTACCCAATGGTTCATTAACCGCCCATCACATCGACTCCCATGACACATTTTGGTGGCCAAGTTGGGGCAGAAAATGGCGAAGGGAACAATTTGATATTACTAAAGTCAAACTTTTAACCTTAATCTTTGGCTCACTGCCTGGTCCTTTTATGATGTTTTCAGGAGGTGAGATTGGGATTGAACAGTTACTGCCCAAATTAGCCAAGGTGAAGGGATCAAAGATTTGGTTAACGGGTGAGATTAATTGGTGGACTGCCTCATCTTATCCAGATGGTTTATTTGCCATCTCACGTTCCCTTGATAAACAGGTAAGTGCCAGCCTGGTCAACTTCAGCGATCAATCTTTGATATTGAAAAATGAGGCAAATTACCAACTTAAATCTGTATTACTGCAAATTGGGGAGTCAATTGTGGTTGACTCATCCCAGATTAAACTGCCACCATTTTCCGGTGCAGTTGTAGAGTTTGAGATTGGTTAAGATGAAAACTGTAGTAATCACTGGCGCAGCAGGTGGCATGGGTAGTGCAACTGCGACCTTATTTAAATCCAAGGGTTATCAAGTGTTGGCGACTGATCGCGAAGAGATCAAAGGCGTTGATTTTCAAGTAGTAGGTGATGTTGCCAATGAGGCGACCTGGCAGAAAATATCAACTGTGATTGAACAAAACAGCCTTGAGGTATCGAGCTTAATAAATATCGCTGGTAGGAATTACTTTGACCTAATTGATGATGCTAAAAAAAGTGAGTGGCTTAATATGTTTGAGGTTAATGTGGTGGCGATGGTGATTGGTATAAAACATTTAGTGCCTTATCTACGAAAAGCACCGGGAGCCACTATTGTAAATATGAGTTCAATCTCTGCCCAGATTGGTACCAGTGGCTACGCAGCATATGTGGCAACCAAAGGCGCAGTTGACTCACTGACTAAGGCATTAGCACTTGAGTTAGCACCGCAGATTCGCATAAATGCGGTAGCACCAGGTTGGATTGAGACCCCATTTACCGTTGCTGGTTTAAACCTAAGTCCAGATCCAGTTGCTTACCGAAAAGAGGCTGAGCAGATGCATGCGCTTAACCGTGTAGGAACACCACAAGAGATTGCAAATGTCATCTACTTTTTAGCAAGTGAGGAGTCATCCTTTTTAACTGGCTCAATTGTGGTGGCAGATGGTGGTTACTTAATTAAGAATTAACTTAGACCTTTTCAATCGGTGCGGTTGCAACTCTGCGCAAGTAAGTATCTACCAATTCAAAGGCTCGTCGATCAGACTCCAGTTTTTGATCGGCAGTTTGCGTGCGAAGTTGGGCGACATCAACACCTTCTGCTTCAACCTCGGCGCAACCACCCTCCATGGCAAGCCACGCCTCTAA
>Ga0247843_1009497_pt1 | contig 10780 bp, 7 predicted proteins | sample LaCruzMarch2017__FD_192420 | JGI IMG/M metagenome (GOLD analysis project Ga0247843, IMG submission 192420) | Freshwater microbial communities from meromictic Lake La Cruz, Castile-La Mancha, Spain - LaCruzMarch2017_8m | ecosystem: Environmental > Aquatic > Freshwater > Lake | place: Spain...
GAGCGTAAAATTCATCCGCTGGTTACTATGCCACCTCTGGAAGCCGACTTCCTGGGAAGCCGCTCTAAAGCCACTGCGTCGAAGCTACGCCACTTTGTAGTGGGGAAATTTGGACGCCATTCCTCATCCGGGCAGCCATGAGAATTCACCCATGTTGTGCGGAGTCGTTCTTGCGCTGCCTCGGTGAGGCGCTCCCGTGCCCAGTCAGCGACTGGCTTGGTTTCACGCCCAGCGGCCTCGGCTAGTTTGCGGAGTGTGGCCTCGTCCAATTCGATGCTCAGCGTAATGGATTGAGCTTACGCCCACACGTCCCTAAACAAGGCCAAACTTCACTTCGGTCAGCGAGGAGAGCCTGCCGCAGGCAGGATAATAGAGCAAGTATACCTAGCCGCCACTCCCAACCTCCAGCACGAGACGAAACCCGATGCAGTCGAGCTGAACCGAGGGCGCGAAAAAGAGGCGATAGGAAGACCGTAGAGTGAACTCCAGCCCATTATTCCACGAACCGCCACGCAAAACGCGGGTGTCCGCGATCGACGGGTCGTACCATTCCTGGCACCATTCCCACACGTTGCCACACAGGTCGTACAACCCGAACCCATTCGCTGGGAAACTCCCCGCCGGCGCGGTGTACTCGAAGCCGTCGCTGTAACCGGGGATCGGCGTTTGCGCGGAACCTGGATTGCGCTTGGTTTCTTCCCCGCTGTAGTTCCCGGAGCGCGCCGGTGGCACGAAATCCTTGCCCCAGAGATACCCCTGGACTTTGCCGGCCTTCGCGACCGGGGACATGCTCGCGTCCTCGTCGTTGCCGGTCCCCAGAGCGCAGCTCCACTCGTGGTCGCTCGGCAGACGGTAGGTGTCTTTCGGACCGATCTTCCGTTTGCGGCGTTCCTCCTTGGTCAGCCAGGCGCAAAACGCCGTCGCGTCCTGCCAGCTCACTTTCACCGCCGGGTGATCGGGGCCCTGTTTATAACCGGCGTCCTGCCAGGCCGTCTTCTCTTCCTTTACGAACCTCTCGTAATCCTGTACCCGTGTCTCCCAAACGCTGAAGCGGATTGTCTTCCCGGCGCTCGGTCCGCCAAGGATTGGCACGGGGACGAACTTCATGCCCAGGCTGTTCTCGAACGGTTTGTCCGGCGCGGCCGTGGCGGCAGTCAGGGCGACGGCTTCCCCGGTGAGCTTTTGGAAAAGTCCAGCCGCGATGTAATCCTTCACCGCCAGGGCTTCCTCTAGTTTCCCCGCCTTGCCCAGCTCGTCCTGGAGGGCCGTCAGGGCGGCGCCGAACTTCTCCACGATGGGCGCGGCCGCCTTGTCCCGATCCGCCCGGAGCTTGGCGATCTGTTCCCGGTAGGTCCCCCGGAACTTTGCCAGGGCAGGTGACGCGCCATCGTCCTTATCCGGCAGATCCCCCTTTTCCTTGACACGCTGCATCTCTTCCTTGAGCGCCAACGCCTCCTCCAGACGCCCGGACTGGGTCGATTGCTGCATCGCTCGCTCCAGCGCCCCGCTGTATTTCCCATCCAACTCCTCCACGGCCGCCGCATGCTTTGTGGCGACGCCGAGTTCGTAGGCGGCGCGATACTGATTTTCGATCTCCAAAAGCCCGGCCTGGGCGGCGGTCAGGGCGAATAGGCTGATAAGGAAAACGGCAGCGGGCGGCTTCATGGCGCTGGAGAATAACAATGGGACGGTACCTTGGCAACAGGACACCGTTTGCCATCGTTACTTTCCGGCTTTGTGGCGCAACAAACTTCGGACCGATTGACAGGAGGCGCGGAGGAAGATGCCCGTCAGCCGACTGAAAGGAAATCGCTTTTTGAACCCTGCGACCATCGCTTCACCGTCGGCCAGGGGATGGAGGGGGTTCAACTCATGATGCCGTCACCGGGATTCTTCCACAGCCAGTTCCAAGCCCAAATCATGGAAGGACTTCGGGACTTGCTGGGGGAGGCTGGTTCGGCCCAACCTACGTGTCCGCTTTCCACCTTGGGCGGACTGAAGGTCGTCGATGTGATCTGAATCTCGCGGGAGCGCCGGAAGATCGGGCTCGCGAGATTCCTCCTCACCACGGCACCGGAAATTTGCGTGGAAGTCGGATCTCCGACGAACACCAGTCCGGAGCTTAGGGAGAAGAAGCGCCGCTACCTTGAGGCCGGGGCGGACCAGGTTTGGATTTGTGGAGAAGACGGAGCCATGAGCTCCTTTCTCGCGGATTCTCCCGATGACGGGTTGGAGGCTTCGCTGCTTTGTCCGGAGTTTTCTCCGTCGCTGCCTCGAGGGCCCTCGTAGGGTGGGCATTTCTGCCCGCCCGGATTTCTCCCTTGCTGGAGGAGAGTCAGCTCGCTAATGCCGCCTTGGCGTCTTTCTTCGCTTTGCGGGTTCAGCGATGAAACCGGCTTCGGTGAAGACCAAGGCGCAACGTTCCGCGAGCGCCACATAGGGTTGGCGGCCTTTGCTGGCCAGGTAATCCAGGTTTTCCATCGCCAAGGTGAGCCGTGGGATCAAGGTTTGCTTGATTACGTGAAGAAGCGGCAGCTTCTTTGGATCTTGAGTGGGAGGCAAATCAGCCGCTATCCTCAGATATGCGCTTTTGCGGGTGGGAAACTGAGAAAGCAGATCAGGCGTGCGAGCTTCCGTCCGCCAGAATGGCTAAACACATCGGAAGGATGATTTTGGCGAACTGCAAAATGTCCGCATCGATGCGGGTAGCGGTTTCTGCAGACGGAGAAGCGGCGAAACGCGCACAAAAGCCGATGCTGCGGGTCCGGTTCGCCTCCGATCCTGGCTCAATTGCCTCCTCTTCGTCCAACCTCGGCGATAGGGAGCGTTTTTTGTCAATTGTCCGCTGGGATTTGCAAGAGGATCTCGCCGGTTTGCAGGGCATTGCTTGGCGCACCAGGAAGGGCTGGCAAGACGTAGTGGCCCTGCCCAATTACCCCATCCGTACTGGTTGAGGGCGCTTGCCGGAGGACGCCGCTGAAGGATACGGGACGCCTTTGGCCGTTGTCATTGAGTTCGAAGCTTCCTGAGAACGTCCCGGTCCTCGATGCCAAGGTGACCCTCCATTTCGTCAAGTTGAGCGGGGTGGTCACGGGCGAGACCACGGCAACGGTGTTGTTTGCGGCGAGGGACAATTGGGTCGGCAGATCGGAGTGAGAGAGGCTCCCGGTTGCGCCATGCGCCGAATCAATCCTGTACGGAGGACCGCTGAGGCCAAGTCGCTCCGCTAGGGTAACGGCTGGAACACTGGGGGTGTCGGCAGTCGGGGGGAGCCATGGCTCCATGCCGAGATAAACGGTGACCGGATCGAACCCGCCACGGTAGGAGGCATCGGTGGAACGTGGCGCTTTGACCCAGGTCAAGGAGGAGGGGGGCAGGTAACGGCGATCGGGGACATCAGGGTGAGGCTCCAAGTGGAATTCCCCTGCTATGTAGGTGTCCGCACGTAACGGCCTGTAGGGTTGGACAAAGAGGCGATAACCGGGATCCGGAGCGCGGTCTGGATCCAACGCGGTGGTGAAGTTGGTCCCGTCCCCTAGGCGTCCTCTTAAGGTCAATGCTCCGGTTCTGGCGATGGTGCCCGTGGCCCAGCCAGCTCCCGCCGGAACTGTGAAAGCCGCTGGCTGGGCGGGCTGTAGAATTGCGGTGTGCGCACCGAGGTAAGCTACGCTCGAAAACACGGCTAGCTCCTGGCCTTCGTTGGAGGATGCGAGCAGGGCGTTATCGCGCTTCACGGACATGCGCAATGCGCCGGAGAACGGAATTGTCAGATCCGCCTCGTAGCTTCTTCCGTTGCGGAGCCGAACATTGGCGCTGCCGGCGGCTTCGTGGAGGTCAGGATTGGTTTCAAGCGGTCCGCGGAGCGAGATCGCGCTTGTTTCCCCGGCCGCGAAGAGCCGGGCGCTGAAGGACTTGTTGGTGCTGGCCACATTGACGGCGAGCTTGGCGACGGGGACTGAGGAGGCATCGGTGAGCAGCCCCTCATAGTTCCCGGAGAAGGTGTCCACGAACAAGCTTCCCTGCAGGTAGAGAAACCGATAGTTCGCCGCTGCGGCCCCACTGGCCGTAATAGGATATTGGCCACCCGGACTCGATTCCTTGGCCGTCGTGCGGGGAATAGGAGACCGGGTCAGCACAGCTTCGGTGTCGGTTCCCTGGAATCCAGAGATTTGGACGGTGAGGGGAGGATTGGGCGTGCCTGCGAACTTGTGTTGATCCCCCGGTGTGACCGTCAAGGTCGCTTTGCCGATGATCAGAGTGGCGGTTTTGCTGAACGAACCGGCAACCGCTTTCACCCGGTAAAGGCCCGCGTCCACCGGCGGCGTGGAACCTTCCACGCCACGAATCGTGTAAGTTATCGTCACGGGATCGGCACCGAGAACCTCGACCGGTTTGGGCTGAGCATCGTACGTTTGGTTCAGATTGACAAAGGTCAGGGTGGTCGGATCGGCCTTCACCGCGATGGATCGTGTCACCGGACGGGCAGAGGCGTAATTGCCGGCGCCGGGCTGAGTGGCTCGCACGACTGCGGTTCCGGCCCCGCTCAAGGTGAGAAGGTTTCCCGCCGACGTGGCCGGACCAGAGACCAATTCAAAGCTGACGGGCAAGCCCGAACTTGCCATGGCTTGCAAGCTGAGTGGGCTTTGGCTGAGGAAAACAGCTTTGGGCGGATCAAAGGTAATGGTCTGGGCCAGCGGCCTCTGCAGGCGGCCGGCCAGGATGCCGTAGGTGGCTTGCGTAGTGCCATCCTGGGCGGTCACCACTACGTCGAGCGTGGTCGACGTGGTCGGCAGTACGAAAGGCGCACTCGGTACTCCGGAATTGAGTGGGATGGGCCTCTCTCCGTTGACGCGGAGTTCGAGCGTGGCGTTTGCCTCGCTGGCGGTGGCGGTCAGAGTGATCGTGTCGCTCGCAGCGTAGGGAACGCTCACGGTGTAATTGCTGACGGCCGTGGAGAACGCCGGAGTGAGAGGGGTGCTGTTGAGGACGAGGTTGGCCAACCCGGCGTTCGTGGTGAAGGTAGCCACGCTGGAGTAGCTGGTGCCGAGGGCATTCGTGGCATAGGCTTTGAAGCTGTAGCCTGTGTCTGGAGAAAGGCCGGACACCGCCGATGTGTATATCCCTGTAGTTCCGGTAGTAATGACTTGGTGTACTCCATTCCCGCCGATCGTTGGATCAGCATGCGTCGCCGTTGCGGCGTAGACAACTCCGCGTTCGATGATCGCTGGGCCACCGTCAGCCGTAACGTTCCCTCCCAGCCAGGCGCTGTTGGCAGTGATATTGGTGCTGGTAGGTGTGGTCAGCGTCGGAGGAGACCCTAGGCCTGTAATGATGTAAACCGCTCCGGTGTCCCGCGAAAGGTCATCTGGCGTGCTATTCACCCCAGTTGTGCTGCTGTCCTCATTGAGAGCGCCGACGACGACCGTCTCTCTGCTCACCGCCACCGAGTTGCCGAAGAAGTCATCGGCTGTAACCTGGCTCGCCTTTACGTAGGCCTGCTGGATCCAGGAGGAGCCGCGGCGCACGAAGACATACGCCGCCCCAGATTCGCTTGCACCTTCATCTGGCGTGCTGTTCACCCCCGTCGTGCTGCTGTCCTCCAGCCGAGCGCCGACGACGACTGTGTCCCCGCTCACCGCCACCGAAGAGCCAAAGAGGTCACCAGCCGTAACCTGGCTGGCCTTTAAGTAGGCCTGTTGGGTCCAGGTGGTGCCGCTGCGCACAAAGACATGCGCCGCCCCGGATTCGCTGGCACTTTCATCCGGTACAGGGTTCACCCCCGTCGTGCTGCTGTCCTCGCCTTCAGCTCCGACGACCACTGTGTCTCCGCTTACCGCCACCGTAGCGCCAAAGAAGTCACCGGCCGTAGCCTGGATGGCTTTTAGGTAGGCCTGCTGGGTCCAGGTGGTGCCACTGCGCACAAAGATAAATGCCGCTCCGCTGTCTGGTAAACTGTCATCCGGCAAGCTGTTTACTCTCCAATCGATGCTATCTTCCAGAGGCGCGCCGGCGATCACCGTATCCCCGCTCACCGCCACCGAATGGCCGAAAGAGTCAAAGGCAGTCACTTCGCTTGCTTTTAAATAGGCCTGCTGTGACCAGGTGGTGCCACTGCGGACAAAGACATACGCCGCTCCGGCAGCGTTGAGGCTTTCATCCGGGGTGCTGTTCACCCCCGTCGTGCTGCTGTCCTCAAGCTGAGCGCCGACGACGACTGTGTCCCCGCTTACCGCCACCGACCAGCCGAAAAAGTCACTGTCCGAAACTTGGCTGGCCTTTAAGTAGGCCTGCTGGGACCAGGTGGTGCCGCTCCGCACGAAGACGAAAGCCGCGCCGGCTTGGCTAGCATTTTGATTCGGCGTGCTGTTCACGCCCATCGTGCTGCTCCCCTCTTGATAAGCGCCGATGATCACCGTGTCCCCACTCACCGCCACCGCATTGCCGAAAAAGTCACCGGCCCTCACGTGTCTGGGTTTCAAATAGGCCTGCTGCATCCAGGTAGTGCCGCTGCGCACGAACACAAACGCCGCACCAGCGTTGCTGGCGCTTTCGTTCGGCGTGCTGTTCACCCCGGTCGTGCTGCTGTCCTCCAACGGAGCGCCCACGACTACCGTGTCACCGCATACCGCCACCGAAGTGCCGAATTGATCATCGGAAGCTGGTCGATGGTTGCCGCTCTTCAGATAGGCCTGCTGGGACCAGGTGGTGCCGCCCCGAACAAAGACATACGCCGCCCCGGAATCCTCGGCACTTTCATCGGGCGCGCGGTTCACCCCTGACGTGCTGCTGTCCTCGCAATTTGCGCCGACAATCACCGTGTTCCCGCTCACCGCCACCGCATTACCGAAAACGTCAGCTTTCGAAACCTGGCTGGCCTTTAGGTAGGCTTGCTGCGTCCAAGTGGCTCCGTTCCGCCCGAAAACATACGCCGCACCGGCAGCGTTGGCGTTTTCGTCCGGCTTGCGGTTCACCCCCGTCGTGCTGCTGTCCTCGCCATAGGCGCCGACGACCACCGTGTCGCCGCTCACCGCTACCGAGGCACCGAACTTGTCAAAGGGCGAAACGTGGCTTGCTTTAAGGTGGGCCTGCTGCCTCCACGTCGTGCCGCTGCGCACAAAGACAAACGCCGCTCCAGATTCGCTGGCACCTTCATCCGGCAAAGGATTCACCCCTGTCGTGCTGCTGTCCTCGCCGGAGGCACCGACGGCCACCGTGTCGCCGCTCACCGCCACCGAGCAGCCGAAATTATCAAAGTCCGAGACCTGATGGGCCTTCAGGTAGGCCTGCTGGGTCCAGATGGAGCCGGTGCGCACAAAGACATACGCGGCTCCGGCATTCGTGCGACTTTCATTTGGAGTATGATTCACCCCTGTCGTGCTGCTGTCCTCGCCAGAGGCGCCGACGACCACCGTATCACCGTTCACGGCTACCGAAGCGCCGAAGTGGTCATCATCTGTAACCTGGCTGGCTTTCAAGTAGGCTTGCTGGCTCCAAGTAGTGCCGCTGCGTATAAACACATACGCCGCTCCGATGTTGCTGGCATCTTGATCCGGCGTGCTGTTCACTCCCGTCGTGGAGCTGTCCTCAAGATAGGCCCCGACGACAACTGTGTCCCCGCTCACCGCCACCGACGCGCCAAAGCAGTCATCATTTTTGACTTGGCTGGCCTTTAGGTAGGCCTCCTGGCTCCAGGTGGTGCCGTTGCGCACAAAGACATACGCCGCTCCGGTAGCGTCACCACTTTCATCGGGCGTGCTGTTCACCTGGTTCGTGCTGCTGTCCTCCCCGTCCGCGCCGACGACCACCGTGTTCCCGCTCACCGCCACCGAAATGCCGAACTGGTCACCGCCAGTAACTTGGCCGGCCTTTAGGTAGGCCTGCTGGGTCCAGGTGGTGCCGCTGCGCAGAAAGACATAGGCTGCCCCGGAATTGCTGGCACCTTCATCCGGAGTGCTGTTTACGCCCGTCGTGCTGCTGTCCTCGCCCGTGGCGCCGATGACCACCGTGTTCCCGCTGACCGCTACCGAAGAGCCGAAATTGTCACCAGCCCCGGACCCCGCAGTTCCGGAGGGTGCTTTGAGATAGGCCTGTTGGGCAATTGGATCGATGGTCAGAGGATAACGCGCCTCCCGCTCATCCACTTTCAGGATCAATCCACCTTCCGTCCCGGTCGCAAAAGACGCAGGCAGGTCCTTCCCGTCGGAGTCCCACGCCTTCAGCCCGGTGTAGGTCACCACCGGAGCTCCCAGCGAATCGCGGAAATGAATCGTCTGCGCATGCACCGCCATACTGACCCACAATGTGCCGCGCACGCTCAGCTCGATCTCCAAGAGCGCGGATTTCGAGGCCCCCGCTGGCTGTTCCTTGATGGTGAACCCATGTTCCAGCCCGCGTTGATCGTTGATCCACCACTCCTGCACGTTTGCGTCCCATTGGTACGCCATGCGCTGTCCGTCAGGGGTCGCCTGCGGTTGGCCGTTCGTTCGCATGGCATTGCCCTGGAAGCCGTAGCTTTTCAGCTCAAGGCCCCACTCCCAATCAGCGCCCTTCGCCCGGGTGGTAAAGCCGCGTCCGTCAAACTCCGTGGTCCACTGCTGCCCCGGATTGCGCGCCTGCCAGCGGCCCGGTGCATCCGGAACTGGCTGGACGGAGTGCTGCCAACTCTGGTGCGCGGCGCGGATGCTGGTCCAATCGGACTTTTCCAGTCCTTGGGGAACTTTGTCCAGGCTAGCTGTGCCGGGAATAGAGATTGGGTTGGGCGATAAAGCCGATAACTGAGACTGAGCCATCGCTGGCGTGGTCAGGGATCCGGCGAGCAGGAAAAGAATGGACACGGAGGCCAGCGGAGTCTTCATGCGCTGGAACACTTGCTAAAGATTGACAAGTCAGACGTCTAGAGAAAACCTCACAAATGATGCGATTTTTCTAAGGAATCAGTCGGTTCGGGTCTTCCCTAAGAGGGCAGAAGGTGGCCTAACATCCTGCTCTTGACGAAAACGTCACAAAGAGAGGCTCGGCGGCCCCAGGCGGGGTGACGCTGCAACGCCCCATTCTCAGATCTGCGCTTTTGCGCATCGCCAACTGAGCACGCTAATCAGGCGTGCGATTCTTCGTCCGCCAAAATGCCGAACTGGATTCCGGAACCCATTTTGGCGGACGCCAAATTGGGTTTCGGGACTTCAGTCCTGGTTGTGAGGTTCGGCCGGGATGGGGACCACGGGTCCAACTTGCGGACGGGAGGTTGAATCTGTGATCCGACCGGTCACTGTAGCTCCTACTTTCGGACCTGAATTCGGGCGGTTGCGTCGCGACTGGATCTCCGTTACGCTGCCGCCATGGGACAAGCCTTGGCGAGGTTGCCAGCCATTGAGGATCAGCATCGCTTCAACCGGGAGCGTTGGGACGAGTTGTTGGCGGATTCGTTTCTGGCGTCCCTGGAATACAAAATCGAGACCGACCAGTTCGGACACATCCTCATGATGCCGCCACCGGGATTCTTCCACAGCGATTACCAAGCTCTCATCATGGAAGCTCTCCGGGACTCGCTCGGAGAACTGGGAAGAGCGCGGCCTGAGTGTCCACTCTCCACCTCAGGCGGAGTGAAAGGCATTGATGTGATCTGGATCTCGCGAGAGCGCCTGAAGATTGCGCTGGAAGGATCGCTCCTCACCACGGCACCGGAAATTTGCGTGGAAGTCGTATCTCCGACGAACACCCGTCCGGAGCTTTGGGAGAAGAAGCGCCTCTACTTTGAGGCCGGGGCGGACGAGGTTTGGATTTGTGGAGAGGACGGAGCCATGAGCTTCTTTCTCGCGGATTCTCCCGATGAAGAGGCGACTGCCTCGCGGATTTGTCCCGACTTTCCCCAAGTGCTATCCCGGGACTGATTTCCGGGCGGCTCGGCTTGCGCGCCGCAGCTCCTCAGAGAAGCGTGCCGCATGGGCAGTGCCGGTGAGAACAAATCGTCCGCGGGGGAAGATCCGCAGGAACGGGACTTCGACCTGCATCATCCCCACGATCACTTTTTCCGGCGCACGTTTGGGATGGCGGAAACGGCGTCGGCCTAACTGAAAGGAAATCGCTTTTTGAACCCTGCGACCATCGCTTCACCGTCGGCCAGGGGATGGAGGGGGTTCAACCACTTCACCGCTTGATGAGGCTTGGCACGTTCCTGGACTTCCATGCGAACGGTGTCCAACTTCCCCCTTTATAAACTGGCGTAAATCGCTCGTAGCGCCCCCAGGGCGGCTTCCCAGGAAGTCGGTCGCCAAAGGTGGGAGCTTAACCACCGGAGAAATTTCACGCTTGTCTGCGTGACCCTCACGAGCGTCTGTTGAAGGAGCGGCACCCGCTTTCCGGCCTTCTCCACTTCCGTTTTCTCATCCTCCCGGCGTTTGGCACGGCGCTTGTTTTCCGGGACATTGCGAATCCCATGTTCCTTCTCGCCCCGATACTCAAACAGTGTGATTAGGTGTAAGCGGTGCGCCAAGCACCCCAAACTTTTAGTTAAGACGTCATAGCAAAGATCTATGACATCTATGCTATCATCCGCTCCTCGTGGCGCTCTTCACGGTTCGCCCAGGCGGCAGGGGTGAGCGATGGGATCTGCCAGTTGGTGGCGTTTGGAAGAATCTCCAGCACCGCCTTGAGGTATGAAGTTCCCCCGATTCAGTGGACAGCGGTCGCCGAACAAGCGAACCCAATTACCCTGACATGGCAAAAATCAAGAAATACGATGAAGAGTTCCGGCGCAATGCCGTGGAATTGCTTCACTCTAGCC
>Ga0247843_1009498_pt1 | contig 10780 bp, 7 predicted proteins | sample LaCruzMarch2017__FD_192420 | JGI IMG/M metagenome (GOLD analysis project Ga0247843, IMG submission 192420) | Freshwater microbial communities from meromictic Lake La Cruz, Castile-La Mancha, Spain - LaCruzMarch2017_8m | ecosystem: Environmental > Aquatic > Freshwater > Lake | place: Spain...
TCGCGACCGCGCCGGCCATACCCGCGGCCATCGCGCTGGGGTCGGGCATCGCCGCACCTGATGGCCTCGCCGCGGCCGCCGGAGCGCCGTGATCGTCACCCGGGGGCAGTCCGAGTGCGCCCGCGGGGTTCGGTCCCATCAGCCCGGCGGATGGCCCCAGGAAGGGCGCCGCCGACCCGACGGCCGCCTGCGCCGCGCCGATGGCCGGCATGAGCGGCGCGAGGAGCGCTCCCTGCGCGCGCGACGCGGCCGTGGCGGCGGCCGCCTGCGAGGCGGCGATGGCCTGCGAGGCGATGATCTGGAGCACCGCGTCGGCGGGGTTGCCCACCTGGAGGCTCTCCATGCCGCCCACGTCGAGCGTGAAGCTTCCCGAGACGGTGGTGACCACGTCGGCGCTGCCCTTCACGCTGCGGTTGCCGCCGACGGTCACGGTCTCGTCGCCGCCCACGCGCGCGCCGTCGTCGCCGAGCACGGCCACCGACTCGTCGCCGCCGACGTCGATCGACTGGTCGACCGTCACGGCGTGCGTCTCGTTGTTGGCGGTCTTCGCCGACTTGTTGTGGGCGGCGTGCACGGTGATGTCGTGCTGGGCGTTGATGGTGATCGACTGCGAGCCCGCCGAGTCGTCGAGGCACACCTCGTTGATGCCCCCGGCGCCGGGCGAGCTGTTCGACTTGTGGCCGCTCGTGGCCTTCTGCGCGGGCAGCGCGTAGGGCGGCGGGTCGAGGGCGTTCCAGAGGCGGCCGAGGCAGAGCGGACGGTCGGGGTCGCCGTCGACGAACTCCACCAGCACCTCCCAGCCGATGCGCGGAATCATGATGGCCCCGGTGGTGTGCGCCTGCGCGACGCGCAGCCAGCAGGAGCTGCGCTCGTCCAGCCGTCCATCGCGGTCCCAGTGAAACTGCACCTTCACCCGGCCGAGCGGGTCGCAGTAGATCTCCTGCCCCGACGGCCCCGTCACCCGCGCCGTCTGGATCCCGAGGATGCGCGGGCGCGGCGTCGTGCGCGCGGGGCGAAACTTCTGGGCGCGCGGCATCACCGTCACGACCAGCTCGCACCCCGGATCGCCCGCCTCGGTGAGCGGTCCTGCGGAGGACTCCCGCTCGATGCGCGCGTGCAGCGAGGCCGCCGTCACGAGGAATTCCCCCGACTCGGTGGGGTGCCCTTCGAGTTCGAACCACCGACCCGGCACGGCCCCGAAAGCGTTGGTCGAGGCCGTGGCCGTGCGCCGCCCGAGACGCCGTTCTTCGAGGCGGTCCCGGGCGCGGCGGCGGCCGAGGGCGGGGTCGGCATACCGGCCGGGGTATTCGTACCACTCGCGGTCGAGGGTGTCGGTCGCGCGGCTCTGCTGGAGCAGCTCCAGCGAGGGCTGGTGCAGGTCGTAGTCCTCCAGCGCGACGGCGTCTTCGGTGGCGCGCGCGCGGCCGACCCACGCCCACAGCTTCGCCGCGCGGCCGTGCACCTCGGGGTCGTGGGTGAACTGCAGCGCCCCGGGCTCGGCGGCCGTGTCCGTGTCGCTGGCGTCGGCGAAGACCATCACGTGCCCGTCGGCCGTGTGCTCGAACCAGTAGTAGATCCCTTCTTCTTCGAGCAGGCGCGCGACGAAGTCCCAGGCGCTCTCGTCGTAGCGCACGCAGTACTCGCGCGGGGCGTAGGCGCGCCCCACCGTCCAGCGGAAGAGCGCGTCGTCGAGGCCCGCGTCGCGAAACACCTGCCGCGCGATGTCGGGCACCGACCTGTCCTGGAAGATCCTGAAGCCGTGGCGCAGCCCCGTGAGCGACGCGGTCGGCACCACCACCGCGCGGAAGCGCGTGCGCGATGTGGCCGCGTCCGCGTCGGTGGCCGCCATAGCGATCGACGCGAGCGCGCCGTCGACGTAACGGATCTCGCCGAGGTCGTCGGTGATCTCGAGGTGCGCCCCCGCCGCGGGCGCCGCGTCGAAGTCCACCGCCTCGGCCGCGAAGTCGACCTCGTAGCGGAAGGGCCGCGAGAGCCCCTCCTCGCCGCGCACCGCGTAGACCACCACCGGGCCCTCGACACATCCGAGGGAGAGCGTGGCTTCGAGGCGGCGGGTAGCTGCGGTCATGCGGCGCTCAGTTGCTGCTGTGGGTGATCTGGTTGATGCCCTTGGCGCCGCGCAGGTCGATGCTCACCGCCTTCACCTTCACGGTGCCGCCGCTGCTCAGCTGGATCACGCACCCGCCGGCCATCACCACGAGCCGGCTCTTGGCCTCGATGGTGATGACGTCGGCCTTCACCGAGAGCCCGCCCCCGGCGGTGATGGCCACGGCCCCGGTCGCGTCGTCGGTGCGGCTGCCGCCCGCCTTCACAGACATCGAGGCCACGTTCTCGGTGTACGCGGCGCCGCACTCGACCGCCATGCTCTTGGCCTTGATGAGCTTGAGCGCCCCGGTGAGCTCGGTGCGGGCGCCCTTGCAGTTCGACGCCATGCTCCCGCCCGACATCTGCACCCAGGCCCCGGCGATGTGGTTCTCGTGGTTGCCCGTGACCTGGCGCACCACGCCCTTGAGCCCCGTCACGCACTGCAGCGAGCCCACCGTGCGCGACAGGTTGCCCTTGGTGTTCTCCAGCAGGTCGCCGCCCACCTGCGCGTGGCGCATGCCGCCCACCGTGAGCGACTCGCTGCCGGTCGTCACCTGGGTGAGCGTGCCCGTCGCGTTGAGCGAGAGGTCGCCGTCGACCGTGAGCGAGCGGTTGGCCGTCACCGCGCTCCGGCGGTTGGCGCCCACCTTGAGCGAGCGGTTGGCCCCGATGATCACGGTCTCGTTGTGGTTCACCTGCCAGCTCGCGTCGTGGTCGACCAGCGCGGTGAGGTCTTTCGAGGCGTTGAGGTAGATCTCCTCGGCCCCGGCGGTGTCCTCGAAGCGCAGCTCGTTGGCCCCGCCGCCGCCCTGGTACGTCGCGCTCTGGAGCGACGAGCGCGTCGCCCCGGCGGGCAGCTCGTAGGGCGGCCGCGCCTCGGCGTTGTAGAGGTGCCCCGCGACGAAGGGGCGGTCGAGCTCGCCGCGCTCGGCGTCGACGAGCACCTCGTAGCCGCCGCGCGGCAGGATCATCGATCCGCCGAGCGCGAGCTGCCCCACGCGCAGCCAGGTCGACGAGCGCTGGTCGGTGAGGCCCGAGCGGTCCCACGGGAAGCGCACCTTCACGCGGCCCCACTCGTCGGGGTGGATCTCCTCGCCCGGCGGCGTCGTCACGAAGGCCACCATCACCCCGGCGGCGGGCGCCCGCGCGGCGGCGCTCGGGCGGAAGGGAACCGCGCGCGGCAGCGCCTCGAAGCGGTTGTCGTAGAGCGCCGCCGCGCCCGCCTCGGCGAGCCCGCGGTGCTCGCACGACCAGACCACGTACTCGGCGTCGAGGGCCGTGCGCGCGCATCGCTCGACCGAGAACTTCCGCCCCGGTTCGAGGAAGGCGCAGTCGCTGTGACCCGTCACGGTGCGCGCCCCCACGCGCAGGCGCTCGAGCCGTTGCCGCGCGAGGCGCCGCCCGACCGCGGGCTCGGCGAAGCCGCCCGGGTGCTCGTAGACCTCGCGCGCCGCGCCCCCATCGGCGGCCTCGGTGGCGGTGAGGTCGAGCGCGGGGCGGGTGAAGTCCTGGTCGCGCAGGGACGACGCGCCGACGGCCGCCCGGCGCACGTCGCGCAGGTCCCAGACGACGTCTTGCGAGAGCTGGGTGGCGTCGCGGTCGAGCAGCGCGGCGGTCGTGCCCTCGGCGTCGAGCCAGGCGCCGTCGTCGTCGAAGAAGACCACCTGCTCGGCGGCCTCGCCGTGGCGCACGAGAAAGCCAATGCCCTCGGCGTCGAGCAGGCGCGTCACGAAGTCCCAGTCGCTCTCGTTGTACTGCACCACGTATTCGCGCGGCGCGTAGCGGCCGGCGAGCTGCCAGGCCTGCGCGTCGCCCGCGAGGCCTGCCCCCTCCAGCACGCGCTTCACGATGTCAGGAACCGACAGCTTCTGGAAGATCCGGCAGTCGCGCCCGAGCTTGAGCCGCTCGACGCGGGCCCCGATTTCGAGGTGCACGCGGAAGGTGCCCGGGTGCGGCGACTCGACCGAGGCGGCGAAGACCACGCCGTGGAAGCGCCGCGCGTGCCCCTCGGCGCGCAGCACGAGCAGGCTGGCCGCGGTGCCCACCACGGCGTCGAGGTCGACGCCCTCGGGCCCGACGGCGGTGACCTCCAGCGTGAAGCCCTCCGAGAGCCGCTCGCGCGCCCGGAAGGAGAGCATCTGAAACTCCCCTCCCCCCGCGACCGTCAGCTCGAAGGTGACCGCCGGCTCCGTCATCGGGTCGCCTCGCGCTTCATTTGTAGTCGATCGTGCCCTTGAGCTTGACCGAGACGGAGCCCTTCACCGAGAGCCCCGCGCCCTTGAATTTCAGCGCCCCGCCGGCGGCCGAGAGGCTCGACCCGGCGGCCTTGAGCGAGAGGTTGCCCGTGGTCACCACCACCGCTCGCGCGCCGATGGAGTAAGCCCCGCCGCAGCGCTCGACGAGGGGCCCCGCCACGTTGATGGCCAATGCGCCCTTCGCGCTCGTCTGGATGTCGGCCCCGGCCTTGATCGTCGCCGCGCCCGCCGCGAGCGTCTTCACGCCGTGCACGTTCTCCGCGTAGGACTTGCGCACGATCTCCAGACGGGCAGCGCCGGTGAGCTCGCGCTTGCTGCCGCCCGCGCTGTCGGCGATGGCCACCGCGCTGTTGATGCTGGGCACCGGCGCCGTGCGCGTGCAGTTCGCGTGGAAGATCTCCGACACGGAGTTGGCGAGCACGTTCATCATCCCGCCGACGGTCTCGGCGCGCGCGCCGTCGGCGGTGATCGACTCGTTGGTCTTCACGCCCCAGTCGTCGTTGCCGCCGATCGACACCGCGCGCGACCCCGCCACCTCGGCGCTGGAGGCGCCCGTCACGCTGGTCGCGGCGGCGCCTCCGACGTGCACCGTCTGGGCGGCGCCCACCGAGCACGAGAGGTCGACCCCGACCTCCTCGGCGGCGTCGACGTCGATGCTCTCGGCGAGGTCGTGCCCCGCCGTCACGCGCAGGTCGCGCGACGCGTGGAGGAAGAACTCCATCCCCCCGGCGCCGTCCTGGAGGCGCAGCTCGTTGGTGCTCCCACCACCCGGCGAGGTCGCAGTCTGCAGGGCCGTCTGCGTGCCCGCCGCGGGCAGCGCGTAGGGCGGCATCGTCTCCTGGTTGTAGAGCTTCTGCAGCACGTAGGGCCGGTCGGGGTCGCCATCGAGGTACCCGACGCTCACCTCCCACCCGACGCGCGGCAGCAGCATCGCGCCGGAGGTGTTCTGCTGCTGCACGCGCACCCAGCACGAGGCGGTCTCGTCGACGGCGCCCTCGCGGTCCCAGTAGAAGTGCACCTTCACGCGGCCGCGCTCGTCGACGCAGATCTCCTCGGCCGCGGGGCCGGTGACGACGGCGCTGTCTTTGCCCCAGGCGCGCGGCCGCGGCGTGACGGCCTTCGGGCGGAAGGCCACGTCGCCCGGCACCGCGCGGAAGCTCGCGTCGTAGGTGGCGGCCGCGCCCCCGTCGCCCGCGAGGCCGTGGTCGACGAAGCGGTGCTCCACCGAGAGCACGAGCCAGTCGCGGCAGAGGACTTCCTGCTGGGCCCCGGTGAGGGTGAAGGTGCGGCCGGGCAGCACGCGGCGGGAGTTGGTGCGCCCGGTGAGCACCTCGGCCTCGACCCGCGCGGCCGCGAGCCTCGCCGTCGCGCGGCGCAGCCCGTCGGCGTTGGCGCCGAAGCCGCCCGGGTACTCCGCGCGCTCGAAGCGCGCCTCGCCCTCGATCGCGCGGGTCGCCTCGCGGGGCAGCCCGGGGTCTTCGGGCGACCAGTCGCGGCTGTGCCACGCGTCGTGGGCGGGGCGCGTGGTGAACACGAGGTCGGTGACGCGCTCGCGCCCGTGGTGCTCGACGCGCACGAAGGGGATCACCGGGTCGCCGTCGACGAGGGCGTGCGCGTCGGGCCCGTCGCCGAAGACCATCACGTGGTCGTCGCCGCGGTGCTCGAAGTGCCAGAAGATGCCTTCGTCTTCGAGCAGGCGCCGGACGAAGGCGAGCTCGGTCTCGCGGTATTGCACGCAGTACGCGCGCGTCGGGTAGCGGCCCGCGAGGCCCCAGCGGAAGCCCGCGTCGGGCAGGCCCGCGTCGCGCATCACCCGCTCGATCACCTCGACGGCGGTCTTCTCCTGGAAGATCCGGCTGCGCGCGCGGTAGGCGAGGCCGTGGAGGCGCGGCCGCAAGCGCAGGCGGTAGTGGAAGCGCCCGCCGCGGGCGCCGAGGTAGTCGGCCTCTTCGATCACGCCGTGAAACCACCGGGGCTCGGCGTCGGCCTCGGCGAGGTCGACCAGCGAGAGCACGGCGACGGTCCAGAGGGCGGCGTCGAGGTCGAGGTCGGGGGTGTCGCAGGCCAGCAGCACGTCGACGTCGAAGAGCTCGGCGAGGCCCTCGGTCGCGGTGAAGCGCAGGACGTCGGCGTCGGCGCGCAGCGCGTTCATGCTGATGTGCCCACGCAACGACATCGCGAGTGACCTATAGGCAAGACCCCCCGGCGGTGTCAACGAGGGCCGCGCCGCCCGCGCCGGCATCGGAGCGGGACCACAACTTCGTCAGCGGTGGGGTTCTGGCGACGGGGGTCGGGCCGCGATCACTCCCTCCGCCGGCCGAACAGCCGCAGCAGGAACATGAACATGTTGATGAAGTCGAGGTACAGCGTGAGGGCGCCGCGCAGGGCGAGGTTGCCGCCGCTGCCGTTCGCGTAGAGTTCCATGAGCTTCTGGGTGTCGTAGGCGGTCAGCGCGGCGAAGATCGCGACGCCCGCGAAGGTGGTGATCCGGACGAGCGCGGTGCTCGCGAGGAAGAAGTTGACCACGCTCGCGAGGATGAGCCCGATGAGCGCGAAGGTCGCGAAGCGCCCGACGCTCGAGAGGTCGCGGCGGGTCACGGCGCCGAAGACCGAGAGCCCCGCGAAGGCCCCGGCGGAGACCGCGAAGGTGCTCGCGATCGACGAGGCCGTATAGAGCAGGAATATGACCGAGAAGGTGACGCCGGTGAGGGCGGCGTAGACGAAGAACATCGCGGCGGCGGCGGCGGTGCTGGCGCGCGCGGCGACGCTGTTGAAGGCGAAGACCAGGCCCAGCTGCGCGAGGAGGAGGCCGTAGAAGACCATGCGATTGCCGAGCACGACCTCGAGCGCGGCGGGCGACTGCGCGACGAGCCACGCCACGAGGCCCGTGATCGCGAGCCCGACGGACATCCAGCGGTAGGTGACCCAGAGGATGTCGTGGGCGCTCTCGGCGGGCGCCGCGAGGGGGCGTGAGACAGAGACTTGCTGAAGGTTCATGCCGCCAGCGTAGGTATGGCGCCGGGTCGGCGGAAGGGGGCGCGCTGCGGTGCGCCCGTCACGGGCGGGCGTCGTCGAGCACCGCGCGCACCGCGCGCAGGAGGCCCTCGGGCGGGACCGGCTTCTGGAGCAGGGCGACGCCCTCCGCGCGCACGCCGTGAACGACCACGGCGTCGTCGGTGTGGCCCGTCACGTAGAGGATCCGCGGGTCGGGGCGCGACGCCCGCAGGCGCTCGGCGACCTGCCGGCCGCTCATCTTCGGCATCACCACGTCGGTGAGCAGCAGGTCGATGCGGCCCCCGTGCTGCGCGCCGAGGAGCAGGGCGTCGTCGCAGTTCTGCGCCTCGAGCACGTGGTAGCCCGCCCGCCAAGGCGGCGTCCTGGGAGCTTCTGGCAGCGCTCGCGGGACATCCCCTTGGTTCGCGCCGTCGAGAGCACCCGCTCACCGCGCTAGAGGAGCCTCGCTGGCAGACCGCTGCCGGGAGCGGTGGAGCATTGGATTTCCGATCCCCGCCCTCGCCCGTTCCGCTGTCGGCGTCCAAGGTCTGGATCGGGCCGCAAGATCCGTCGCGCTGGGAGCTCGTCACCCTCGGCGCCGCCTGCACCGCGGGCGCGCTCACCTTCCCGTCGTCGCCTGGCGCCGGCGCCGCGACCCGTGACCGCCGCCTCACGGCCCCGCGACCCGAAGGTCACCTCCGGTCCGAATCGCCCATGCAACCTATCGAAATCATTCGATTCAGGTTCGCTTCCCGCGCGGGAAGCGGCGGTCGTCGAGCGCCCACGCCCGGGATGCGCCTCCCATCACGGCCGCAGCCGAGCCACGCCCGAAGCGCTACCCGCGCCGTCGCTTCCACGCCGCGAGGGCCCCGACGACCGCCGTGGCGCCGAGGTACTCCCGCCACCCCGGGCGCGCGGGCGCCGCCGGTGGCGACGGGACCGGCGCCGGCGGCACCGCGCCCGGCGCGATGACCGGCTGCTGCCGCACGCAGAGCAGTGCGTCGGAGAAGCGCCGGCAGGTGCCGACGTAGCGGTAGTGCGCGGCGTCGTCCCACTCACACGCCGCGCCCGATGCGCGGCCGATGCAGGCGTCCCACGGCGCCCGGCTCGAGTGCCCCGCGTGGGCCTCACTCGGGTGCGGCACGACGAGCGCCGCGGCGCACCCGAGCGCGGCGGCGCCCCACCGCATCATCGGCAGTCGCGGCTGCAGTTGGTCGCGTTCTCGGGACCATCGCACACGCCATCGCCGCAGCACCGCGAGGTCTGCCCCGCGGCGCAGTTCATGGCCGTGCCGCCGGGCATCATTCCCCCGTCGGGCGGCGTCATCATCATGCCCGTCGCGCCCGCCACGGTGTAGCCGTGAAAGCAGCCGATGAAGAGGTTTTCCCCCGCGCTGGCCACGTGGTAGTGGTACCCGCGGGCGGCGTCGTTGTGACCGCGACAGGCGTCGAGGCCCGTCGGCTCGTTGCCGTCGGCGTTGCGCATCCCGTGGATCGCGTAGCCGTCGGCCGCGTAGCCGATGAGCGGGGCGTGGCCGTCGCACGAGGGATAGCTCCGCGAGCAGCCGGTGGCGGCATGGTAGTGGTACCCGGCCGCGAGGTTGACGTGCCCGCCGCAGTCGTCGAACGCGGCGATGGTGTGCGCGGCGAGAATCGCCTGCACCGGCGCGGGCGGGTCGAAGGCCACGCCGTTGAGGGCCGCGCCCACCACGGTCATGTTGCCGACGTCCTGCGGTGCTGGCCGAGCGACCGGACGCGCGGGGATCAACAGCGTCGATGCCACCCCGCCGTTCACGTACGAGAGAGCGCACTCCACGCAGTAGTTGTTGTACATCGGGTCGACGTTGGGGCGCGCCGCCGCCTCGCACGCTGCGCGCGTGTCGGTCACGCGCACGCGCCCCGTGGCGGGGTCGTAGAGCTGCCACGTTGCGTCGCCGTAGAAGGTCGCGAGCTGCCGCACGAAGGCGCCGTCGAGGTCGTACACCCGGCCGCCGCGGATCCAGAGCCCGGCCGCGCTCGCCGGGTCGGTGATGGTGCGCGGACAGAAGGGGCCGACGGCGTGGTCAGACGGAGCGCCCCGGAGCTGGATGCGGAGGCAGGTCGCGGCCGCGCCGTTGGAGAGCATGCAGCTCTCCTCGGTGATGGGCGCAGTGAGCCCGGCGGTGTCGAAGCGGCTGCGGTCGGGCCCCTCGGCGCCGCTCCCGGTGATGCACGGGAGGCTCGCGGCGTCGGCGCGCGCGGGCGCGTCGGGCGTCGCCGCGACGTCGGGGGAGCCCGGGGTGTCGACGGCAGCGTCGGCCGCGGGCGCGTCCGGCGTCGTGGCGACGTCGCGGGGGCTCGCGGCGTCGACGCTGGCGGCCGACGGATCGGCGCACCCGCAAGCGGTCACGACGAGAAGCCATGCGAAGGAGTCTTTGCGCATCGGGGGGGGTGTCCTTCTCGCGCGAGGGTGCGGAGAAGCGGTGGGTGCCCGGCGCCGCGGCGATCTCTGAGCGAATCGACCCACGTCCGCGCCGTCGCGATCGGCTATCGTCGCGGCCCCGATGAAGCGCTCGCTCGCCGCTGCCGTCTTCGCCCTCGCCGCCGCCTCGAAAACCCCGACCACATCCAGCTGATCCGCCGGCTTGACCTCGAAGGTCCATACGTCGAGGTGGCGGCCCGGCACGTACCGGAACGTCCTCGCCGAGAGCGCCGAGATGTCCGGGCGGGTCCATGTACCGCCCGTGTTGCGACGACCCTGGTGCGCCGTCACCTCGATGTGCAGCTCCGTGATCTGCCGCTCGGGAAACCAGAAGTGCTGGAGCGTCGTGACGCAGGGATCGTAGAGGGTCTCCTCTCGCGCTCCGCCAATTGGAGACACCACCGTCGTGACGACACGCTCGACGACAACGTCGGTCGTCGTCGGTCCGGGATCTTCGACTTCCTCGACGATGCGGACGGTGCCACCCTTGCCCTGACCTTTCACCAGGATGCCTTCGTCGATCAGTTTGTTGCGAACCCGCCAGTAGTCGTCCTCGCTCCAACCGAGCAGGCCGAGCAGGCGGATGTTGCCGGAGTAGCCACCACGCTTGCGGAGTTCCTCCATCAAACGGGCCTTCATCTGTTCATCGGTGGGTCTTGCCATCAGTGGACTCCTCGCAAACCGGAACCATCAGAACCGAACCAGAGGCGCGATCGCCAGCATCTTCATTCGCCTACTGAGCAGATCCATCCGTGGGCGTCGGCGGCTCCCCGTCGCCTGTTCCCAGCCGCCCCGCCGCGTTGCTGACCTGCTCGTCCTGCCACTCGCCGTACGTCTGACTCAGGGCGACGGTGCCAAAATCGCTTGATTTCATGTGAGTCCGAGGGTGAGCAGGTGGAGGAGGTAGTCGTCGTCCCAGCCGGCCATCTTCTGCTTTGCCTTCGTCCCTCGCTTCTCCGTTGTATCTC
>Ga0247843_1009501_pt1 | contig 10778 bp, 7 predicted proteins | sample LaCruzMarch2017__FD_192420 | JGI IMG/M metagenome (GOLD analysis project Ga0247843, IMG submission 192420) | Freshwater microbial communities from meromictic Lake La Cruz, Castile-La Mancha, Spain - LaCruzMarch2017_8m | ecosystem: Environmental > Aquatic > Freshwater > Lake | place: Spain...
CCCGGAATATACTCGATCTAAATAGAGTTGAAAATCAATATCGCTTGGGAAATTTTCTACATACATGCTCTCTCTATCTCTCCTAATTTCAACAAACGATGTCAAGGATGACGATAGTAACGTCTGCAATGTCTTCTTGCCAATACCCAATCTGCCCCTGAATAAAGTATCGACAATGTTAGAAAGAATCGATTGGATATTTCTGAAGATTGGCAACGTCTTTCCATCGTTCCCGAACGATAGATCGTACAGTGCCAATCCCTCTGGAACTGCTCTCTTTGAGTAGGCGGATACGCTTTGATGGAGCAATTCTCGTTTTGCAATACTCACATCTTCATCAACCACCGAGGATGATACAGTGGATGGTGGTACGTAACACTGAATGAGACATTCAGCTAATACAGTCGTGTCCATGAGTGCACTGTTTGCGCCCTGTCCTGATACACCTCCAGTAGCATGTGCGGCATCACCGCAGATGGCAACGGGAGTTACGTCCGAGTTTGAATTGTATGTGTTGCATTTAACAGAAGTCGCCACGCTCGTTCGTTGGGATAGCAATTGCTGTACTATGTCATCCAACCCTGGCATGCCGTCCAGGAGAGGAAACTGCTCTATGATAAGCTTGGTCATCGTTGCAATGTTTGGTTGCGATGACGCACTATCTTGTACATGACTTACATCAGGATTCGGAAAGAGGAAGGAACTGAGATCGACATCTTTATCATCACTTTCTGTTACTGTACTAGCCAACCTTCCAGCGAATAGGATACATGCCCCACCCGCAATCGTAGGCTCGACGAAGGCAGTTACACCTAGAGACTTCTTTTCCGGCAATATCAAAGCCACACTGCCTGGATCGAGCAATGGAGGCATCCTATCTGCCCGGGCCACCTTAAAGCATCCGGGAAGTAGCTGTCGTTGCGTGAAGGAGAAGGTATTTGGTGGAGAGTATGCATAGATTGCATCACGTACAATCGAATTTGCACCGTCACAGCCGACAATTAGGTCATATGGTCCCTTCTTTACGTTGTTCGCGTCAACCCCATCTCGTTCTCCCAAGGTAAGTGTGGATGATGCAAGATTAATATCAGCAATCGTCGTATCGAAATGAAGGCTTACAACATCTTCATAATATGCACGTCTTTCTAGCTCATCGAGCAGTGCGGAACAAAGATCAGTCTGATATATCAATATACTCGGCACACTCGAATCTTTGCCATCACGTAATTTGATATTAATATTCGATGTTAGGTGCAATCGGAATCGTTCACACTCCAAACCTCTACGCTTTACGGCAGTTAATAATTCATTATCCACGGCTCGTATGGCAGTTTGACCACGTATACCTAATCCCAGTGCATATGCTCCTCGACCGGAAGATCTTCGTGTAGCATCACTACGTGGATCGGATCTATATTCATAAATGTCTATTTGATTTAAAGGGAGTTTTGAACTTGCCAAACGATGTGCAAGTAGTATGCCTGATGGACCAGCCCCAACTATCGCAATCTTAAGACCCCACGGAGTACTACTTCTAAGGGAGTACGAAGACGAGGCCACCAGAAGGGTGAGTAGAAGCAACGTAGTAACAAATGTTCGTCGATAATGCATAACGAGAAAAAAATAATGATTAGTCGAGTTGCAAACGAGGATAGGAGATCCGCGTTGACGGTCCCCGCCAGCAATCACAATCAACAATCACACACATCCACGAAGATGGTCAGCGGCTCGATGATGCACCGACGGCATCACTGCTCCTCTGTTGCTTGGTCGTCATCGTTATCATGCCATGAGAAGAAGAAATGCCGCATCAGCAACAACAACGCTCGGAAAAGAAAACTCTGTCTATGTTTCTTCATGCTGTGTCAAGCAGGTCAATCATTGGCGCTGGTGAATAACCACCTTTTGGCATGTCATTCACAGCATCACAGAGAGACGACATCGTATCGATTTATGAGCTTCACGACCCTGAACTCCACATCAAAAGGCATACCATCGGAAGTGAATGATGAGGTTGATGATGGTGATGATGATGATGTCACTAATATTGATGAAGATATATATAAAGACTTTATGCCGGAGGATTACTCCGCTGAGGCAAAGACTAGCGGTAGTGACGACGTAGATGATATTGATACGGATACATACTTTGCAAAGTTCATATCTGACGCGCTTAAGGAAGAAGAGACGATTAATATTCGAGTGGAGTCGAAGAATAATGAATTGAAATCATCATTCAGCGGCCAACAAAAAGTTAACAATGATGTTCATGATGATGGAGATGATATCAGACGCATGATAATGCAACAGCAGCAGCAAATTGATATGCTAATGAATTTGGTCGAACAGCAGGGTCGGCAACAACTGCCATCACAACAATTATCAAAGAAAGCTAGGATAGAAACAAAATTTACCACCACCACCACCAACAACAACTCGGCAATAACGAAAAATGTAACACCACTAAAGGCCATGCTCTTCATCGATGGGACATGGTTATACTATTCATTAAATTCACGCAATCCAAAGAAGGATGCAATAATAACTAAATTCGGACAAGGATGGCAAAACAATTACAAGGTCGATTGGCAGGCATTACCGCGATTAATTTGTTCGCAAATTGAAAAGCAACGAAACAATAAATCATCTAGCAGCAGCAGCAGCAGCAGCACAACAGCAACAGCAACATCATTTAGTAGCGGATCATCGGACCGATCGCTAGACATTTCGCGCGTCATGGTATTCACGTCCGCCAAAAAAGAAACTGATCCTAATTCCATACGCATGAGAATGTTCCGCGAGATGACGTATGCCAATTATGACGTATTTATGATGGAAACTATCGGTCAAGGCGAGAAGTGCGTTGATATACAATTGGCCGTGGAAATGTTACATTATGCCACAGTCCCGAATGCGTATGATGTGGCTATATTGCTAAGCGGGGATAAAGACTTCGTGCCGGCGTTAGTCCGGACGCGACAAAAGGGCAAACAGGTTTGTATTGCCAGTATGAGAGCGGGGTGTAATCGTATGTTATATGAAAGTTATCCACATATACGTGATTATGACGTAGTTTGGTTGGAGAATTGCTTAAATGAGCTTATCGTGCCAATAACCGACGATGAACGTTCTCGTCGTGATAGAGCGGGATATGCCTCATCCTTTACTATGATGCGAGTTGTACGAGACTTTGTGGCAGGTGCTGCCCCCAACTATGAATGGGTAAGCTCACGTGATATTGGAAAGTATTTGAAATATATAGAAATTGGTGATTCGAACATGTTAGAAGAGCTTAAGCAGGTACATGGTGGACTACGGACCTTTCTTATGGAAAGAGGATGTAATTTGTTTGATGTGAAATTCCCAGATGCCAAGGCAATACGTGGTAGGGGGGAGTTTAGTTTTTGGGTACAAGTGAAAGGTGATTCAGATGCTAGTCTGTTAAATGAATTCAAGCGTACACAATACTTCACGAAGGAAGAGAAGGAGTTTTTAGAGAATTACAGGAAGGAAAAGTTCATTGCTGACGACTCGTACGAGCATACAAGTACAATTTCACACATTGTAGACCCCAATTTGATTAGCGATGCCGAAGATGAAACAGAAGACGACGAAGAATTATGGCGCATTGGTGACCCTCCACTCGAGGAATCGGGGTTGGATCCTTCTGTTTATTACTCATCTCCACCAATTGACTATTCTCAACTTACTGTTAACAGTCTGAAAGAAATCTGTCGTGAGAAAGGATTAAAGGTTACTGGGACCAAGGATGTATTGATAGAACGCTTGGTACAAGATGCAATACTGGAGTATGACATCATCGAGAATCGTCGTAATGAATATAAACAATTAAAGGAGAGAGCTGCTGTCACGGCAAAGAAGATTCGTCCGAAAGCAATTATATCAACTAAATCTCCTCCTCAACACCAAACACACTTGATGCCAGTAGGAGGGAACATATATGCATCCACATTACCTCAAATGGACATGATAAGAACGGCAAGGAATCCTCTTTCTCGTGGTGGTAGCAGTAGTACGAAGATTGATTCGGATAGTGCCGCATCTCCTCATCTCGAAGCTTTGATAAAAGAATACCTAACAGCATCGGGAGGAAAAGCCGGATCGAGAGATATTGGTAGATATTTAGCAGCAAATAGTGATTCCCGAAAAGGAGGTAATAACCGATCGGCATTAACCGAACTGAAGGAGAATTTCGGGTCATTGCTGGCATTCATTATGTCACGAGAGGATGTTTTTACTGTCCTGGATAAGCAAGGGAATGGCGATGACACCGGCTTTCCAATACAACTGAAGCATACGACGAGATAAGATTAAAAGATTTTACACTATAAAAAGTCTTTGGATGATTTTGGTGTTAGTGCCCCCCCCATCAATCGTGACCATGCCCATTGTACCGGCGATGATGACATTGTTCTCCCACTACCGCCACCATTTCCTCCTCCTCCTCCTCCTCCTCCTTCACTATTGTCATTGATGCTATTCGTACTGTAGCCAGCACGCACCGTCGATGCCGTTTCGATTGTTGACTTGCTACTACCACCTCTTCCCCCTTCTTTGTCAATTGCTGCATCTGCTGCTGCTGCTGCTGCTGCTGCTGCTGCTGATGCGGTTCCGATGTTGCCATAATTTCCATTACTAAAATCACCACCACCAGCAGCAGTATTATTATAATTAGTATTATTACTAGATTTATCACCCAAATGTCCCCGCACCTCTCCCCAGCCACGATCCATCCCTTCCATAGTCGTGGGCGGTTCGAATAAATTTATCCTATATTCGGTAATTGGATTCCATCCATCCATGGTAGCGAATGGCGGGCGTTTCTTCAAGAAGAATAATTTAGGTCGATGACATACTCGAGTAGTACTACTAATATTTTTGCATATTGTTGTTGTCGTCGTTGTTGTAGTTGTAGTACTGCCCATGAATAATGCATTATACTCTCGTGGTAAATTACTCGTACACTCCATGGTACTTTCGGCGGCACAATATTCACATTTGGTGGGACCCATGGGCGCAGCCGCCTCGCCATTGTAGGATGATAATGGATATGTCCGTCTCAGTAATGCCGCCGTCGCCTTTCCTCCTCCTCCTCGTCGTTCCTTCATCCTCGTTGATTCTGTTGTCGTTGTTGTCGTCTCCATCCCTCCCTCGTCCTTGTGCCGTTGCATCATCGACCCGCCACTTCCCACGCGCGTGAAGTAGTCGCCCATCACATAGCTCGGTCTGAATCGGAATAACTTCTCCAACGGTCCGTCGTCACGGTCGTGCGGTAATCCGCCTCCGCCCGCATTCGTCAAGCCCTGCACGCCGCCGCACGTGATTTGATCGACCGACGACAGCGTGGCGTGACAGAGGGGGTTCAGGATGGGATTGTCGAAGCACGGTCCGTTCGTCCCCCCCGCGCACGATGCGTCGTCGTGGCGCGGGGCATCGCAGAAAATGCCGCATACTTTACTCCGATCGTCGCCGCCATAGTCGACACCGCCGGCGTCATCGTTCGTACCGTTATTATTATTATCACTTTTGCGGAGGGCGTCGCCAGAATCATCGTAAATCGATGGCATTGTTATTGTCGTTGCGACGTTCGTTTTGTTTGGTTGTGGGCTATGTAGGTTTCTAGGCGGGGATGGCGCGCGGGGATCGGATCGGGCGGGGTGATTCGTGCCAAATATTTTTTTGCACACTTGTTATTCCCTTGGCACGACGGACAGCCATCATGAATAATTATATACGCAAAGTCAACATCGATATCGCCACCCTCTGTCTAATCGGCATCACTTCTTCCACGGTCCTAATCGAGGCAGCCACACGTAGCAATTTGCGCGATGCGCAAGGTGCCAAGGAATGTCGATATCCTCCATTAGCCTCCATAATTACCAAAGGTTAGTAGATGATGGTGAATTGTTATATATTACGTACTCTGCATTTTATTCCATATCCTCCGTCTTTATTATTTTATATATATATATATAAATTCCTTCTTCGTTTATAAACTAATTTTGTTTTTTATTTGCATTGTGCCATGTATCATACATCTATTTGGTGTGTGTGTATAACTGCATTATTATTTTCACACACAACACACACAAATAATGTATAGCACATATTCGTGAATTAGAAAAGAACAATGTAGTTATCATAGACAACGTCCTGCCCCCCTCGGTATTACATTATGCCAATCTCCAAGCGACTGAATTATCCATACACATGGAACGCTCGGATGGGAATGATGTAAATGTGCGTCGGGATGTACTATTATCGATAAAAGAATGCGACGACGCGTACGATCACGGAGATGCCATGTTACATTGCATTAAGTTATTACGCGGGATACCATATATATTGAACAAGTTCCATTATACGGCATGCGGTCCGGAATACGTAGTGCCGCGTCAATGTCAATTGGCATTATATAAACGAATAATACTCAAAGAAGAAGAAGACGGCGCTGCTCCTATTAGTAATACCGACAATAATCATTCGTCGTCAACTGCTCCTACTGCCAAGGCCGCGGAGGGATATGTACGACATTTAGATAGATGTACATTATCGATAAGTGAAATGGGACTATTGGGTTGGTTACGTGCGAGTGATTATCGGCATCGTGTCATTACTGCTATATTATATCTAAATAGTCCCACTTGGAATTCTGGTGGCGAATTACGTTTGTTTGATTATAACGACGCTACTACTACTACTGCTCCTACTAGTATTGATAATGTCAGTGGCGGTAGTGATGCTGATGGTAATTATTCCGACATACTCCCGACGGGAGGGAAGTTAATATTATTTGATTCCTCCAAGGTTGAACATCAAGTACTTGCGTCACATGTTGGTGGGGAAGATCGGTATGCGTTAACATGTTGGTTTAATGGAGATTTAACACCTGAAAAAAAAGAAGTTACTGGAAATAAATGAGGCATTAAGGTAGCAGAGGGTGTGTTGAGAAATGTCACTCGACAATCAACCTGGAGGAAAATTGGTATAGATATAGTCACAAATCAAAAAAAAACTGAATGTCTTTTACATTAAGTTCATTTTTTTTCTTAGGACAAAAATCAAACAATTAATATACCAACATAATTCATAACACACACACACACAAGACATTTTTGCTGTATCTTATGTAATTTTCCTTTGTCCCCTTCCCCCTTTTCTCCCCCAACACACCCTTCCTCCCCAACTTTTTGATTACACAATTTCATTCTCTGGGTCAACAACAACAGGAAGTGGTGATAATTGAACATCACCACCACTACCATCATTATTATTATTACCCAATGACAATGACGTATCCACACCGGCAGCCTCCAACCTAAAAACACAAATATCACCTCGTGTGTATAGTAAAGCATCGATAGTCCAAAGTATAGCGCTCAAGATGGGTAACGAATAATATCCATCATCCAATGCCGAGTCGGTCAATATAGCATCATTAATCGCCGCAATGCCAAATAGGATATCCCCCAGCGTGAATAACGACGTGGGATTATTATACCATCTTATACCGTCTTTATTCCATAATGCAGCGATGGCATTCTTCCACACCCCGGTCGTTTTCCATAATGCGCACATGGCACTCAATAGGTATATATGCACGCTGGCGCTGCCGGCCATGTCCGATCGAGCGTACAGCGCGTCGCTGACGTCCGAACCGAGCGTCGTATTCGCGGCGCGATTGCCCAACAACGCGCCCACGAGGCCGCAGAACGCGCCCAAGCCGAACGTCGACGCCGCGCCGAGCGCGCGTCGAGAACCGACGTTCTTGCGCACGCGTCGGTATATTTCCCGGAACGCGTTGCGTTCCCTGATGCCGGCCAGGCTCGGGTCGGCCAATTTCTCGGCATCCCGACGCTTGCGGTAGCGACGTCGGGCGCGCAATGCCCATTTGACGTCGACCGTGCTATTTAGAAAGTATATGAAGGGAGCCACGATCCATAGCGTTTCATAGAGGAGGTAGGTGAAGTGCGTTAGGATCGCGGTAATATCGACGTCATCGGGCGAGGCGGCGTAGGCGTAGAGAGAATAATCCCACGACGACGCGGCGATGTAAAATATGCCCCCCGAGATGAATAGCATGTTCGACAAGATGCAGTAGAGCGAATCATCATCGTCGTCATCCGAAACGGTGCTGCTGCTTGGTGCGGGCGGTGGCATTGAAAAGTTTTCGCCGCTACTACTTGACGTCGTGGACGTCTCCGAGGTCGTGGCCGTCATGTCGTTTCTTTGTGTTTCACCCTGAAAAAATGACAGATTCGTGACCATGTTAGTGATTTTTCTGGCGGCGTCGCCGCCGCTGGGGCTGAAATTGCAAGTTTTAACGACGCAGGTCTATTATTGTACTACTTATTGCTCGACGCTTTTGCCCGGCGCCTTCGGGTATGGTGCACCATGGTGGCCGTGGAACGGTGCTGGCCGCCGTCGTCATTGAGCCTACTCGCGCCATCTTGTCTCGTTTTTCTCCTGTTTTTCTTCCAAAATCAAATACTCGAAGAAAAATGGCGCCTTTTCGCCTTCCTGCGTTGGACTAAACCCCGCGACGCGATACAACGAACGCACCTCATTCTTCCTTCAATATGGCGATGAAAAGTGGGCATGCGCGGTGGTAGTAGTAAGGATTGTTCTTTGTTACTACTACTAATAGTCGTCATCGTCTCATTTAGGTATAATATACGAAGTCGAACCATTTTCGTCGAAATTATTTTCGCGAAATCATCGTCCATCGACAATTCCAGTTAATTCACGAAGTAGAGCCACGAGGAGTAGCCCCGCCCAATCAACATACCAAAGAATGAAACTAACATCGAAGAGCAGCGGTGATAATATTGGTTGCGGCGACGGAGGAGAAGATTCGGCATTATTTCAATATTCAAACAAGCGCGATGATGATGATCGTGGCGGTCTTGCGAGGATTATGCACCATCGACAACAGCAGCAGCAGCCACAGCAACATCGTTATGTATCTCCTTCTAAATTACTACCACCCAATAATTATAATAATAACAACATCATCAACAACGAACATATAGTTGAAGATGAAGATGATGACGATATTAGCATTGACTCACGATTGTTCGACCTGGCATCACCGTCCGGCGACGACTCTCACGCCGCGGATCATTCTATTAGTATTGCCACCATTACTGCTGCCACCAACAATAAGGAATTTATAACACAAAATAGTAATAATCGTTGGACGAGTCACGATGATGATGTAGATTGGTCGATATTATCCAACGCCTTCTTCGTGGCCGGCGGGTTGGTATATATCATCGGCACGTCGTGGGATTATGCCATATATAATAATAATGAAAGTGGTGGTAATAATGTAGACATCGATGCAGAATTAGTACTCGATTTACATACCATATTATCGACATCGCAATATATAGTCTATCAAAGTATATGGGTACTCGGGCCAACGATATACTTTGCCAATGCCGTAATCGACGTCAAGTGGGCATTGATCGTGCGTAACCGGGATGCACGTCGACGACATTTGAAAAAATTATTACTCGACATTCCCAACATCATTGACAATGATGACGATGATGACAATGACAATGGTGTTGATGCTATTAATGGTACGGGGAAGAAGAAGAAGAAGAAACGTAGTACTACACGTAGCAGGCTCAAGGCCGCTGCCATTATATTACGACCGAAGGTATTATTAAATCGTATGCGACGACATATTGGACATCGACGTCAGTTAAGTGCCGCTACTGCCTTTGGTATGGGTGCCTTTTTGGGTATATTGGCGGCAGTGTGTAATATACTCGTCACCGATAGTTCGTTGGGAGAGAACGAAGATGTTGGATCGACTTTGTCATATTGGTCAAGTTCGTTAGAAAGTGCGAGCATACACATGTATTTAGTAAGTGCTATATTCGCTTTATGGCAATCGCCCTGGGCTACCAAACGTGCATCCGTCGTTGATGCCGCCAGTACTGGATTACCATGGTATTCCAATGTAGAGAATTTAGAAACATTAGGCGATGTACTCTTTGGTGCCGCGAGTATGATTGATGTTCTATTATGTGATGTTAGTATTGATGATGGGATACTACTATTGCCTATATTGAATGCATGTCTTTGGACTGTGGATGCATTGTTGTATTTACGAGGGGACTTTGCTATGCTATATCAACATCAGATTATGTCGTAAAATTTGATTGGGGGATAACGACAATTTGCAACAAGAGGGTCTTGATGTGTGTTGTATTTTTAGTACTGGGATTTTAATTCATACTTTAGCTCTGTAAATATATACAGTAGTAGTACAATGAAGGAATTCAATTGGATCGTTCACCCCCGCTGGAATGTCGCCCACGGGCAATGTAACAATTGGATCATCAGAACTCATGCCTCCCTTTATCCATGCTTCCTCACGTGCCAAGGGTACCGTTAATCGATCAGCAATTTTAGTGTTTATCATTTTCAAGACCAGCTCACGTGCATGCGTAGGTGATTCATCGAGCCATTTGTAACGTCGTTTACGTTTTTTTCGTCTGTTGCTACTATTACTATTACTAACAGTAGTAGTACAGCATGAAAAAAATAGTGCTAAAAAGTCAATACTATTTCCATGTGAACTCATAAAGTACATTTCATTCTTTGCCTCCTTGGCAGGCACACCCGTAAGTATCTCGCGTATTGTACACCCCACAGAGTATGCATCCGCAATCAATCCATAGTCGGCAACTAAGTCTGTCAACGCGACATCCCCATCGCACTTATCACGCGAATTCTTAACT
>Ga0247843_1009504_pt1 | contig 10777 bp, 9 predicted proteins | sample LaCruzMarch2017__FD_192420 | JGI IMG/M metagenome (GOLD analysis project Ga0247843, IMG submission 192420) | Freshwater microbial communities from meromictic Lake La Cruz, Castile-La Mancha, Spain - LaCruzMarch2017_8m | ecosystem: Environmental > Aquatic > Freshwater > Lake | place: Spain...
TTCAGAAACTCCACTTTGGCACTTAGATGCCGTTAGGTAAAGCGAGGGCTCTCTGCTTTTCTGGCACCCTCACTCCCCAGGGGGGAGGGAGGCGTTCATAACATCTCCTTGTGCGTTGCATTGATGCACTCTAATAACTTTGCGATCCTATGGTACGATCAAATCGCTGATGAATAAACAATTTATGTCTTAGTGCCCTTTTTTTGCTCCATGCCCCAATCTAAAAATAACGCACTTGCGCATGTCAGAAGCAAAGTGGATGTGCCCGGACTCGTTGAAAAACGTCGGGCCCAGTTCATAGACTCCGCGATCGATTTGTTCGGTCAGCGTGGCTATCACGTGACCACAATCCGGGATATTGCACAAGCTGCCGGGGTCAGTATTGGACTCATCTATCAGTATGTCGAAGACAAAGAAGACATCTTGTTTTTGGCGCTCATGAAGGTTCTTGACCAATACATACAGGAGATTCCCCCTGTGTTGGCGAACTCAACCAGTCCAATCGAAAAAATTGATGCTGCTGTCCGAGCGTATATCAATATCATTGATAAGAACGTCAATGCGACTGTGTTGGCTTATAGAGAAACAAAATCGTTACCTAAAGAGCGACGTGCCATCATTCAGCAAAAAGAACTCGAGTCCAACGCATTGATTACGGAATGTATTGCGCAGTGCATCAATGATGGAACGATGAAATCTGATCTGGATGTAGAGATGCTGACATATCAAATTGTGATGTTCGCACATGCTTGGGCGTTGAAGTCATGGCGCTTTCGTCCGGAGATGGATGTCGAAGAATATATTCAACGAGGACTGAATTTGATCCTGCCTGCTGCGCTGACTATAAAAGGTAAGCGTGCATACGAAAAATTAAGCAGATAGTTTTAGTTATTGACTGAACGATCATTCATTCTGTAAAGTGCCTATAAGCAAGTTTTGATTTCGCTTGATCTCTCAAAGCATCTGCTGGGAATTGGAGGAATGATTTGTTAGCGCTAAATGTCTCTGATCGTATTGCACGAATAACGCTTTCGCGCGCCCCAGTCAATGCTATCAATGATCAACTGTTAGCGCAGTTTCATGCCGCAATCGACGACTTGTTGCGTCGTGAAGATTGGAATGTGTTGATGATCGAATCATCACTGAAGGTCTTTTGTGCAGGAGCAGATCTCGCTCAAATGAGTGAATGCATAGAGACGGAAGAGGGCGCCGACAAAATGGTGCAAAGTATTACCCAATTTCAGGCACTTTTTTCTCGTATTGAAACGCTGCCAGGTGTGACGCTGGCAGTCATCAGCGGTGCCGCTCTTGGAGGCGGATTAGAGCTCGCGTTGGCCTGCGACTTGCGCATCGTGGCTCATGAGGCTAAGTTAGGTTTGCCTGAGGCCAGTCTTGGCGTGATACCCGGTGCAGGGGGGACGCAACGTCTAACTAGACTATGCGGACAAGGTATCGCAAATCGTTTGATACTGACAGCTGAGGTGATCGATGGTCAGTCTGCCGAACAATTAGGAATCGCGCAATGGTCGGTACCGCGAGAGGATTTAAATGTTCGTGCCCAAGAGATTGTAGTGCGTCTAGCGGGGCTCTCGCGTATGGCGCTGTCTGAAAGTAAGGCGTGTATCGCTGCGGTATCGCAATTGGGTCCGAGTGGTTTCTCAATGGAGCTCGAGGCAACGAGGAGACTCTATCAGGCTAGAGAAACACAAGAGCGGGTGCGGTCATTTTTAGAAAAAAATAAAAGAAAATAAACAATTAATCTTCAAGGGATAGCTATGTCAAAAGTAAAAAAGAATGCGGTTGTAACAGGTGCGGCATCTGGCATCGGAAAAGCAACAGCCATCGCATTTGTGAATAAGGGTTACCACGTTTTTGGCTTGGATATTGATACCGTAGGAGGTGTCAATATTGAGTCAGAGATCAATCAAAAAAATGGCGCCGGCTCTTTCACTTATATCAAAGTAGATCTTGGTGACAGGGCGTCCATCATCAGTGGCTGTGAGCGCATGCTGGCACAGGTACCGGCTGTCGATGCAATCGTCAATGCGGCAGGATGGGATCGTATAGAGCCATTCGTAAACAATACTCCTGAGTTTATGCATAAGGTGATGCAAATCAACTTAATGGGACCTATTACATTGACTCAGGCATTGTTGCCAACAATGATTCAAGCGGGATCAGGCAAGATCGTGAATGTAGCCAGCGATGCTGGCCGCGTTGGTAGTATGGGAGAAACAGTTTACGCCGCTGCGAAAGGTGGAATGATCGCTTTTACTAAATCACTTGCGCGAGAAATGGCACGTTATCAAATTCATGTGAATTGTGTATGTCCTGGGCCAACAGATACACCGTTGTTTCATGCGCAGCCAGACAAGCTCAAGGAAGCATTAATTAAAGCCATCCCTTTCAAACGACTGGCGATGCCAGAGGAAACAGCCAGCGCAATTTTGTTTTTTGCGTCAGAGGATTCAAATTACGTGACGGCTCAAATTATGAGTGTGAGCGGCGGACTGACAATGGTCGGCTAATGCGAGACGTCAACAGTTTTATATTGCAGCCAATTTAATTTTATTGAGAACATTTATGTCTGACTTAATTTCAAAATTCCAGCCATCTACATTTGACTTTGAACACTATCAGCCTAAACATTTCAAAATGGATGTTGTCGGTAAGGTCATGACGATTACTCTTAACAGACCTGAGAGAAAGAATCCTTTGACGTTTGAGTCCTACGCTGAATTACGAGATTTGTTTAATAACTTGACGTATGTGAAGTCTGTCAAAACAGTTGTTTTGGTGGGCGCAGGTGGAAATTTTTGCTCTGGCGGAGATGTTCACGAAATCATTGGTCCTCTGGTTCAAATGCAAAAGCAAGATGATATGAGTGGATTGCTGGCGTTTACTAGGATGACGGGGGATTTGGTCAAGGCGATGCGCAATTGCCCTCAGCCAATTTTTTCGGCGATTGACGGTATTTGTGCGGGAGCGGGAGCCATCATTGCGATGGCTTCAGATATGCGCTTTGGTACTGCGACCAGTAAAGTCGCTTTCCTCTTTGTGAAAGTCGGATTGGCCGGTGCTGACATGGGCGCTTGCAATATGCTTCCAAGAATTATCGGTGCAGGCCGCGCATCTGAATTGCTGTACACCGGACGCTCGATGGATGGTTTAGAAGCGGAGCGCTGGGGGTTTTATAACCGAGTCTGTCAACCAGAAACTCTTTTGGCCGATACGCAAGAAATGGCTAAAAAAATAGCGGATGGTCCAACCTTTGCGCATGCAATGACCAAGCGCTGTATTCATCAGGAATGGAGCATGGGGATTGATGAGGCGATTGAAGCGGAAGCACAAGCGCAGGCTATTTGTATGCAGACCAAAGATTATGAGCGTGCTTACAACGCATTTGTAGCTAAACAGATCCCCATTTTTGAAGGGAATTAATGCGAGTATGCATCTGTCTGGGGCGCTAACTGAGTGGTCGCTGTCTGAGCAGTACCGATCGAGTGGTATCTGGTTGGATAAACTCATCATCGATGATCTTGATGAGTATGCGAAATCTAGACCTAGTCAGATTGTCATCATTGATTCTCGACAGTCTATGACTTATGCTCAGTTACAAGATGCTTCTTATCGGGTCGCAGCTGGGTTACTGAGTTTGGGTATACAGCCAAATGATCGCGTTGCAATACAGTTACCTAACTGGGCGGAATATGTTGTTTTGCATTGTGCCCTTGTCCGTATCGGTGCGGTGACATGCTTGATTACGCCGATGAGTCGTGCACGTGAAATATCAGGAATGCTTCGCGTCGCACAATCCAATTGGCTTGTCATTCCCAAACAATTCAAACATTTTGACTATCTTGCGATGGGTCGACAACTCCAGTCGACACTTGCTGATCTGGGATTAATCATCCTTGATGAACAACTAGGGCAGACTGAAACACTGGATGATTTAGATCATGCGCATCCCTGGCATGCAATGATCGAAACGCCTTGCGATAGCCTACTTCGTAAAAAGATTGATGAATTGCGGCCTCATCCTGATGCGGTGACCGAGATCGTGTTTACTTCGGGCACGACTGGAGATCCTAAAGGGGTGATACATACTAACAATACTTTATACGCCCCTCAGATTGCGATGTCCAAATCTTTGGATTTGCAATCGGGCAGCGTATTGCATATGGCATCGACCTTGGGTCATCAGACTGGTTTTTTGAATGGGCTTCGTCTGCCGATTCAGGTTGGGGGTACGGTTGTTCTTCAAGATACCTGGAAACCCGAGGCCTTCGTTGACTTAGTGGCTCAACATAAGATTGAAGTGTCGAGTGGGAGTGCCACATTCTTGATGGATATACTCAAGGCGAATAATCTTGATCTCTGTGATGTGTCTTCGCTCAGAGTGTTTCGCGCAGGTGGAGGACCGATTCCTGTTTCATTGGTAAAAGAGGCAGAGTCCCGCTTGCCTAATTTGAGGGTACTGCGTGGCTGGGGGCAAACTGAAAACGGAGTAGTCACGCTAACAAAGTTGGATGACGATCTTGAAACACGCGCTCAAACAGACGGACGTGTTCAGCCCGGTATGACAATACGTATCGTCGATGCCAACCAACGTGAGCTAGGAGCAGGCATCGAAGGAAGTTTGCAGGTTCGAGGCGCTTTTATGAGCCCTGGGTATGCGAACTCGCCGGATTTAATGAAGACGTTCTACTTTGATGATTGGTTTGATACGGGCGATTTGGCGACCATCGATACGCGAGGGTATATCAAAATTACGGGAAGACTCAAAGATATCGTGATCCGTGGTGGTGAAAATATCCCCATTCACTATGTTGAAAATGTGTTGTTTGAAGAGTCCCGCATCGCTGAGGTCAGTATTGTTGGTATGCCTGATGAGCGTTTGGGAGAGCGTTGCTGTGCGTTCATCATTTTAAAAAAAGGTGCAACCTTTTCTTTTGGCGAGATGCAAAAATTTTTATCTAGCCGGGATGTGGCCACTCAGTATTGGCCGGAGCGCTTGGAAATTGTCGATGAGCTACCGCGTACCGCAAATGGGAAGGTACAGAAAGCAAGTCTTAGAGCGCTTTTGCAAAAATCCTGATTCCTTGGATAAGTTTTTATCACGCATGTCAGAATAATTAGAAAAATTCTTTTGCGAAAATGTAAAGTGCGTGTTTATGACTTAATTTGATGCTAAGCCGCTCTCGGAAATGATTTTTGCCCAGTTTTTTGAGTAAGCGCGTTCGCGCTCCGAGAGTGTCTGTCCATTCATATAGTCCACAGTTAAACCAAGTGCGACAAGTCTTTGTTGCACGCTGGGCATTTCTAATACTTTTTTCAAGGCTTGGCTGTAGCGTTCAAGTGTGGCTGCAGGCGTCCCTTTGGGAGCGAAAATCCCATAATAGGGCAGGTCATCAAAACCTTTGATACCGAGCTCCGCGAAGGTTGGGGTTTCAGGTAAGATCTCTTGTCTCTTATTGCCCATGACGGCGACCAAACGTAGCTTTCCCGCTTTTTGAAACTCAATAAAATCGGGTACGGAAGCCACTCCGGCAGGGATTTGTTTGCCAAGCATGTCAGCGATCATGGGTGAGCTGCCTTTGTAGGGAATAGAAATAAGGTCAAGCTTGTATTGCGCAGCGAGTATTTTGACAAGAAACTCTGGGACTGATTGAGGCGCAGGTACGCCGACAGCGGCTTTTCCTTGATGTTGTGTGCGAACTGAATGGATAAATTGGTCAAGTGTTGTTTCAGCTAAATCTCCCGACAAGGCGATTCCGTTCGAAAAGGTGGCAAACCCAGCCACAGGTACGAAGTCTGTCGCCGGCTCATAGCCCACTTTTTTATTGATCAAAGGCAAGATCGAAATGGTGTGATCGTGCGAAAGAAAGAGAACGGAACCATCAGCAGCGGCTGTTTTCAGAGCCTGTGCTGCGATCTGGCCACCTGCACCAGCCCGATTTTCGACGATGATGGGTGTGCCTAGTTTTTGACTTAAGTGCTCGCCGAGTATGCGCGCGATGGCGTCTGTGCCGCCTCCCGCAGGAAAGCCCACCATCAGCCTAATGGGATTGCTTTGAGCAAAGACGCAGGCACTGGTGAGCAGTAACAGAACACACACAACTGTCTGATGAACATTAAGCTTGAAAGTCTTCAACATAGCGCACTCATTTTTATATTGGGAAATGACGAGATCATTTTAAGCTTAGGTCGAAACAACGGCATCTAGCGCGACGACTCCTGATGCCTGAACCAATAAAGGATTGATATCGATACTTTGAATTTCAGGATACTTGCAGGCCATTGTACTGATCATGCATAGAACTTCGGCCAAGGCATTGCAATCCAGAGGTTCACTGCCACGCCAACCTTTTAGTAGGACGGCACTTCTGACGGAATCAATCAATTGATGGGCGCCTGCCTGATCAAGCGGGGCGCTCGCCATCGAAACGTCTTTGAATAGTTCTACCATGACGCCACCCAGTCCAAACATGATCATGGGCCCGAAGACTGGATCACGGTGCATACCAACGAGTGTCTCAACCCCTTTGGATACCATTCGGGAAATGAGCACTCCCTCAAGGCGGGCATCAGGTCTAGCGGATTTCGCGCGTTGTATCAGCGTCTCGAAGCCAGCCTCAACCTCTGCGGCGTGAGCGAGTCCGAGCAATACTCCACCAATTTCTGTTTTATGCTGAATGTCCGGAGACAGAATTTTCGCGACAATGGGGTATCCGAAATCATTGGCAGCCTGTATGGCTTCTTTCGGCGTGAGACAAACACGTTCCTCAATGACCGGAATACCTTCTTGCAGAAGTAATTGTTTAGCTTTGGCTTCGTCCGAAGGTTGAATGACTAATCGAGACGGCTGAGGGGCTAACCCGAGAGTAGGCATCGCATTTCGGCGCTGACGAATTTGACAAGCGGCGCTGATCGCGGCAACTGCTCTCGTGGGGTCTTCGAAAACAGGAATGCCTGCTTGTTCAAGTTCGGCTCTGACGCCTGCTTCACTCGGCATAATCACGACAATGAGTCGATCCTTGCAAGACGCCTTGAGGCGAAGCAAGGCATTGAGCGTATCCTTGAAAACAAGTGGAGCAAGTCCATTGTTCGCGAGATAGAAAATTAAAGAATCATCCTGAGTATGCTGCAAAATACATTGACCGACATCGACCACGATCTGAGGTGTCGTGGCGACCTGCGCAGTCGTGTCGTAGGGGTTGTGGCCAGCACCGTATGGAAGCACAACAGCTAAAGCCTCCATCAAGGCTTTGGAAAAGGGTTTGATCTCCAAGCCCAATCGCGCACCATCGTCCGCCATTAAGATCCCAATGCCGCCCGATACGGTCACGAGCGAGACGCGACTATTGGTGGGCATTTGACCGTTCACGAGCAAATAAGCGATATCGACCATTTCTTCGATCGAACGCGCACGCCAGGCGCCGGTTTCTCGCAGGATGGTGTCATAAACGCGATCATCGCCTGCAAGTGAGCCGGTGTGGGTTGCGGCCGCAGCGGCTCCCGCCTCTGAGGTGCCGACTTTCATCATGATGACTGCCTTACCGGCGCGGGATGCCTTATGGATAGCCGCCCGTAATTGATCCCCGTTGCGACAGCTCTCCATCGAGGCGCAGATGACCTCTGTTAAAGGGTCTTGGGCTAGATAATCGATGCAGCTTGCAACATCTACGTCGGCTTCATTACCCGTGGCGAGCGTGCGACTCATGCCCACGCCTCTCAGATCGGCCATGACATAAGTACAGGAACCAAAAGCCCCACTTTGCGTGACAAAGGCGACTTTACCGGACTTGGGCGCAGCGCCTCTGGCAAAAGAGGTTGAGAAGGTCGCGAAGAGACCATTTGAAGGACTCAGCGCCCCAAGTGAGTTAGGACCCACCATACGCATGCCAGCTTGTCGTGCGATGTCGACCAGTTTGTCTTGAGCGGCTTTACCTTCAGGACCCATTTCACCAAAACCAGAGCTGAGAACTTGAACGACTTTGACGCCTTTTTTAGCGCAGTCCCTGAGAGACTCCTCAACGCGTGATGATGGAACAATAATGACGGCTTGATCAACAGGACCTGGAATTTCCGATACGGAAGGGTAAGCAGGTAAACCTTGTATCTCTGGCGAAGATGGGTTTACGGGATAGAGTTTGCCTTTGAAGCCGTAGGTTTTCATGTAGTGAATAGCGCGACCACTTAATTTTTTAGGGTCGCTGGAGGCTCCAACAATCGCAAGTGATTGGGGATTGAAAAGTGCGTCTAGATCGTGCATTTTATTAATCTGCCTTTGTTGTGATGTAAGCGCGTTCTGCATGAAATTGACCATCGCCAAACTCTAGGTTTGTCATCAGAAGCCGCTTATTTAGTCGTGTGGCCCAAAGCTCCTCTGTCATTCCCATGCCTCCATGCACTTGAATCACGGTATGTGCAAGTTTTGGACCAACTTGAGAAAGATAAAGCTTGAGTAAAGAGAGTTCGCGATTTTGGATGTCTCCTGCGTCGCTGACTTTATGGGTTAAGGCGCTGACAAAGGCTCGAATACTGTCGTATTTCGCGTAGACATCTGCAAGATAGTGTCTGAGCACTTGAAAGCTAGAAAGGGTGACACCGAATTGCTGTCGTTCACTTAAATAGCGAATCGTTTGTTCGAGCGCTGCACCCATGCTCGCTACGGCTTCGACGGACGATAAAAGCGCGCCATAGTTAAACATGCGTGCAAAGGATGTTTCTAATGATGTTCCAGAAGCGATGCACCAATCGTTTTGAAGCTTTTGAGTATTGAAAGTGAACGAGAGGCTATCGCGCGAATCAATGCGAATTTCATGACTGACTGTTGGCGAGATTTCATTGCTCGGGATTAACCAGAGAGAGGGATCGCCATCCTGATTCTGGCAACAGAGTAGGAGGTGAGTCGCCCCAGGCACGCGCTCAACCCCGGCGACTTTACCCTCTAAAACGCATGTACCTGCAATCTGGATGATTTTTAATGTCATCTCATGTGACATTTGTTTTAAAAATGGATCAAGAGGTTGATAAATCAGTTGCAGTCGTATCGATCCCTCGGCCATTAAAGACAAGAGCGATGATTTTTCTTTGAAGCTCAGAGGTGCAAGCAGAATCGCTGGCAAACCCATACCTGAACTCAGCGGCAGTGGTAGCGCATGCGTTGCCGTGCCCTCCAGAAGCGCGCAAAAATCAAGCAGGGAGCCATCGAGTCCGCCATCAGCCTCAGGAATGAGGCAGGCGGACCAACCTAGCGCGATCATTTCCTTCCACTTTTGGTCGCGATACTGCCGTTTCTGATCCGCATTAAGCAGACCGCTACTCTCGATTTCTGCGTCTTTGGCAAAGCGAGAAGCCGACTCCTGAAATTCGGAACCAAATAAGGGTGTTACGGTAAACGTCATGGGAGTTAGTGTCCAAAAATTTCGCGGGCGATCATGTTTTTTTGAACTTCGTTGCTGCCGCCATAAATAGTGCGCACTCTTGAATAAAAATAATTTTGTAACCAGAGCGCGGCTTCAGCATGACCATCGAAGACCGACAGTTCATCAGCGGGCATACTAGCGGCATATTCTGGCCCCATGATTTCCATGCCGATTTCTGTGATCGTTTGGAAGAGTCCGGCGCTGTTAAGTTTAAGTACGGAGGGCTGCAAACGAATCGGTTTTTTATTCATCACGGCATCGATGGCTTCCAAGCCAAGCTCTTGAAGCGCCCTGAGTTCAGCTTCGGCGTTCAGGAGACGAAACTCAAGCGCTTGTTTGCGCTGTAGCTGTTCTGGCTTGAAAAACCGCTCGTTAATAAGTGCACGTGTGCGTTTAAGGTATTGAAATAAAGGCGCGGTATTGGCTGAGTTTAGTCTTTCCCTCGCCAGCAAAAATTTTCCGTATTTCCATCCGTCGCCGATTTCTCCAATACAGTCAGACAAAGGAACTTCGACGTTGTCTAGAAAAACTTCATTCACATGATGCCAGCCGTCGATCGTTCGGATGGGTCTGATCGTAATGCCTGTTGAGCGGACGGGAATAATCAGTAGACTGATACCTTCTTGTTTGCGTGTCTCATCTGACGTCCTGACAAGCGTGTACATTAGGTCGGACTCCTGGGCATGCGAGGTCCAGGTTTTCTGTCCATTGACGATGAACACATCGCCCTCTATGCGCGCATGGGTCTTGAGTGAAGCTAGGTCAGAGCCCGCATTGGGTTCTGAATACCCCTGACACCACCACTCCGACCCATCTAAGATTGGGGGCAGATAGCGTGCCTTTTGGCTTTCTGAGCCAAACTCGATCAGAACCGGACCAATGTGTCTCAAACCATGATGATATTGGGGTGGACAGTCATTTTCAGCAAGAACCTCGCCAAAAATAGCTTGTTGCCTAGGATTCCATCCTGTGCCGCCATATTCGACGGGCCAGTTCGGTGCGCCCCAGCCGCGAGCGAACAGAATCTTTTGCCAGCGGCTCCAGGGCTCCCGCGAGAGCTTGCGATTGAGCGCCATGATTTGTTTGATATCGGGCGGACATTGCGTACTGACAAAAGCATGAATTTCCGCTCTGAATGCGTCGTAGTCAATCGCGGCTTTTACATCTGTGTTCATTGTTGTTGATATCCCGGTGCGATTAGCGACCTTTGTAGACTGGCTTGCGTTTTTCTTTAAATGCGAGCAATGCTTCTTTAGTGTCTTCTGTTTTACCAAGCGCGACCGTCATATTTTGCTCAAAGCGATAGCCCTCTCGGCGCGGCATGACGAGCGTCACTTGCGCGGCTT
>Ga0247843_1009507_pt1 | contig 10775 bp, 6 predicted proteins | sample LaCruzMarch2017__FD_192420 | JGI IMG/M metagenome (GOLD analysis project Ga0247843, IMG submission 192420) | Freshwater microbial communities from meromictic Lake La Cruz, Castile-La Mancha, Spain - LaCruzMarch2017_8m | ecosystem: Environmental > Aquatic > Freshwater > Lake | place: Spain...
ATCCGCAAATGCTGTGATTGCAGCTGAAAAAAGACTTTCAAATTCAAAGGCAGCAGTAAATGCAAAAATACTTGAAAATGCAAATGGATCATTAAGTAAAGGAAATATACTAAAAAATGGAGAAGAAAATAGAGCATCAAATAAAGCATTAAGTAAAGTAAATATAGTAGAAAATGGAGAAGGAAATAGAGTAAAAAATACAGCAGTAAATTTAAAAATACTAAAAGATACAAAATTAAATGTAGTATCAAATGAAGATGCTTCATCAAGAAAAGAAAAAGAAGATTCAAAAAGAGAAAATATAGCTAAAAAAAGAGGTTCAAATGCAAAGACATCTTCAAGAACAGATATAGAAAAAATATCAAAAGAATTAAATAAAACTAAGATTAATCAGATTATAAATCAAACTCAAAATAATTATTTTAAGATTAATTCAATTTTACCAAGAAGTAAAACTTCTATTAAAAATCAAATTATTTAATTTTATATAGAAAAAATATTTTATATTAATAATATTATAAAATATGAAAGAATACAAAGATTATTATTCAGATTTTAGATTAAATAAAGATGCGGTTACAAAAAAATTAAAAATGAAAGCAGGCGCTCCTCAAGATCATGATTATAATTTTAATGACGAAAATTTTAAACAAGCTTTTTTAAATATTTGTAGATATAGTGTTTCAAATGAACAACAAAATCTTAAAGTGTTGTATAAAAAAATACATACATTAGGCTTAATATTATTTGGGATAAATTTAGAATTTATTAAAGGTTCATATTATTTACCATACATTTATTATTTATTTAAAGATACTGTAAAATTTAAAAAAATTAAAGTAGTTAATTCTAATATTATTTTTGAAAATGTTACATTTGAAAAATTATCAGAAGAAAAATTAAATGGAATACCGATTACAACATTATTATTAAATATTTTAAGTGATCAAAAAAAAAATAAATTTATATCAAATAAAAGAAATGAAGATTTATGGAATTTAATAAATAAATTAAATGAAAAAATACAACTATCTCAACCACAGCAATTGCAACCACAGCAATTGCAACCACAACTATTTCAATCACAAATAAATCCAATTTTTAACATTACTAAACAAAATTCAAATAATAAATATAATTACTATAGATGTGAAGAACCATCATTAGAAGTAAAAATCAATCCAGATGGAAATATATTTTTCGGTTATGATGAATATTTATTTTCAAAAGCAAAAGATAATTCGTATAAATTATATTATAAATATTCTTATCGTAATAGAAATTTTTTTGAATTAAAAAAACAAAATGAAACATTTGAAGAAAAACAAATAGATATTAACAAAATTCCAACATATGATATTTTACGGTTATATTATGCAATTAAAGGATTAAAAAATAAACAAGAATTAGAGCAAAAACTACAAACAAGAATAAATATTCTAAAACAAAATATATCTAAAACTGGTGAAGTATTTATAAAATTAGACCATTCAAATTTTGAGAAAGAAAAAAAAGAAATTAGAAATTTAAATGCAACAGAAAATACAAAAAAAATTACAAGTTCTGAATATAAAAATTTTGGAAAAGTAAAAAAACGTAAGATAACTGAAAAAACATATATCTTCTTTGGAGCAAAATTGAAACAAAATGGTAGTCGTAATTTTTCAAGTTATTTTATGTATGTTTGTTTTCGAGAAGATAATAATGTTTTTTATTATGAAAAAGCAGATATAAATAAGAAAATACCTTTATATGAATTTCCATATATTTATCCACTTGAAGACCTAATATCATTTATATTATTGAGAAGATTGATTACAAATGATAGTACATTTGCAGATATTATTTATAAAGAAGCTGATGCTAGAATAAAATTTCTTAAAACAAATAAATTTGCGGAAAAAATGTTAATAAAAGAATTTCCAGAAAATTATTCATATGGAAGCAGAAATATTCTATATAAAAGTATTTCTTTACTTCCTGTAAGTTCTCAAAAAATCATTTAGAATAAGTAAAATTATTTTATATTTAATAACTATAAAAATGAAAAATGATATTCATCATTTAGAGCAAAAAAACAGAAAAAAGTAAGTGGAGGTAATATTGGACAAGTATATTTACAACCGAGTCCAGCAGAAGAATGGGCGAGAAAAGAAAGAAATGCAAATGAAGCAAAAGCAAAACAGAAAAAAGTAAGTGGTGGTAATATTGGACAAGTATATTTACAACCGAGTCCAGCAGAAGAATGGGCGAGAAAAAAAAGAAATGCAAATGAAGCAAAAGCAAAAGCAAATGCAGCTCAAGCAGCTCAAGCAGCTCAAGCAGCTCAAGCAGCTCAAGCAGAAGCAGTAGCAGTAGCAAACAATCAAGCAATGCAAATAGTAAATAATGTATTAAATAATCAAAAATCTGTAAGTAATACTCAGGCAGTTAATTCTGTAGTACAGGTAGCTAATGCAGTTGCAGCAAACAGCTCAAATAATAAAAAAGAATATATAAGATTATTGTCTAATATCAGTAATAAAATAAATACATTATTAAATTATTACAAAAAAGAACAATAATTCTTAAATAAATAATATATAATCTTCAAAAATCAAAGCGTAATTTATAAAAAGTTATCTATTTATAAATTATAATGACAATTTTTTCTTTAGGAAGTGCTTGCGATTTAGAACACTTTACAAATAATACAAAATTGGAGAACTTTGATATGCCCCAAATAAATGCTCCAATTATGCCAATGCCAACGGACCCACCTTTTGGTAACACCAAATATCAATGGAAAAGTGACAGCGCCATTGCCAGAGATATGACAACAAGGATGTCTTTAGGAGGTCCCAATCAAGCATCTTACCAACCCGAAGTCGACCAATATAGCCGTGAATTTGGCTCATTTCAGAGTTATGGAAATGATTATTGGGGCGGTAATACCGTAAATTATGAATATGATAATAAACTCTTAAATGCCCCAAATAATATGCAACCAACGCAAGCAGAACCTGGTATGCGGCAACAAAATGTCTATATGCCCCCAATGAGGACAGAAAACATGGAGAAAAAACCAGTTGAAATTATAAAAAAGAAAATTGTTGAAATAGTAAATCTCCCTGATTTTCCAAAAGATAAAATGAAGAGTGACCAAAAAAATGTATGGATTGCATTGATTATATTATTTATTGTTGTTGGGTTCATTGTTATGCATAAATCAAAAATGATATAAAAAATTGATTAATTTTAAAAATAAGTTTTCCATTTTTAATTACAAAATAAATGTCGTTACAAATTATTAATATTATTCCTCTTTTGAGGGTTACTGATTTAAGACCAAATGCCGTGTGGCTGGTCTTTGTTGACCGCAGTGGTTCTACATATTCGTATGAGAGCCAAATTCGCAAAATTTTCCTGATGAGTTCGCGTACTGCTGCTGAACTCATCAACTTTTCTTTTTCTTCAGACATTAAGCAAGGAGGAGAAGTGTCTATGGCGATAACCAATCTAGCCCTCGTTTTTCGCAAAGCTAGTGAGTTAATCCTCACCGGTGAAAAGATAAAACCAGGGCAACCACTTGTCTTTGTTTTTGCAACAGATGGATGCCACAACTCAGGTGAGAGCTTAAAATCTCTCTACACATTGATGGCAGAAACATTTATGAATGCACGCAACAAAAATATTCCAGTGCATCTTATTATTGTGGCGTATGGTGACTATCCAGTAACATGGATTGCCATCATCACAGCCCTTTCTCATTTGTATGGAGTATCCAATCGTGTGGATATCATCTTCAAATCTGCACCATTAACCGTGTTTAATCCTGCCAATGGCGCCCAAATTCAGGACACTCACTGGAATGGACAAAATCCGGTTGGGTCTTACATTATGAATGAATTAGCTGCTCAAATTAGCGGACACATTGGCTGGACCTCTCTAGGTCTCGCTCATTTGAAAGCTCAAAATATCTCAGATGAAGTTAATGGACTTATTGCTGAATTTGAATCGCGCATTCATGCTGACTTCAAGTCACAAGAAGTTCCAATTTCTTTATCCGAAGAAGGCAGCAAAATTGATATAATGTCATTGAACCAACAGGATGCACGCCAAATTCCAGCTGATGAACTGAAAAGAGCTATTGCTGCTATGACAGCCAGCCCTCCAGCACTCGACCTTTTTTCGTCCCATGGATTCAATGCTTTACTACGTTACTACATGGACCAAATTGCCGAAAGCTGGTATTATTCCCCAAGTTTTATGGCGACGATGGCAATTGCGGACCAAAGGAAACTAATTTCTCAAGGTTCTATACAACTTGCCAGGTTTCCATTGTTCTTGGTAGATATGATTGGGAGAAATCCCGATTGTTTCACTTTGATTCAGTTATTGATTAACCTAGTGACTTCCAAACCGGCGTTATACAATGCTATTTCTGGTTTCCTTACTTTGATTACGACTGTTCAACCTGATGCAATCACAAAGAATTACGTTAGCGCGAAGCGCATTGTTACCGATGCCAAGCGTAAGCCTACAATTATTTTCGAAAATTTTGTTACAGCCCTCTGTAACGCAATTTCAAATACAACCAAGTTTTTGCTTGTCTTGACCCAAGAACTTACCATTCCCAGTATTATTCAATCCCCTGAGTTCTACGCGTTTCTAGCAGAGATTCTATCTCAAACTGGCGATACAAAGACTCACTGGAATGTGACTGAGACGAATGAAGGTTCTTGGTGGAATCCAAGAACTGTCAAAACAATTTCACGAAAATGTGTTTTGGACCTGATTATCCGTCAATTCACTGCCATGGCGAAACCTTTTTCTCTTTCATGCGAACAAACTATGCGCTTGTTTAGGGATATGTTCGTCATGCAGGAAAGAGACGGGTATGGTTCTTTACTGACCAAAATTCAGGATATTTCTACAGCTTTGATTAGACTTCAGTCTGACCTCAAGAAAGATTTGAACTTACCAGCTGGTCAAGACCAAGCTGTTCAAGTCAGTCAATACTTGATGTATGGATTTGGTTTCCAGTGTGAAATTCTTTTGATGCAACATCGGATGGAATCAACTGGTACTGCATCTAACTTGAGAGATGTTTTGAAGAGCTTTCGACAACTCATGGAAAAAATCCTGTTTGGATGCACAACCAGTGAAGAAGTCAATTTGGCGGACCCATCTGTTTTGATGGATGAAACTAGCATTGGGTGGTTTTACCTGGCGTTAGCGTATTCCTATTTTCAGGACGAATTTATCAATTACAATTGGTTTCCTGAACTACGAAAGTATGTGAGAGGTACCAAATTGGATGAGTCTTGTAGAGATGACCCTGCGTTTAGAAAGAGAGTTATTCAACTTTTGATTGACAACGGCAAAATTAATCTTCACGATAAAGGAGCCGGTGTGTCGCATTCATACATGATGGTTCAACTAATTAAACAAAGGAAACTTGAAGAGAATACCGACAAAGACAAAGAATATAACAGGCAGATAGCAATTCAAAATCCTATTGTCAAAGAGTGCATCCTCAAAGCTTTCAAAATTCCTTCATGGATTTACCAATCAATTTCTGGGCTATTCCAAGTTTTGGGCGCTCAATATTCTGATTTGTTGAGTCCTCTTGAGACAATTGAGAGAGTAATGTTAGGTGCTCAAACTTTTGTTTTGCATCGGATTGGAGATAATTTGCCCAATGAGACTACAATTGGAGCTGCAGTTCATATGAAGTTTATGCGTCTTGAAGAAGACCTTATTACTTCAGTTCGTTTGAAAGATTGCATGATTGCTCATGCTGCACGTCCGATTCCTGTTTGGCAGCGCCCTACAAGTGATAAAGACGTCTGCATGCATCATGGATGCTGTGTTAGAAATCTTGAAAAAAGAGGACATTCTGACCATGAATGGGCAATGCTTACAGGTGGAAGAGAACCTAAAAAATTACCGATGCACCTTCTTAGCAAACTCATTGATTTTAGTAATCAAAACAAGCCAAGACTTTATCCGATTCTTGCTCAAATCCAGTTGATGTTGAAGATGAATCCAGGTAAATACCAGTCTTTTGAAGCAATGTTTGGTCCAACTGAATCACACTTACTTTATCAGTGGTGGAAATTTGCCGAAGAATCTACAACTATGCGATTAGACTTCTTGGTTGAATACTGCTCAAGCCAGGACAAGATTGTTTTTCTGGTTAAGCTTTCAGAAACGAGAGTCGTATATGTCAGAGTGTCACTTAATACTCTAACAATTACAGAAGCTTATTCTGTTACTGACAACCGTTTTACGGAGAATGTCATTCGCAGCAATGTAGTCAAACAGCAACTACCTCGGATTGAAGCCTTTATCCGTAAGATTTTCGGATTTGAGAGAACCTACAAAGTTCCTCGAGAATCTTTTCAAATCTTCCATCAAGTAACTCAAAATTTCATGAAGGACCAAATTTTGAAAATGCAAGAAAAAATGCGACCTCAAATCACTTTTCCAATTGCTTTTCAAAGTCTCACTATTTCACAGAAATTCAAAGTAAGACAGCTTCTTTCATGCAATGCATTGAAAAACCTTTTGGTCAATCGTCTTGTGCCAACTGGCAAAAAACGTGACCCAACACAAGCAAATAACAAGCTGTTTGAGTTAGTGCATTTTTATGCTTCATCAAGACAGTAAAAGTTGTTTTTGAAATATTATTCTAAAAATTTCGTAAATTATAATATTTATTCCAAACCGGAGTTCTCCGTATATCATTTATTTCTTTTGTAATCATATTGCAAAGATTTTTCAAAAAATTTAAGAATACTTTTGTATTGTGTAATTTTTCGTAAATTATTTTAAGCATAGTATGATTATAATTTTTTATAAAATAGTATATAATAGTTGGCTCATATTTATCATCCCATGCTTTTTTAATTTCACCAAAGATTTGTTCGTTTGGAGAAATTGATTTATCAGGATGAAAAATAAATATTAATTTCCTGTATATTTCTTTTATGTTTATTTCTTCTTCAGCCTCTTTGGCAGCCTCTTTTGTTGGCTCTTTGACAGACTCTTTTGCTGGCTCTTTGACAGCCTCTTTGGCAGCCTCTTTGGCAGTCTCTTTGGCAGCCTCTTTGGCAGCCTCTTTGGCAGCCTCTTTGGCAGCCTCTTTGGCAGCCTCTTTGGCAGTCTCTTTATATGACTCACTATCAGCTTCATGATTCGAATTTTTATTTTCAAGATTAAGAATAGATTGATGATGTAAATAGGCTACTTTAAATTTTTTAATTGTTTCTTGTAATTCTGTATACAGAATTACAAAATATTCATTTATATGCATTTATACATAAAAAAGAAAAAAAATACCACTAACCCAATTATTAAAATCTTTTTAAGTTTTCGTAGTTCATCTACTTGTTCTCTATATCCTTGGACTAATATTGGAACAAAATTCACATATTTCACTGACTTAAACCCATCTTTGTTTGTTTTTACAAGTGATGGAAATATTTTTTCAACATCTTGTGCAATAAATCCAATATCTGCTTCATTGTTGGACTTCCAGTCAAATCCAACTGTTCGCAATTTTTCCAAATTACCGCCAACATTTTTTAAATCAACTATATTTTTTTTTAATCGCTCATCTGATACTCCTGTAAAATTATTGCATTCAATATTTTGAGAAATAACTTTATTAAAATATACAGTTTTATCTGAATTAATATTCGTATTCTGATATATTAAATTAAAATTAGTAGTTAGATTTCCAAGTGCAGCAGATAAGCTAAGAATATCTGATATATTTGAAACAGTAGAATATTCAATTTTATTAACTTTTAGATTATCTAAATAAACAGTTCTACCAGAATTTTGATTTGAATTTTCATATATAACATCAAAATTTGTTGAAATACGATTCGATAATTGTTGCAAATTAAAATTAGCTGCATTTATAGAATTAACTATAGATGTATCTTTTTGATTAATTGCTTGTGTTAATGAAGTGTTTACAATATCAATTTTAGTATTTAAGGAAGATTCTTTTTGATTTATAGATTGTGTTAATGCATTATTTACTAAATCAATTTTAGTATTTAAGCTAGCATCTTTTTCATTATTAGTTTGAATTAAAATTGTATCTATACGAGTGTTTAAAGTAGCTTCTTTTAGATTAATAATTTGATTTAAATTATTATTAACAGTATCTATACGAGTATTTAAAGCAATTTCATTTTGATTAATAGATTGATTTAATGTATTATTAACAGTATCTATTCGAGTATTTAAATTTGCTTCTTTTAGATTGATTGTTTGAGTTAAATTATTATTAACATTATCTATACGATTATTTAAAGCACTGTCATTTTGATTAATAATATCATTTAAACAGCATTTAACAGATTCAATTTGAGTATTTAAAGCAACTTCTTGTTGATTATTAATCTGTATTATTGCACTATCCATTTGATTATTAAATGTTTGAGTTAATGAATCATTAATAGCGTTTATATTCTGAATTAATCCAGCTTCTTTTTGATTAATAGTTTGAGTTAAACTTGAACTTATAGTATCTAAACGAGTATTTAAAGAATCATCTTTTTGTTTTATATTCTGAATTAATCCAGCTTCTTTTTGATTAATAGTTTGAATTAAACTTGAACTTACAGTATCTAAACGTGTATTTAAAGAATCATCTTTTTGTTTTATATTCTGAATTAATCCAGCTTCTTTTTTATTAATAGTTTGTGTTAAACTTGAATTTATAGAATTAATTTTAAAATCTAAATTTGTATTTGTCTCTTTTATTCTTTTTACTAATAATGAATTATTATCATCAATTATTTTTGTTAAAGATAAATTTAATTTATCTATTTTTGCATTTGTTTGGTTATTTAATGTATTTACACGAGTAGTTAGAGAATTAATACGACTTATTAAGGTTTTATTTACTGAATTTATAATTTGCAATAATTTTTTATATTCATCACTAAATAACTTTAAGCTTTTATTAACAGCATTTTTTTTATTCAATACATATTGGTTAATTTCATTTTTAAATAAATTCATCTTATTATCAATTGCTTTAATTTGTGCGTTTAATTTAGAAACTTCATTATCAGGTATTATAAAATTTTTTACAATAGTTTGAGGGTTTGTTTGAATTGTTTTTACTGGAGTATTTACATAATTTTGAAGAAGTCCCCCTAATTCTTTAATTTGCCCTTTTTGTTTTTGAATCATTGCCTCAATTTCTTTTAATCTTTTTTCATCAAAATGTTTAGAAGTGGTTGTTTCTGATAAATCATGTAGATGAATTTGAGAAATTGATTTATTTAGAAACTCAATATTTTTTTGGCTAAATGAAGAGCAATTTTCAAAAACACCATCATTGTAATTTGAATTTATTTTACTCATTTTATCTGATAAATTACTAATTTGATTATTTACATAATCTGGGTCTATTTTAGGAACTAATGTTTGGTTTTGTTTAATGAAAAAATAGGAAATTATTAGCCCAATATTATTTTGAATTTGTTGTATTTCTTTATTAATATTATATGTTTGCATAATTTATATTAGAAAAGAAGAAAAATTATTTAATTTTTTCGAAATCCATTTTTCTTATCTATAATATAGTATGTCAAATCCTGCAAAGGTAAAAGTCTCAGTTGAGTCCCAAAATCCCACAGTCGCTTTCTTCAAAAATGGCTCTGCAAGCGTTCAATCTTCATTAGTTAATGTTGGTGATGAATTTAAGATGAGAAAATACATCCAAGGTTCAGCTAAGTTAGAAGATGTGATGACTGTTAATGAAGATGGTGCGGTTAAATTCCATAAAAATGTTACATTTGCCGGTGATGCCGTTGTTCAGAATGTCCAAACTACTATTATACAAGACCAGAATTTACAAATAGGTACTACAAATGCTAATCAAGTAAATTCAAGTGGTGTTTATAAAGTTACTGGTGCGACATCGTATTCAATAATGGTAACATCAAATACAGGTATTTCAACTTCAACAAATTTACTATTTGGAAAATATGATTTAGCTAATGGTCCAGTATATACTTCAGCTAGTTCTACAGATAATGTGCCCACAATTACTTCCGGTAATTTCACAAAAGTTGGGAATACATCATTAAGTACAACTGTAAATATTTTACCGACTGATTCAACACCTACTTCTGATTTAAGAGTTTATGAGAAAAAAACTAGATTTGAACAAGAAGTTACAAATGTATCTTTAACACAAAATACTTTGACAATTACTTATTCACCAAGTTCTAATACGGATAAACTAGAAGATTTATTAGTTGGACAATTACTTGCGATAGACTATAATGGTGATAATACAAATGCTTATAGAAATTTTATTTTTAACAGAAATTTACATAATATTTATGGTATAATTACAGGTATTGATACGACTGCTAAAACGATTACTTTAAAATACACAAATAAAAATATGTCTGGTTCTCAAAATACTTCAGAATCATTTACAGGTGTAAATATATATTTTACACCAGGAGCTTTAATTACAAATGTTAATAATATTTTTGCAGTTACTGCACCAAGTACATATAAATTTATTGCAACTGATTCAAATGCTGATTTTACTGCTATATATGCAACCGGCAATTATGTTACTTTTGAAGGATTAAAATATACTACTGGTGGTAGCACAGTTGAAATATTTAATAGATCTCAATACGTAACAGCAGTTGGAACGAATTATATTACTATTCAAGATATAGGTAATCTTACTGAAGCAAATTTTTCAGGAACTGTGTTTGTTTCAAAATTAGCATCAATTG
>Ga0247843_1009509_pt1 | contig 10773 bp, 8 predicted proteins | sample LaCruzMarch2017__FD_192420 | JGI IMG/M metagenome (GOLD analysis project Ga0247843, IMG submission 192420) | Freshwater microbial communities from meromictic Lake La Cruz, Castile-La Mancha, Spain - LaCruzMarch2017_8m | ecosystem: Environmental > Aquatic > Freshwater > Lake | place: Spain...
TCTCTTTTGTTGCGATCGATCGCTTGACATTCGATTTGGATATTTTGGCAATCGACTTGTTCTTCATTCTTCAATGTTGTCCTTTATCGTTTTACTACGAGGAACAGAGCCATCTCTCTGCTGCCATTGCAACAATTGACGACGGCAATGTATTTTTTGTCGACAGCACTTACTCCTTCGAGGATCTGGGCGCCGCTTCGCCATCAATCATGCGCTATGAAGTAGATTGAAGTGATGAAGCTATGATTCTCCTTGGTAGCTCTGAGCCTTATGCTGCTTTCGGTGGTAGGTGGGCAGACCGCTAACTAATAGAAAACCTGCCAAGCTCCAAACAAGGAAACCCACGAAGCTCCGACCAAGGAAACCCACGAAGAAGCCTACAAGGAAACGTCAAAATATATTAGATGTATTTGATATTCACTTTATGTGCACGAGTCTTTTCTCTGACGATTTTGCATTTGTACACACATTGTCTCATCATTCTAAACAAGTCTATCTACATCATCATCATCAGAGCGGTCAAATTCATTCTTCTTCATTTACAAAAACTTCTCTCTCTACTTATCATCATCTGTTTCTACAGCTCTTTATCTGTGTGTGTTGCATTGCCTGCCGTTTTCTTTAGCATTCTCCCGTGTTGGGATCCACGCGTTTCACGACGCTCATCCCCACACTATGTGCAACGCATATATTGGAATGCTGCCGTCCTAAGCAATCGCATACCGGATCCCACACTTCTATACAAGCCTGTGGACAAGCTTGGCCCGGGAGTAGGATGTTTAAATTATTGTCAATATTTGTTGCACCCTGTCGACAGCCCGTATTAGATATGGTACATAATTCCGCTTGTTGGAGTTGAGGATTGGTAACCGGTTTCTTCGTTGGACGCTTCGTTGGACGCTTCGTTGGACGTTTCGTAGGCTTTTTACTCGGTCTCTTCGTCGTCGTTGTTGTTGGTTTGGGTACTGGTTGATTCGGATTAGCAAATCGCTGCTTCCGTTGCTGCCGCTGTTGTTGCAACTCCCGGTCTAGAACTGTATCATCGTCGTCACGGTCATTGTGTCGTCGTCTTGACGATGATACTGTCCTCAGTCCACCAGTAGAGGTGGATGTCGCCGTGATGGTCGCTATTGCTAGTAGGCACAGTGTCGCCAAGCAGATGAATCGGTTGTTATTGGGAATACTCACCATGTTTAGTTACTACTATTGACGGACGAATACGATATAATAATCAAGTGACTATACAGGCAAGGGTTGAGCAGCCAAATACCACTAAGGAGAAGACGTGGAGAAGAGAAGATGATGCTCCGTTGGAAAATAGTTTTTATGCGCTCTCCCTAACACAATATGACGAACCAACGTCGTCTATGAAGCAAGTGGCGCAACAACGGATGAACGAGTCCTGCGTCCTGCGCACACAACACCCAACGCTCGAAATACGAATGAAAATCAGTGCCGCGGGGATTGTCTTTGGCCCTCCTCGCTGAAATCTCTGAAATATTCTACGCCATCGAAAACAAATATCTTTTAGACGATTGTTCCGCGATTTGTAATTCATCCCGAACCCACGGAATCGTCATTGACAACCCCGACGACGCGGGCCATCAACGTCGCGACAGATTCGGCGCCGCGGGTCCCTCCGATCGTTGTTTTGCCAACACCGCTCCGTAATAATTTGCGTCGTCGTCAGGACTGGATAAGGGGAAAGTCATTGCTTGTTCGCAGGAGTGTGTACTCATCGAATTCGGAATCACCCCCCAGCCAATCAACACTTCGTATCCACAGAGCAGCGCAGGCCGAAAAATGTGGCCCTTTAGTCGAAACAGCAACGCAGATGCAGCAGCAGCAACAACAACCCCCGCATCGTCGTCGTCGCCCAAGCTAGCAGTCGACACCAAACCAGCGCTGCCGGCACTCTCCACTAGCACGGTCGATACGAATGACACGACAGCAACAGCGGCAGCGACGACGAAGAAGAAGGTATCTCCTCTTCAACATTTACTCGCCGGTGGCACTGCGGGCTTCGTCGAATCGTCCATCTGTCATCCATTGGATACCATTAAAACTCGCATGCAATTGCGCAAACAAACGACGATGACGAGTCGTGCGCTCGGGGCCTCGTCGTCGTCGATGAAGGATGCCACGCGAACGATACGGGCGGGCGGGAAGGCGTCCTCGACTGCCTTGGCAGGGACGAACGCGACGACGATGGGCGGCAATAATATGGAACCGGGGGGATATAAAAATCGCATCGTCGTTTCCGCGTCCGCCGCGCCGCACGCATCGTCCAACTTTTCGACGTACGGGGCCACTTTCCCGATTCGCATGGCGCCGGGATCGTTGCGCGATGCCACCGTCTACGCGGCCGCGGCGACGATTCCCGTTACCAATAACGGCGTGCCCGCCACGACCGTGACCGGCGGATTGGGTCCGTTCGGGACCGCCAAGCGCATCGTCCAACGCGAGGGCGTCGTGGCATTATACAAGGGATTGACGGCGGTGTATACCGGCATTGTACCGAAAATGGCCATACGCTTCGTTAGTTTTGAATATTACAAGGAGGTGCTGGGGCCGGTATGGCAAAGTTTGGCCGGTACTACCACGACCGATGGTGCATCGTCATCCACAACAACAACAACACCGGCAACATCACAATCGGTAACATTTATTGCCGGTCTGCTTTCCGGCCTAACCGAGGCAGTCGTGGTAGTAACGCCCGCCGAGGTATGTAAGATACGTATGCAATCTCAATATCACAGTATGATGGACCCCGCACAGCGTGCGCATGCCAAGTATAAGAATGTCATCCAAACTGCTTTCCTGATAGTAAAGGAAGAGGGATTTAGTGCACTATACAAGGGCGTGGTCCCTACCATGTTACGGCAGGGGTGTAATCAGGCCGTCAACTTTACGGTATATAATTGGAGTAAACAATCCTTCTTGGATTATCGACAACGGACCGAGCCTGGATTGAAGCAGTTGGATCATTGGCAAACATTGGTATTGGGTGGATTGTCCGGGGGGATGGGCCCGTTGGCGAATAATCCATTAGATGTAGTCAAAACGCGTATGCAAAAACAGGTGGTCATACCGGGTAAGGTACCCAAGTATAATGGATTGTTGTCGAGTTGTGTAGTCATTGCCAAGGAGGAAGGTACGGCTGCCTTGTGGAAGGGTATTACACCACGATTAATGAGGATAATGCCTGGACAGGCAATTACGTTCATGACATATGAGGCGGTTACGGAACAGATTGAACATTATGGTCTCTTTGATTGAATGATGGGGGACAGTGAGAGTTTATGAATGAGAGGAGGAGGAAGAATGGAAAGAAATAATACTTTTGGTAGTTATTTTATACTATAAAAATAATGAGTATTGGGATGAAACAGTCACATTAGGATCAGTCATGATTTGTTTGTGCTTAAAACATATTCTTCTACTTCTACTAAACATTATGTTATGCCAAGTCAAAAATCTCTATTTTGTTCCTTCTTAGTCCTAGCATATTGGCAGGACCTTTAATCATTTGTCCAAACCCATGTGCAACACAGCCATTGCTGTACACCTTACCATCACAGCCACATACCGGAAGGTAGATCATAGTACACACTTTATACTTAGTGCATGCATCGCCATGAGAGGCAAAATTTGAAGAATCGGAGGAACAGGATGCACCCACGATGCATTTCGTTGTAGTCGTTATTGGAATCCAATAATTGCCAGCCGTGGGCTGAGGCTTTGTCGGTTTCCTTGTTTGGAGGTCTAGTTGTATACCAAGAAGTGTTACATCAGATAAGTAATGCAACTGAGCAATTGCCTTCCAAGAAACGGATAATGAACATTGCATTCTACCCAAAGAGAATAGGAATAGAGAAACAAGCAATCGGAGTAGGTATTTAAACGTCTGCTAATGTTGCTAATCACTGTAAGGTCAAAACTTCTATATTTGATTTCGTTGATTTTGCGACATGATGCAAAGTCAGCCTGACATGACAGTGAAGTAACAATAAATATATATCGATTCATTCGCTACTTATCACGTAGGTTTACTCAGTTTCTTGAGTTGCGAGTTCCGATATGCCTCAAAGCTCTCAACACGCTTTACGGCATTATCATTCACCACCCAAGCCTCATTCACAACCGATTGGACGAAATATTGATCGTGTGAGACACATATTACCGCTCCCTTAAATGCCTTGACACACTCTGCCAGTGTCGCCACACTTTCCAAGTCAAGATTATTCGTCGGTTCATCGAGGACTAGTACATGTGGCTGTGCGTACGATACAGCGGCAAGGGCCACACGTGACCGTTGACCTCCCGAGAGTGCTGATGCTGGTGTATTCTGTAGATCCTTTACCTTCGTCCCACCCGCATTCACATTTGATGATCCAGACGTAATACCACAACTTGCTAAATGACCTCGTAGCTTTTGTAAATGCTCATACGACCCATCACCGGGATACTTGTGTTGAAGGAACTGTAGCGGAGTTAAGGTAAGATCTATCTGATCGGCATGATGCTGGTTGACCAATGCAAATCGTGCATGTGGACTACGTTTCACTTCACCCTTGGTTGGTTCGAGTAAACCAATAATCAATTTGACCAATGTTGTTTTGCCGTTGCCATTCTCCCCCAGCAATACAATTTTTGATTGGGCAGTAATCCCGAATTCACATTTCTCAAACAATTGTGGTGATCCTGGATAACCAAATGCCACGTTCTGTAATTGAACTAAGAACCCATCTAACTCACCCCCCGCAGATATCTTCAATGGTAATTCAACATCCTCCATTAATGCTGCTGATAAATCAGCATGTTCATCCTGCTCGACCTGTAGCTTATCAGCCTGTTTGGCCTTCATTGTCATTTTAGTAATCTGTGAACTACTACCACCATACTTGAATCCATGTCCAGCATATTCACGCAAACTTTCAATTTCAGCCTGACGTTTCATTTGCTCTTTTTCAAACAGTGTCTGCTCCTCCCGACGGCGTTTAGCCCAGAGTGTATAATTGCCTTTCGATTGTGTTAATCGACGTGATGCACCAGAGATATGCAAACAGTCGGAACATACCTCGTCAAGGAAATGTCGATCATGACTCACAATCACAATAATTCGTTGTTTCCATGTCTCGGATGTGGACAATTCACGTGCTAACCACATGACTGCTAATATAGATAAGTGATTCGTTGGTTCATCTAACAGTAGTAGGTCTGGTTTGGCAAATATCGCGGCAGCGAGCATGGTACGCACCCTCCATCCTCCACTTAGTTGTGACAATGGACGATTTTGTAATTCGATACTAAATCCCAGATTGTCTAATAATACCCTGGCACGACGATGTGCCGAATCGGCATTAATTTCTTCCAATCTACATATCAAATATTCATGCCGTACAGATCCCGCACTATCCAACTCACCATCATCGGCCAATTGTGTGACAATCTGTAATTCTTCTATTAATAATGTTCGTTCTAAATCAGCATCCACAACACATTCAACCGGTGTTTTGTGTTGTTGTTCACTCGTTAAATTCACTTCTTGACTTACATAATGCACGGTAACATTGGTTGGTATATCCCCGACGCGTCGTGCAGCCAATGCCTTTAATAATGTACTCTTACCCATACCATTCCTGCCAATTAATCCATATCTACGTCCCCATACTAATCGACATGCCGAGTCTTCTAATAACGGTTGTCCACCGCCTGGATTGGGTAGGGTAAAGTTAGTTGCATCTAACGATCCTTTGTACGAACCCAATTGTGTTCGTGATTGTATGGATGCTATACGTGCGGCTTGGAGTTCGGCTTCTAATTCTGCCGATTGTTCATTGGCTTGTTGTAGTGCACGCAGTGAGTGCGAGTCAACCTTTTTATTCTTGGACGATGATTGTTGCTTGCCATTCGTCTTCTTTGTAGATATGGCAGTAGGGTCCTCGATGATTGTATTCTTGTTATTATTTGATGTTGAAGTTGCCGCGGCTGTCAACAACGACGTTGAAAGAGTCATCTTCTTGACATCATCAGATAGTTTTTGTAACGGCGCTCCGTTAGACGAAGACGAATTATCAACGGCAGTAGACGACAAAGCTGGGGCTTGTAAGCGAGCAATGAGTTCCTTGGCCTTGTTCCTAGCTTCACTCTCACTATTCACATATCCTGCACTTTCTAGAAAGTTTGTAATCATATCACACGCTTCATCTTCACTCGCATCATCATCATTGCTGCCGCCAGCACTGCTGCTGTATTCCTCGAGTGCCCCTACAATGTATTCTAATATGTCGTCGTCTAACCCCGTGAGTACCTCTTTGCAAATTTCATTTACGAACCTCATGGCGAGGACACCGACGCGCGACGGGATCTACCTACGATAGTATTATGACAAATTATTGTGGGGGAGAGGTTGTACGCTTACGTAAATAGATACATATGAAATCGAAGCGGGAAATTCAAGAAAATTTCTACAAACAACTTCCAAATCAATTAAATTATTATGATCATTATTTTGTATCATATTTTGAAGGTATCTCGTTTATGAAAGAGACATTTGATTTGTAGCTGTCTCTCTTGTCCCGCCATGAAAGATCCTTGGATCTGCCGCAGCTAATATCGACTTTACATAAAATCGATTTTATGTGCCCTAAAATCCTTGGATCTTTGTGCCCGGTTGTCAGTATTCATTGTTCATTGTCGAGGCCATCAACGTAATCAAACCGTAGATTGCAATCATGGTCAAGTTTGGAGTACAACTAATGGAGAACCGCGCAGGGGATTACCCTCCTGGTGAGTTGCCTGTCGCGTCGTGTCTCTTTTTCGGCGGGCGGGTGGAGGTCCGATCGATCGTCGTCTCGATGTGTAAAGTTGATCTTGGGGGGGAAGGAAGGATGGATGATGATGACTTGCGGGTTCCGATTCCCTCCGCCGCGGATGTATACACACTGGCTGGCAACAACGCATGGCGGCCGAGCGAGTTCAAATCGTTTTCATTCGACTGCCGATTCTTTATTTCTTCGCGATCATGATGATATGCAGATTCTGAACCACACTCTATATTTCCTTTCACCTGTCGCTTCTCCTTCTCTCTCTATTCCTCGCTTCACTTCACACCATCTCCTTCGTCTCTCTCATATCATCACAGAGGCGTACATGGACTATGACAAGCTCAAGGCCATCATCAAAGAACTGTCGGCCAAGAAGCTATCCCGTGCCGATTCCACCACACGTGAGGTCTCACTCACTGCCCCGCCTCCCACGAACGCGGCCGGTATGCTCCCATTCACACCTGGATCCAACGTGACCGAAGAAGACTTTTACTCGTGCATTGACTCCAATCTACACAAGGTGGAGCAATTCACGCTCCAACGTGTAACGCTCCTGCGGACTGAAATCTCGGCAGTCGAAAAGGCCGTGGCGAGTATGGGCGAGACCCCCTCCGCTGCCGAGAAAGAACGATGCATGGCCCTGGCCAACAATGTAGCGGATGCATTCCTCACCCTCGAAAAGTACGTCAACATCAACTTCATGGGATTTCACAAAATACTCAAGAAGCACGATAAGAACTTTCCGGCATACTCGTGTAAACAATTCTACATCAACCGTATGCACAATCAGGCATGGGTGCGTGGGGACTATTCCGACGTCGTCGTGCGATTATCGTCCATCTATGCCACGGTACGCGATGATCACGTCGCCGAGGAGAAGGGGGGCGGTGCACAGGCATTCTCGAGGAGTACTACCAAATATTGGGTACGGACCGAGGATGTGAGTAAGGTCAAGTATGCCGTGTTGAAGCACTTACCGGTCTTCTTACAAAAGACGAGTACTGGGGAGAGTGATAGTCAGTTTACGAACAGTGTGTACTTTGATAATGATCAAATGGGTGAGTAGAAAAGTGTGTTTTTTTTTCTTTCATTCTTGTTGCCGATGGGGGAAAGAGGGAGGGGGGGAAGAGACATGAGTTGTGGTGTGTTGATTGGGGAGGGGGGTGAAGTTGCCATTGTGTCGATTTGACTTGACTGGATCAATCGCTTGTTTAGTTCTACAAACTTTTCAACTCGTCTATACCATCTCATTTTCACTTTCTCTCTCAACATTCTGACCAACATATAATATTGCTACACAGAGCTATACCAAGGTCGGCTTGACAAGTCTCCTGGAGCCATTGCCTACCGTCTACGTTGGTATGGTACCGGCGATCCCAAGAAGGGCGTGGTCTTCTTCGAACGTAAGACTCATCGTGATACATGGACAGGGGAATCCAGTGTGAAGGAACGATTCATCGTCCCTGAGGCCGAGGTCAAGCTTGTGTTGAACGACACTTACCCCATTGCAGAGAAGCGTGCAGCAATGAAGGCCAAGGGTAAGATGAGTGAGGCGGATCTTGATGAGTGGGAGACGCTAGTTCGGGAGATGATCCAGGTCGTTCAGACGAAGCAGCTTGTACCAACGTGCCGTACACAGTGCATGCGTACATCGTTCCAAATCCCATTCGATGCCAGTGTACGTATCAGTCTTGATACCAATCTATGCATGATTACCGAACGTGGCTATGACACTGAGGGTGGAGCCAAGTGGTACCGTGACCCCGAGAAGCCATTGCTTGATAATGAAATCACTCGCTTCCCCCATGCTATTTTGGAGGTGAAGATTGAACTTGGTGGATCATGCACCGAGGCACCGGCGTGGGTGGCGGAATTGCAGAACTCGGGAATGTTGTATGAGGTACACAAATTTTCCAAGTTCATTCATGGATGCTGTGTCCTACTACCGGAATATGTCCGAAGTGTCCCATACTGGATTGATGATGTGAGTATCCGTGATTCCATCCTCCGGAGTGGTGCTGGACGCATCCTCGTGAAGGAAGATTCGGCCACGGGTGTCGGGCCAGGTGCGAATGAGATATATGGACATTTATTACCCTTTGGTAATGTCAAGAACCCTCACCTTGATGCCAAGGGCCGTACGAATGCGTCTGCCAACATGATCGAGTCGGGTGGCGCATCGTACGCCGCGATTGAAGTTTCGAATGACAATTGCTGTGAGGATACGTGCGCTGGATGGATGTTCCCATTCTGCGCTGGGGGTAGTGATGATATGCTAGCACCCACCTCAGTCCAGAAGATTGAACCCAAGATCTTCTTTGCCAATGAACGTACCTTCCTCCATTGGCTACATGCTGGTGTGACATTGTACACCATCGCGGCTGGCATCCTCGCCTTCGCGTCGGATGGGTCTCACGTCTCGGCACACTGGTATGCCATGGCACTCTTACCCATCAGTCTTGGGTTTTGCTTGTACGCACTTCATCTATTCTTGTGGCGTGCCGAGAAGATTCGCACTCGTATCCCTGGTCGTTGGGATGACTCTCGTGGACCACTCATGCTTGGTTCGATCTTGGCTGGTGTGTTACTCATCAACTTCATCATTAAGTGCCAGGAGATTCGTCTTTATTACGAGATGATGTCCCACGAGCTTTAAATGTGGGATGGTTTATTGACAAATGATTGATGTGTTGGATGGGGGTTGGGTGATGAGGGTTGTATGGGGGTTGGGTTGAGAGGGTAGAAAACTGTGCAGCGATAGTTTGGATGTTTCACGTGGAGCTGATCACGGTCTGTTTAGCGAGTGTCTTTGTGTGTAAAATGTATTAAATTTGTGGCCTAAATCACCACAGGTATTTATTGTGTGTGTCTACCATAGTTAAGTTTACTTACCAACTATGTGGGGTAAGGGGCGTTACTTGATTCTGAGTTAGTGGTAAGGGAAGTATAATGCTACTCTCTAGGAGTACTTTTTAACAAAACAAACTAACGATTATTACCAAGACAGAATTGAGCATTACTAAACAACAAATCAACCGCAACACAAACTTTATATATCTAAACAGTCACCTATCACCTGACTTGTCTCTCACCAACCCAACCATCAAGTACTATTGCTCAGCTCACTCTCGAGCAACCTGACATACTCGTTGGCACCATCCTTGCCGCCTTGTCCAGCAATCGTTACCAGCATCGAACTGGCATCATTCCCCTGCTTCTCGGGATCAAACGAAGTCCAACGAGTGCAGCACAAGTACCATGGCTTCGACTTGGCAACACGCCCCTCTGCAAGATGCGCCTTGTTGGTGCTGCCGTTGTTCTTTGACGAATGAGTGGAATTCAAATACGTAATCTGCAACAACCACTGGCGAACTTCAAACAGTGGTCAAACCTTTGTGCAATTTGGAGAGTATTTGTGAGCGCAATATCGGACCATCGATTGAATTAACATTAACGATGGAAAGTGGACCACTATTAGCTTAATGTAGACGCGTAGTGGTAGGTCGGATATTCAACCGGTTGTTGCTACGCGATTAATTCCACCATGATGACCATCATCGTCTTTTGTCGCGTCTTGAGGGTTTGAAGTGTCGCAACAGACAAAAACATCTTTGCATCAAAGCTTCGCGTTCTACAAGCTTACTCTAGATTTATCCGTTTATAACTATTATTGTTTTAAACCGTAAAAGCAAAAGTGGAGACTTTTGCTCTGTCTGTGTTGAAATTCCAAGCAAACCTCGCCGTTCTTGCCAAAAACGAAATCGGCAAAAATCGGCAAGAACGGGATTGATAACTCGTAGAATGTATGATCTTCTTAGGTTAGGTTTACTACGTCTTTAATCTCATCGGCGGGAGAACTCCCGCAAAAATCTCATAGTTCTCTCTTCTCTCGGCCTCCTATCCTCCCATACCCATCGTTCTGTTCTTTCTGTGGCCTGTTCCG
>Ga0247843_1009510_pt1 | contig 10773 bp, 8 predicted proteins | sample LaCruzMarch2017__FD_192420 | JGI IMG/M metagenome (GOLD analysis project Ga0247843, IMG submission 192420) | Freshwater microbial communities from meromictic Lake La Cruz, Castile-La Mancha, Spain - LaCruzMarch2017_8m | ecosystem: Environmental > Aquatic > Freshwater > Lake | place: Spain...
ATAGGTAAACATATCTTCGGGTTTCACCCCTTCTTGCGTAAAATGTCGGTTAAAAGTTAAACCGCTTTGTTTTTTTGGTGTGTCGTTTGCCATAATTATAATTTTGTAGTTTGATTTTCAGTTATTTCAGCCCTTGTAAAAAAGTAGGGGAGTTTTAATCCAAAGGTAATAAAACTGTAAGTTCGTGGAAGGGGGGTTTTCCACAGACACGGGGTAAATGAGGGATAAATAGGCCAAAAAAGGCCAATATTACGCCAATGTTACCTTGTTGAAAACAAATTATTGACCCAAATTTTAAGGAGATTTATCACTTTTTGGCACTTAATTTGTAAACCCCAACGATTTTACTGTACCCAGCGATGAACACTAGCATTCTCCAAAAAATAATAAGTGCCTGTCACAACAACGAGAAGCTTATTTCGGTACTCATCGATCCCGACAACCGCAATTTTGAACAACTGGAATATTTATTAAGCCTGTGCGATCAAAAGGGCGTTAATTATTTGTTAGTGGGAGGAAGTTTATTAAGTGAAGGTAATATTGGCGATACCATCGCTTTTATTAAAACCAAAACCGCCATCCCGGTTATTATCTTCCCGGGAACTACCCACCAGATAAGTCCTTTGGCCGAGGCCATTTTATTATTATCGCTGGTGTCGGGGCGTAACCCTGATTTGTTAATTGGCAAACATGTAGAATCTGCTTTTCGTTTAAAGGCATCAGGACTGGAAATAATTCCAACGGGTTATATGCTTATTGATGGCGGACGAGCCACTACAGCATCGTATATAAGCTTTACGCAACCGCTTCCTGCCGACAAACCGATGTTAGCAGCAGCCACTGCGCTGGCAGCCGAACAGTTGGGCTTGAAATTGCTCTATATGGACGGGGGAAGTGGCGCCGCGCATGCTATTTCGCCGGATACCATCAGAAGCGTTAAATCTAATACCTCGCTTCCATTGGTGGTAGGGGGCGGGTTGCGAACCCAAGCCGACATTCAAAACGCTTTTGATGCGGGAGCCAATATGGTAGTTATTGGCAACGCATTAGAAATTAATCCCTCATTATTAAATGAATTATTTTAAACGTATCACTTTTCAATCTCTAATATTTTTAGGGATGGTGTTAATCTTGGGTTCCTTAGCATTCACCATGATGGAGGCAGATAAGTATAAAACCTGGTTTACCGATAATTATAAAGTTAAATCACCTTATATGCCGGTGGATTTGGAATTTGCCGGTGAAAAGGTACTGGTGAAAGACCCCGACATCAATGAAAGACTCGACCGTGAATTAATGGCCACTGTGTTCTGGCAGTCGAATACCATGATGCTTTTAAAGCGAAGTAAAAAGTATTTTGCCATTATTGAGCCGATATTAAAAGAATACGGTATTCCGGAGGATTTTAAATATTTGTGCGTGGCCGAAAGTGGATTAAGCAATGCAACCAGTCCATCGGGGGCCAAGGGTTTCTGGCAATTTATGGAAAGCGCTGCCAAGCCTTTGGGCCTTGAAATGAATGAGTATGTGGACGAACGGTTTCATTTAGAAAAATCAACCCGGGCGGCTTGCAGGTATTTAAAGGAAAGCTATTTGCAGTATAATAACTGGACTCTAAGCGCAGCCAGTTATAACAGAGGGGCCAACGGCACTGGCCGCGACATGGCTTATCAGGGGGTAAACTCGTATTACAATCTTTATATGAACGACGAAACCGCCCGCTATATTTTCAGGATCATTGCTTACAAAATGATCTTTCAAAATCCTGAAATGTATGGCTTTTTCTTAAAAGAGGAAGACTATTATCCTACCACACCACTCGTATTGGATAATGTGGATTCTACCATAACCGATCTGAGTCAATATGCTTTGAAACACGGTACGAATTATAAAATGCTGAAGGTATTGAACCCGTGGCTGCGTGACCGTTCATTGCCCAATAAAAGCCGAAAAGCGTATCAAGTGATGTTGCCCTTGCAATAAGGTTGCCCTGAATTCGGGCGGGCCTAATTATAATTCGTCTTCGTTAAAGAAATAATCATCCGGGGTAGGATAATCAGCCCACACTTCCTCAATGGTTTCATATGGTTCACCATCGTCTTCCAGATCCTGAAGGTTTTCTATTACCTCCATGGGTGCACCAGAACGAACGGCGTAGTCGATCAACTCGTCTTTTGTAGCCGGCCAGGGTGCGTCGTCAAGGTATGAAGCAAGTTCAAGTGTCCAGTACATATATTCTAATTTATTTCAATAAAAACGCGAAAAACGTCAATTTTATGTTTATTTCCTTTAAGTTTTTTCAAAAAAATATAAACAACTGATTGCCAGAGCTAATTGTTGTAGGTGATAAAGTAGGCTAGGGGAGAATCTGAATAAGAACTACATATTACTAATTAGCTCTGTGCCAAATTCGGAACATTTAAGGAGGGTAGCACCTTCCATTTGTCTTTCAAAATCATAGGTAACTTTTTTGCTATCGATGGTTTTTTCAAGAGATCTGTAAATCAAGTCGGCCGATTCTTTCCAACCCAAATACTCAAGCATCAAAGCACCCGAAAGAATCATGGATCCGGGGTTAACTTTATCCTGATTGGCATACTTTGGTGCGGTACCATGCGTAGCTTCGAATATGGCATGACCGGTAATATAGTTGATGTTGGCTCCCGGGGCAATCCCTATACCGCCTACCTGAGCTGCCAAGGCATCGCTAAGGTAATCGCCATTCAAATTAAGCGTTGCGATTACATCAAAATCTTCAGGGCGGGTTAATACTTGTTGAAGGGTGATATCCGCTATAGCATCTTTTATAATTAGGCCCGCTCCTTCTCTTCCTTCAGGTATTTTGCACCATGGGCCGCCATCTATTTCTTCAGCACCATAAGTTTCCTTGGCTACTTTATAACTCCAGTCGCGGAATCCACCTTCGGTAAACTTCATGATATTTCCTTTGTGCACAATAGTAACCGATTGGCGTTTATGTTTTATAGCAAAACCAATGGCACTTTGTATAAGGCGTTCTGTACCCAAAAAACTTACGGGTTTTATTCCAATGCCTACCTGAACATCTACTTCACGGGCAGGGCCCCCTATGGCTTCAAGTTCTTTTTGCCAGGCCTGTGATTTTTCTTTTGTGCCGAATCGTATTTTCTCAAAACTTTTGGCAAATTCTTGTTGCAAAAAGTCCAGAACCCTTTGTGCATCTTCGGTTCCGGCAGCATATTCAATCCCGGCATATATATCTTCGGTATTTTCCCTGAATATCACCATATCCACAGCTCCAGGATTTTTAACAGGACTAGGTACGCCCTCAAACCATCTTACCGGACGTAGGCACACATAAAGATCAAGTATTTGTCGCAAGGCCACGTTTAAGGATCGTATTCCTCCACCAACAGGTGTGGTCAATGGGCCTTTAATACCCACCAGATATTCCTTAAAAGCATCTAAGGTTTCGTCGGGAAGCCAGTTTTGGGTTTGGTCAAATGCTTTTTGCCCGGCTAATACTTCAGTCCATTCAATTTTGCGTTCGCCCCCATAGGCCTTCTCCACTGCGGCATCCAACACGCGCTTACTTGCACGCCATATATCCGGCCCTGTACCATCGCCTTCGATAAATGGAATTACAGGATGATTAGGAACATTAAGAACGCCGTTTTGGATTGTAATTTTTTCGCCTTGCATGGGTTGTTTTGTAATTTTCTGCAAACCAACACCTTTAATATGAAAACTCAAAACGTTGTCAAAAATATACAGTTTATTTATGCTGTTTACATCCTATCTACAGGTCATATTAGAATCCAGTTAAAACAATTTACTTTCGAACCGATGGATTTTGTTGAAGCCAGGGGACAATTTATTAATACGTGGGGCATTTACGGGCAGCAATGGGGAATTAACAAAGCCATGGGCCAAATTCATGCTTTGTTGCTTGTTTCCATTAAACCCATTTGCACCCTCGAAATAAGGGAAATGCTGCAAATTTCGAGCGGTAATGCCAATACCAATATTCGCGCCTTGGTTACCTTGGGATTGCTGTACAAGGAACATGTAAAGGGGGACAGGAAAGAGTATTTCAGGGCAGAGAAAGACATTGGCAAGATAGCGAAGATTCTTACTCAGGAAAGGAAACGAAGGGGAATCGACCCCGTCATTTCATCCCTTTCCCAACTAAAAGACACCGAAGGAAAAGCCGCTCAAATACAGGAATTCAGGAAGGTAATTAAGAATATGTCAACCTTTGCCCTTAAGGCCGATCAGTATATGGAAAAGCTGATCGAAAGCTTCTAAAACCTAATACGGTATTGTGGAACTAGAAAGAATCCCAACTGGTTAATGGTCAACTCCTTGTTTTTATAAGGATCATATATTCTCCCGAAAGCATTTTTATGATTGGTCATGTTTTGCATAATAATGGTGAATTCCTGGGTGGTTTTCCTGCCAATGACTTTATAACCCAGATTCAAATCCAGCCTGAAATACGTATTGAATTGTTTCGTGTAACTATTTGGCAAATCGTATCGGGGCGCTTTTTCTTCTGTACTCAATTTTAGGTCGAGGGGGATGTACCGTTGCCCACCGGCCAATGCCAGGCGCGTATCGGTAACTATATATAGCTTTCCTTTGTTTACCTTTTTTCTTTTTACCTCAAACTCTTTCCCCATCAATCCATTGGCCAGGTATTGATTGTTGAAGGCCGTGTTTCGCCATATCCCGTCACTTCCTTTATATTTCGAGTCGTATAAGCTCAGTGTAGCCAAATAATAAAACCCTTTGTCCATAAATTTTTCTAAGGTAAATTCTATCCCGTAATTTCTTCCAGTGCCGGTATTTTCGAATACTTCCAGGCTATCGGGAAATCCGGTGCCAAAGGATCCGCTATTGATAAGGGATACTGCCGATGGGATTTTGCTCACCGGAACATCGGCCAGCAATTGGAAATAGGTTTCTACCATCAATCTCAGTTTTGGTTTTATATTGTAATCGTATCCAATTACCCCGTGGTGACTTTTTATAAAGCCCAAATTCTCATTCACAGCTATATACTCCCCATTAATTTCTTTTTTAGTAAATAACAATTCCATGGGATTGTTGAGCACATGAAGGCCATATCCTGCCTTTAACATCCCTTTTTCATTGACCTTATAATTTATTCCAATTCGCGGCAATACGGCGGTTTTTTGATTAAGGGCCAACCACTGAAAGGCAATTCCCGGGTTGATGGTTAGGCGGTAACCCGGCTTGTATTGTGCCTGAACATAGGGTTGTGCCATCCAGGTATAGCCATCCACATTGGAAACATTGACATATTGATTCTTGACAAGTAACTTTTCTTTCAAATCAAAGGACAAGCGGTTCACAAAAACACCTGCCTTCCAATTGAACGAGGCATTGACCTTTTCCTTGTAAATAAAGGAGTAACCAGCTCTGGAATTGGTACGTCGATTGATAATCCACTCACAGTTGCAGGGTTTACGGGTGTTTAAATCCACAGTATCTATATTCTCACCATTGAATATGGCCGAATACGAAACGGTCTGTTCTATGCTCCTGTTGGCCGATAAATTAAATCTATTGGTAAGCCCAATGACCCCTGTTTTATTAAAATCGCGAATATCCAAGCTGCTGGTTCCATAAAGCGATTCCGATTGGGTGGTATCTGTTTCGCTGCCCATAAGCTTAATATCGCTTGTCCCACCTACGCCAAAAACTTTAAACGACCCGGCCTTGGTTTTGGGAAAATTTACTTTGAAAGAAATATCCTGGTATTTTGGCACTGCCGTTCCCGTTCCAAAGTTTAAGCCGGCTTTTTGCATCACCTCTAGGGTGGAGAGTCTGTAGTTAATAAGGTAGGACGCCCGGCTCTTTTTATGGATGGGTCCTTCGGCACCAATTTCAAATCCATTGAAACCGATCATCCCCAAAAACTCGTGTTTCTCGTTGTTGCCATTCCGCATTTTCCAGTACAACACCCCTGAAATGGCATTGCCATACTCTGCTGGAAACGCCGAGGTGAAAAAGTCGGAATTACTCATCACGTTGGAGTTGAGCATACTCACCGGCCCTCCTGTGGCGCCGCCATCCCCATAATGGTTGGGGTTGGGTATGTCCACCCCTTCCAGGCGCCATAATAAACCGTAGCTCGAATTTCCACGGATTACAATATCATTTACTGCGTCGTTGGCGGCCCGCACACCGGCGTAGTTCGTTGCCATTCTGGCCACGTCGTTTCTCGACCCGGCATACCTCTGGCTTTCGTCTATAGTAAATTGCCTGGCACTTATGGAGGCCATGCTGTTGTTGGCAATGTTTTTTCTGGAACCCGCAGTTACCGTTACTTCCTCCAAATGTTTCAATTCCTCGGTAAGCTCAATATTCAATATCAATTCTTTGCCGCTTGTAATTTCTATGTTGTCCATATAAATGGTTTCGTATCCCAAACTGGTTATTTTCACCGTATACCTTCCTATGGGTATACCGCTAAGTTTATATTCTCCGTTTTCATTGCTGGATGTTGCATAATTTTTAGCGTTGCTGCTAACACTAATAGTAGATCCCTGAAGCACCGTTTTCGAAATTTTATCCATAACGGTTCCCCGTACGGTGTTGGTAATTTCTTGAGCTTGGCTGTTAAGGCTGAGGGCAAGCAGCATCATACCGGCTATGGCTTTGGTGAATATGCCCGGTTTTGTTTTGGTATAATTATCGGCAATCATTTTAAATAAGTAGCCAAATATAAGGGTTGGTAAAAACCAAACCACATACCATGGAAGTATGGTTATGGTATTGACAAAAAAAGCGGTTAAGGATGCTATGTATGCCAATGCCATTCCGCTTACATGGCTGCTAAATAAGATGGGATAGCTAAGCTTTTGGTGCAATAATTTATGCCAACTCCGGGCATTTAGCAGGCTCAGGATTCCAAATACCATGACAAGGGTTCCGACTAAAAATTCCTGTTCGATGTAATAATAAACGCCCAGGCCAATCATTACAAGGCTAACGATGGCCCAAACTACAGAAAAGATGGTGTCGAAGGAAGTAGCTGAAAGGGTTTTAATCATTTGCATACTTCTTATACCGCGAATGGTGCCGGCATAGGAAAATATACCAATAAGAAGTAAGAAGGGTTGCCATTTTATGGTGCTAAGAATAATGGCAGTAACAAATACAACCGACATGGAATAAAAGAAGATTTTTCCCATTTTTTTGTGTGGTTTGCTTTTTTTTACAATGCCCAAGGCCAATGCCCCGGCCAATAAACTAATGGCTCCTGCCAATACATGGATAATAAGAAGATATGATTTCATGGGTTTGAGAATATGGTCGCAAACCTAGGGCGGCCATTATTTCCAGACAAAATATTGTGATGAATGGCTAGGTTTTGTGACGAATGGATAGGGGCAATTATAAAAAAGCATGGCCCAAAAGGTAACAAACTTCCTTTTGAAGGTTAACCTCCCTAAAGCTTCAAAAGTTTCTGGATGGCACTTCCCTTATCCCAAACAACATGTAAAAAATAAATACCATAGCGTTGGTCCGATATATCTACATTAAAATTAGAGGCATACGGGTTTAGCTTTAATATTTCTCTACCTGTAGCGTCTGTTATGGTTATTTGTTGGACAAATCGATTGGCATCCACCCTAAAAACACCGTGGTTCGGATTGGCTGAAATAGTAAATTCAAAGGGGCCGGGTTGCCAATTCAAATGGATTCGTTGAATACTTCTATTCCCCAAGGCCTGACTATCTACAAAATCGCCAGTAAGCAGGTATTTACCTCCACCGTAAGGGAATATTCCCGTCAGTTTATCCCCATCATAATATTCCATATTGAATTGATTATCATATTCCCCATGGGCATTAAACCGTATCAGGCTCGTGGTTTTGCTTTTATTGAAGCCATTGAAAATTCCTCCGGCCAAAATTTTATCATCCGATTGCAGGCATATGGATGTGAGGTTGAAATAATCGGTGTTATAAAGTTCCCCGCTTACGGTATAGGTTTTGTCAAGCGTTCCATCCGGGTGGAGGCGGATACTGAAAGGGTAGGCATCGTTTTCAAAAATGCTAAAGCCACCGCCTAATATTATTTTACCGTCCGATTGAAGCTCAATGCCGGTTATCCATTTTAGTAACACGTCCTTTTCAAGGTGAAAGGAGGTATCAATCGTTCCGGTGCTCCCTATCAAACCCACATGTGGGCTGTTTTCCAAATTATTATTTGAATAAAACATGATTTTATCGTTTCTAAGAACCTTTATTATCTTAAAATAATTGGAATTAGGTAACATTATTTCACTAAAAGTGGGGTCGAGGGTGCCGTTGGGGTGGATTCGATATAAAACGGACTTTAAATTCTGATTGAAACCAGTAACGAGTATTTTGTTATCGGGTTGGATGGCCACGTCTAATACAGCATGGCTGATGTGTGAAAAGTTAAACGATGGATCGAGTGTTCCATCCGGATTTAAACGGACGAGGCTGACTTGCGACATGCCATTAACCTGCTTGATACCGCCACCTACCAGTATTTTATCGTCTTTTTGAACGGCAATTTTATGTACTTGCCCATCAAAGCCGCTTCCTTTAACAAAAGGTATATCCAGACTGCCATTTTTATTCAACCGTGCCAAATGCAAGATTTTTTGACCGGATAGGCTTCTTATCTCAAACTGCCCACCAACAATTGTCTTTCCGCTTTTTTGTACGCCCACGGTTTCGAAGGAACCTGAAACCATATCGAAGTCTGTTTTAAAACTACGGTCGATAGACCCGGGTTGGGCGATGGCAAACGAAACCCAAAGTGAGGCAGCGAGGAAAAAAAGGCTACGTTGTTTCATACGGTGTTTTTGAAAAGAAGGATTCTAATCAAAAGTAAACTAAATAGGAAGATTTAAAAAAAAATTTGTGTGTGTGTTTCCTTTAACCTTCGTGATTCTTTCAACCTTCAAAGTTTTTTTATAACCTTCAAGGTTTTTTTCCAAACCTTGGAGGTTTTTGTGTTAGTTTTAATGGTGTTATCTAAAACACGGAAGGTTAGAAGGAAAACCTTGAGGGTTTTAACTCTCGCACAAACTTCAATATTTTTTTCCTAAATCCCAACCCGTTTAAACTTAACAATAAATTGTTGGCCGTCTTTATCGTTAATAAATTCAACCTGAGGATGATTTTTTACAATTCTCCTCACGCCCGACCCGATGCCGGTATAAGGCAGTATTTTTGTGCCGAACGAACTTAATATGAAATTTCGCATCACTGAGTTACCATTTTTAATATTCTCAATGCTGAGATGATTGGGCAAGGAGCCTGGACTAATTAATTCTACCCGATCCTTAAATACGAACAACCGGATAAGAGAATTCTTGCTGTAATCGCGGTGGAGCAAGGCATTGACCAAAGCCTCTTCCAATGCATTTTTATTTATTTCCAATTCGCCCACGCTGTTAAATGATTCTCCTTTCTGAATATGTTTCAGATTATTCTGTAAAAAGATCAAAGCACTTCTAAACTGTTCTTCTATGGTGCCCGTGCAATCTTGCTTGTCAATAAACACATCATCGCTCAGGTCAACACCTGGATAGCTGATAGCCCTAAGCATACAGTAGGGTTTGTATTTCTGAACATTGCTCCCGAATAATAATAACCCACCCAGATTGAACAGGCCATTTTTAGCCAAATTCATGTTGGCAAGGGCTTTTTCGATGGTCAAGCCCGAGGCAGAAAATTCCTCACCGCTTATTTTTTCAAAGAAACCATAAAATTTTGCCCGGTCTATTTCTTCCACGGGGGCGGAGGTCAACGTTTCATCGAGGGAAATTTGTGAACTATCCTGAAACAATCGCAACAATTCCTGGGGGGATGCCTTGCGTTTATCGCTGCCGCTTTTCACCCAATACGCCCCGTCTTTATCGCAATAGGGTTTGGTGTAGCCTTCGGGTACCTCTATTACAATAATCTTTTTTTCGTCCAGTTCAATAATTTGTGTTTTGGGGTAGACAGAAGGGCGAATTTGTTCGTTGGCGGCCGCAGATATAAAGCCGTTGTACGTTCTGATCTGATCAGCAGACAGTCCTGTAATCGACTGGTCATCGGCAATTCCAATAAAGATGGTACCTCCCACACTGTTGCTCAAGGCACATATTTCTTTGGCAAGATCCGAGGCCCTTTCAATTTCTCGTTTAAATTGTCTGGATGAATCCTCTCCCAAATTGATTTCTTTCAGAATGTCATCCTTAGTTTTCACATTTACAAAATTAATGGGTTAGGATATACTCTTAAGCATATTATCTATCACGTCTTTAATTCCACTGATATTGAACTGGGCTGCCAGATCTTTTATCCCGTTGTACATTGATTTAATTGTTTCTCCACCATCTTCAATCTTCTTTAGACTGTCACCGGTATCTCCCAAACTCGTAAGCAGCTTTTTAAGTTTCCTTCCCCACCCTTTTTCAATCACTTCGCCGCTGTTTTTTGCTGATTTGGCATCATTGGCAAACTCCACGATCTTTTTAAGGGCCTCAACCAATTCCTCATTCGACTCATTTAGCTCATCCAGGAGGTAAGCGGCTTCCCCTTTAACTTTGGAGCTTACCTGATTGACTATTTGGAGGTCTATGTCTATAACTATACTTGTGTTGACTGTGTTTGAGATATGTGGCGTATTATTATTCAGAATATTTATAATGTGTTGTGGAATTTTTTTTGCCTTTTCACCTTCCCTTTTAAACGCGGTTATTTCTTCTTTTTTTATTTTTTCAAGAGTCATTTC
>Ga0247843_1009511_pt1 | contig 10772 bp, 7 predicted proteins | sample LaCruzMarch2017__FD_192420 | JGI IMG/M metagenome (GOLD analysis project Ga0247843, IMG submission 192420) | Freshwater microbial communities from meromictic Lake La Cruz, Castile-La Mancha, Spain - LaCruzMarch2017_8m | ecosystem: Environmental > Aquatic > Freshwater > Lake | place: Spain...
CGGGTATTTTCCCGTTGGCCTATTTATCTGTCTTTCTCGTGTCATAAGATCTTCTTTCTCGTGGCACATATTCTACTCTCTACTCTCACAGTGTGGCAATGTCTCCTTAGGGTTAACCCCTTAATCCTGACTTCCAACATTTGTTTTCTCAAGAAAAGATTTTTGGCGAATAAAGGCGAATGAGCGGGATAATATTTTTGGCGAAGGCGTTAAGAATTACAAGAAACCACATAAAACCCTAACAAACAAATGGCGGGCTTAGTTCCACTTGTATGCACGGAGAGCCGACAGAGAGACAGGAGAGAGACATGAGAGCTGGCTTTAGGCCTCCAAAAGAATAAACATATGAAAATAAAGCCGCAAGTCTTTGGGTCGGCGCCAGAGTGCGGTCCAAACAACTGCCAGAGATGAGTCCTCGCAATAATGATAATCATCGTCGTGCGAGAAGATTCTCCAACAACTGTTTGAAAGTAACTGTCCTACTTCCCCTAACGATTATTTGGATTTGTGTTGCCGTACAACTAACAACGATGAGTTCTTCTTCGTTATCATCAATGGCATTATTGACATCATCATCCCAATATCCACCAAATGATTCTCTTAAGTCACAGTCGTTGAACAATGTAATTACTGTAGCGTACGCAATTTCACTGATCAAATGTTCTGACTTCCAATCCTCCACCTCGGGATTACTCGATGCAGCGACAATATTACGACATTCGATCCATCGTACATCAATACGGTCCCCTACATCGGGTTCTAAGTATGATTATAAGCTATTCGCCATAGTACATAAACAATTAGCCCAACAATGTTCATCAGTAGTAAGTGACTTAGGATATGAAATAGTGCTTGTTGATCCACCAGTACAAACGGAGGAAATCCAAGGCGAGTATCTACGAAAACATATTCATAAGGAATGGTGTTGCGGTATCGATGAATTTGTTAAATTGTATGCCTATACTCTCGCAAATTATCCCATTGTTGTACACACGGACATTGACTTTATGTATCATCAACCAATGGATAACTTGTATGATGCCATGCTTCTACCTGCGTCGAGCACCGAAGGACAATTGGCACGCAGTAAAATTGAATTAGAATATCCAATAACAACAAGAACATTACCGAAGAATATAGAAGCATTTATAACGCGTGATTATCATCAGGTCATACCTGGACGTAAGGCGGCATTCCAGGCGGGATTTATTGCACTTAAACCAAACTTGGATATATTTAATGAATATTTAGAAATTATACGAAAGGGGAATTATAGTGAAGGGTTCAGCCGTGCGAACGGTTGGGGCGGGTTAGGGTATGGTGGTGTTGTCGGTTCCATGGCCATGCAAGGTCTCCCAGCCTACTATTACGATGTCATACGTCCAAACACCACCGTAGAATTAAATGGTTGTAGGTATAATCATATGGGTGCCAATATCCATTATGAGAATGTACCCAACTTTATACCCAAATATAAAGATTTACATGGTAAATGTCGACGTAATATAGAAGGTTGTGAGGATTGTCAATTAACAGACATAAGTAATATATATAATATACATTTTACGAATTGTCGGAAACCATGGAATTGTGCTGGTAGAAGTGGTACTAGTAAAGGTGGGAGCGAAATTGACCCAAGGACAACCAATTATGAACATTGTATGGATGTGATACATACATGGCATGTTATGCGAAGCAATTTAGAGAATTATATAATAAACATTACTCAGGGAAATATAGACGGAGGAGATGATTCTATCAAGGTTCATGAGGGACAGGCGGGACAATATAAACGTGATGTATTTATGGGACATTGCAGTAAAGATGGACAAGATGGGTATTTGCCGATTGCTGCATCTCGACAGGTTATGAGGATGGTAGTTGACAAGTTATGGAATCATTGAGGATAGGCATCGTAGGTGCTAATTGACATAAAAATGACTGAGGAATTAATCTCTGGGGGCAGGTCGGCATCAAACAACATGTGTAGGTATAATACTTGTATTATAATTGTGTAAATAATCAAATGAATCCATTTTTCTGACGTCAACAACAGGGTCAAATAATTGATGAAGGAAAATCCACGCACCCACAAACAACGGGTCAGTTCTCCAGGCTAATGTACAATAAACATATTGTTGTTCTGATATTTTTGTTTCGTCAGATATGTATCATGGTAATAAGGTTTGTCTAAAAAAATAACCGGTGATTACCTACCAATGCTGCATTACTAGCAATATCATGGTAATGCCAACAATAAACAATGTTGGGATGTAAGTCCTTGCTTTACTACTGCTACTGCTCATTTCTTCAATAATCTCCTTGGCAGCTTCTGATGATATCAGTTCAACATCTTCATAAGTACATAGTATATCATCAAAGCATTTTTCACCAATTTCCACATTACAATCAGTATTTGATATACAAAGTGTGGTAGTAGTAGTTGTTGAGGAGGCACACATGGTAACAGCATTCTTATATGTTGTTCCACAAAATGATCCCCTTGTACGAATAGCATTTTGTATGTATATTGTAGGTTCCATACTTGGTATACTTGTTGGAGCCTTGGTTTGTCCAATAATTGTTGGAACATAACTAACTGTCGGAGTAGCAGTTGTGGGTGATATAGTTGGTGGTCCAAGACAATCAATATCCGCAAAGCACATTAATCCCTCTGGACAATCATTCCCATTCGATCCGTAATGTGTCTCACTAGTCTCCCCATTACATTCGGTATATGGACTACACATGGTCACTGCCTTCGCATACCCCCCTACTAACTTTGGACCACAAAATTTACTATGCCCAGGAGTGAGTAATGTCCAATCAATATCAATAGAGTATGTAAGTGTCTCCCAATCAATGATGTAATCAACATATGTGGTAGGGTAAGCTGTTGTAGGTGCCAATGTAACAGGTGGAGCTGTAGTAATAGCAGCAATAGTACTTGGATATTTAGCGGTACTTTTCGTTGGGCTAAATGTCAATGTTGTTGACTGCTTTCCATCGGCATTACCAGTAGTATTGGTGGTAGTAGTAGTATTAGTACAATGCGCAGGCGTAGACCCACACCATCCAAATGTGGAACAACACAATCCATTAGCACATATCCCATTACCACGATTACCACCCCCCTTACCACATGTCGCTATAGCAGCACTAGCTTCGACTAGACCATTCGTGACTACGCCACCACCACACGCACAACAATTATCAATTGCTGATCCCATCGGCTGCACTGTACTATCAGCGCCGTACAACTTACATTTATCACCACTCAAGCCGGCTGCATAATAGGCGCAGTTGTCGTTGTCCTTATCTACCCAATTGGGTGTATCGATGCATAATACCTCTGTTGCTGCATCTGCTGCTGACGTCGATGACTCGGATGATACTATTGATTCAGACACAGTCAATGCGATCGTTAGTCGCGTGGACGAGAGGAGGATACTGGAGACGAGTAAAGGAAGGAGGATGACATTGTCAAGGAAGTAGGATGTCGTCATCACCATTGTCATTGTATGTCCTACTTCTCCTTCAATAGCAATGATAAGCGATCCGATAGAACGATCCTATCTGACAACACCAATATCGTAGCCGCGGTGTGAAGGCGTCCTTCTCTGACAAAAACGAAACAAGACTGGGTTGTCGGAGGCAGGGCGCAAGATGGGGGAGAGAGGCCCTTAAGCGGCGGGAAGAACGAACAACCCACCCACCAAACAGATTATGCCTTGCTGAAGAAGTTACTACTACAAAGTAAATCATCTCAGAGTTTGATCAATAATATACTTGCACCCACGAATACAGTTTGGATGGATGATAATTTCTTCCTCAGAACCTTTTCCTCTGGAACAGCAAAGTAGGTAGATTTGCACACGAAATCTTTAACTGCATAAACTCAATTTTCAATTGTCCTCAATTGCACATTTCTCACAATAGTAGTTCATATTATTTCATGCTAAAATGTCTCCTCAATACCTTCCGGCACAGTGACCTACCCCTGATAATGTCTCCATGACATGGGATTATTGTTTCAATGTCCCATCCACCACCATCGCCACATGATGTCATAAATTTAACAATATCATTGAACTTAAGTCGTTTATCCTGCCGTATCATAAAATTATTGTAAAATGGTTGGAACAGTCTATCCATTCCAACTTTGCCCCACAATCTTGATCCAGTTGGTATGGCGTCATTGACAATATTTGGTGCCAGCTCCCACACACCAAAATCTTCATCCATTTTGTTGTTGTTATTGTTGTTGTTATTGTTACTGTTGTTGTTTTCCTCCTCCATTATGGACCTTGATAACTGACCATTTGTTACACCATCATTTTGTGGATAATTCCAATATATATCCGTAGTTAATAATGTTTTACTTGGTTTGTGATAGAATATAACTTCATTGAAGAAGGATTGACGTGTAAATGGATTAATCTCTGTATCAACATGCATTGGTTGTAGTACGTCCCAGTCCCACATCCCAGTAACGACATCACTACCACTGTCACTGCTGTCGTTGCTACCCTGCTCTACCATCCTACTCTCATCAAATAATGCTGTTTGATCAGTGCCCTTATTATAGAATCCAGGTGGACGTACACCAAATGGTAATTCTCCAGTCCATTGTACATCAAGAACTCTACGTGATAGTCCAGGACAGCCCCAAACTTTGGCAGTGGGGTAATGTTCCGCCCATTGCTTGGCATACTTGACATGTTCATAATTTGGACTTATTATATGTGTCACTTGGCCAAGGTGTGCCAATACTTCGATTAGCGCTTTGTCAAGATGGACAGGTGAATGTATTACAAGCTCATTCTCAGTTGAAGAAGTTGATGATGACAAGGGTAGTTGTATGACTGTCATACGTCCACCCACGTCAATTGCATTCCAGTAGAATGGTCTATCGGCGGTATACACACCAGGGATGGAAGCAGGTGTTAGGACAGATCCAAGTCGATTACTCCATGTAGCTGTGGCGTACGATGATGACCCCACGATCTTTGTAAAGTTTAATATTTCAGCATATTTGTCAAGTAGCAATTGTCGTTTTTGGGAGAGAGAAAGATTAGTAAACGATTTCGATTCAGCATCCTCTTTTGTCGTCGTCGATTGCATACTCCTACTACTTCTCGGTAGTAGCGGTTGATGATAGACGAATGCACAGACATACCCGACGACGAAAAACCATGACAGCAGTGGTGGACGAGCAGCGACGGTCATGGTAAGTATTAGAGAAGAACGAGTTAGTGTTTTGTAATGTAGGTAGAATACTACCCTTCACAACATAATATTTCCCGCCAACGGCTTCTCAACTCCCCCACAACTCATCAACACCACACATGAAGACATCACTCGCATTTTTGCTCGCTCCGGTGACGGCATCGGCATGGTCCACCGTATCTCGATCGACGCGACGATCAGTCAGGGGGTGTCGAACAGGGTCAAACATTTACTGTCCCATCCCGGACGAACATGAGGAGGATTTTTCTTCGATTACAATGCCTCGTAGTACTAATGCAGCAGCTGAACCGTTGAAACAGCATCATGCAATGTCTCAATTGACGATAACTTGGCTTCAACAGATGGCACAGTCATACCAACTTGAACGAGGGGAAAATCTACTTGATGTCCTTCGAAGAGAAAGTATCTCATTAACAGGCAGCATGGACGACGATTTAGCAACAGTATGTGCCAATACAAATTTAGCAATAGCTTCACATGACTTTATACGTGACCCAACAGGTGAACCAATATACTGTTATGGCAACGATGCATTCTTATCTAGCTTCGAGTATAATTGGGAAGAGTTTGTTCAACTACCAAGTAGGTACTGTGTGGACTCTGATGCTGAAGTGAAGGAACGAAACAAATTATTAAACGAATCACGACGACTTGAGAGAACAACTGACGAAATTCCTGAATTAATACGTGTGACCAAAAACAAAAGACGGATACTACTCCAAGGCGTGAATCTTTGGAATGTATATGACTTTCACAATGATGTACGCTTAAAAGGATATGATGGTTCAACTTTACGTGCCAAGTCGATGCGTGATCAGATTGATAGAGGTGATATCAAGGCCATTGGTCAAGCAGTTTGGATACGTCAAGTAGTGGAGAGTATTTAATTTTGTATAAACTGCTATATATGTATTCATACTGATATGAATCATATTCATATGAATCTTTTCGCATTTCTTTTGATTTCAATCCCCGTTTTGAAGGCCTGGTTGAATTCGTGTTCACGATTTATAATGAACAGATACAGCAATCACATGTCACTTCTGGCAATTCACCATCACAATCGGCAGACAGCTGTGCTAGGAACAATTCGTTAGCAAGTTTACAAATTGATGCACCAACACTGCCCGTGATGTCATTGCTATGAAGTGTCAATGTCTTCAGTTCTGTCAACTCTCCAAGCTCGATAGGAACGATACTTGTAAATTCATTATCATCCAAGTACAGATATTCGAGTTTGTACAATTTACCCATCTCTGATGGAACTGCACCCGTGAGGACATTGTGTGCCATATTCAACGACCGTAGGTTCTTCATGTCATTAATTAGTACTGGGATGTTACCCATCAATTCATTACTTGACACATCCAACTCTTGGAGTCCAGCCAAGGTTGTCCATTCTAGAGGGAATGTTCCCACGAAGTGATTATTGGCCACATTGAGTAAATCTAACTCAATAAGGTTGGAAATCACACCAGGCAAGGTACCGTCAAAGTCATTCTTATTCAGCTGGAGTTTATTAAGATGAACCAAATTGCCAATTTCTATCGGTATCTCTCCGGCAAGATGATTGTGATTCAATCTCAAAATTTCCAAATATGTCACATATCCCAACTCTGCAATAAAAGTTCCACCAATATTATTGTGACTTATATCCAATTTGACCAATGTTTGTAAATTGGATATTTCATACGGAATTGTTCCAAAAAGTAAATTCCATGATAAATCCAAAATACTCAATTGCGACAGTTGGCCAATCGCGTTGGGTATTGTCCCATCAATAGAATTGCCAGACAAATCTAAATGTCTAAGACTATTCATATTCCCGATAGATTCAGGGATGGAGTATTCCAGAAGATTGTCCTTCAAGTGTAGCTCTTTTAGTAATATCAATTCACTAATCTCCGTGACTATTGATCCAGCAATATTATTGGCAGTTAGATTCAGCGTCTCAAGGCGATCGCACCTTGCAACTTTGGTACTAAGCACACCTGCTAGACCATTATCACTAAGATCCAACACTCTTAAAAACGGTAATGTTGTGTACAATTCGTCAGGGATGGTACCATGTAAATTATTCCTTCGTAGTTCAATACTTGATACGTCTCCATCATGCATAGAGTTGTCCATTATCTCCTCGTTATATTTTTCACTGTGTGGTTGACATTGTATACCCTCCCAGCTGCAACTACCAGAGGAGGTGAGCCAGTTCTCATGGCGAAACCAGGTGTTGGGATCTTTAACTGCTTGGACAGAACGGTTGTAAGATAATTTTCTGCCATCGCCTGTTGCTTTTTCTGCTTCCACAGGTTGCACCTGCTGCTGCGACAGAGTCTTTTGTCTTTCATGCCCATTCATACTTGTGCCGAACCACAAAACTGCCAAGCCATATCGCTGTTCGAGGTAGACACTCTCGGGGTCCAATTGTCGTGGATCATCATGTGTCAGCCACCGTAATGCTGCATGTTGAGCCGTGGAATTATCCAAAAATACCTCGTAATTAGATGCACCGCGATCGATTAAGGTGTATCGAATGTGATCAAATCGCTGTTGATTGAATTCTTCATCGAATTTTATTTCTAACTGCATCTGCTCATCATTGGTCACTGCTCCTCTGTCATCGACTGATATTTCAGTAGCAGTAGCATCATCTGCAACAACTGACAACAAGCCGGTATGCCACACCACCTGTATCCCCACTAAGATTGCTAGGATCATTGCAACTCCACATACCATTAATATCCGTCGTCGTTTTGAGCATACTCGAGTTTTATCGAATCTCATGAACAAATTATCATCCATACCTTCATTGTCAAGTATGACTGGTTCATAGTCCACACGATCATCGTGCTCAGAATGATGTTGTTTTGTAGACAATCGCTGCGAGGCCATCCCTAACAATCTTTCTCCTTCAATGTCGCGATATCGCCGGCTACTTGTCATGATTTCCTTAGTCTGAATATCATCATCATCATCATCATCATGATTATCATCGTCGTCATCGCGACTACGACCTCGCAAGTTCACCACGACATCGTCGCTATCGTAATGAAACGAACGAGACGTTGACAATTCGTCCGGATCCCACGAGAAGGCACCACCTTGACGAGAAAGTAACGATGGTGTACAGCGGTATGTATTCGAATGTCGAGTAAGAAAGTTGGATGCCGACTTGACACTACTGCTTGCCGACGGTGGTGAGGCGTGTGTAGCAGCAGCAGCAGCAGTAGTAGTAGCAGCTGGATGATTATCTTTGTCCTCATCAACTACGAATGGAATCTCTCCTCTCTCCTCCTCTATGCGTGCAGCATCCTCCATACGCTGTAGCGCAACCAGTCGCTCCTGCCGACGACGCTGCTGCCTTTCACTGTCTTGAAAGGATTGGAACATTGTCGTTGCTGAATAAAAGAGTACCGAATGTGAATAATTGACGTGATCGTAGCGGAGAGGCGGGTCCAGGTCTTAAGAGAGACTGAGATTGTTGAAGAGCGGGAAACTAAGAATCGGACAGACAAACCAAGATCCCAATCCCCATCATTCCTCTCCTCTAGCGAGATGGCGCACATCAATAATAGTAAGAACCTCAACGTTCAAAAGGCGGTAGCCCTGGCTCGTCGTATTCGATTAGATTTAGGACCAAAAACCAAGGATCGGAAATGGCGTCTAAAGTCATACTCGGATTGTTTTAAAGGGTCACATGTCTTGCAATGGGCTATGGCACATGTTAGCTCTGATGAGTGCGTGTCAGTAAATACTCTCAACCAATTAATCCGATATGGTCTGCTTGTCCATGTCGTCGACCCAACGAAGAAAATACGTGTTGGGGAAACACAAACTCTTTACTTTAGGATTGCATCGACAGAGGTCTTGGATAGGGAATACAATTTATCGACGCTCATCGCATCTGTTGATAATGGTCAAGTTACAAGAGATGGAATCAGTTCAGAGGACTTTGCGTCAATTCAGAAGCAAGTGATTGACATTGATCATACCCTCCAGAAGACTGTGAAGCAACTGAATTACACGCGGGGGAAAATGGATGTTATTCATCAAGAAGTACTTGGTCTAATCTCACAACAAATTTTGACATTCGTTATGATATTTTTCAACTTGATCTGTGTGCTGGTACATTCCCACAACAAGTCGGGATGGATTAGTGCTACCGCTCTAGCTATTACAATGATCGTATCGGCTCATTACGGTTGGAGAAGTTCAAGTGTTAATTTGTGGAATACACTAGATTTGGATGATAGAGGAATGATGCCCATAGAGACAATCGTTGTTGACAATGATGATGGCTCCGAATCATTCGATTTATATACGCCCCTGCTTGATGACACGAACACCAGACGACGATCTATTGCATCTGTGATTCAAAACTCATTCAAATTTGCACGTTTGAATTCGTTACGACGTGGGTCAAGCATGAATGATGATTCAACAACAATTGTGAAAGCACGTGACGAATACTCTCTTCCTAATGTTAATGAATGGGTACATCGACCACTATTGATATGTGCAAATACCGTCGCAATACCAACCATGATTATCGACACTCGTAGCAACAACGGGTATCTTCCTCTTGGTATACCATTCAATTTCTCGTCTGACTTATTCGAGGGATTGTGCTTAATCCGTGTAAAGGGTGCAAACAGTGACGCAACCAAGGAGGATGATAAATACTTTTCGGGTAGGAAACGAATATTTCAAAGCATAGTACAGGGTCGGTTCAAGGAAGAAGTTAAGGTGTCAGACTGTATGACGGGCCATGAGTTCACACGTCCATTGAAGAATTTGCCTCATCCAATTATACTAAAAACTGCAACAAATCTGCTCGGGAGATTTCAACCAGGTGCAACAATAAGTGTACACACAGATCAACCATACATAAGTGCTACCCTGCTGGAAACAACTCAAATTTTTAGAGGTGATCAACCTGGTAATGAACCAAACATTGCCAATCATAACATTCAGGAGGATTCCTCTATTTTAGGGGGTGTGTTTGCGACTGATACCATCCCCGCGTCTCGTCGAAAGCGCATATTCTCGAACCCTACAACCTGCCCAAAATGCACCTTAGATACAGAAACAGTTTATACTTTTGAATTCTACCAAAATTCATTTGATGCACAATCATATTCACTTGACCTTGGATTTACGAAGCTAGCGTTGAGTAAAGTCTTTGATCATCAACCAATCCAATGGCTTGGAAAGATGAAAGATGGGAGATATCTTTGGTCATTTCAAATATGGAATGAAAGCTTATTAACAAAGAAATGAAAATAGTGGGATTATTCTTCTTCGTCTCGAACTGGATCCAGTCGTGACTTCTATTCTATATTAGGCGTATCCCGTGCCGCCGATGGCGCCGAGATCAAATCAGCATATCGTAAATGGAAGAGTTGCAGCTTGTCGTCATCGCAGGATCAATACTGACTCATCAAACGAAGCGAGGAAACAAATCATTATGCGTGATCGTTTGAGAATATCGAAGCCAGTCTTTCAGAAAGCAGATTTTCTAG
>Ga0247843_1009512_pt1 | contig 10771 bp, 10 predicted proteins | sample LaCruzMarch2017__FD_192420 | JGI IMG/M metagenome (GOLD analysis project Ga0247843, IMG submission 192420) | Freshwater microbial communities from meromictic Lake La Cruz, Castile-La Mancha, Spain - LaCruzMarch2017_8m | ecosystem: Environmental > Aquatic > Freshwater > Lake | place: Spain...
CACCCAACACGGTTACTTGCGCGGGCGGCACCCCAGTGACGCCCCCCAGCAAAAGGCCTTTGCCGCCATGCTTTGCACTTAGTAGCTCTGAAGCAATTAGGATAGAAGATGTACCAGCGATTTCACTCATCATTTGTAATAATGGGAAATTCCCCATCTCAGCTCTTACAAATTCAAATCCAATAGCGGTAATATTTTTTCGAATCAGCTCTTTTAAGAAGATGGGAGAAATAGAACCCAAATGAACCGCGGAGATAATCGTTTTACCATCCTTCATGAGGGCGAGTTCATCCATGGTAAGCGGCGTTATCTTTACGATAACATCACAATCTTTATAGATATCTTCTGCCTTATAGCAAATCTGTGCGCCCACTTCTGAATATGCGCGGTCTGGAAATTGAGAGGCAGCACCCGCATTGTGTTCGACCATAACGATATGGCCATTATTGATGAGTACACCCACAGCTTCAGGTATGAGGCTGACCCGATTTTCTTGGAGCTCATGTTCCTTTGGAATGCCAATCTTCATCTGCGTGTTTCGACTTAGCACTTTTTTTTCCAGCACCTGCGGGTTTGCCCAAGAAATAGGATGTATGCTTTCGTGCATCTCAGGAGAAAAATACAAAGAATGTTTCATGACAGATGAGGTTCGGAACAGTGAACAGAAATTTCTCTGGATTGGGTGTCCAGTACGGTGATATTTAACTGAGCAGAATGTGCAGGCATCAGTCCGGGTGCAATCTCAGGCCATTCTACAAAGCAATACGCACCTGAATCCCAAAATTCTTCCAGCCCTAGACCTTCTGCCTCAACTTCTCCAGATAAACGATATAAATCAAAATGATAGACCGGACCTGTAGCAGAGTTGTATTCGTGAATGAGCCCAAAAGTAGGACTCTTAGCCGTTTCATAAGTGCCTAAAGCCCTGCAAAATGCTTGCACCAGCGTTGTCTTGCCTGCACCCATTTCTCCATGCAAAAGAAATATTCTTGAGAAGGTACATTGGTTCAAAATTTGGTGCGCAATCGCATCAATATCGCTTATAAAATATGTAAATTGAGCATTCACCTATTGCGTTTTACAGTCGGATTATCGGGGTGTAATGTCATAAAACTCCTGACGAATGTCCCGATTGCGGTCAATATTATCGAAGTCAACAGTATTGGAGTCCTTAAATCGAGAGAGTAAATCCAGACGCCATCTCGGGTTGTTGGCTTCGCCAAATTTTGTAGAATGCAAAAGCGTATACTCATTTGTAATCAAGTCGGTATCAGCAAAGACAAAAATGACACCAGGCTGCACCCCTAGTTTATTGTACGTCCAAATATCATAAGGCACTGTGTTATTCATGCTCGGAATATTTTGTATGTCATTAGGGATGCCATACATAAGCAGAATCCTGCCTCTGTCTGTTTCCCAACCAGGCCTTAGTTTAGATTTAAAATTTTGATTTGCATATTTTACTAGGTTGTAAAACTCTTGCCAGTTACTGACTTGTGTATACTTGATTGGGTCATATTTGCGTTTATCCCAAAACCCAACAAAGAAGTTCTTCTTTTCTTCATACGTACTGAGTACTTTGGCAAAACTGAGCTCAGTTGAACTGCTAATAAAGCGCAATGTTTGAATATGTTTATTGAGCTCTTCTTCTGCATATCCATATATTTGGTCGTAGCTGTTTAAGTTTGCCATTAGATTTTCAGGATCAACCGCATCATTAAAGACATAGAATTTCTTAGATGTTGCAGCAATCAGTTCCCTTTTCAGATTAAAAACCTCAACACTGAGTATATAAGTTTGAGAAGGTAAAGATGAAATGGTAAGGGTACCGGAAAAGACTTCAAAAGCAGAAGGCTTTCTTTTCACGGTATAGGTATAATTATCTAGTTTTTGCTCAGCATTAACCTGCCGAATGGAGGCAGATATCAGATAGGCATCTTCTGGTATTGTTTGCGTGTTATAGACTTCGAGATAAAAATTAATAGAATCTTGGCGTAAAAAACTTGAATTACTGACCAAAGGCACGTAATCCCTGCCGTCAGGCTTTGTCAAAATGCTTGGCTTTACGGGTTTATTTCTAGAAATAAAAAACTCAATATCACTAAAACTAGGTTTTTTTGTGTCAATCGTATTGCATTCAAATTCGCGGATGGCAATAAGTGGGTCTGACTCTGGAAGTGCAGCGTCTTTAAGGCTACTGCTAAGTACATATACTCCAGGCTTTAAGCTAAATCTGCGAACATCTAATAAGTGATTGGCAGACTTGGATGAAATCGATGTATCACTAATACCTTGACTGATTAAGTCATATTTTTCGGCTATAATATTTTCACCATCAGACTTTAGGATAAGCTCTACTTCTGCTTTTGCACGAAATAGGCGGTCTTCAGTGAGTTGGTATTGTAAGGATTGCCCATCAATAAAAATGTAGATTTCGAGGTAAGGATTGCCTTGTTGGTCGTAAAAGATGTTTTGATCCTGAATAAAATCTAGTTGATACGCCTGTGCATACAGACATGGTACCTGGCCCCAAAGCAGGTAGGTAAAAAATGCAAGCAAGGGTATTAGCTGTGAACGCATGAATTTCATGACCTAAATTTAACTCTATTTTTTCAGAAATCGCTTGTCTGGGGCAAGAGAAATCAAAGATTACAATTCGGACAAAAAAAAACCTTCCAATGATGGAAGGTTTAAAAGATTTGTGCGTGTACTTACGCCAGTTTATTTACTAAACGGGTAAGTCTAGATTTTTGATTCGAAGCTTTATTTTTATGAATCAGATTGGTTTTGGCAAGCTTGTCAAGCATAGATATTACCTTCGGAAGTAATTCTTGTGCTTCAACCTTTGACGGAGCATTCACTAGCTTTTTGATAGCCGTACGTGTAGTGCTCAATTTGTAACGGTTACGTAGTCTGCGCGTCGCAGTCTGACGTATTCTCTTTTTCGCTGATTTATGATTAGCCATACTATTTTAAGAAACGGACTGCAAATATACACAATCTATCTGTTATGCACAAATGCAGCGGTAATTATTGTTAAAACACTAAGATAGAGATTGAAAATGGAGAGCTAGCCAAATCAATTTGCCATTTCAGAATAGAACTTAGCACGCATGAGCTGTATCTCTTCAGGTGTAAAGTCAGGCCCTAAGGTCTCTTGCGCAACATCCAGATTGTCAGACTCCGCCTCCATGAAATAATCATATATTTCATCTTGCTTATCTTCATCTATCATGTCTTTAATATAATAGTCAATGTTGAGTTTAGTGCCAGAGTAAATAATATGATCTACCTCATGCATGAGTTCATCCATTGATAGCCCCTTAAGAGATGCAATTTCATTTAAAGGAGTCTTTCTGTCAACGTGCTGTATGATAAATAATTTATTGGCTGAGTTTTTACCAGCAGTTTTTACCACTACTTCAGCAGAACGCACAATTTCATTCTCTTCAACATAGGTATTGATAAGGTCTAGAAAGGGTTTTGCAAATTTCTGCGCCTTACCACTACCAACCCCCATTATATTCTGAAATTCTGCCATCGTAATGGGGTATTTCAAAGCCATATCCTCTAATGAGGGATCCTGAAATATAATATACGGTGGAATATTCTTTTCTTGCGCCAACTGTTTTCTGAGCTTTTTGAGCTTGTCAAACAATATTGAATCATACTGCCTAAAGTCTTCAGATACGACTGGATGATGCTGATGGTCACGTTCTATTTTCTCTGGCTCCTGATATGTGATTAACTCGATAGGGTATGGCTTCTTCAGATATTCAACCCCCTTCTCTGCAAGTTTAATCGTGCCATAATCATCGATATCTTTTCTGAGATAATCGTTGACAATAAGTTGGGTAATAATGGATTTCCATTCCTTTTCTCCACGACCATCATTTTGACCATGGGTCTCTAGTTTTTCATGCTTGTATTGCAGAATTTGTTGATTCTTAGAGCCCTTTAGAATTTGTACGATATGATTAATTACAAACTTACCTCCGATTTCTGCTACGCATCTCAGGGCTATTTGGCTAGCTTTTGTGCCATCAAATTTTGCTTTCGGGTGACGGCAGTTATCACACATATTATTGCATTTTCGGTCATCATAGGATTCACCGAAATAGTGCAACAATTGTTTACGCCTGCAGACTCCCGACTCACAAAAGGAGGCCATTTCATATAATAAATGCTTGCCGGACTCGCGTTCGCTCACCGGCTTGTCTTTCATGAATTTTTCTAACTTTATAATATCATTAAAATCATAAAAGAGCACGCAATTGCCTTCTAGCCCATCTCTGCCTGCTCTTCCAGTTTCCTGATAATATCCTTCTATGCTCTTTGGTACATCATAGTGAATCACAAAACGGACGTCCGGCTTGTCGATTCCCATACCAAAGGCAATCGTTGCCACGACTACTTGCACTTGCTCTTTGAGGAACATGTCTTGGTGCTGAGTGCGCATATGTGAATCAAGACCCGCATGATATGGCACGGCTTTAATTCCGTTTACATTCAATAAATCAGCAATCTCCTCTACTTTTCGTCTGCTCAAGCAATACACGATACCTGAATTGCCATTCTGTTGCTTGATATATTTAATGATTTCTGTTATCGGATTATGTTTCGGACGAATTTCATAATATAAATTCGTTCTATTAAAGCTGGTAACAAAAATATCAGCTTCATTCATGTGTAGATTCTGGCGTATATCTGCCTGAACCTTTGGCGTAGCCGTTGCTGTAAGGGCGATTACAGGTACTTTAGGGATATTAGATAGAATCTGACGAATCCTGCGATATTCGGGTCTAAAGTCATGACCCCATTCAGAGATGCAATGTACTTCATCAACGGCGACAAAGGAGATATTGCATTGGTTCAAAAAATCTATAAACTCTTCTTTTACTAAAGATTCGGGCGCTACATACAATAGTTTTAATTCTTGTGAAATGGCTTTTGCTTTGACTGCTTCGTATTCGCCTCGACTCATGCTAGAATTTAAAAAACCAGCCTCGATGCCGAGTGCTTGCATTTGATCTACTTGATTTTTCATCAAGGCAATCAGAGGAGAAATTACTAAAGCTGTCCCTTCCATCATAATAGCCGGCAGCTGGTAACACAGTGATTTACCAGCTCCTGTAGGCATAATTACAAAGCAATCTTTGCCTTGCAATAGGCTGATTATTACATCCTCCTGTTTACCTCGGAAGGTATCATATCCAAAATATTTTTTGAGACCTGATTTCAGATCCGCCAATGTATTTGTGCTCGCACTTATCATCTGCTATCAATAAAGCCTTAATTTATGCAAATTTTATTTACAATAGCCCAATAATTTTTATTTTTTTTGTAACAGCAATGAATAACAATGAGATAATTGAAGAGGCCCGGAGGGTAATGCTAGCAGAATCGCTTGCATTGACGCAAACCGCTCAGGCCCTAAATACGGCATTTGAGTCAGCGGTTTTAGCAATTCACTCCGCAAAAGGCAAATTAATCATCAGTGGTGTCGGTAAAAGCGACTTGGTGGGTCGAAAGATGGCAGGCACTTTTACCTCCACAGGTATGCCAGCCATATGCGTGCATGCTACCGATGCTCTACACGGTGATATAGGTATTGCCCTGCAAGGAGACATTGCGCTCCTGCTTTCAAAAAGTGGTGCCTCAGCAGAGGTAATGGCACTAGTGCCAGTGCTAAAACAAAGGCAGATTCCTATCATCGCTATATCCGCTTACCCTGATTCACCTTTGGCTATGGTAGCAGACATACATATTCAGGCTGTTGTAACGGATGAAGGTTCTATGAATGGACTGGCTCCTATGAGCTCAACCACGGTTACAATGGCGCTAGGAGATGCAATAGCTTCCTGCCTAATGAAATTGCGAAATTTTAATAATCAACAGTTTGCCCATTTTCACCCCTCCGGTAGTTTGGGTAAAATGATGTTGATGTCGGCAGCCTCCTTAATAAAACGTTCGCCTCCCTGTGTTTTTCAAGAAACAAAAATGGAAGAAGTCATTATCGCGATTTCAAAAGGCAGAACAGGTGCCGTAATTGTTATAGATCATAACCAAGTGGTGCATGGAATTATCACCGATGGTGACCTGAGGCGTCTTTTAGAACGAAATGCTTACTTTTCGGGCCTCCTCGCATCAGAAGTTATGAACCCAAATCCTGCAATTGCTTCGGATGATATTTCCGCCTCAGATGCATTGAAACTAATGGAATCTCAAAAAATATCGCAACTTATACTCGTGAATGCTGATAATAAAGTAAAGGGATTGGTACATTTGCATGATATATTAGCAGAAGGAATCAGAGTATGAACAAGCACCATCATGTTGTTATCATGGCCGGAGGCATCGGTAGCCGATTTTGGCCTATGAGTAGAAGCAATAAGCCGAAACAGTTTTTAGATGTTTTAGGCCTTGGGAAGACCCTTTTACAGCTCACTTACGAGCGTTTTGCAGGTTTTATTCCCAAAGAAAATATTTGGGTGGTTACCAATAAAAACTATAAAACACTCGTTCAAGAACAATTGCCAGAGTTGCTGCCCGCCTGCATACTGTCAGAACCAGTAGGCAGAAACACAGCCCCTTGTATTGCGTATGCGGCTTTTAAAATTCATCAAGCCAATCCTAAAGCAAGAATTGTGGTCGCATCCTCAGATCATTTGATTCTAAACACAGATATGTTTAGAACGAATATTGAGCTAGCCCTCGATATTACATCCAAAGAGGATGTGATTATGACATTGGGAATCCAGCCTACCCGGCCTGACACAGGCTACGGATATATTCAATACCTAGATCAGCCCGCTGCCGAAAAGGGATACCATAAAGTAAAAACCTTTACTGAAAAACCTACTTTCGAAATCGCTCAATCCTTTTTACAAAGCGGTGATTTTCTTTGGAATAGTGGCATCTTTATTTTTTCTGTCAAAACAATATTCAAATCCTTTGAGCTTTATATGCCGGAGCTTTACGAATTGTTTTCAGGCATTAAGAAGAACTTAAATTCAGAGATTGAGGAGACTTCGATTAAGTCTGTATACGACCGATGTAAGAATATTTCCATTGATAATGGTATTATGGAGCATGCCGACAACGTATTTGTCATTCCGGGTCATTTTGGTTGGAGTGATTTAGGTACTTGGGTTTCTCTATATCAAGAACACGAAAAAGATTACCTTGGTAATGCGGTCTATGGCAAAGGCATGGTGTATAATTCCTCAAACAATATCATTCGGGTTGAGAATCCAAACAAATTGGTTTTAATCGAAGGCTTAGAAAATTACATTGTTGTAGATACTGACAATGTGCTTTTAATTTCTCGGATGCAGGCAGAACAGCGCATTAAAGAATTTGTAAGCGATGTAAAAGAAGGTCAGGGTGAAGATTTCGTTTAAATAATAAAAGGGGCAGATGCCCCTTTCTTATTTATACGAAATTATCTTCTAACGAAATTGACTTCTCAGGTCAATCATTTCAAGCGCTGCAACTGCGGCTTCGCATCCTTTGTTCCCTAAATTACCACCAGACCTTGCCAAAGCCTGGGCTTGATTGTCGGTTGTAAGTACGCCAAATATGGCCGGTTTTTGATAATCAAGTCCTACACGCATAATCCCTTGTGCCGCAGCCTCACAAATAAAATCAAAGTGCCGAGTCTCACCCTGTATAACACATCCGATACAGATAACGGCATCCGGTCTTTGGAACTCTAATGTCCATGCTGCTGCAGTGGCAAGCTCATAAGTACCGGGCACAAAATAGGATTGAATGTTTTCAGGCGTCAATCCTGCATTGCGCAACACCTGAACTGCTCCAGCGTGCATAGCATCCGTTACTTCCGGATTCCATTTGCTCTGAATGATAGCTACCTTAGTAAGTCTATGATTGTGACTTCCTTGATAGATTATGCCAGATAAATCATGCCCCGACATTGGGTCAGTTATTGTCTTCTAATAAGGCAATATACTTTTCAACTTGTTGCCCTTCAGAGCTTGTGGGGTATTCATCTTTAATTTGCTTAAACAGTCTGAGTGCAGCACTTGTGTTTTCTGCTTGTTGATAACAACGGGCAGCATGTTGCAAATAAAAAGGTGTTGTATGTATGTTTTGGAGTGTAGCAGCTGCTTTCTCAAAATAGGTAGCTGCTTGCTCCATATCTCCTTGGTCTTCTGAAATAGAAGCCATTGCAGAGTATGCAGTTGCAGAAACGAAGTTTTCATCCTTGTTCACAGCATCAAAGTAATTAAATGCTTCGGACGCATTGCCTTGACGCAAGTATATGGAGCCAATATAAAAATTACAAAGATTGCCTACACTGGTGCCACTATGCTCTGATGCAAGCTCTAATAAACCTGAATTGTTGCCATCGCCATTTAGCGCAAGATTCAAAGAATCATTCTCATAATATCTGACCGCCATGAATATGGCATCGCCCGCCGCATCTTCTTTTTCAGGAGAAGATCCAGAGAAAAAGCCTAAATAGATAATACCAGCCAAAATTACAACAGCACCAATCAAGATGTTCTGCTTATGATCTTGAACAATGTTGGTAAGCCATGAGCTATTTCCTTCTGATGCCTCAGGTGTGTCCTGATCATCATTCGTATCGACTTCTTCGTAAGAAGCTTCAGTTTCTAATACTTCGGTATCTTCCGGAAGTTGTTTTTCTTTCGACATGTGTATCTAATGCTATAAAAATAGAAGTACAAAACAAATAAATGTAAGCCGAAAATAAAAGAGAATCAGAAATATGAGCGCAATGTAATGACGTTATAAATTTAAGTATTTGATTGTAAATGTATTATGTTTTGTCTAAATATTTCTTTTTAATCAAGTCACTGAGTGTTTGGTATATAATTGCCAATTCGGGTTGTGCTTTTCTGATAATTGCTAAATGGTCAGCTATCGTTTGGTCATCATCTCGCCGTGCTGGTCCAGTTTGAGCATCCAAGGGATGTAAGGTACGTAACCTGATTATCGTCTCTTCTACCAATGGCTGATACATGTCCGGCTTTTGTCCTGCGGATGCGGCAAAATCAGCTGCTAGTGTAATCATTAGATTTGTAAAGTTATTAGCAAAAACAGCCCCCGTGTGAATAATAGCTCTTTGAGGAGAAGCCACTTCTAAGGAAATTTCAGACAAATCAGAAGCGAGTTTCTGAAGGTAGTTAGTATTTGAGCTACTCTCCCATAAAACGGGAATTCTCGTAAAAGGTAGTGCCCTGCCTATGGTAAAAGATTGCAGAGGATACAATACACCGAACTCAGGGGTAATATCCGAGAGTATTTCCATGGGTACCGCACCCGAGCAATGAATGAGTCTTGTTATCTGAATTTGTGCGCATAACTGAAGCGCCTTTTCGCGTATGCGCCGGTCTGGCACTGCTAGAATAAGGGTATCAATATTCTCTGGTGCAGATGCAAACGAAATCAGCGGGGTACCTGTAGCCTTGAAAAGATCTTGTTTTTCATCGGCATTGTCAGACAATATACAAACTAGGGGATATCCTGCATTTTTTAATGCGCAAGATAAGCTATACGCGAGTCTGCCTGCGCCGGCAATGGCTATTGATCCACTTTGCATCCGAGTAGCAGTGCGGCTAAGCGTTACCTAAAAAAGAAGAATACATCCACACTAATTTTTCTTGCAACCGAATATAGTCAGACATCAATGCATTTGTACCTTCATCATCGGCCTCTGCAGCCAAGTTTAAAATAGCTCTTTCTTGCGTAAGTAAAACAGTAAAACTATCCAGTACAATTTGAACCGCCTTCTTGCCATCTGGCACCTTGCCAGCCTCTGGTATATCTGATAGATGGAGATAGTCAGTATAGGTGTGAAGAGGGGTGCTACCGAGGGTTAAAATACGCTCTGCGATTTCATCAATTTTCAAGAACGCATCGTTATATAATTCTTCAAATTTCAAATGCAGTTCAAAGAATTTTTCACCTTTAATATTCCAGTGAAAACTTCTGGCGTTAATGTAAAAAATCTGATAATTGGCCAACAGACGATTCAGACTTTCAGCCAGAATTTGAGCTTTTTCGGAATTTAAGCCTATGGGATTAAGGTTTGACATAATTTATATAGTTTAAATCAGATAAACGTTGGAATGATACTTTAGTTCTCAAATGTGGGCTTATGCTTTATCTTACTGTCATGCCCGGAGCAATGTCATGAACAGCAGAAACAAATGTGAGTTTCCCAGCAGCATCCTCTGCCATCAGAATCATACCTTGAGATTCAATACCCCTAATCTTTCGGGGCGCAAGATTCAACAGCACGATCACCTGTTGCCCAATAATAGCATCCGGTTCAAAGTGTTCAGCGATGCCAGACACAATGGTTCGCGTATCAATGCCAGTGTTGACAATGAGTTGTAGCAATTTATCTGCTTTGGGCACTCTAGACGCAGATAATATGATTGCGGTTCTGATATCCATTTTACTGAAAGTATCGTAATCCACGAGTTCTTTGGATGCTGCTATTTCTGGGGATGGAGATTCTGTTTCAGCACTTTGCCGCTTCTGTTCTAATTTTTGAACCTGCGCCTCAATTTGTTCATCCTCAATTTTCTCGAATAAGATAAGGGGCGTTTCAGTGGGTTGCCCCGAGTGAATGAGCGTTTTTTGATGCAAAATATCACTCCACGAAAACTTTGGTATTCCAAGCATTCGATTGAGTGTGTGAGAAGTATCTGGCAGAAAGGGTTCAGACAGTGCGCTTAAGGCTGCGCACACTTCGAGCGCATGATACAAAATTGAC
>Ga0247843_1009514_pt1 | contig 10767 bp, 9 predicted proteins | sample LaCruzMarch2017__FD_192420 | JGI IMG/M metagenome (GOLD analysis project Ga0247843, IMG submission 192420) | Freshwater microbial communities from meromictic Lake La Cruz, Castile-La Mancha, Spain - LaCruzMarch2017_8m | ecosystem: Environmental > Aquatic > Freshwater > Lake | place: Spain...
TGCGCCACAGGCTCTGCTGTTGATGAACTCCGAACTCGTTATCAATGCAGCCAAACGGTTAACGTCGCAGGTTTGCAGTAGCGTTTCGTCACCCAAGGCGCGGATCGAACTGCTCTATCGAGAAGTATACGGACGCAAAGCTTCTGCGCATGAAAGCGAGCGAGCCATTGCATTTATTGCAAGCGGCTCACCCATTGGAGAATCGCTTAGCGACGGGGGAGCGGTCCAAGAAAATTGGTTTTTGTTATCGCAATCTCTGTTGTTGAGCAACGAATTTGTCTTTATCAAGTAATCAACCAACGATTCCGACGATCGTAGCTTGGGACCATCGTCCCGAGCATAACCATCGTCCCGAGCATAACCATCGTCCCGAGCATAACCATCGTCCCGAGCATCTTTGATAGGTCGGACGGGACAGATGGTCCCATCCTACGAAATGCATCCTACGAAATGAAATGAAATGGTGAACATGCATTTACCCAATAACAATCGACGCTGGATGCTCAAGAACACAGCCGCTGGCTTTGGCTATCTTGCATTCCAAGCGTTGATGGACCAGGTGATCGGAGATGAATCGACGGTGCTTCGCGGAGCCGAAAGCGGACCACTTGCCGCTCGAAAGCCTCATTTTGAAGCCAGAGCCAAACGAATCGTTTTCTTGTTTATGAAGGGTGGGCCCTCGCACGTCGATACCTTCGATCCCAAGCCCCTGCTGGATCGCGACGATGGCAAACCACCACCCTTTGCGTTGCCCAAGGTTGTTTTTGCGGCTCAGGGGAATCTACTGAAGTCACCTTGGAAATTCAAGAACTATGGCCAAAGTGGACTGCCCGTCAGTGACCTGTTCCCAAATGTTGCCAAGCATATCGATGACTTGTGCATCTTGCGTTCGCTTCACGGCAGCAACCCAGCCCATGGTGGTGCTTTGCTCAAGCTGCATACGGGAAGCGACCAGTTTGTTAGACCGAGCATGGGAGCTTGGGTGACGTACGGGCTCGGGACGGAGAATGAAAACCTACCGGCCTTCGTGACGATCTGTCCAACGCTAGCCCATGGAGGAATGAACAATTGGGGATCGGCGTTCTTGCCAGCGCATTGCCAAGGGACACCCATCGGGAATGCGAGTTTGCCAGCATCTGCCGCGAGTGTCAAGCACATTTACAATAGGACGACTCAACTCGACACTCAACGCAAACAACTCGATCTGCTCGCATCCATGAATCGCGATCACTTCGAAGAAAACGACCGGGAAAAGGCCTTGAGCGGAAGATTGAATTCCTTTGAATTGGCATATCGAATGCAAACCGCCATGCCTGAGGTTCAAGATTTGTCTGGTGAAACGCAAGCGACGCTTCAGCTCTACGGTATCGATGATCCGATTACGGAAAATTTTGGTCGACAGTGCTTGATGGCCCGTCGATTTCTGGAACGTGGAGTCCGATTCGTTCAGGTGACACATAGCGATAGTGAAGTGCAATGGGATCAACACAGCGACTTGGTCCAGGGTCATTCCAAGAACGCGTCGGAGGTAGACAAGCCGATCGCCGGGTTCTTGAGCGATCTAAAAGCCAGTGGATTGCTCGAGGACACGTTGGTATTGTGGGGGGGCGAGTTCGGCAGGACACCCACGTCGCAAGGGAACGGGCGGGACCACAACCCGCATGGTTTTTCCATGTGGATGGCAGGCGGCGGAGTCAAGGGCGGATACGCTTATGGAGCGACGGATGATTACGGCTACTATGCGACCGAGAACAAGATGCACATCAATGATTTGCATGCAACCCTCTTGCACTTACTGGGGCTCGATCACGAGCGGCTCACCTATCGGTATGCAGGTCGCGATTTCCGACTAACCGATGTCGCTGGCCAGGTCGCAAACGATATCATCGCATAGGCGGGAACTCAACAACTCTACTGAACAAGCCGCGAAGCAGACTTCTATTGCCCCTCATGACCTTGTGTTTTGCGATGCAAAGTTTGGTCGGTGAAACGGTGATGTCCATTGTACGGAATGGCAACCTGCTAGCCACTAAAAGGCACAAAGTCCACAAAAAGTTTGAAAGTTCGATTCAACAGATCCTCCGGTTTGTGTCGTTTGTGATTTTTTGTGGCTAGAAATCATTGCCGGACCCTCGGGTTCCGGCAAAACAACCATACTCAACATGATTGTTTTCAGTTGGAAACTGGGTTGCTCAAGTTGCATAAATTTCAAGTCTATGTCACAGTCTTGGAACAAAACTAGCCTGGATGTCCATGGGGTTCCGATCACGATGCTCCAGCAGTGTTTCGACCAAGTGGTTGAAGGTTTCCAATAATAAAAAGTGAGGATCGAGTGGAAAAGAATCGGGTTGCATTTGTTGATGGGCTGAGGATTTTAAGTATTTTTGCGGTTGTTGTTGTCCACATTTGTGCTGATGGCTGGGGAAAGCTCCCCGTTAGCGATCCGGATTGGAGAATCCTTAACATTTTTGCAAGTTCCGTTCGTTGGTGTGTACCTCTTTTTGTGATGATTAGTGGAATCTTCATGTTAAAGCCTGACAAGCACATTAGTGTCCGTTCCATTTGGTCGAAGTATATTTTGCGGATGGTGGTGGCCCTCTTCCTTTGGGGCACCTTGTATTATGCCCTAAAGGCTCCAGCTGGTTCATTCCACGATATTGGGTCGCTGGCAAACGTTATATTTACAGGATTTACAAGTAATATTTTTGGCCCGACCCACTATCATTTGTGGTATCTTTACATTGCTATTGGCCTCTATGCCTTGACACCGTCAATTCGAATTTTTGTAAAAGGTGCTGAAAAAACAGATCTCGAATATTTAATTATTTTCCTCACAATATTCAGTTTTTCTATTGTTCTCACGAACTTTTTTATGTTCCAAATGAATTTTAAATCAATCGCGATACTCATTTTTTTAGAGTTCAGCGGATTTGTCTGTTACTACATCATTGGTTACTACCTTTATCATTTTGGATTACCCAAAAACATTCGTATCACCCTCTATGTTCTTGCGGCCAGCTCCTTTTTCCTGACCGTCTTTGGAACTCAAATTTTGTCGCAAATGAGCGGATCAACTTTCTTTGGACTTCAAGGTTATTTACTTCCCACGACCATGTTAGAGGCCTGCGCAATATTTGTCCTTTTTAGGGAAATGAAAGCCTTCTCCACCCTATCTGATAGAGGATCTTCATTTCTTGGAAGTGTCTCGTCCTTGGTATTTGGAATTTACCTTATTCATCCTATATTTGTTTCGCTAGTATGGAAACTTGGTTTGTCCACCAGCTCTTTTTTCATGCCGTTAGCCATAATTACGTTCTCCGTAGGCGTGTTTTTATTAAGTCTAGCGACCGTGGCTGTTTTACGAAAACTTGGTCCGTGGGCGAGATACGTTCTGTAGTCCATGGAGGTCGATAGAGCACCATTCGTGCCTGGCAGCAACGAGCTCATCCGGTCAGATACAAACAGCGAGCGCCTTGGACTGATCCCCCAATCAGCTAATCCGCGGACCAACCCTGCCGGCTTGCCAGTCGGTATCGCAAAGTATAAGATGGGAGGCGTTAGTCCTCAGAAGATCGATTCCTCAGTCTCCAGAGGATCGAGAATTCAGTGTGGAGCTTGACGCCTTCCAAATGGCCGGAAGAGGTATTGGGAAAGATCGATCGCAAGAAAGCCCTCGCGGGCAAAGAACTGTTTGAGATCAACTGCGCGAGCTGTCACCCGAGGTTAGACTGGTACCGCAGCCCTCCGTGGGTACAGATCGTCGAGTATCTGAAATCCATTCCGGAGGAAGCAGGTTGAGTCACGCCTTTTGGCGGGCCGCCGAACGCTCGCAGCAAGGAAGGGCCTTGGGAGAAACCTTGGGAGAAGCCATAGGACGCGACTTTCATGAATCTTAAACCGAGAACCATAAGGAAATAACGATGTCAGACCATATAGACGGACCACGACAGGTCGGCGATCCGGCCAGCGATATCAGCGACTTGTTTGCATTCACGAGCCCGGCAAATTCGGACCATACGGTGCTTGCCATGTGTGTGTTTCCGTCGGCGGGTGCCAGTGCGATCTTCTCCAATGTGATCAATTACTCGTTCGTAGTCCGTCGGGCTACTGTGACCGGCCTTGGCGATGCTGCGAAGTTCAACACGGGCGACGAGGAGTATCGCTTCGGCTTTCGATTTGACACGCTTGAGCCCGGACCCGACGGCACGAAGCGCGTCCAGCGCGGAACCTGCACCCTGCCCGACGGCCAGGTGCTGCGTGTTCTCGTCAACGACGCTCAAGGGGCGTCCACACCGGACAAGGCGTTCCGCGCATTTGCAGGGCTGCGTTCCGATCCCTTCTATCTTGGCAGGGCGGGCATGAAGCCGATGCCCAATCTGCTGCAGCACGACAACGTGCTCAGCATCGTCATCGAATTCAGCACGCGCCGCGTACTTGCCCCCGATAAAGGCTCACTTTTCGGCGCCATTGCCGAAACCAGTCCGCTACCAGGTTACGTCAGTGTCATCGGGTCGCCGCCGGTTCGGTTTGATTGGGTCGGCCGCCAGGAACAGACCAACATACGTCTCGGCAACGGTGCGATGAAAGGGGCGGAAGACGTACGCGACCTGTGGAATCAGCAAACGCCGTTTGCGATTGCCGACGAACTCAAACCCCTGTTCAGAAAGCGCCTGACGGACAGCTTGGCCGATTGGGACAGGCGCGACGGCAAGGTCAATTGGACGCCCGCCATGCTGGCCGCGAGCGCTAATGTCTTTCTCGACGATTTCCTGTTGTTCGACGTTGCGAAACCGATAACGGATTTGAGCCACCTTGAGATCGAGAAAAGCACGCTCAACGGGCGTGCCTATCAGACCGGCGGGGGCCGAACCGTCAATGCGAACGTCATCGACATTCTGATGACCTGGATCGTGAACCACGACCAGGGGGAATTCATGCAGGGCGGGGCGACAGGCGCGACCAAGCCTGGAATCAAGGAATTTCCCTATCTGGCTTCGCCCAACGCGGAGTTGCAAACCGTGGTCCAAAGTGTTGAACTCGCGGCCACGCCGGATCAGGTCTGGGCCCTCATCGGGTCGTTCGGCGATCTTACGTGGCATTCATTGGTCGCCAAGGTCAAGCTGACGGAAACCGGTATCGGCCAATTGCGAACGATCGAGACCATTGACGGCAAGCAGATCATTGAACGCCTCACGTCGATGGACGCATCCGGCAGATCCTATACCTACGAAGCGATCAGTGGTCTTCCAGTCGCGGACTACACTGGAAAGCTGGACGTGACGCCGAAGGGAGACGGCAGCTCTGTCGAGTGGCGATCTCAGTATATAGCGGACGGTCAACCTGACATCATTATCAAGTCGATTGTATCCACTCTCTTCAAGACCGGCCTCGAAGGCCTCAAGAAGCGCTTTGGATTCCCCAAATGATCGTCGCGTTGCATATTGTGGCAGACCTGGTGCCGGCCACCGGCGGGGATAAGCCTGTTGTCGGAAGTCACTTCAATCTTGCACAGTCAAAGGAGCAAACAAATGCTGATACGTAGATCATTCCTGATTGGGTGCGGTTCTATCGCCACGGTGACCGGACTAGCGAAAGTCTGGTCGCTTTTGGCGAAAGGCAGCCAAGAGCCTCGAGCATCGCTTTGGAACCCGCAAAAGATAGACGTTTTGCACGTTGGGGCAGACTTGGCTCAAGCAACTGACGGTGACATTGCTGTCATCAACCAGAAAAGCTCATTGCAGGGATCGTGGAACCAGTTCTGGCGCGCTCCACAGCGGCCCGGAGTCGCCGAACTCATCGTTGAACAGGAGCAGTTGACGGCTCAATTCGGCGGCGACCTCGAAGCGTTCGACCGACTCAACATTCTAGTAAACCAGCTTTCTCGCACGGATCCGGAATCGGCGCAAACCTCGCTCGTCTCGGCGATGGTCGCAATCGCAACCCATCGATTCGCGGAAGCAAGGGTCAGCCTTGCGCAGGCGGTGGCGCGCGGAGTGCCGTCAGATGCCGCCGATCGCCTTTCGCTTAGCATCGATCAGGCGACTGGGACCAATGTGCGCGAGGTCTTGGCGGCGCGGCGCAAACGGGCTGCGCAGCCGGGCCACTGGAGGGAACTGTTGCCGCTGGGCGCCTTGCTGGCCGACTTCGGCGAGTTCGGCGAGGCCGAGCGGACCTATCTGCAGGCGCTGCGCGAGTATAGGAATGTCTCGCCATTTGCGCTGGCGGCGGTTTGCTTCCAACTCGGTGCTCTGTTGGCAGAACGTAGGTGCGAGCCGCAGCCGAACCGCGCTGCACGGTGGTACCGCGCGGCCATCGACTACCTTCCCTGCTATGCAAAAGCGCGTGTGCATCTGGCCGAAATCTACCTCGATTTGGGGCAATTCGACGACGCCCGAGCGCTGCTTGTCCCGGTCGTCGCCAGCGGCGACCCGGAAGTGTCATGGCGGCTCGCAGACGTAGCAGCAGCCACCGGAGACAGCGCGCAGGCCGCCGCGCATATGCTGACCGCTCGCTCCGGTTTCGAGACGCTGTTGACGAATCACCTGCTCGCTTTTGCCGACCATGGTGCGGAGTTTTATTCCGGCAGTGGCAACGATGCCGGGAGGGCCTTTGAACTGGCGAGAGTCAACCTCGCGAATCGTCCAACCCTGCGGGCTTTCGAGCTTGCCCATAAGACGGCCATTGGCATTAGCGACTCGAATGCCGCAGCCGAAATCCTCGCCGTAGCAGCCAAGCGCTGGGGAGCGACAACCGCCTTCCGGCTTTCTCCACTCGCTGCTGGGGATACAAAGCTTTGAATTCGCCATTTTACTCGCGATTGTCGCCGCTAACTTGAGCAACCAACTCCAAAGGGACTCGTAGAAAGTCAATCTGCTATCATGAGAGTTTTGTTCCTGCTTTTCCTGTCATCGTTCGTTCATGTACTCAATGCGAATGCGGCTGACCCAATCCATGTTTTGGTTTGGGACGAACGACAACCGCGTCAGAAGGAGGCCTACGACAATTTCCTTGGTAACGAAATTGTTTCACGGCTAAAGGCGATCACGAATGATATGGAGTTTCGGTCGGTCGCGTTGGACGATGCTGAACAAGGACTTTCGGCCGGAAATCTTGAATGGGCCGATGTGATTGTGTGGTGGGGCCATGTAAGGCAAGGCGAAATTAAGGACGATACGGCACAACGCGTTTTGGAATACATCAAGCGAGGCGATCTGGATCTCATCGCGTTGCATTCCGCCCATTGGGCGCGACCCTTTGTTGCTGCCATGAATTGGCGAAGCATCGAGGATGGTCGCAAACAATTCGAAAAGATTGCACCAGGCGAAAAGATAACCATCGAGACGGTTGCTCCGCCCCGTCCGCAAACCGTACCGACGCATGGGAGTGTTTTGACGCCAGCCTACTTTTCCTACAAGACGAACAAGAATTCAGTAACCGGAGTGGTTCATCTGCCGTGGTGCTGCTTTCCTGATTATCGGGCTGATGGCAAACCAAGCACCATCACGGTCAAGTTACCGCAGCACCCAATCGCCAAGGGATTACCGGCAAAGTTCAAAGTTGGCCAAACGGAGATGTATAACGAACCGTTTCATGTTCCAGAACCTGATGAAGTGATCTTCGAAGAGGCATGGGAACTGGGTGAACGATTTCGAAGCGGAATGGTTTGGCAGATCGGCCAAGGAAAAGTTTTTTATTTCCGACCTGGGCACGAGGAATTCCCTTTGTTCAAGCAAGCTGAGATGATTCAGATTCTCTCCAACGCTTGTCACTGGCTTGGAGAGAAGTGACGCGGTAAATCATATGGCTGAGGCACAGTTGCGTCCTTACCAGGATCGACTCGATACATGTCCATCCCGCGTGGCAAGGCATGATTGGTGGTTGCGATTGACAACAACTGACCCCCGCTTGCATGTCGGCGTCGGCCGGATTATGAAGCGCAACCGTCGCGATCTGTTCACGTTTTTTATCGTTGTTCAAAGGGGATGTCATTATGAAGCAGGGTCTTGTACTTTTGGCGTTGGGAATCGTGTTGGGGATTTGTCCTCAAACATCCCAGGCAGGGTTTATTACGTTTGTTGCAAGTCTTCGCGGTCCAAGTGAAGCACCCCCATACGCTTCTCCGGGGACTGGATTTTGTCAGGTGGATTTTGATATCGTGGCTCATCAGATGCGGGTTCGGGCCAGCTATACGGGTTTGGTCGCGAACTCCACCGCGTCTCATATCCACGCTCCCACGGCGTCGCCGGGCACCGGGAATGCGGCCATCGCGGTTGGGTTTAATGCCGCAAACGGTTTCCCGTTAGGTGTGACGAGTGGAACGTATGATCAATTATTCGACACGTCGCTGGCCAGCACGTATCGAACCGCGTTTGTTACTGCCAACGGTGGAACGGCGGCTGGGGCAGAGGCGGCTTTGCTTTCCTATTTGATGGCTGGATCGGCCTACTTCAACGTCCATAGCCAGACCTATCCTGGCGGCGAAATCACAGGATTTCTGAACGCCGTTCCAGAGCCAGCCAGCCTTACATCGCTGGCGATTGGAGCGGTTGGCTTGTTGCTCGCAAGAAGACGGTTCGTCAAACGCAAATAAATGGCATCCCGTTGAGGGAACCAAACAGTGTTCAGTGTAGAACAGTTGTCCTCAACTGTTTCTGAAGTAGGTAAAAACTTCATTTCAGATGAACGATTGAGACAATCGTTCTACAATATGATTCGTCGGGACCGCAGGTTTGGGATGCACTATGAATCTAAATACTGTGCGACACGATGTGTTCAGTGTAGAACAGTTGTCCTCAACTGCTTCTGAAGCAGGTACAAACTTCATTTCAGATAAACGATTGGGACAATCGTTCTACAATATGATTCGTCTAACGGGGCCACCCCAGCTGTATTCTCCCGACTTTCTCTTCGTATCAACCAACGTTGCTCCTCGCACGGCATGAAATCAACCAACTTCATTTGGATCAAAGATATTGCGACGATTCTGCCTAGCCATGGACAGAGCCCTTTCCGTAAATGCCTAACGAAAATGCAACGCCACAAAACTAAGCTGGAGATATAGAAAAACCAAAATCGGTGGACAAGTACGGATGGATGGCTCTATAAAAATTAGATGGATGGCCCTATGAGATCCTATGGCGCTGGCTGCTTGCCATGAGGTAATGAAGTGATCATTAGCAGCAGGATTCTTCTCATGAAAACCAGATGTTCATTCTTTGCCGGTAAGATATCCACCCAGCGTGGCAATGTATGAGTGGTGTATGCGATTGACAACAACTGCCCCCCGCTTGCATGTCGGCGTAGGCCGGAGTATAAATCGCCGAGGTCTAACTGCGGGTTTTTTATCGTTGTTTAAAAGGGATGTCATCGTGAAGCAGGGTCTTGTACTTTTGGCGTTGGGAATCGTGTTGGGGATTTGTCCGCAAATATCCCAGGCGGGCTTTGTTACGTTTGTTGCAACACTTACCGGTGTCGAAACCCCTGGAGGGGGGAATAGTAATGTAATTCTTGTCGGTTCGGGGACTGGATTCGCTCAAGTGGATTTTGATATCGTGGCTCGTCAGATGCGGGTTCAGGCCATTTTTGCGGGCTTGAGCGGGAACACCACAGTGGCTCATATCCACGGTCCCACGGCGGCGCCGGGCGTCGGGACAGCGGGCGTCATGACTACGACACCCTCCTTCCCTGGTTTCCCCACAGGTGTGACTTTTGGAACGTATGATCAATTATTCGACACGTCGCTGGCCAGCACGTATCGAGCCGCGTTTGTTACCGCCAGCGGTGGCGTGGCTGGGGCAGAGGCGACCTTATATGCCAGTTTGCTGGCAGGAACGGCCTACTTAAACGTCCATAGCACCACCTTTCCTAGCGGCGAAATCAGCGGATTTCTGAACGCTGTTCCAGAGCCAGCCAGCCTTACATCGCTGGCGATTGGAGCGGTTGGCTTGTTGCTCGCAAGAAGACGGTTCGTCAAACGCAAATAAATGGCATCCCGTTGAGGGAACCAAACAGTGCTTCCTCGCATACTTGCCGACAAGAGAATCGCAAACTAGCGCTCGGCAAGGGCGAGCAGCCCGTACGATAGCCGGATCGTCCGCGAAGAATCGCTTCTTGTGCCAACGACTCCGGCTTGCCCGCTACGCGCTTAAAGATCTCGCAGAATCGCTTTGCTAAGTCGCAATCTCTGGCCTACCGTAAGAGAAAAGGTGTCAGGAACCGTTTATGGACAAATGTTAAAGCATGACATGTTGATAACACTATGCGCCTGCCATTGCGCCGCGTTTGACATCCCAGCCAAGTACAAAGTCGCAATGATCAGGTTGCAAGACTACGACGATATGCCCATTCAATTGTATCAGGGCGTTTAGCAAACTCCGTCCCGAGGAATTTGGTGTTCGGACGTATCATGACTCGCCCCAAATCCAATCGATCGGCATCCCAGCACGTACTTTTAACGATGTTGCCACTTATCATTCCTAACTCATGGTCGCGAATAGCTTCGAAAAGCACTTGAAACGTATCCTCTTCTAGATCGAACAGTGAACCGCGTAGCGTTTGAACGAACTCGGCCGCGCGTTCTCCATGTCCAAGGTCAGAAAGATCATCTTCTCGACAGCAATCATGCATATACGCGAAGAGGTCAACGAGATCCGGTTCAACTCCGGTTCGCTTTGCGATGCGATGACCATTTTCGCGTACCCGCTGCCAATGGGACACGCCGTGAATTCCCTTGAGGTCCAATTGAAACCGATCTTTCGCCGCGCGAAC
>Ga0247843_1009518_pt1 | contig 10762 bp, 10 predicted proteins | sample LaCruzMarch2017__FD_192420 | JGI IMG/M metagenome (GOLD analysis project Ga0247843, IMG submission 192420) | Freshwater microbial communities from meromictic Lake La Cruz, Castile-La Mancha, Spain - LaCruzMarch2017_8m | ecosystem: Environmental > Aquatic > Freshwater > Lake | place: Spain...
CATTACTATCCGGACCCCATACGTAGGAGTAAATACATAATTACATAATTATGGGGGTCCGGAAGTCCGAAAGTCGGGTTTTTTCTCCCGCCTGCGGACTTTGCCTTAGTTAGTACATAGGCAACATACAACCGAACCTCCTCCATACCCAATTATTTACGTACACATACTCTAAGTAGAGGCAGAGAAAGTCGTCTGAGAATATTTCAAAACGCCGAAGCAGTTTTCTTCTCATGTCGACTTGATGTCGCTGAGCCATGTCGCTCAGCAATATCATGGTATTTTCAGGGCGGAACGAGTTGAATAGAGTGATGCTCGGTACTGACGCTTCTTCCTCTTCATTAGGAGTAATGATGAAACCTATTCCCGTTGTCTCGCAGATTTCCTCGCCGTCCATAGCTTCGGTAGAAACGCCTCCAGCTGATAGCAAGGAAGAGATTCTTCCGCGCTTAGACCATGATGTTCACCTGCGGGATCGAACATTAAAATATAAGGAGCAGCAATCAGAGACCGATGTGGCACTTTCCTCTTCCGGCCGTTGGTCTTCATCAGAACACGAGGCCTTCCTCAAAGTTTATGGAAGGAATAGAACGTCCGCTCAGATCCGTAGCCACGCTCAAAAGTATTTTGCAAAGACCGAACACGCTGCTTCAAATGAACTGCACTCATTATCATCATCGTCGTCGTCAGTTGATTCGCCGCCGCTATACGATGAGCAAGTGCCGCCCGAGTTTTACGCAGAACAAATGGAATCGATATTGAGGTATCCGACTCAAGTTGAAACTTCAGTATGCAACACATTAGTCGCTCTCAAAAAAAGATACACACAGCTTGCGGAATGTCTTTATGATAGAGATGCCATCAATTCTCCAAGTGAATCGGAAATTGCAGCTCAAACTGTGGATGCTGTCTTTGGTCCAGCCACGGCTGCGTTGGAGTTAGAACAACCGCATCTCCTAGTTGCGGCAAAAGCTCGGTATGAAAAGAAAAGGAAAACACATCCTATTCCCGAATCAAACAGCACTGTGTCTAAAACTTGTCGAGTGGTGGTGAGTCGAACGATGTAAGTGAGTGCTCTAAGTCGATAAAAACCAGTATTAAAACGAGGGTTACATCCCCTGTATCGAGATCCACAATCAGGCCACGACAAGAACTACGCGACATATAACGGAGATTAATGCAACTCCAAGCACATCATACGTAGATTAGGCTGCAAAGATAAAAAAAGACATATAGAGGTTGCCAAAAATACAAATATCATGAAAATACGACGAATCAGTATTGAAATTCATCCTTTTTACAAGTCAGACAAACAAGAAAATCCGTCAGCAGTAGAGCACCCTTTCTTCATCAATCTCCATTGAGACCACTATAGAGATTTTTATTCAGGAGAGTTGTAAGTATGTACGAGCGCAAACATATCGAACCTGTTGTCTTCACGATAATTATAATGACAGTTTAGATAACAATAAGAAACTTAATTGGCTTTGTCATTAAACGTCTACAAGTCCGTGTCTCGTCGATATTGCTGCAAATCTGCAATGCTCGTCAACACATAACCATGCGTTTTACAGAATCGCTTTAGCTCCGGCAACCTCGCCATTTCTACCGGATTCTCTTCCGAAACTATTTCGCATAGCAGGCCTGCGGGTGATGAGCCAGCTAATCTGGCAAAGTCTACTGAAGCCTCAGTATGCCCATCGCGACTTAGCACCCCATTCTCCATCGCCCTTAGTGGGAAAATGTGGCCCGGCCTGTGAAAATCACTTGCTTTAGAATCCATCTTTGCCAGCATCACGCTCGTCCGTGCACGATCCGTTGCACTAATACCCGTCGTTATTCCGTGCTCACTGGTCGCATCAACAGATACGCTAAACGCAGTTCCCTTTGGATCCTCATTATTTACCACCATTGGTGGTAGTCCAAGCTCATCCATCCGAGATCCCTCCATGCCAATACAGATCACCCCCGACGAGTATCTGATAATTTCGGCCATTTTCTGTGGAGTACACAAATCTGCAGCCATGATAAAATCTCCCTCGTTCTCACGACTTTCGTCATCAACGACTACGATCAATTCACCCCGTGCTACAGCGTCGATGGCATCCTCAACCGATTTACGTCCAAAGCAGTACCCGTCCTTCATGGCCACAACTCCTGACACATCATCATTCGAGCCACCCCCAGAGATTGTAAGCACCCCATTTATTCCATTGACAGCGTTGGCTACCATTTCATCCCCGTTGATGATAGTTTCCTCTACTAATGATGACTTCCCCTCCCTATCATTCATCATCACCTCAACATGCGATACATCAGAAGATAAAATCGAATTCGGCGACGAACTCAACATCGTTCCAAAGTTTGTATGACTCATCCGTTCCTTCTTCGTTTCCAGGTACTTTCTATTATATGGATTTGCTTTCGGTACTACCATAGGTATCGTCCCTGTAACATCCACTCCGAGTGCAAGTAAACGTTCAATCTTGCGTGGATTGTTCGTCATTAGACGTATGGAATCTATCCCCATATCTCGCAACAGTGCCGGTACGACACCGTACTTCCGGGCATCCTCCGGAAAACCAAGGTGGGTATTGGCATCGACGGTGTCTAGACCAACATCCTGTAATGCGTATGCCGCGACCTTGTTCGCAAGACCGATGCCTCGACCCTCCTGTTGAAGATAGATTATTGCACCGCCATTCTCGCGAATATATTCCAGTGACATTCGCAATTGTTCTCTACAATCACATCTATAAATTAAACACACAATTGTTCAGTGAGATTATTGATATGTACATTCATAAACTGAATTTGTACGACGATAAATTATCTTACCTCTGACTCCCGAATACCTCACTTGTGAAGCACTGATCGTGTATCCTCATGGGCACCTCTTTAGCCCCACCACCACTTAATCCACCGTTCACAGCCCCCACAGTATTACCAAAGGGTGGTTTATCAGTACAATATATCACACACGGTTCACTTCCCAATCCAGCACCCTTCCCCAATGGATTTGCCTCGGCATACTGATCATCTTCGATCCGATAAGCTCGTATACGAAAATGTCCATAACTTGTTGGCAAATTAGTTTCGGCGACGTAGGTGGCTGGTATGAACGAGTCCGAGAATCCACCGGGTGTGAGTATTGTTTTATGAAATTTACCATTGACCAACGTGGGAGGAGGACGTGCAACACCATTCACGGCCGTTACTGCACTCATTGTGGTGGGCACAACGACTTCCATTTCATTGAGAGGTCGGATGATAGGTGGTACTGACCTTGACCTTACGTCTTCGGAAGGTCCGTCCTTTGGTACATCACTACTGCCATTAACACTTTCCGCGTCTGGTTTTGGCAACGACGAGAGACTGTTATCTCTCGTCCTCCTCCCACTACTCACAATAGCACTCGCACCTCCGCCACGCGTCCCCCATGGCGACAAGATTGGCTGAGATGCAGACGATGCGAATGCCTGTACGAATACTGCGGCACAAGTCAACAATCCAAGTAGTACTATTGATGAATTTCTGAACATTATTCCTCGAGGATTGTTACACACATTTGCCGGGGTATGATAACTTCTTACTGTTGATGAGAGATGCACCGATCTATGTGATCTATCTTTACGCAACGATAATCGATCGGCGCAACATCTACTATCGCACTGGGATCTATCATCGACGACGTGTATCATGTATCGACATTCTCCACAGGTTGATCGCTTCCTCGTCGTCGTCATGATGCGTTCGTGGGTGTAGAGGTTAGGATTATTTGTGCGGTGGTGGGAAAGGGATGCCTCCCGAGCCGAAGCCCGCTTCGTTTTCGTTGAGAGAGATTGAGAGGAGACCATGCCGAAGATTTTTTCATCGCTACTCGTTTCACTCGCCGTCTTGTGCGGCGGATCCTCAGCCCTCGCGCCGAGTAAGGTGCCTCTTCGTCAAGCATCTTCGTCATTGACAACTGCTAAACCCGCCTTTGATGTAAAACGTGTAGCATTTAATGGGCTAGCCGCTGCATCACTGGCATCTGCTCTTGTCGTTGGTCCGATGGCCGACGCAATTGATATGTTCACGGTAACACCACCACCTTCATTCTTTGGAAGTTCATCTCTCATTGCCGAACGTGTTACGCGTGAGGGTCTATACAAGGAATATGACATCGATCTTGGTGATCAAGTGTATGATGATGCTCGGTCTACCTACAAAAGTGCAAAGGAAACCAAGACAAAGAAAGGTATGTACATCGTTTATTTTTCATGGCTTTTGAATGCTCATATAAACTCATCCACTCCTTCGTCTGTATCGAATCCAATTTTGATCAATTTCAGGAAAATATACTGCCCTGATTGCCGTTCTCGTCGTTGGATCATTCATCATACCCATGGCACAATATTTCTGGTATGTCCGTGATGACGACTCGTCGGACAAGTTCTTCAACATGAAGGGTGCCCCCCCGCCCGCACATGTACCTCCACCAAAGAAGAAGGGATTGTTTGGAAAATAAAATGATTAGTAGAGATGGATGGATTTATATTTCTGCTTGGAAAGTGCTCGACTTGTGAGTTGCAATTATCATGTGAAAAACTGTTATCTGATACAAATATGGCATGGATTGTTGCAATACTGACGAGAGGATCGAATCTATGCAATACAGAATAGAATTCAGTGTAGACAATGAGATGGGAGCAGTGTGCTAACATTAGGGAAAATCTCAATTCTTAAGTTTTTTTGTTTTTTGTAGTCTTGATTTACCATGCCCCAACCTTGACGCAAACAGCTACTTCTTAATCTCTGGATATAACCATTGTCTACTTGCGTGCCTTCATGTACTCCTCGAAGCTGGGTGCGGCACTGATAGATTTACGAGGGTCTTTATCGACATAAACATCAGGGTCACGAGTGTCTGCCATCCCTCCCGCTCCGAGTCCCCCGTGACTCTTAGCAGGCGCTGCATTGTTCATGGATGATGATGGCGGTGGTGTTGAAACCGCTGGGCTTTTCGTTGCCACTACGGGTTGATTTACTGTGAAAGTGAAATTAAGTTTAAATTGGGAGGTCGACACCAATGAGCTATTATTACCCAATGTTGCTTCACCTCCAATCAAATATTCCATGCACACTGTGGTTTTAAATCCCTATCCGACTCTATAAATTCAACAATTGCGAGTTCCCAAGTATATTCAACAACATTTACTTACCCTCCGCCTGACGTTGCTTCAAGTATTCCTCGAATGAAGGGGCCGCTGAGATAGATTTTCGCGGATCCTCATCCTTGTAGGGTTCCGGGTCACGAGTGTCGGCCATGCCACCCTTTCCAATCTCCTGGTGAATGGCAGTTGTACGGGTGAACTGAGTGACAGGGGCGAATGCCGATGCAGAGGCCACAAGGGCGGAGATGATGGCAAGCTTGTACTGTGATGTGATTGATGCACGAAGGATGGACAGTGAGTAAACATCATTTGCATTGCAAAAAATAGACTAATCACACCCCGATGATCTATTGCAGTCAGTGAGAGCAGTTTTGCAATTCCACGAGAGTTGACCCCACTAAGAGCGCAACCAGAGGAAAGTTGAAGAATTGTGACACCACCCACGATAATCGAAATCCGAACCCTTTCTCCACACCACCGACGACATGCCGCTACCACCGCAAACGAAGATCACCACGACTAGCGATGGTGGATGACCACGACCAGCGATGGTGGATGACCGCTCACGCCACAGATAATAAGACCGCCGCCGTGCATTAATACTGACCATGTTGAAGGGGATCTGAACCGAAAAAAAATGAGAGGAAAGCGAGTGAAATTGCAAAGAATTGATCTGAGCTCAAATCTCATAGCTCCCACAAACTCTCACTTCACACCCGCTCGAAACCAGACGATGACTCGCTTGCTCTATCATGTACTCACCACTGCCGCTGCATCAACTAGTGCACTGTCACTCACACGAACAGCTAGCTCAAAGAGTGGCCATCTGCTGAGTCGATCAAACTTTATTTCTTCTGCAGCGTCTGTTATGTTTTTTGCTAGCTCAGGCCTCGCCTCGCCGCAGGCATCTTGTGCTGCCGACGAAAACCCTCGATACATCGAATCCGAGGTCCTGATGAAATATGGAACAGATGCCAGTGGTAATCCACGAACTCGAGGGACGTTCGTACGTAGATTTACGGGGGATTCCACCGGATACACGTTCCCACCTCCACGGGAGGTACGACTTGTAAAGGAATGGCCACAGGAAGCACCATTCTCGAAGAAAGATTTCTTACGAGCCGACGAGGGTGATGATGAGAATTTCTACACATTGCCCCGCTTAGTTTATCACATTGATGAGCCAGCAGTTGCATCACTAACACAGTTTTATCGGGCTAATATCCCTGCTGGAAGTTCGATACTCGATATATGCAGCTCATGGGTGTCCCATTATCCTTTAGAGTTCAAGAAGAATATGAAGCGTATATCTGGTACTGGGATGAACGCACTCGAATTGGCAGCAAATGATCAATTGACAGATTATCAAGCTCGAAATTTGAATGTCAATCCAGTATTATCATATGATGACAAATCTTTTGATTTTGTCACTTGTGTCGTGAGCATCGACTACTTAATACATCCGATTGAAGTAATGAAGGAGGTGAGCACATCTTTTATCCCTACATGAATGTATCTTTTTCGGGAAATATTAATGTACATATATCTCGACATTATCCGAATATAGGTTCGCCGCGTTCTAAAACCAGGAGGGAAATTTATTATATCACAATCGAATCGGTGTTTCCCCTCAAAAGCGATTACAATGTGGCTGGATATGAACGATAGGCAGCATTTGGAGTTGATCAATGGATACGCAAAGTATGCAGGATTTGGTCTCGGAGTAGCTTACGATATTACGGCGAAGGTGCCCGGTGAGGCTTACAATGATCCAATGTTTATAGTTGAGGTTACGAAATAGATTGTGCAAAAGGAATTAATGATAGACAAAAAAGTATGAACAATATGAGAATGTTACTAACATAATTACTCATTACATAATCTACCCTTACGCCACCATTGTCGAGGCGGTGGCACTCTCGTACTTCCAGTTGGCAGGAAGCTTCCTGGTCGTGCGGTAGTACCGCGCCAAACGATGAATGCGGCTCTCGATCAAGATGAGCCGGAACTTCGAGTCCTTATCCTGACGATTACGCTCCAAATGCTTACGAACCTGGACAGCCTTCTTAATAAGCATGTACAGATCCTCAGGGATCTCAGGGGCGAGTCCGTGCGCCTTGAGAATGCGCACGATCTTCTGGCCGGTAATGGATGAGACTTGAGCAATGCCGTGAGAGTCACGAAGGATGACACCAATCTGACTGGGAGTCAAACCCTTCTTCGCTAACTTGCATACCTGATCCTCTACATCGGCGGGTGTGATCTTACACCACGACGCAGGGGTGCGCTTGTAGGGCCGAGCGCTCTTGGAGATACCCTTTCCGGGTGCGTGCATGCGTCCCATGCTGTGATGAGAATAGAGTTCAAGCAAGGTAAGAAACTGAGAAAAAATAGCACATAAAATTAGCAGGTGGTGCTTCTCGACGGGAAGTGAGACGAGTGCCAATGGGACTTCTGAACGCTGTGGCTCATGGTTGGTGTTCAATTTGCCGAGGTGCCAACTAGGCACATCGCACCCGCCGGATACCTTCGGCGCCCAGATTCGTTCCCATCAGCAATTCGCATCACCCCACGTGTAGAAGGCAGCCACTCGAACCCACGCCAGGCGTGGGGAGTTACCGCTCGACTCACATTGATTAGGTGTTATCGTTTCGAGGATGGATTTGTTGTGTGGCGAGGTATGGTACGTACTTCCAGTAGGTAGATAGAGATAGTAGAGGAGGTAACTCACCACACCACACTATCAAGCATTTCAAGCGACGACGAATAATCCAAGATGGTGAAGCATAATAATGTCATCCCCAATATCCACTGCGGTAAGAAGTACTGCCAGTCCTCCCGTGGTCCGCTCAAGGTCAAGCTTCACCTCCAACAGGCGACAGCGAAGAAATCCCGTCGTCTCGCTCGCGCCGCCAAGGCCGCCGCGATTGCCCCCCGTCCTCTCCAACTACTCCGCCCTGCAGTACACTGCCCGACCCAACGGTATTCCGCCAAGGTCCGCCTAGGCAAAGGATTCACTCTTGAGGAACTCAAGACTGCCGGACTTACGGCTCGATATGCACGCACTGTTGGTATCGCCGTTGATCATCGTCGCACCAATCGTAGTGCCGAGAGTTTAGCTCTCAACGTTGCCCGTCTGGAGGAGTACAAGAGCAAGCTCGTCGTCTTCCCCAAGAAGCGTCTATCCAAGGTGAAGAATGGTGACTCGACGCCCGAGGAATGCAAGGCCGCCACTCAGCTTCGTGGTACCATCATCCCGCTTGCTAGTCCGAGTAAGGAAATTGTCATGGCTGACATCCCCAAGCAGGAGGTCAAGGCATACACACAGATGCAAATTGCCAAGATGGAAACGAGGGTTGCTGGATACCGTATCGCAGTTGCCAATCGCAAGGAGAAGTAATCATTAGATTCCGAGGATAAAATTAAGAGAAAAAGTTAGAATCCCTGAAAAAGATGACACGAGTTTCTCATGAACTTGTGGTCGTCAGTGGATACACCTTAAATTATTGTTCACACGTAGTCGCAAACAGTAGTACCTGCATTGCTCACACAACAGGCATCTTTTCTTTCAAACAAGGACTAGACTCTCTAGATTATGTTGAATTATTCCTACCTAAATCTAACAAAAGAAGACAAATCACTTTACTGGTGCCCCTCCATTCTTCTCTTCTTCTCTGCCTGCTTCCTCATCATAACCTCATTCCATAGCTCGAACTTTTCCTTGTTCTGCTCCTCCGCAAGCTTTTGTCGTCGTTGCAACCACCCCATCACTCCCGACTCAGATGATTCCGACGGCGGTGCACTTCCGACCAAGTCCTTGGCGGTTAATTGCTGTACTCCCCCATCACTGCCTGGAAGATTTGGAGGAAGTTCGGGGGCTGGCATGTATTTAGACATTGATGCTAATGATCCCAAACCTCTACTAGCAGTCATCCTACTTCGTTCCCGCAAGTCGTTGACACGACGTTCAAAATCAGTGGCAATCTCATCTGCATCCATCCCCCTAAATTGCTTAAGTAGGCCGGGTATATCTTCGTACCCCTCCCGACTTATCTCAACAAGGAGCGGTGTGATCCGTTCAAGGGTATCATCCTCCACGCTCGGGTCGTCGTAGGGTTTCATCCGTATAAGATTATCTGGCTGGAACTTCAAAGCATCCGGGTCATCGTCCAGGGCAATGATCTTACGCACTGGTCGATTTAGCCACGACAGATCCTTGCAATGTACACCATCGGAATAATTCGTCGCATCGCGAAATAGACGATGCATAACGTAACCCTTAGAATCGAGTGATTCGACGACCGGTCCAGCGAGACCATCAGGACTTGGAGTCCATATAACGACCTCGTAATATTGTGCCATCAAGGCTAAAAATTTATCTACGCCTGGTCGCTTGGCATGTCGCCATCCATACTTGCGATCCCATGTCGAACACACCAATGTGGATTCAAGGTCGATAACAAGACACGGCGGTGCGGGAAAGTCAGGTGGGATGTTAGGTATCTGATTCCAGTCTGGTAGTAATTTCGTCCGTGCGGGTTTGGCATATTCCTCAAGTACACTGGTCAGACCAATCATTTGGCTTAGCTTCCCCGGAGGACTGTTTTTGTCCATTATCCCCCACCCTATGAATGCTGTGGGAATGATAACGGCAGCGTACCATCCCAATCGACTAGCATCAAAAGTTGGACCTGAAGATGCTGCCGTCATTTTCTGCGCTCCAGCGGCGGTGGCAGATCCAGAGGCAATTTCCCCAGAAGCGATCTCCTCCGCTCCCTCTACTGCCGTCGCCGGTCCGATGCCACCGATGAATGCATTAGCACGCTCTTTCCTTGACGCACGTAGCGCCGCTCGCTCCTCCTGCGATACCTCACGACGCACTAGCGAAGCAGACGACTCTCGACGGCGGGCAGCAGCGGCAGCATTTCTACTGGTGTTGGCCACCGATTCTGCCAGCCGTATAATAGATCTTGACGACGACGAGTAGGATAACATCAATCTGTTTGATATAATTTGTTGCCTCTTGTGTGAGAGAGAACCAAAGATTATCCCGACCCCTCGGTAAGGCACTGTGTACATAAATATACTTAGATACTTAAGTACTTCTAACTAAAGGAATAACCATGCGCTCCAACGACGACAGCACGACATCAACCAACACAGCGTCACCGTCAAATCAACGCCCATCTCTCGCCAAACACGTGCGAGGTCTTGGTTAACGGTGTGGCCAATTTTTTTCATGGTCTGGGTTGCAGTATGGGCGTCAATTGGTCATTGGTCAAGTGAGGTCATCTAACTTCGGGTCAGTGACAACATCCTACACCTCACAACTAACGATGCAATCGACTCATATCAACACCAACGAAGACAGCAAAGAAAGCCATTACGTGCGATATACAACAGAAAGGAGAATTTGATAGGCCGGAGGTTTTATCTTGGGAGAGTCAACAAGCGGCGGGGTGCCGAGTCTACGCACCACCCCCATGACGTTTTTATTGGATCAACTAATAATATTACTCCAATCCCCTACAATTACAAATTTCGATTCGTACACAAGGCCATATAGGAAGAAGAACGACAGTACACATAATCATGTGATGGGGTTG
>Ga0247843_1009521_pt1 | contig 10760 bp, 5 predicted proteins | sample LaCruzMarch2017__FD_192420 | JGI IMG/M metagenome (GOLD analysis project Ga0247843, IMG submission 192420) | Freshwater microbial communities from meromictic Lake La Cruz, Castile-La Mancha, Spain - LaCruzMarch2017_8m | ecosystem: Environmental > Aquatic > Freshwater > Lake | place: Spain...
GTACTTGTCAAATCCCTCTGAATAAAGTATGTAAACAAAATATACCATTGAAAAAAAGCCACCCCGAAAAAAATCGGAGTGGCTTATGCGTCCCATCAAGGACTTGAACCTTGGACCTACGGATTAATCCCGACCCGGTCGGGACTCTAACCAACCGAGCTAATGAGACGCTGTATCAGGTGAAAGAACTTTTTGTGCGAAATCTACCAACTTTTCAGGGTTCTCAGCAAAATCAGCAATCAATTTTTTGGATTTCAGCCCCTTCAAGCGCCGTTCGATTTTCATCGCATCGGCTCGACTCTCTCCAGTTTCCAAAAATGCTTTCAAAATCCATGGGCGATATTTTGAGGTGTATGAATTGGTAGAGTCGAATTCGTTGTGACGTTCTAAACGTTGTTCCAATGAATTTGTCTGACCAATGTAGTACTTGTCAAATCCCTCTGAATAAAGTATGTAAACAAAATATACCATTGAAAAAAAGCCACCCCGAAAAAAATCGGAGTGGCTTATGCGTCCCATCAAGGACTTGAACCTTGGACCTACGGATTAACAGTCCGCCGCTCTAACCAACTGAGCTAATGAGACAATATTTTTTTGTGCGCCCCATCAAGGACTTGAACCTTGGCCCTTCGGATTAATCCCGAATTCATTCGGGACTCTAACCAACTGAGCTAATGAGACAATATTTTTTTGTGCGACCCATCAAGGACTTGAACCTTGGCCCTTCGGATTAATCCCGAATTCATTCGGGACTCTAACCAACTGAGCTAATGAGACAATAATAATGCTTCTTTTCAAAAGCGGGTGCAAAGGTAATTTCTGCTTTGGCAAATTAGCAACCTTTGGGTACTAAAAATTTTTGAAAGTCAAAAAAGCCTGTCCAACCTGTCTAAAAATCGCCTCACTCCCGCCGTACCTTTGTCGGCTATTATGACGTCCAACTACCCACATCTCCAAAACCTCCGCCAGCTCCTTCGCCAGGAAAAAGAAGCTGATCACCGCGCTTTTTTAGCCATGGTGCGCGAAAAACCACTTTCCGATCGCGTGGAGCAGGGCTACACCTGGTACCCGCTACAGGTGATCAATACCGGATTTGCCCTCAGCGAAAAAGCCTTTGTCATTGTGGAGCGCACGACGCGCCAAAATGCACCCCACCAACTCCGCGCCGGCCAACCCATCAGTCTGTTCACGCAGGCAAGCGGGGTGGATCAACCCACTCAGCAAGGGGTGATCAACTTTGTGGAGCGCAACCGCATGAAAATCATTCTCAATGCCCGGGATGTGCCCGATTGGATCAACGCCGGGCAACTCGGGGTGGACATGCTTTTCGATGACCGCAGCTACCACGAGATGGACCGCGCCTTAGAAAAAGTTATGGCTGCGAAAGGCGACCGACTGGCAGAATTGCGGGAGATTTTGACGGCGCCCCTAAGCCCACCGAAGCAAGTTGTTTCCCGACCTATACTTGTGTCGGTTCCAGCAATCTCCCACCCACCCTTAGAAATCCCTACGGTTGTAACGGACGACGACCCCACCACGCCCACCAAAGCGGGCGGGAGACTGGGCTTGAATGATTCTCAATGTGCTGCCGTGGAGGCTATTCTCCACAACCCCGATGTGGCGATCATCCACGGTCCACCGGGTACGGGCAAAACGACCACTTTGGTAGCGGCAATCAAAGCCCTGGCCCAAACCGAAAGTACGGTGCTCGTGTCAGCGCCCAGCAACACCGCTGCCGACCTGCTCACCGAACGTCTGGCTGCTCAGGGCCTGAACGTGGTGCGCATCGGGAATATCAGCCGGGTGGACGACAGTGTGCTCCAACATACCGTGGATGCCCTGCTGGCGGCACATCCCGAGGCAAAAAATATCAAAAAAGTAAAGATTGAAGCGGCGGAGTATCGTCGTCAGGCGGCGCGTTTTAAGCGCAGTTTTGGGGCCGAAGACCGCCGGGAACGCACCCATCTCAAACAACAAGCCCGGGATCTGGACGGCTGGGCGCGTATGCTGGAAGATCGGTTGATTGAAGAAATCCTAAGCGGCGCACAGGCCATTACCTGCACTCTCGTGGGCGCGGCGCACCCGCTCTTGGAGAAGCGGCGGTTTCGCACCTGCGTGATTGATGAGGCGGCGCAGGCACTGGAACCTGCCTGCTGGATCCCGATTATCAAGTGCAGTCGGGTGGTGCTTGCGGGCGACCCGTTTCAACTGCCTCCAACGGTCAAAAACCTCGAAGCTGCCCGCCAGGGATTATCCACCACCCTGATAGAACGTTGCCTGGAAACCCTGCCCGATCAAGTCAATTTGCTTACGGTACAATACCGTATGCATCAGGTGATTATGGGGTTTTCCAATCAATATTTTTACGAAGGCGCGTTGGTGGCACATGACAGCGTGGCAAGACGGGAACTCTACACTCCCGACTTCCAGCCCGCAGAGACGGGGGTTACGTTTATTGACACGGCGGGCTGTGGTTTTGAGGAGCGGTTACAAGAGAACCCGGGCGCCTTGCACCGCAATCCGAGTCGTTTTAATGCGGATGAGGCCGTATTGGTACGGCAGCATTTGATGCAGGTATTGATGCGGTATCAATATCCTTCGGAACCCAATTCAGGCGTCGAAGCACATCCACTGCCGAGTATCGGCATACTTTCTCCTTACCGGGAACAGGTGAACCATTTGGAAGCGATGTTTCGGGAAGATGCGTTGCTTTTGCCCCTGCTTTCAACTGGGAACATTGCCATCAATACCATAGATGGCTTTCAGGGCCAGGAGCGCGATGTGATTTACATTAGCCTGGTACGTTCCAACGACAAACACGAGATCGGCTTTTTGCAGGATTACCGCCGTATGAATGTGGCCATGACCCGAGCGCGTATGGTGCTGGTGGTGATAGGGGATTCAGCGACGATTGGGCACAATAAGTTCTATCAGGAGTTTCTGGATTATTGTGCTGAGCATGGGGCGTATCGGACGGCCTGGGAGTTTTTTTAACAGGATTTACAGGATGGACAGGATTTATAGGATGAGGTCGGCTTCGCCGACTATTTTTTCTCGCAGATGTTACACAGATAACTCGCGCAGATGTCACGCGGATAAATTCTGCGTAACATCTGTGCTTTTCATCTGTGTAACATCTGTGTGAAAAATGCCCATGTTATGATCGGCGGAGCCGATCCCATCCTGTCTATCCTGTTAATCCTGTCAAAAAAAAGAACTATTGTATGAATCGTATCAAAACCGTTCTAGAAATAATCAATCCATTTTCACCAGTTTCTTCACACCCCACTGCCCGTTCTCCAATTGGATATTCAGGAAGTAAAAACCGTTCTGAAGGCCCTTTATATCAAGGTCGTGGCGGGTAGCGCTGACCTGCAAAGTTTGCAGTGTTTGGCCGCTCACATTTTGCAGCAAAATGGTTTTGATGCCAATGGCAGATTGAATGCTCGCCCTTTCTTGTGTCGGGTTTGGTGAGACAAGAATGGAGGAATTCGTTGCTAATTCATCGGTGCCTACGGTGGGTGCGGTCAGTTTGAGGTTGTCAAAAAGCACAAAATCGTCGTCATTCAAATAATTAGAATTCAGTGAAAAACGGCCTATTTCCGTGTACAATTTGAAGTCCAGCGCACCTTTGAAATAGGGCGGCAATGGAATGGTGTGGTGTTGAACGACCCCCTCTGGTTGCCCAAAAATGACCTGATTGCCGTTGGTGGTTCCAGTCCATTTTGCTTGTATCATGCTGCTGTAGTTATCCCCAGATGCATTGCGGAACTGCGCCAGGTCAAACTCTAGGCTGGGGGCATCCGAGAAGGAGAAATCCAAACAGGTATGGATGGAGGCATTTAGACCAGCAGCAGATTCATAGTTAAAAACGCTGATGACATCGGCGCAACGGGAAAAATTATCCGGGTTTTCTGTTGTGCCTGTGGAAGCAAAATATTGGTTGTTTTGGTAGGACAGCGTTATGTCAAGCATATAGTCCAATGCTAAGTATCCGTCCTGGCCAGCGTTTGTTTCAAAGTTATTCAGGTAGTTGCTGGTAATGGGCAAATAAATCCCCTCTGACTCATCAAAGAATTCATTGTTGAATTGGTCAGGGTCGTTTGGATACACGAGGGTTATGGTCAAGGGCGAATTCACGACGGGAATATCATATTCAGCAAAAAGGGAGCTGTTCGAAGCCATATCTACTGACAAGGTATAGGGTGGGGAGGTCCATACAAGATTTCCTACATCGTCGGTAGCAGTAAAGCTCAGCACAGTGCCTGCGGGGACTGGCTCACAACTATTGTTTGAGAAAAAAACGCCGATATTCTGTGTGATGTCAAAACATTCTTGCCCGTTAAAGTCTACAAATAAACGGAGGTCATCAAATTCGAATTCGAGGACATTGTAATAGTTGTAAGTGGAATTGTTGTCGGAGTTATTATCCGACAGATTCAAAGTGGCACTCACATAGGAATAGCCAGATTCAGTGACAAACAGCCAATCGTCCACTACAATTTCAAACACTTCTCCGGGGCCGATTGGGCTGGTTAAGTTGACAGTGTAATCAGGCAGTGGGAAGCTGGAAAGGGTTATGGTACCCATCATCGAAGGGTCGTAGGCTACGCCGCTGCCGTTGGTAATTTTGAAAGTAACGGGTATAAACTGGTTAATGTCACAGTAAGTGTTATCAGAAAAACCACTCCCCACTATGCCGAGGTCAAAGGTTGTACTTGGCACACCGGGTACACCGACTGCTTTCCATGCCTCCGTAACGGCTTGCAGCTCCGTGGAGCCTGCACCGTACAAGGTTTCGGCCACCCCAATGGAATATTGGTAAAACGCGGCGTAGTTGGAGCTTTCCGTTAAATAATAGCGGTTCACCTGAAATACGATTTGACCTGCTTTATCCACCCCCAGTGCAGGAACATTAAAGTTGGTCCCCACCTCGTTGATGCCCTGTTTCCCGTCCACCAGCATCGTGAACCAAAGGTTTCCAATGGAACTGTTGGTATGTACGCCGCCGTTATCCGTCCAATATTGCCCCTGGTAATACGCAGGCATTTCGACGCTATTGGGGTCGTCCATTACCCGGAATGGCTTGCTGTTTGGATCGAGTAAAAAAGAGTGCCCGAGATCCCAACTGGAATTCGCCGGGTCGGTTTTCCGCTCCAACATTTTCCCAAACATATCTGCCAGGCTTTCATTGATGGCCCCAGATTCTCCACTGTAAACAAGATTGGAAGTATAATCAATCATGCCGTGCGTGAACTCGTGCCCTATTACTTCCAAGGTGGTCAATGGGCCGTAATTGCAGTCGCCATCGCCGTAGCTGGAAGACTCGCCATCCCAAAAAGCGTTGGCAAAGTTGCCCGCGTGCACATTTACCTTAAGTGCTTTGCCGATGCCGTCTTGACCTTGCCAGTTATAGTCGGCAAGCATCATGTCATAATATTCCTGGGTACAATAATGGGCATCCAAAGCCACCTCGTCTTTGTCGGCGTTGGTTAGGTCCCAATTGGAAGAGGTGCTGGTAAAACTGCTCCCATCGTTGTTGTAAATAAAAATACCCTCGCCCCGGGTCGGATCGTGAAGGACAAACTGTTGTGGTGCAATCGAGTCAGTAATGATGTTTTGAACGCCATAATACCTCGTTTTTGCTGTGCTGGGCACACCTTCCTGCAAGATCAGCGGGAACTCGGTGATGATTTTGCCTGAAGCCGCGTCCACAAAATAGCGGCGCTTGTCGAAAGGCTCTGTGCTGTGAAGGTCTACCTGATAAGCCAGGCGGAGCGTTTCCGAGACTTGAGGAAAGGCAGGGTCCACAAAACACAAAATGGGTTCGGTTTTCCTTGAATGGTATTCCTTGGCTTTCATGGCTTTTTTTGCAAAAGCGGTGGCAGTTAAAGCGTTGATGCCGGGTAATGCAGACGCATTGACTTGCGGCGTGTATTGCCCGGTGGCCGTCATTACTTTGCCCTCTTTTTCGTGCAAAATATAGCGGCTGCCAAAAATGGGCAAACCCGCGTGAAATTGCTGGTATTTGAAGTGGCTGTAGCCGGATGCGTCGGCAATTTCTTCGGTCAATACCATTTTTGATTGTGCAGAGAGTTGCATTGTCTCCCTCATCGCCTCGAAGTAGTTGAGATGGTTCAGACTGGGGTCGCTGTTCTTGTAAAAAGTGTAATGCTGAATTAATTGAGCATTGCTGCGGGTGCTTTTTTGTCCGAAAGTTTGGAATGGGAGGCAAAAAAGCAGTGCCCAGGAAAAGAGGATAGAAAGTAATTTCATTAAGTAAAGTGTTTAAATTGTTTCGCACGAACGTACGGGTTTTTTTAATAGGTAACGTGACCTTAATGAGTTACTCACTTTTACGAAAATTAATGGTTAAATAGAGTAACTTGCCAAAGTTGCGTTACTCATGGTAGCCATTGTAAAATGGCGGATCGCGCCAAAACGGCGTAGCCGTGACATTATAGCCCGATGGACGTTGGGGCGCGATGAAACGGCGTAGCCGTGCCATTTTATAATGTCACGGCTACGCCGTTTTTATATTTATCATCCGGGTTTGCTATCTGTTACCAGAATGCCATGCCTACGGCATTATTTTCGTTCGCGGCGGGCCCGGCGGGATTGCCAAATACGCAAGATGAAACAAAAATGCTGTAGGTATGGCAATATTAACAGGCTAACTTTTCAACACAATACACTCCACCCGCCTATTCGCCTGCCGTCCCATATCCGTTGTATTATCCGCCACAGGCCGCGTTTCTCCAAAACCCCGTGAGCGAAGATGGTCGGCGCGTATCCCTTTGATTTCCAGATAATCTTGCACCGATTTTGCCCGGCGTTCCGAAAGGTCCAGGTTGTACTCGTCCGTGCCGACATCGTCGGTGTGGCCGCTGATGCCGAGTACTACATCGGGGAATTTTTGGAGAAAGGCTACCAAGGAATCCAAAGCGGGCCCTGCTTCTGGTCGCAGCTCGTCTTTTCCTGAATCAAACAGCACACCTGCGCTGAAGGTATATTTTTTGTCTTTTAGGAGTGCTTTTTCCAAAGAAACGGGTGGGGGAGGGGGATTCTCCAAGGCTACATAAATATCATCCACACAGAGGTAGGTAGCGCGTTTTATCTTGTCCATCGGGGCAGCAAGCGCAGCATTTTTTTGTTCAATCAACTGGTGTCTTTCGAGCGATAAGTTGTTGGCCGTCAGTTTGTCTGAGAAAAAATTGCCCAGGGTAAAATGCTGGAACGGTTGGTCGGGGACGAAGGTGGTGGATAGTTTAACCCATTGGCCTCTGGTTTGGATGATCTCGGCAAAATTGACCTGTGGCCGAAGTTTTGACGCGGCGATGGCGCTGGGAGAAATCTCGTTGAGCCTGAACGGTTCGACCGAAAAACAAAACCCCAGATTGCCTGAATGAACGGGTATGACAGGTGTTTTAGGCCCATAGACCTTGCTCAAGTGGGCCTTCAAAATAGCAGAGTCCGTAAGCACCCAGCATTCGAGCTTGTATTTCAGGCCCGGTTTGAGCGGGGCGGAGAGTTGGCCTTGCACATATTCATGGAAATCCGAGCGTTGGCCTACATCCTCGGAAGGCAGGTAAGTGATGATGCCCAGGCACTGCTCGCCTGTGTGCACTTGCAGCAGCCACTCGCAGTTTTCGGCAGCGCGGAGCAGATCGGGCGTTCCGTCGCGAAAACCAGTCCAATGGGCAGCCCTTCTGGGAAAATCGTAGGAATATTGCGTGAATTCGCAGGCAACGACCACGGCATCGAGCTTGATCTGTTCGAACGAAGGGTTGACAACGAGGTTTTGGGCGACTAAATAAAAGGGGCAAAGGATCAAGAATAGGAGAGTCTGGCGCATGTGTACTGTGATTAAAGTGGATTGATTATGGCATAAAACGTTTCAAGCCTTGTTTTATTCGTTAAATTTTGGCTCAAATTTTGCTGTGAAATCATTGCTTTTTTTAATTTCAAATCAAACTACAGCGGGCAGGTTTCTTTTTGAAAATTATGCCTCTATCTTTGCCCGGATGTTAGAAACGGCATTTCCTTTTAATCCGCAACTTCTCGTATATCTTATGCAGGGTTTCATTTTGCCAAAAGTCATTTTGGCGATCTTTGGGTCGTCTTTTTTGTAACACCTAAAGCCCCGGTTTCCCTTGCATTTTCTGCTGAATTTTTCAGGTTCTATCTGCTTTAGCAGAAGGGGCTGGAGGAAGTGTACACGCCTATGCAAGACCTTAAGGAAATCATTCTGCTGCTTATACAGCACGGTATCCAACCGTTTAAAGGTGCGGATGCCAAATCTAAATTACTCGCCTTTTGGGAAGGCATTGCCAAAGGCAAGTTCTCCACCGACGAGGCTGCTGCCAAAGCGCTCTATGACGAGAGTTTTGAAGGATCTAAGTACCGCAAACTAAAATCCGACCTCCGGGAGCGCCTGCTTGATGCGGTGCTGGAGATTGACGGCAACCAGAAATCTTATTCTGACTATCAAAGAGCATACTACGAATGCCACAAGCAGTGGGCTGTGGTGCGGATACTGACCGGTCAAAATGCCAATGCGGCCGCACTTTCTGTCGCGACCCGTTTGCTGCGCCAGGCTGAAAAGTATGATTTTACTTTGCTGGCCATGGACATTTCCTCCTACCTGCGCACTCAGTATGGCCTGCGAGAAAGCAATGACAAAAAGTTTAGGGAGGCCCACGAGGTATTCGAGCGGCACCGAAAGACCTACGATGCAGAGAACCAGGCAGAAGCATTGTACACCACGCTCATTGTCCGCTATGTCAACAACCGCTCGGCCCAAACAGATGTGAGCCGACTCGCCACCGAATACTGGGAGCAGATAAGCCCCTACATGGAACAGCACGCCACCTACAAGCTGCAGATGTATGGCTACATGATTGGCCTGATGCGTCACACAGCCGCCAATGACCATGCTGAAGCATTGATTGACTGTAATGAAGCGATTCAATTTTTCAATAGTCGGGCCTACGAGCCGCGCGTACCGCTTCAGATTTTCTATTACCAGCGCCTGATTTGCAATATTCAATTGCGGCAATTTGAAGAAGGACAGGCCTCTGCAGACTATTGCCTCAAAATTATGCAGGAGGGCACGTTCAACTGGTTCAAATACAGAGAGTTGTATCTTCAGTTGTCTTTACATACCGGAGAATTTGACCGTGCTGCCGATATTTTGCACGAAACCCTTCATCATGCCCGCTTTGAATTTTTGCCCGAAAATGTGAAGGAGATTTGGCGGATTTATGAGGCATTTGTGCAATACCTTGTTTTGACGGGCAAAGCAGATGAGAAAGCGAATAAGCGAAAATTCAAGTTAGCCAAATTCATCAACGACCCCCCTATTTTTTCAAAAGACAAAAGTGGTATTAACATCGCCATCATTGTGGTCAAATTGCTCCTGATGCTGCAAGAGCGACGATTCTCTCAGGTTTTGGACGATGTAGAAGCCATAGAACAATATTGCTACCGGCACTTGCGGGGCGACAATGCACAGCGCAGTTATTTCTTTTTAAAGATGCTTTTGCACATTCCCACGAGTGGTTTTGATCCGGTTCAGAGTGTTGCCAAAGCAGAGCGCTATTTGCAAAAATTGAAAGAAACCCCCTTGCAGATTGCCAACCAGACCCACGAAATTGAGGTTATCCCCTATGAAATGCTTTGGGATATTGCCATAGAATCGCTCACTGCTGCGAAAAAACTAGCATCGCTGCGTAACGGTTTTGGAAAAATTTGGATGTAGTTTCTATTGGTTATCAAACATTTAGATTATATTTTTTGCATTTTAGTTCGAAACCCCTAAGTAACAAATTTTGGCATTCTGTTGCCAGAAACAGGCTCGAATGGTATCACCTTTGAGCCTGTTTTACTTTTAATTTATCATAATCGTTACCTGCCTATGGATTCCCGTACAAAAAGTGTTCCGGCGCGATACAGTGGCGTCACGGGCACAGCAATTGTTGACACCACCCAGGTGTGAAACATCAGGCATCGCGTGTTTTAAACCTTTTTTGTAATCTCATCGCTTTTCAGCGCCGCTCCGTGCACTCGGAGCGGCGCTGTTGTTTTAGGGTTTATATGCCTCGTAGGGTTTAAACTCCTACGAGGTTTTAGGAAAGATTTCGCGTGTAAAAAGTAACAGCATAAAATTTATTGAAGGGCTGTAAAATATTCATTATCAAATGTTTTTGATCAAATTTTTACTCATTCAAACTTCTGACTTGATGTAACGTCACCCCGTTTTCTGTTAGCAATTGCCCTCCTGCGAGGCCAGACTTTTGAGGCATCAAATGATTCATAATCAAACTGCCTTTACTCATGAAAAGTCTGAATTTCTTTATCGCATCACTCAACTTCAATCTTGACGGGATTATAGTTGATACCACTATGGTTTAATCGACATTGGACTGTTGGACATTGGACTATTGGACATTGGACTGTTGGACGTTAAACCTGATCTATAAACCTTTACTTGATCAATTCCAACGCCCAACAGTCCAATGTCCAACAGTCCAATGTCCAACGTCCAACAGTCCAATGTCCAACAGTCCAATGTCCAACAGTCCAACGTCCAACAGTCCAACAGTCCACTGTCCAAAAGAAAATATAGCTTCCCTTTGAAGCAAAGAAACTAGGTGGAGTCCTGTTCCGCATATAGCTGCCGGGTCCGCCCAATGAAAAAGTTCATTGGGCGGCCTGGCGGTAGTGGAAGTGCTTTTGACCCTGCCAATATAAAGAATCAG
>Ga0247843_1009524_pt1 | contig 10755 bp, 6 predicted proteins | sample LaCruzMarch2017__FD_192420 | JGI IMG/M metagenome (GOLD analysis project Ga0247843, IMG submission 192420) | Freshwater microbial communities from meromictic Lake La Cruz, Castile-La Mancha, Spain - LaCruzMarch2017_8m | ecosystem: Environmental > Aquatic > Freshwater > Lake | place: Spain...
AATAGGTATGTTTGAAAATAGAAACCTTCCTAAAACAACCCAATTTCGGATAGATATAGGAAGGTTTTAGGGTAAAACATTCCTATATAAACAAGTTATAAGCAAGCCATAAAGACAAACAGACCAAACAAAAAAAAAGAAAAATGAAATTTGAAACTGCCTACGAAAGAGTAATTGAACTAGTTGATGACTTTGAAAAGCACTTTGACCATTATAAAAATAATTTTGACGAAGCAAGCACAAGAAAAAGATTTATAGACAGATTTTTTTCCGCACTTGGCTGGGCTGTTGAACCAGATAATAAAATTAGCCCACATTTACAAGAGGTGACAGTTGAAGACCCTCAAAAACAAATGAAAAATGAAGGGACAAAATTTGCAGACTATGCATTTTTTACTGTTAATGGCGAGAAACGAAAACATGCATTCTTCGTTGAGGCAAAGCAACCGTCAGTGGAAATTAAATCAGCGCTGCCTTATTTACAAGTTAAAAATTATGCGAAGTATAAAGGACTTCCCATATCCATTCTAACCGACTTTGAGCAATTTCATATTGTCGATTGTAGAACACCTTTTAGTGCTAAACATGCTCTTGAAGGTGACCACAAAGAATTTATCTATACCGATTTTCGTGACAAAAATAAATTCAGATTCGTTTTTGATTTACTATCGAAAAAATCAGTTCATGAGGGTAGTATTGAAAGTTATGTAACTACGCTCAAAGCGAAAAAGGGATATGTTGTTGCCAAAGATCCTTATGAAAAAATTGGTGATGAGTTTTTAGCATATATCGAACAATTGCGATTTGATGTAGCTAGTAATCTCAAAAAGATTGATAATTCTTTAGACGGAGAGGAGTTGACAGAAGCAACACAAAAACTAATAGACCGCTTAGTTTTTATCCGTTTTTTAGAAGATAAACATATTGAACAAAGGTCATTTATTCAAAAATGGGCTGAATCTAAAAGACCGTTTGCAGATTTTTTAAAGGAATGCCGAGAATTAGATAAAGTTTATAATGGAATAATTTTTAAGGTGCACCCAATAGTAGACCACAATAAATTTACACAAAGTGATGAATGGTTTCGTAGGGTTTGCACTGATATGGTTGACCCATACAGTGATAAGAAATTTTACTTCAACTATATTCCTGTGCATATTCTCGGTAGTGTTTATGAACGATTTCTTGGCTCTGTAGTTAGAGCTACTCCGAAAAATATAAAAATCGAACAAAAACCTGAGGTTATAAAAGCCAATGGTGTTTTTTATACCCCAAAGTACATTGTCGACCACATCGTTAATAAAACTGTAGGTAAAATTATTGATGGCCTTAAGCCATCTGAGGTTGCAGAAAAATCATTTGCAGATATTGCCTGCGGTAGTGGTTCATTTCTCATAGGTGTTTATGATTGTATTCACAATTACCTGGTTGCTTATTATAATAGACGAAAAGCCGAAGCACAAAAGGACGGTTGTATTTTAAATTCAAACGGATTTTATAGACTGAGCTTAAAGCAAAAAAGAAATATTTTAATCAACAATGTTTTCGGCAATGATATAGATGCCCAAGCTGTAGAAGTTACTCAATTGAGTTTATTTCTGAAAATGCTAGAAGATGAATCTCAAGAAACTATAATTCAAAAGAATAATTTACTGGATGTTGCAATATTACCCAGTCTGAATAGGAATATTTTCCACGGTAACAGTTTGATTGGAAAGGAAATTTATAATCAAAAAGATTTGTTTTCGGATGGAGATTTCAAAAAACTATATCCTTTCGAGTACTGGGATAATCTTCCTAAACAAAAACATCTTGGAGGGTTTGACGCTATTGTTGGTAACCCACCATATGTAAAAGAATACACGAGTAAAGAGACTTTTGAAAATGTAAAACTAGGTAAACTAAATGCGTATTACCAAGGTAAAATGGACCTTTGGTATTTCTTTGTTTGTTATGGACTTGATTTGCTCAAAGCGAATGGTCACCTAGGTTATATTGTTCCGAATAACTGGGTGTCAAATGCAGGCGCAAGCATATTAAGAAACAAAATAATAAGTGATGCAAAAATAAATGCCTTAATTGATTTTGAAGATTTTATGGTTTTTCAAAATGCTTCAATTCAAACAATGATAATCTTGCTATCAAAAAATAGTTCAGAGGATACTTATTCTTTTTTCAATCAAACATTTAAAGGCAAAAAGCTTAATGACATTCAAGTTGCGGACGATTTAGTACATGAGCAAATGAATTGTTCGACAATTGAACACCCGAAAATCACAAGATTGAAGTATTTAAACAAATTCTTGAAATTTGATGATGATGATTCTACATCAATCCTTGATAAAATAATACATAAAGCGAATTTTCAATTAACCAACAAAGAAGCTACCAACGGAATACATCCGCATCATGGTTATTTGAATGCCAAAATGGTTGAAGAGCTACAAAACAGATTTCCAACTGGCACTGGAGTATTTGCCCTTTCCAAACTTGAACTTAATTCACTTCAATTAGATAAGTCGGAACAAAAACTAATTAAACCTTTTTATTCGACAACTGAACTTACAGAAAAATGGTGGGTTGACAGAAACAATAAGGAGTTTATTATTTATACTGACTCAACGTTTAAAGATGTAAAAAAATTGAAGGATTATCCCAGAATTAAAAAACATTTAGATCAATTTCACAAAATAATCACATCTGATAATCGTCCATACGGCTTACACAGGGCGCGTGAAGAAAAATTCTTTATTGGCGAAAAAATAGCTGTAGCCCGCAAATGCAAGGAGCCATCTTTTATTTTTTCTGATCAAGACGCTTATTTTTCTGCTGCCTTTTATATTGTTAAAACAAGCCGAATTAATTTAAAATATTTAACTGCAATCTACAATTCTAGTCTTATAAAATTTTGGCTCCTGAAACGCGGCAAAATGCAAGGAAGTATTTATCAAATAGACAAAGAACCTCTACTAGAAATACCTATATATGTTCCAGCAGATAAAAAACAAATAGACAAAGTAGCTCAAGAGGTTGACAAAGTAATTGCACTGAAGGAAACTCTTTCTAAGGCGAAAACAGAGGGCGATAAAACATTTTACAAAAATCAAGTTATCAGCATTGAATCTTCAATAGATGAATTAATTTTTGATTTGTATGGAATCAATGAAAACGAACAAGCTACAATCAACACAATACTGAAAAAGATATAATGGCCAGCTTATAACAGCGTGTAAGCAATATTGCCTTGCCGCAGGCGCAACACAAGGCAACATCGCCTACACGCAAAACGTTATAGGCAAGCGTAAAGACCGACACAACAACCATTAAACTGACAGACAATTATCGAAACATCAGGACGACATATAATCTTAACAACGGACTTTTTTCCGACACGACAGCCCAACGCTTCGTGTTTTATTTTTTTTGCCGCCCCGCATTTTTTAAAAACAATTTTAGCCAGCCGCACAAGTGGCACATTTGGTTTTGCCCTCACACACAAAGCCAACGCTTCGCAAAACCAAAAGAGCCACTTTTTGCCAACGCTTTAACAATACACCAACAATAAACTTTAACTTAGAGCCCTAAATAATAGACAATAATAAATGAGATTTATAGACTTATTCGCAGGACTTGGCGGTTTTCACATTGCCCTAAATAGCTTAGGACATAAATGTGTTTTTGCTAGCGAAATAAATGAGGACTTAAGGAAACTATATAAATTAAATCATGGTATCGATTGTGCAGGGGATATAAATGCAGTAGAAGTTAAACATATTCCTAAACATGACATAATTTGTGCTGGCTTTCCTTGTCAACCATTTTCCAAAGCGGGCAAACAAAACGGACTAGATGACGTGAATAATGGTAATTTCTTTAATCGGATAATGGAAATTGCTGATTTTCACAAACCAGAATTTATTTTTTTAGAGAATGTTCCAAATCTTAAAGGTCACGATGAAGGTAACACATGGCAGTTTATTTTTAATAAACTTTCCGTCAAGTATGATGTAAAAGAAAAGGTAATTTCACCTCATAAATTCGGTGTTCCACAGCATCGTTCTAGGATTTACATTGTATGCCGTTTAAAATCTAAAGGCGGTTTAAAAAATTATGAGTTGCCAGAAGGTGATTTTAAAGGAACACTTTCGATAAAATCAATTATTGAAAAAAAACCAAAAGAATATACTGGAATAAAACCCGATTCATTAAAACACATTAATGTTTGGCAAGAGTTTTTAGACAATCTTAAAAGCGAAGAAGTGCCGAGATTTCCAATTTGGGCAATGGAGTTTGGAGCAACTTATCCTTACGAAAATAAAGCCCCAATTAAACTTTCAACAGATGAATTAAAAAAATACAAAGGAAAGTTCGGTCAAAAAATCAAAGGACATTCCTTTGATGAAGTGCTTGAATGTTTGCCAATCTATTCCCAGATTGACCAGAAAGAATTTCCTCACTGGAAAAAATATTACATCAGAGCCAACAGAGAATTTTATTTGAAACATAAAAAATGGCTAGACAATTGGATTCCAAAAATTCTTGATTTTGAAAACAGTCATCAAAAATTTGAATGGAATTGTGGTAATAAAATCCCTTTGGTAATTAATGACAAGATTTTACAATTCAGGCCTTCGGGTATTAGAGTAAAGATGCCAAATTTTTCACCAGCATTAGTTTTAACATCAACACAAATACCAATTTTTCCTTGGCTTGGTAGATATATGACACCAAGAGAAGCTTCAAAATTACAATGTATGGAAGAACTTAAAGAATTGCCAAGCACAACGGCAAAGGCATTCCGTGCATTTGGAAATGCTGTAAATGTTTGTGTTGTAAAAAATATTGCTAAAAATCTTTTGAAATAATTATGAGTAATATAAACACCGTATCGATAAAAATTCAAACTGGGGTTTACGGCCAATTTCGTAACTTAAATAATAGAGTTTGGTTTGCTCTTGGCGAATATGTAGATAATGCCGTTCAGAGTTTTGAGAATAATAAAGACCGTTTAAGGAAAGCCAACAAAGGAAAATATCAATTTGAAGTTAGAATAAATATAAACTGGGAAAATAATTATATAAAAATATATGACAATGCCGCTGGCATTGACACAAAAAATTTCCAAAGAGCATTTGAGCCAGCTAATATACCTATAGACAATACTGGATTACATGAATTTGGAATGGGAATGAAAACTGCATCAATTTGGCTTGCTGATTTTTGGAGTGTAAGAACAGCTGCCTTAGATGATGAAGAGGAAAGGTTTGTTGAGTTTGATTTGAAAAAAGTTTTAGAAGAGGAGAAAGAGGTTTTAAAAGTTAAAAATTCTGGTAAGCCAAAATCAACTCATTTCACCGAACTTGTTTTACATCAGTTATCTAAGAATGCGCCATCGGTAATGCAGATGGATAAGATAAGAAGACATTTGGGTAGTATATATAGAAAGTTCATAAGAAAAGGAGATATGAAACTTTTTATAAACGATGAAGAACTTATTTACGAAGAACCTGAAATATTGAAAGCTCCCTTTTACAACAATCCTAATGGCAAAAGAGTTGAGTGGAAAAAGGAAATAAATTTCTCGTTCGGAAAGTATAAAGTAAATGGATTCATTGCTATTTTAAATACAATGAGTACTAATGAAGTGAATGGTTTATCTCTTTTTAGACGAGGTAGAGTTATTGAAGGCAGTCATGATGAAAAATATAGGCCAAAAGCTATTTGCGGCCAAATGGGATCTCCAAGATACAAGCGTATTTTTGGTGAGTTAGAACTAGAAGGATTTGCTGTGAGTTTCAACAAAGGAAGTTTTCAAGAGCAGGAGGATTTAGAAGCCTTAATGGAAGCACTTCAAGCAGAAATTTCAGCAAAAGAATTTGATTTATATACACAAGCAGAAAAGTATATAAAGGAGAAAACTCAAAGTGATAATACGAAAGTTGCAAAAAACATCGTAAGCAGTTTAAAGAAAACAACTAAAATCAGCAACCTGAAAGAGAAGGTTGAAACCTCACTTAAGGCAATTGATAATAAAAGTATTGCTACGCAAAACGAAAAGCTAACTAAAAAAGCAAAGACAATAGATTCACACGAGGACTTTATTGAAATTAAAGACGAGAAATACAAATTGAAAGTTGAACTAATAACAGAGCCATCAATAACGGATTTGTATTCGTTACAAATCGAAGATGATGAACTCTTTGCAAAAAAAATAACCTATAAAATAAACCTTGCACATCCCTTTTTTATGCGATTCGAAAGGCTAAAAAATGAAGAAGATTATCAACCAATAATATCGATTATTCGATCTTTGGTTTTAGCAGAGGTTATAGCTCCATCACAAGGAACGAAAAACGCTGGAAATGTTAGAATGAATTTCAACCATTTTCTAAGAAATATTTAAGCTATGAGTGAAACAATTAGAATAATTCAACCTACTGTTTCAAACTTCCAAATTGCAGAAGGTTTGAGAACTAGAGATTTGATAAGTCGTTTAACAAAACTTGATTCTGATGAAAGAGATAATCTGATAAATGAAACAACAGAAATTCTTTCGCAATGCGTTAACCCTGTAAACACAATCGGAAGTACAACAGGTATTGCTATTGGGTATGTTCAAAGTGGTAAGACAATGTCATTTACAACATTAACTGCATTAGCTCTTGACAATGGTTTCCGCATTGTAATTTATTTTGCAGGAATAAAGGTGAATTTGCTAGAGCAAACAACAAAACGTTTGAAAAAAGACCTTCATACAGATGGCGACAATGCAAGATTTTTTAAAGTGTACCAAAGCCCATCCGTTAGTGATAATGTTCATGGTAAAATCCAAAGTGCATTAAGGTTAAATCATAAGCCAGCTATTCTGATAACTGTATTAAAGCATTACAAGCACATTGAAGAACTAACCAAAATATTCAAAACAGCTGAAGTAAGAGAAGAATTAGGAAACAATGGTGTTTTGATAATTGATGATGAGGCAGACCAAGCAAGTTTAAATACCTATGCAAGAAAGAACAGTAAAACCGAAGATTGGGAAGATGATGAATTTAGTTCGACATATTCAAGTATTCTTAATTTAAAAGCATCGCTTTCAAATCATTCATATATTCAATATACGGCAACACCTCAAGGCCCATTATTGATAAATATAATGGATTTGCTTTCACCAAAATTTCATGTGGTGTTAACTCCGGGCAAGTCTTATACTGGTGGAAAGACTTTTTTTGAGGATAACACAGACCTAATATTTACAATACCTGATACAGAAGTATATCATCATAAACATAATCAACTTACAGAATGTCCTCAAAGTTTAATAGATGCTTTACAATTGTTTTTAATGGGTGTTGCTATTACTGTAAATATCCAAGGAAAAGAAAATTTCCTTTCAATGATGATTCATGCAGATAGGGAGCAAGATGCAAGCAAGCAGTTTTATGATTGGGTTAAAAAACTAATAGGTAGTTGGGCAGAAAGGCTAAATCTACCAGATACTGACCCAAGTAAAATTGAACTGGTAAAAGAGTTTAAAGAAAATTATATTGAAGCAGTTAGAAGAATTGACAATCCTCCAAGTTTTGACTTAGTAATTCAAGAAGTATTGCAAGCAATACTTGATACAAACATGGAACTGGTAATACAAGGTTCAAGAGAAATTGATTGGAGCAACGCATCATCTCATATTTTAGTTGGTGCTGACATGCTTAATAGAGGCTATACAGTTGAAGGTTTGTCTGTTTCATATATGCCGCGATATAGCATAGGCAAATCAAACGCAGACACAATTCAACAACGATGTAGGTTTTTTGGTTACAAACTAAACTATCTTGAAGGTTGTAGAGTTTTTCTTCCAAATGATTCTATTATTGAATATAGAGAGTATGTACAGCATGAGGAAATCATGCGGACTATGTTGAAAGAAAATACACTTGCACAACTTGAGCAGTTATTAGTTTTAAGTAGTGCAATGAATCCAACGAGAAATAACATTTTATCATCGGAATTGATAAAACAAAAAATGAACGGTTGGAGGCAATTAAATGCTTTGCAACACATTCAAGAAAACTATTCTTTTGTTTCAGAATTTATGAATTCACAATCATTTAAAAATTTCAAAGATTATAGAACAAACGATCGAAATCATAGATATGTAAAAATTGAAATAAGAAAAGTAATCGAATTTTTAAAGGATTTCAAAATAGCCAATATGCCTGATGCTTTGCGTAAATCCTCAACTATTCAGTATTTAAGATACTTAGCTGACAATAAAGGTATAAAAGAAGCCTACGTGTTTGAAATGAGTTTTGGTGTAGCTGAAGGTAGAAATAGAAGTTTGATAGATGACAAAGGAAATTTGAAGATAAACAATATTTTTTCAGGTCCAGACCCAAAAGGTTTTGAAGTATATCCTGGCGATAAGGGAATCAAGTTTGAGGATTCGCTTTGTATACAAATTCATAAAATAAGAATCAAAGGTGATACACTTTCTGTTAAATGGGGCGGTCAAGTATTATACACTTTAGGTATTTATTATCCCGAAGATTTTGCTCATTCTTTTGTTGGTATCAAAAAGTAAAATGGACTCAATTTTTAAAATATTCCTAGAACTTAAAAAACAATCGTCAGATAATGACGACTGTTTTAAGGTTGGTTCGTTGCCATTAATCAAAAATCATAAGATTGGTATTTCTCAAAACGAGCAACCAATGTTTTTTATTAAATGTGCAGATTCGGTAAATGTAAAATCAATAGACAGCAACCTTGAATTTATATCAGTTCAATTCAACCGAAAGTGCTTACTTAAAACCACTAAAAATAAAATTGAGGAAGATGTATACAGTATAATTTCACTAAAAACCGACTCCATAGAATTACAAGAATATTTTTTAGAAATAGTTTATCTAATTATAAAAAAGCTATCGGATAAACCACTGCTAAAAGATTTGAAAATTGAAGTGGATACACTTATAAACTTGTTTAGCAAATTCTCAAATCCACCAGTTAAAACTATACAAGGTTTGTGGGCTGAGCTTTTAGTAATTGAACAATCAAGAAACCCCGATTATTTAATTCGTGCATGGCATATCTCTAAAAGTGATAAATTTGACTTTAATGATGGTTCAGACAAGTTAGAAATAAAAAGCACTTCAAAAAGTAGAAGAATTCATAACTTTTCAATTGAACAACTTAATTCAAATGAAAATGCAAATTTAATTATTGCATCTATTTTTGCTGTAGAAACTGGGGTTGGCAAAAATATTTTTGGATTGATTGAATTAATCGAAACAAGGATAAAAGATAAAAAATTGTGTTTTCGCATAAATGAAATAATTGCTCAAACTTTAGGGAAAGATTTTGAGAAATCATTTGATGTATTCTATGACTATCAACTTGCTGTTGATTCTATAAAATACTATTACAGTGAAACTGTTCCTACAATTAATTCAATAAGTATTCCGACCCAAATAACAAACGTCAGATTTGATTGTGACTTAACAGATATTCAAGACGTGAAATCTTGTAAGAATAAATCGCTTCTACATAGTTCACTTTTCAAAATGTAATTATTGATATGAGAAAAATATTGGCAAAAGAACTAAAGATAAAATTTATTGAAACCTTGAGTGATTTGGTGAATTTTAATTACGAAGACGGGAATCCATTTCTAATTAAAATAGGAACAAAACGATTTTTCATATTTCTAAAAAATTTATCACCTGCATATTTTAAAAACTCACCTGATGTTACACGAGTTCAGTTACCATACAGCGACCATTTCTTAAAAATCTTCAAAGCAGATATACCTTTTATCATACTAGGGTATGATGTTGACAACGACACTTTGGTTTGCTGGAATCCAAAGCACGTTAAACAGCGCTTAAACGCAAAGAGTAATGTTTCTTTATACTCACGTGAATCATTACAAACAAAAGTAAAACCGAATGAATTTAAGTCTGGTTATCTATCAAATGGCGAAAAGATTATCATTTTTAAACGAGTAAGTTTGACAAGTTTCTTTGACAATATCCAAGCTCTTTTTAAAGAAGTAAAAGGGGAAAATGAAGATAAAAAAACAAACATTGTAAGCGAACCTTTGACAGATTATATTACGGATAGATTGCTTGAAATTACTGACAAATCCCTAATTCTTGAAATAAAACCACTACTGAAAAAAAATAAAGTTTTAGAGGCAGTTGAAGTTTGTACTCAATTTTACAAAGGCAAATACAAAAGCATGACATTTAAAGACTGGTTTAAACTTGTTAATAAACATTATCAAAAAATCAACCCACAGGCGTAAGCACATTTGCAATTCGCACAAGCGAACGCTTAACCAAAAATTGCAAAAGAGCTTTCACCTTTCCAACCCAAAAGAAAACTTGTTTTTAAAAATTTCCAACGCTTCAAAAAAAATAAAAAACGCAACGCACATCCGACACTCAATGACACAGAAACTCAATACTGACAATGGTTTGCAAGGGCGGACGACAAGAACCACTGGCTATAACAGCACCTACCCAAAAGGCGGGGTTTCGTGTTCCAAAGACTGTTTTTGGGTTAATCAAACATTAGTTTTTCAAATTAAGTTTTGTGGTAAAAGTCCCGCCCTTCGGGTAGCTGCGAACCGTTACCGGAAACCCTACGACCGACCGTGCGACATCAAAACGGACTGCCTTGAAGCAACCTAACAAGACAAATTTTTCCGACTTTACGACACACCCTTTTCAACGAACGACCCTCGGCTTCGCATTT
>Ga0247843_1009526_pt1 | contig 10755 bp, 9 predicted proteins | sample LaCruzMarch2017__FD_192420 | JGI IMG/M metagenome (GOLD analysis project Ga0247843, IMG submission 192420) | Freshwater microbial communities from meromictic Lake La Cruz, Castile-La Mancha, Spain - LaCruzMarch2017_8m | ecosystem: Environmental > Aquatic > Freshwater > Lake | place: Spain...
CGCCTCCTGAACGCGGTTCTCGCCGAAATGCCTCTGCCCCGCGAGGAGAACAGCCTCGACGTTCGAACGCGATTGCTGCTTTGATATCGCGACAAGATCGATCGTCGCGGGATCGCGGCCTGCTTGACGCGCGGCATTCAGAAGGCGGGTGCGGATGTCGTCGAATTCGATCGTCACGGGAAGCGAGTGAGCGCATGAAGAATGGTTCGGCAAGGGACCTGCGCCGCGCCGCCTCGCATTTTCTCGGGCCGCCGCATCTGCCGCGCTTGTGGTTCTTCACGGACCCCTTGCGCACCCCGGAACCGTGGGAGATCGCCGATGCGCTCCCCGCAGGCGCCGCCGTCGTTTTCCGCCATTTCGGCCTCGTCAACAGAGATGCGGTGTCGCGACGCCTGCTACGGACGTGCAGACGACGAAGCGCGCGATTGCTCATAGGCGCAGACTGGATGCTTGCGGAGCGTATCGGGGCTGACGGCGTGCATCTGCCCGAGCGTATGGCCGCCAAAGCGGGCGACCTGAAACGGCGGCGGCCCGACTGGGTCGTCAGCGTGGCCGCCCATTCCGAACACGCCGTGCGCACGCCGGCCGACGCAGCCATCCTTTCGCCGATCTATCGCTCCCGCAGCGCGTCTGCGGGACGTCCTCTCGGACTCCAGCGCGCGACGCGCATTTTGCAAGCGAGCGCCTCCCCCGTCATCGCGCTTGGCGGCATCCACCTGGAGCGCGTGCCCGAACTCGCGCGTGCGGGCTTCGCAGGCGCCGCAGGAATCGACCTCTTTCTTGAGTAAGTCCGGCTCAGAACCGGAAAGCGGACTCAAGCTTCACGCCGGCGGCCGGCTCATCGGACTCGCGCCGAAAAGCACCTGGGGTCATCGGATGGGGCGCCACGCTCACGCGTCCGCCCACCCGTACGCTCGGCGTAACGCGGAAGAAGGCGCCCACCGCCGCCTCCTCGCGTGGAGAAATGACTTCGGCGCCCGAAGGTCGTTCTCGTTCGCCGAGGTTGAGCGTCATGCCCCAGCGAGCTGTCGGCGCCACGGGCGCACCCTCGGCGCGGGGGTTGGTCGCGCTCCACGCGGCCGGCGGATCGGACACCCCTGAGCTGTAGGTAAAACGCTCATACCAAGGGACTTCGGCGGCGACCGCCGTCCGATCGTCTCGCGTCTGTGCGCTTGCGACGCCGCCGGTAGCAACGACAGCGACACCCAGAGCAGCTATGGCGAGAGAAACCCGCACGGAAAACCCCTTTACCCCTTCGGCATCTATAGACGAGTCGTGTGCCGAGAGGAATGAATAACTGGTTACGCTACGGCCCGTTTCAAGACCAGCCCGCTGCGCTTCGGCTCGTTCCCGGCCTTGGCGGCCATGGTGTGGAAGTCCCCTCCAGTAGCTGACGCAGAGTAAGGCGCCCGCCACATGCCGGCGCAGCGTGTTCCCCGCGCCACACGCTTGAAGCGCGGGCGCGCGTGCGGGGATGTGACCAAACTCTCGCCTTCATCAGGTGCTCCCTGCGTCGATGGCGATCGGCCCGCCGGCTCGCCGGCGACCGCCGGGCATGCGAAAGACCTCCCCGAAGGGATTGCCGAACGTTGACGAAACAACCTAATTGCTGCCGGCCCGCCGAGCGGGCAAGAGTTTCAGGGAGACACTCATGATGCGTCGCGGACGCTTTGTCTGGCCGGTCGCGGTCGCGCTGGCGACCTCTGCCGCGTTGGGCGCCTGCGCATCGCGCGGCGACGCCGACCGGTCCAAGGACGAACGCCTGGTTGGCGACAACGGCGACGCGGGCCCGAACCAGATCGGCGTGAACAGCTTCCTCTGGCGCGCGGCGCTCGATACGCTGGCGTTCATGCCGCTGGCCTCGAACGATCCCTTCGGCGGCGTCATCATCACCGACTGGCGAACAGACCCGAACGCGCCGACCGAGCGGTTCAAGATGACGGTCTACATCCTCGACACGCGCCTGCGCGCAGACGGCGTGAAGGTGAACGTCTTCAAGCAGGTCAGCGGCGTTAACGGCTGGGTCGACGCCGCTGTCGATCCCGACACCCCGATCCAGATCGAGAACGCCATCCTGACGCGTGCCCGCCAGCTGCGACTCTCGACGCTTGGCGACAGCTAGCCCCGTTACACATCGCGACATCAAAGAGCGCGGAGCCCGGCGGGTTCCGCGCTTTTTCTTTTCCGACTACACATCCGCCTCCGCTTTCCATCCGAGCACCTCATGGCCCGCTACAACCACCGCGAAGTCGAACCCAAATGGCGCGCCGCCTGGGAGAAGGCCGGCCTCGACCGGGCGCTGTCGCCGGCTGAAGCCGGGAACAAACCCAAATACTACGTGCTGGAGATGTTTCCCTATCCGTCGGGACGCATCCACGTCGGGCACTCGCGCAACTACACGATGGGCGATGTGGTCGCGCGCTACAAGCGGGCGAAGGGCTTCAACGTCCTGCATCCGATGGGCTGGGACGCGTTCGGACTTCCCGCCGAGAACGCAGCGATCGAGCGCAAAGTGCATCCCGGCGCATGGACGCGCGAGAACATCGAGACGATGAAGCAGCAGCTGAAGCTGCTTGGCCTCGCAATCGACTGGGATCGTGAAGTCGCGACCTGCGAGCCGAGCTACTACAAGCACCAGCAGGCGATGTTCCTCGCCTTCCTCGAAAAGGGTCTCGTCTTTCGCAAGAAAGCGAAGGTGAACTGGGATCCGGTCGACAACACCGTGCTCGCCAATGAGCAGGTCGTCGACGGCAAAGGCTGGCGCTCAGGCGCGCCCGTCGAACAGCGCGAACTGTCGCAATGGTTCTTCCGCGTCACCGCCTACGCGGACGATCTCGTCGATGCCCTGACACAACTCGACCGCTGGCCGGACAAGGTCCGGCTGATGCAAACGAACTGGATCGGTCGCAGCCAGGGCGCGCGCGTCTGGTGGGAGATCGCTCAAGCGCCGGACTTCCTCACGCGCACAACGCCCGACGGCGGCCCGAATCACGCGACCGATCCCATCGACGTCTTCACCACCCGTCCGGACACGCTGTTCGGCGCGAGTTTTGTGGCGCTCGCGCCTGATCACCCGCTCACGCGCGCAGTGGCGCAACATCGCCCCGACGTTGCGGCCTTCATGGCGAAATGCGCGAGCCTCGGCACCTCCGAAGCGGAGATCGAGAAAGCGGAAAAAGAAGGCGTCGATCTCGGAATCACGGTGCGCCACCCCTTCAATCCGGACTGGTTGCTGCCGGTGTACGCCGCGAACTTTGTGCTCTCCACATACGGCGCCGGCGCCATCTTCGGCTCGCCCGCTGGCGATCAGCGCGATCTCGATTTCGCCCGAAAGTACGGGCTTTCATTCAAGCCGGTCGTGTTGCCGCCGGGCGCGGAGGCGGCCACCTACGCTGTCGACGACGTCGCCTACACCGACGACGGAACGATCTACAATTCAGGGTTTCTGGACGGGCTCTGCACGAAGGAAGCGATCGCACGTGCGATTGCCGAACTCGAAAAGCGCGGCGCCGGCGAAGGCACGATCCAGTATCGCCTGCGCGACTGGGGCGTTTCGCGGCAACGCTATTGGGGCTGCCCGATCCCGGTCATTCACTGCGGCGCGTGTGGTGCGGTTCCCGTTCCGGCAAAAGATCTCCCGGTCACGCTTCCCAAAGATGCGACCTTCGAGAAGTCGGGAAATCCGCTCGCGCATCATCCGACGTGGAAGCACGTCCCCTGCCCGACGTGCGGCAAGCCCGCCGAACGCGAGACGGACACGGTCGACACCTTTGTGGATTCCTCCTGGTACTTCGCGCGCTTCACCGATGCGAAGAACGAGAACGCGCCGTTCGATCCGAAGCTCGCGGAGTACTGGCTGCCGGTGGATCAGTATGTGGGCGGCGTCGAGCACGCGGTGCTCCACCTCCTCTACGCGCGCTTCTTCACCCGCGCGATGCACGACTGCGGCTTCCTCAACCTGCCGAGCGGCGAGCCGTTCGCGGGCTTGTTCACGCAAGGGATGGTGACGCACGAGACGTATCGTCGGCCGCCGGGCGAGCTAGGGCCGCAAGAGTATACGATCGACGAAAAAGGCGATCCATACATTAAAGGCACGGCCGAACCGGCGCAGTCGATTCGGAACTCCACGACCAATGAAATTACCCAAGTGCTGGCATTGGGCCGGTGGCTTGCGCCAGAAGAAATCGAACTTCGAGACAACAAATACATTGAAATCGCGACTGGCTGGCCAGTCGACGTCGGCGCCGTCGAGAAGATGTCGAAGTCCAAGAAAAACGTCGTCGATCTCGACGCGTTCGTGACGGACTTCGGCGCGGACGTAGCGCGCTGGTTCGTGCTGTCGGACTCCCCGCCGGAACGGGACGTGGAGTGGACGGCTTCAGGCGTCGAGGGCGCGTGGCGTTTCGTCGGCCGCGTCTGGGCTGGCGTCGAGAACCATGGCCAGCCGGCGCCGAAGCCCGGCGACGCGCCGCCGGTCGGCGCCGATAAGGGGGCGGCGATGGAGTTGCGTCAGGTCGCCCACCGCTCGGTCGCCGCGATGGGCGAAGATATCGAGGGCTTCCGGTTCAACCGCGCCGTCGCCCGCGCCTATGAACTTGTCAACGCGATCCGCAAGCAGGACGCCGCGAACGACGCCGCGACCGTCTGGGCGCGCGGCGAAGCGCTGCGTCTTCTGGCCCAGATCATCGCACCTTTCATGCCGCACCTCGCAGAGGAGTGCTGGGCGACGCTCGGCCAGGACGGCCTGCTGGCAGCGACCGACTGGCCCGCCGCCGACCCCGCTCTCGTAGCCGAGAATACCGTCACCCTGCCCGTTCAGGTCAACGGCAAGCGACGCGGCGAAATCTGCGTACCGAGAGGTTCGGCGGAGGCGGACGTTCGCGCCGTCGCGCTCGCGCATGAGACGGTGCGGCCTTTCACCGACGGCAAGACCTTGTCCAAGGTGGTTGTCGTGCCGGACCGGATCGTGAATATCGTCGTCACCGGCTGAGGCCAGTTGCAGGGGAAATCGGAATGCGGGCTCTGCTGATCGCCGTGGCGCTGACCGCGCTCGCCGGATGCGGCTTCAAGCCGATGTACGCGCCGTCCGGCGGCGACGCCGCTATCGGCGCGGTCTCGGTAAACGAGATCCCCGGCAAGTCGGGCCACGTCTTCCGCACGGAGCTAACCAAGCTTCTCGGCGCTGAACGGGGCTCGCCAACGGCGCGGCGCCTTGAAGTGGTGTTGACCGAGCAGATCAGTTCACTGGGTCTGCGGATCGACGAATCCGCAACCCGTGCCGACCTTATTCTCACGGCGGACTATGTGTTTTTCGACGCATCTGGATCAGAGCTTTTTCGAGGGGTCATCAGACAAGTCGCCAGCTACGACGTCCCGAGCGTTCCTACATCGACGCCGGGACAGCTCTCTTCATCTGCTTACGGCGAGGTCGCCGCGCAGAACGACGCCCGCGAGCGCGCAGGCGCGATGCTGGCGGAGCGGATGCGAACAGAGCTTGCGCTGCGTCTGCGTCAGGCCCGCCTCGCGGGCCCCGCCCCCGTCATGGCGCCGCCAGCGCAATGAGGGTCGCGCACGCCGGCGCGCGACGCTTTCTCTCAGCGCCGGATAAAAGCGTCCGCGCTGCTCTCGTTTACGGCCCAAACCGCGCCCTCGTCGGCGAGGCGGCGCAGACGCTGCTCAAGCACGCCCTCGGCGACACCGACGATCCGTTCGCACTGACCCGTCTCGCGGAAGAAGAAATCCGGAAGGACAAGGCCAAACTCTCAGACGCGCTTTCGGCGCAGTCACTGCTAGGCGGGCCTTCGGTGGTGTGGCTACGGGTGGATGGCGATGCGCAGCACGAGACGGTGGTGGAGGCGTTGCATCTCGTCGAGAGCGGCGAAGGCGCCGCCTGGCTGGTGGTTGAAGGCGGCGAGCTGAATACCAAGGGCAAGATCGTCGCCGCGTTCGACGGCGCGAAAAGCGCTGTATCCATAGCCTTTTACGAAGAGTCCGAAGCCGAGCGCGCCGCCTTCATCAAGTCGCTGATCGACGCCGAACGCGTTCCGATGAGCGCTGACGCAAGGGAACTGTTCATCGCGCACGCCCCTTCCGATCGCGCTCTTGCGCGCGGTGAGCTCGAAAAGGTCGCGTTGTTCGCCCACCGCCTCGGCCGCAATGTGGAGCCGGAGGATCTCGCCGCGCTCTCCGCGGTCGAGGCCGAAGGTGAAATGGACGACGCCACGAACGCCGCCGCGAGCGGGCGTGTCGCCGTCGCACTCGACATGCTTGACCGGCTGGAGGCGACCAACGGCGTGTCGCTGATCAAGGCGATGGAGCGCAAGATGCTGCGTCTGCTGGAGGCGCGGACACTTGTCGAAGGCGGCGTCGCGCCGAATGATGCGGGCGATCGCCTCAAGCCGAAGGTATTTTGGAAGGAACGCGACCTCTTCGCGAGCCAGGTCCGCATGTGGACGACGCCGCGCGCGCTGGCCGCGCTTGACGTCCTGTGGGCTGCGGAGCTGCGCGCGAAGACTGCTGGCGCGCCGCAGGAAATGATCGCCGCGGGCGCGTTCAAGCGCGTCGCGGAAATAGCGAGCGCTGGCCGCTAAACCAAACAACCGCGCGCGCCCCCCACCCGTGCATCGGAAGGCGCGCCCGCGACGAAAACCGGGTCAAAGAAAAGCGCGGATCATGCGATCCGCGCTTCGTGTTTTGCAAAAGATGAAAGGCCCCGTCGGCTTAGATATCAGCCGCCGCTGAGCTTGCGACAGAGATCGTCCAGCTGTTCCAGAGTGCGGTAGCTGATCTCGAGCTTTCCGCCGCCTTCGCCCTTGTGCGTAATTGTGACGGCCAGGCCAAGCGCATTGGCGATCTGCGTTTCCAGCGCGCGCGTGTCGGCGTCTTTGTCGCCGCCGGCGCGGACGCGCGGACCGTCGCGCTCTTCCTTGGCCTTGGCCGCGAGCTTCTCGACCTCGCGGACATTCAGTCCGTTGGCGATGGCCATGCGCGCAAGGTCGACCGGGTTCGGCGCCACAAGGATCGCCCGCGCATGGCCCGCAGAAAGACGGCCGTCGCGGACCATGCCCTGGATTTCTTCCGGCAAGCCGAGGAGGCGCAGCATGTTGGCGATGTGCGGCCGGCTCTTGCCGACCACTTCCGCGATCTCCTGCTGGGTGCGCCCGAAGCGATCGATCAGCGCCTGATAGCCCTGCGCTTCTTCGAGCGGGTTGAGGTCGGCGCGCTGGACGTTCTCGATGATGCCGATTTCCAGCACTTCGACTTCGTCGAGATCCTGCACCACCGCCGGCAGTTCATGCAGGCCTACACGCTGAGCAGCCCGCCAGCGACGTTCACCCGCGACGATTTCAAACCGGCCCCCCGCGCCCGGCGCCGGACGCACGAGAATCGGCTGCAGCACGCCGCGCGAACGGATGGAGTCGGCGAGCTCGGCGAGATCGGCTTCGTCGAAGCGCTTGCGCGGCTGGTTCGGGTTGCGCTGGATCAGGTCGATGGCAATCGCGCGGGCGATGATCGTCGGCGGCAGCGCGGCGGCGGTTTCGGGCGGCACGCTTGGCGTGGGCGTCGGCGTCGGGAACTGCGTCACGGTCGTCGGCGACGCGACGGGCTCGTTCAGCGTATGTGTCGAGACAGGCGTGAACGCGGTCTGCTCGACAGGTGCGTAGGCCGCGGGCTGAGGTACTGGAGGTTCTTGACGCGGCGGGGGTTCAGGCGCGCGCGGCTGCGAGTGGCCGAAGGAGGTCTCCCCCAGCAACGCGGACAATCCTCTGCCCAACCCTCTCGGCCGATCGTTCATTCCCTGCTCCTTTACGCCGCCGCCGCCACGCCCTCACGCGCAAGCAGTTCGCGCGCGAGCGCAAGATATGCCTGACTGCCGGGGGCCTTGATGTCGTAGATGATCGCCGGCTTTCCGAACGACGGCGCCTCCGAGAGGCGCACGTTCCGCGGGATCACCGTATCATAGACCTTGTCGCCGAGATGGTGGCGCACGTCGGCCGCCACCTGGTCGGAAAGAGACGTGCGCTTATCGTGCATGGTCAGCACGATGCCCTGGATATCGAGCTGCGGATTTAGATTGCGCTGCACGAGACCGACGGTGTCGAGCAGTTGCTTCAGACCCTCGAGCGCGAAGAACTCGCACTGCAGCGGCACGATCACGGCGTCTGAAGCGGTGAGCGCGTTGACCGTCAGAATGTTCAATGACGGCGGGCAATCGATAAGGAGGTAGTCGTAGCCGCCGACGATCTTCGCCGCCGCCAGCGCATCGCGCATGCGATACTGAGGGCGCTCCTGCTGCATCAGTTCGGTCTCGAGACCCGAAAGGTCCTGCGAGCCGGCGATGATGAAGAGGTTCGGCACGAGCGTGGGCATCACCGCCTCGTCGAACGAGCATGCGCCCACAAGCACGTCGTAGCTCGAATGCGCGCGATCCTCGGGACGGATGTCGAGGCCGGTGGCCGCGTTGCCCTGCGGATCGACGTCGAAAATCAGGACCTTTTTGCCGGCGGCGGCGAGCGCCGTGCCGAGGTTGATCGCCGTCGTCGTTTTGCCCACGCCACCCTTCTGGTTGGCGAGTGCAAAAGTTCTCAGCCCAAAAGGACTAAGCCTTGTCGTCTTTCCCGACACGCTCTGCTCCTTCGATCCGGAGGATTCGCCCATCGGGGTCGCTCAAACTCTCGAGCGCCTCGACTGTGAGGGTCCATCCTTCATCGGCGGCGGCCGCGAGCTCGGCGCGATACTCCGCGCCCTTGAGGAAAAGTCCGATGGCGCCGCCATCAAGAATCGGCTTCGCAGAACTGATGATTCGCGGCAAGGGCGCGAAGGCGCGGGCTGTGACCACGTCGTAGGTTTCGGCGCCTCCGGCCACATCGTCGATGGACTCGTTCAGCACCCGGCAGGCCGCCCCTGTCTCGCGCACTGCTTCCCTCAGGAAGGCCGCCTTCTTGGGATTGGTCTCGACAAGATCGACCCGGGCGCCCTCCTGACCAGCCAGCAGGCAACCGATGACGACGCCTGGAAACCCCGCCCCGGAGCCGATGTCGATCCAGCGAAGGGCATCCGGCGCATGACGGAGAAGCTGGCCGCAATCGAGTGCGTGGCGGCCCCAATAGGCCTCGAGCTCACGGGGGCCGATAAGATTGATCTTCGCGGCCCAGCGCTGCAGCAGCGCGCGATGTCTTTCCAGCTGTTCACAGGTTTCCCGTGGAACGGCGAGGTCTTCCATAAGGTCATTCGGGCCGTACTTCTGCATCGCGCTCACTCTCCGGGATTCCCCGGATAGGCGTATGCGGGACGAAAAAGGGCTCCCTGGGCCACAGATCAGCCGCGCTTTTTCACGTGGGCGAGCAACGCCGTCAGCGCGCCGGGCGTCACCCCCTCGATACGTCCCGCCTGGCCGAGCGTGACCGGGCGCGCCGCCGAGAACTTCTGACGGACCTCCGCCGACAGCCCGCCCACGGCGCTATAGTCCAGGTCTGGCGGGAGCCGCAGGCTCTCATCCCGGCGGAAGGCGATGACGTCCGCCTCCTGCCGGTCCAGATAGCCGGCGTAGAGGGCGTCGATCTCGATCTGCTCGCGCACGCCCGGCGCAAAGGCGCCCAGCTCGGGCCAGATGCCGGCGAGGTCATCGAGGCTGATCGTCGGATAGCTCAGCAGCTGGAAGGCCGAGCGGCGCTGGCCGTCCTGATTGACCTTGAGGCCCCGGTCGGCTGCCTCCTTGGGCGTGAGGGTCAGCCCTCGCGCCAGCGCCCGGGCGGCGTCCAGACCGGCCATCTTGGCGCGGAAGACCTCGGCGCGCTCCCGGCCGACACAGCCCGCCGCGAGCCCTTTTGGCGTCAGCCTTTGATCGGCATTGTCGGCCCGGAGCGCCAGACGATATTCTGCGCGGCTGGTGAACATACGGTACGGCTCGGTCACGCCCTTGGTGACCAGGTCGTCGATCATGACCCCGATATAGCCTTCCGCCCGCGTGATCTCGAACGGCCCGCCCCCGGCAGCGGCGAGCGCGGCGTTCAATCCGGCCATCAGCCCCTGCGCCGCAGCCTCCTCATAACCGGTCGTGCCGTTGATCTGGCCCGCCAGATAGAGGCCCGCGAGCCGTTTGGTCTCCAACGTGGGCAGCAGCTCGCGCGGATCCACGTAATCGTACTCGATGGCGTAGGCCCAACGTTTCACGTGAACTTTCGCCAGCCCGGGGATTGTCCGCAGGAAACTCTCCTGAACGGCGGGTGGCAGCGAGGTCGAGATCCCGTTGGGATAGACGGTGTCGTCGTCCAGCCCCTCGGGCTCCAGGAAGATCTGGTGGGCGGACTTGTCGGCGAACCGGACGACCTTGTCCTCGATCGACGGGCAGTAGCGCGGGCCCCGGCCAGAGATGGCGCCCGAGTAAACCGCAGACTGGTCGAGGCTTTCGGCGATGATCCGGTGGGTTTCCGCCGTCGTCCACGTGATGCCGCAGGCGATCTGGGGTGTCGTGATGCGGTCCGTCAGGAAGGAGAACGGCGACGGTTCATCGTCCCCGGCCTGCATTTCTAGGCTGGCCCAGTCGATGGTTGTCCCGTCCAGACGCGCCGGCGTTCCGGTCTTGAGTCGGCCCATGTGGAAGCCGAGGGCATAGAGGCGATCGGACAAGCCGACCGCCGGCTTGTCGCCCCAACGGCCCGCGGGCGTCCGCTCCGCGCCAAGATGAATGACGCCCTTCAGGAACGTGCCTGTGGTCAGGACGACCCGGGGCGCACCATAAGTCTGACCGGATGC
>Ga0247843_1009528_pt1 | contig 10751 bp, 7 predicted proteins | sample LaCruzMarch2017__FD_192420 | JGI IMG/M metagenome (GOLD analysis project Ga0247843, IMG submission 192420) | Freshwater microbial communities from meromictic Lake La Cruz, Castile-La Mancha, Spain - LaCruzMarch2017_8m | ecosystem: Environmental > Aquatic > Freshwater > Lake | place: Spain...
AGATCGAGCAGCTTTCTCTTGGGGTCGATAGCGGTTACGCGAGATTCGACGAATCGGACTCCTCGACGAGCGAGGAGTTTGGGAAACGCGAAGGTGTAGGGCTTGCCGCTCCGAAGCGTGCGATAGAGGTCGCAGGTGAGTTCCTGTCGAATGTCGGGATTAACCAGAGTGACTCGCAGATCTTTGTGGCGGGCAAGTCGAAGCGCACAGGGAAGTCCGGCATAACCGGCCCCGACGACGACGACATGAGGTGTTTGTCTATGAAGAGTCACGCCTTCGGAATAAACGCTTTGATCCGGTGGCTGGCAACGAATTCTTGGATTTTCTTGAAACCGGACGCCTCGATGTCCTTGAACTTAAGGCCGATCCCTTCGGGAACGCCATTTTGAGCCGTGCTTCTGACCCAAACGACGCTTCCGAGTCCGCGGATGCTTTCTTGGGAGCCAGTGAATGAGCTGACCGCGTTGTCGTCGTTCATGCGGCTCACGAGCACGTTCGTGTTTTCGGGTGGATTCCCACCTGAGACATTCTGGGAAAATTCGAGAACAAACTCGACATCGTCGCCGATGGCGATGTTTTGCGGAACGGCTCTTACGAAAAGACCTCCGAGGCCTACGTTTAGGGTTTCGGCGACGAGGGCCTGTTCGAGGCTCGCCATCAGTAGCTCGACTCGATGTTTGGCTCCCACGCGCAGTTTGCGCGGAACTTTTACCCGAAGAGGTTGAGAGAGCATGTCTCGAAGAGCGTCTTCGGTGTTTTCGGGAGAGGTGTCGAGGTTGAGAAGCCCGCTCGCGCCGCGATCGAGCCAGCCGATGCCGTGCTCCGCATGGGGGCTCGGGCCACTATGAAGCACGAGGATGCAGGCAAGGGGGTCGAGGCTTCTCAGGCCTGAGCAAACATCGTCCCATTCGAGACTTGAGGCGGGAACGTGCGGACTAGACGGGTCAATCACGACAAGAAGGGGGATCTCATTTGCGGTCACGAAGTTCATGAGAGCCGCCGGGCTTTCGACGCCTTTAAAGTCCCATTGGAAGGGGGCTCCGGGTAAATCGCGGAAGGCTTTCGTAAGATGCTCGGAAAGGCGATCTTTGAAAGCCGAGGAGTTTTGAGCGGGACCTACGATGAGTATTTCACGGGTACGTGCGGGCAGATTCATGGGCTCAATTGTGGGCATAAATTCCGCCTTACGCAATCCCCTCTTGACCTAGAGTGAGACGCGTTATGAAACAGGGGGTTATGACAGAAGCGAGGCCAAAGCTCGCCGGAGTGAGTCAAACATGAGTGAAACTTCACGGATCCCCGCACAACCCTTCAAAGATAAGAATTTTTGTTTGGCGTACCACAGGCACATGGTGCGCGCGCGCGCGCTTGAAGAGCGTCTGATCAAGATGATGCGTTCGGGCGACGGCTACTTCTGGATCGGCGGCCCCGGCGAAGAGGCGTTCGCCGTTGCTCTCGGTTTACAGGTTCGCAAAGGCCGCGGTGTCGCTTACGATTATCTGCACCTGCACTATCGCTCCAATCCCATCGTTCTTACGATGGGCGAGCCCATGCTTAGCTTCATCCGTCAGATGAAAAGTACCTCGGCTGATCCCTTCTCGGGCGGACGCAATTTCGTGGCACATATTTGCAAATCGGATTGGAACGTCGTTCCCGTCACCTCGACGATCGAAACGCAATTCGCAGTCGCTCCTGGAACTGCGATGGCTCAGCGACGGGCTCGTCTCAAGGGTGAGCCCTCGGGAGTTACGGTCGTTATCGGTGGTGATGCGGGTACGGCCGAAGGCGATTTTGCGTCGTCGCTTATTTGGTCCACGCGCCCCGGATCCGAACTTCCGATTCTTCTCATCACGACCAACAACAGGTACGGCATTTCGACTCCCGCAGAAACTCAGCACGGCGAGAAGAATGTCGCCGATCGCGCTCGCGCCTTTGGCATCACGGCTCAAACCGTCGACGGCAATTCGCCCGAGAAGATCTGGGCTGCCCTTGAGACGGCTTTCGATACCATTCGTTCGACGGGCAAACCGTACTTCCTCGAGGTGATGGTCTCGCGCCTCCACGGTCACAGTTCGTCCTCAGGCGCAGCTCGTACTCTCGATGAGCTTTGCTGTATCGACTCCTTCGAAAAGAAACTTCTTAAGAGCGGATGGATCACCGAAAAAGAAATCGAGGCCGTCAAAGCGACGGCCTATCAAGAAGCCCAAGAAGCGCACGAGAAAGTTAAATCCGAGACCTATCCGGACGGCTCGACTTTCCAAGATCACACCTACGCCGGCAACGTTCGTGGCGGCGTTCCTGGGAGAGATTTCTAATGGCAAACATGGCACAAGCAGTGCGTATGGCTCTGCACTACGGCGAAAAACATCTCGGCGTGACCGACATTTTTGGCGAGGACGTCGGGCCACCTCTGGGTGGCGTCTTCACCTGTACACAAGGTCTCAAGACGACATGGAACACGCCTCTCGACGAACGCGGTATCATCGGTGCGGCGATGGGGCTTGCCCTCGCCGGACAGAAGCCCGTCGCTGAAATTCAGTTCTCCGACTACATCTTCAATACAATCGACTTGCTCAAGCTCGCGGGCAACAGCAACTGGGCTTCGAACGGACAGTATCCTCTCAACATGACGGTCATGACGCCTTCGGGTGCGGGCATTCACGGCAGTCTCTATCATTCCCATTCCTTCGATGCGTGGGCTTCGCGCCTAGCGGGCTGGAAAGTGGTGACGCCTTCTACACCTCGCGACGCTTACGGTTTGATGCTGTCTGCGATCCAGGATCCGAACCCCGTACTCGTCATGGTGCCCAAGGCTCTCATGCGCGTGAAGGGCGAGGAACTGATCCCCGGTGAACCCCCGGACGAGAAGGATCTCAAAGAACGCATCGACGCTCCGATCGGCGACGCGCGCAAGGGGTGGGAACCTCGTTGGCCCGATCTCGAATTTGCCCCCACGCCCATTGGCGAAGCGAAAGTCGTGCGCGAAGGAAATAACGCTACGGTCGTGACCTATAGCCGCCACGTACTTCTCGCAAAAGTCGTAGCCGACCGTCTCGCCTACGAAGGCCTCGGCGAAGTCGAAGTCATCGATTTGCGCACGATCTATCCCTACGACTGGGCGGCGATTTCAAAATCCGTTGTCAAAACGGGTCGCGTGCTCTTCCTCAACGAAGATACCGAGATCACAAATTTCGGCGAGCACCTGCTTCGTCGAACGATCGAAGAGCATTACTACCAACTGCGTGCGCGTCCTCGTCTGCTGGCGGGTGCCCATGTCCCTGGCGTAGGACTTGCGCCTCCACTCGAAGAGGCGAGCGTTCCGCAAGAACGCGACATCGAACGTGAACTCAGAGCTCTGCTTACAGAGCTGACTTGATTGAAATTGGACTAAAAGGAGTTAAAGATTATGGAATTCAAATTACCCGATATTGGTGAAGGCGTTGTTGAGGGCGAGCTTATTCAGTGGCTCGTTAAAGAAGGCGATACGGTACAGGCGGATCAAGCTGTCGTAGAAGTCATGACCGATAAGGCGACCGTTGAAGTTCCTGCTCCTGTTGGTGGCAAGATATCCGGGATCACCGCTAAAGAAGGCGACATGATCAAGGTCGGTCAGGTTCTCGCTCAAATCTCTGGTGATGCAGCAGCAGCGAAAGCTCCTGAAGCAAAAGCGGCCGCTCCCTCGGAGAAGACCGTCGAGAAAACCGAAAAGCAATCCGGTGGTGAAGGCGCGGGACGCGATCAAACTTCGCCCGCCAACGGCAGCGCATCAGCATCGAAGCCCGCCGCTCCTTCGGCCGTCGGCTCGTACTCGAGCCCTGCTTCTCTTTCTCCCTCCGACGTTCCCGCCGCTCCCATCGTTCGTTCGATGGCGCAAAAAGCGGGTGTCGATCTTTCTCAAGTCGCTGCGACCGGTCCCAAAGTGGGCAACCAATCGCGCGTTCTTGAAGAAGACCTTCTTCGCTTCCTCAATCAAGGTGCGGGCGCTGTTCAAGCGGGCTCAGCTGTCTATGCGCCTAGCGCTTCTGCGGGCGTGCCTGCTTCGAGTGCAAAGAAAGCTCTCAAGCCCATCCCCGCGAACTTCTATCGCGACGTTTCGGGTCAAGAGCCTCAGGATGAGCGTCAACCTGTTCGGGGTCTTCGCCGCGTGATCGCGCAAGCGATGGTTCGCAGCAAGTACACCGCTCCTCACTACTCGTATGTCGACAAGTTCGAGTGCTCTGCACTCGTGGCGATGCGCGAAGAAGCGAAGAAAGTCGGCGAGCAGTACGGTGTAAAGATTTCCTACCTGCCCTTCATCGTGAAGGCCCTCGTAGGTGCTCTTAAAGAATTTCCGACCGCGAACTCTTCTCTAGAGGAGTCCGACAAGGGCATGGAGCTTGTGTTGAAGAAGCACTACCATATCGGCATTGCGGTCGCGACGCCCGACGGTCTCATCGTTCCCGTCATCAAAAACGCGGATCGCAAAACGATCATGCAAATCGCACAAGAGATCACGGAGCTCTCCGCGAAAGCGCGTGCGGGTAAAGCAACGGCGGACGAACTCAAGGGTTCCACTTTCACGATCACTTCGATGGGCAATATCGGCGGACTCTTCGCCACGCCGATCATCAACTATCCCGAAGTCGGCATCATGGGCGTCTACAAAGTTCAAGAAGAGCCTCTCGTCAAAGACGGCCAGATCGTCATTGGTCAAACGATGCACCTCTCGCTCTCCCTCGATCACCGCGTGGTCGACGGCGCGGTGGGCGGCTACTTCTGCAACGCGATCATCGAGCGCCTGCAGAATCCTGCGCGCCTCTTGATGGAAATGATCTAAGTTTTAGATTCACTAGAAATGAAAAAGGCGTCCTGGTGAAAACCAGGACGCCTTTTGTTTTTGGATGTTTAGAAACTCTTAGTGAACGTGGCCAGCGGCGCTGCCGTCACGTGGGGGTTCGGTCTCGCGACCTCTTCCCTTTTCGCGTTCCTCAGGGAGTCCGATGGTCCCACTAAGAATTTCTTCGGCGTCTGCGAGAGTCAAGGTCTTGCGACTTTTGCTTTGGCACCAGATGCGGAGTTCTTGGGGCAGGTCCTGAGCATAAATAAAGAGCTCGTTGCGATGCACTCTAGCAATAACGGGTACGCCGCTTTTTTCCATGGTTGTGCTCGCTTGGGTGATTTCAAATTCGCTATGCTTTTTGAGCTTGTTAGGTTTTAAGTCTCGTCGGATGCCTGTGAGGCTGCACTTCTCGGAGCGTCTCTCGCAGCGGGCGAAAGCTTTGGGGTTGAGTGAGTCTCGAGTGAATCCGTCCTTTTTTGAAATACATGTGGGTTCTGGGACCGAATCGCCACCTTCCCAGCGAGGCAAGTTGAGGTCTTTTAGGATACTGAGGTGGCGACCGACGATATCAAGCTCTTTATCGTAGGCTTCTGCGGAAGCTTGAGGCATCGCCATCAAACAAAGTGCACTGAGAACACAAATAGAGAGACGGTTTTTAAGTTGGCATTTTTGAGTCATTTTGAAATCCCCCCGGATTAAGAAAAACTGTTAGTACCGGGGTAATTGCATGAGCCAGGCCACACAATAAAATCAGTCACTTAGACTCGTGGAGGCCGTTGAACTCTTAGTCACCATCTCAGAAAAATATGCAGCTCAAACGCGGAGATGCAAGCTCCGACAACATCGTCTAAGACGGCAGAACACATGGAAAAAAAGCAATTCGACGTTTTGGTGATTGGCGCTGGTCCTGGTGGGTACGTAGCTGCGATTCGTTCGGCTCAAATGGGTTTTAGAACCGCCATTATCGAAGGCCACAAAATGGGCGGTGAATGTCTCAATTATGGATGCATTCCCTCGAAGGCTCTGATCAGCACCGGCCACGTCATCGATAAAGTCCAAGAAGGCGAAAAGTACGGGCTCATGTTCGAGAAGTTCCGCGTGGATCTTCCCAAGCTCATCGACTGGAAGGCGGGCATCGTGAAACAACTCACGGGCGGTGTTGCGACTCTTCTCAAAGCCAACGGCGTTAGTATTTTTCAAGGTACGGGCGAGTTCGTTTCCGCCAACGGCAAATTCAAGCAAGTTAAGGTTGTTTCCTCGATCGACTCCTACGACGGCACGAAAACCAGCGGTGCTGCCGATGAGACCCTCGAAGCCGAGCGTGTGATCATTGCGACCGGTTCGACGAGCGCCGAATTCCCTCACCTTAAAATCAACGGCACCTCGATCCTCGGATCCAAAGATGCCCTCGACGTTCGCGTTACCCCCAAAAAGATCGTCGTTATCGGCGGCGGCGTTATCGGCCTCGAGCTCGGCAGTTTCTTCATCAAGCTCGGAACCGAAACGGAAGTCGTCGAGTTCGCTCCCATGCTTCTTAATGGCACGGACCGCGAATGCGTCGACGTGATCCAAAAGCGCCTCGTCAAGAAGGGCGTGAAGCTTCACCTTGAAACAAAAGTCACCTCCGTCGAAGAAAAGGGCAAGGGCAAGACTCTCGTCCACATCGAACGTAAAGACGGCACCCAAGGCACGATCGAGTGCGATTGGGCCCTGCTTACTGTGGGCCGTAAACCCCGCATCGCCAACCTCAAGCTCGACACGATCGGAGTGAAGACGAGCGATCGCGGCTTTATTCAAGTCAACAATCGCCTTGAGACAAGTGTCCCAGGCGTCTTCGCTATAGGGGACGTTATCGGAGGGGCTATGCTCGCTCACAAGGCCTCCAAGGAAGGGCTCGTTTGCGTCGAAGGATTCAAAAACCCTGGCACCACGATGAACGTACGCGCTCTGCCTTGGGCCATCTTCGTTGATCCCGAAATTGCGGGCGTGGGCCACACCGAAGAGTCGGCTCGCGAGGCGGGCTGGGACCCCGTCATAGGCAAGTGTCCTTTCGCCGCCAATGGCCGCGCGCTTACCACGGGTGATGCGACCGGTTTCGTAAAGCTCATCGCGGACCGCAAGACGGACCGACTCCTGGGGGCCCATATGGTCGGTCCCGAAGTCTCCAATCTTGTTCAGCAAGTCGCGATCGCCATCGAGATGGGTGCGACCTCAGAAGACGTGGCTCGTACCGTTCACGCTCATCCGACCCTTCCCGAAACCATCATGGAAGCGGCTGAGAGCGTTCACGGACTCGCGGTTCATATCTTCGAGCGCAAGAAGCCAAAGACCTCCGAAGCATCGCCCGCCTAGTTGTGAACAAAACTTCGTTTGAAGTTCGTGACCGACATGACTAAACTCAGGCCAGTTTATGGTGCTGTCTTTTTCTAAACTTCTGAACATCGGTGTTGTCGCGACATTGTTGCTTGCGTCCTTCGGTGCTGCAGCTTGGGTTCCCTCAGGCGCTCAAGATCTCACTCTTAAAAAAGAATGTCGTCCCGAAGTTCTGACTTCTATTGTCATCGAGCGTTTCGGACGCCGTTCAAACTCAGCCACTTTCGATAGCCGCGATTGGAAAGATTTCGAGAAGATCCTTCAGGGATATTTCGACGAGTGTGAAACTGAACTTCAGCACAGCAGTCTTTCCAAGGTCTTCGATTACGCCCAGATGAATCTTGTCACGTATGACATGAGAAATCATCCTCGCATGAAGCAAGTCGAGTTCAAGATTCCAGGCAGGGGCGTTACGGTACGAGGGGTTCTCGCCATTCAAAATTCGACTCAGCCCCGTCCCCTCATTATCTACCAGTGCGGACTGACCTGTGATCTCTACGATGCCTCGATGCTCGCGACGATGATGATCTTTTACGACATGGGACCTTTCAATGTCTTGGCTCTTCAGAGCAACTCGGGTGGTGAATTCGTCAAAGCCAATAATGTCTTCGCCGTGGGTGGAATGGAAGAAGGTCATCAGCTCCTCGAAATCGCGCGCTACATCAAAAGCGGCAATTGGGAGTATTCGAAATACGTGACACAGATTCATCTCTTCGGAATGAGTTTGGGTGGACAAGCGGCGATGTACGCGGGTCTCTATGCCGATCATGATCGTCTTCAAGAAGGCGCTAGTCGGCTCGTGAAATCTGTCTTTGTGGGCTGCCCCGTGGTCGACTTCAAGCCGAGCTTTGAGCGTGTGACCAGCAATTCGTTGCTTTCGAAGCTCATTCGAAACACGCTTTTCAAAAACATTGTCGAGGCGATGGCGGCCGTTCCGTTTTTCGGGAGGTATTTCGATACCTCCAGTAGTAAAAAATTCAAACCCTCCCAAGAATTGCTTCAGGAAATGCTGAGCGCAGGTGCCGTCGATTATTACAAACAGCGTACCCGCGAATCCGAATGGGGCACTCCACCGCTGGAGGATGTTCGTTTTAGAACTGCGGCGGATGTCTGGGGTTGGATGAACTTCAGCAAAAGACCTGTCGAGCTTTTGGAAACTCCACTTTTTGTTTGGGCGCCTCGCAACGATAATGTCGTCGAGTATCCCACCAACACCGGGAAGCTCCTTCAATCAGACGCCCGAAATCCAGAACCTAAGATTTATACTCTGGATACTCCTCGTGGCGGACATTGTGCGATGGCAGCCGTTTACGGATGGCAGACTTCGGCTGCGATGATGAACGCTTTCTATTTGGCGCAAAGTCCGGAAATGCTGTCGAAACTTCGTGTGTACGACTTGAGGTTTCCGATTAAGCCAAAGATGCGCGCCGCAGGCGGAGCAAGAAAAAGGACTCATGTCGCTTGGGTTGCGCGCGAGAACAAACCGAAGATCACCCTCAGGATGCAGATCCAGCACATGCCTTGTGGTTTTGAGCGTGGAGTCGCCAAGTCCTGCAGCGGATTCGAAGAAGTCGACTTCACATACGCCGAACTGGGGCTTTCGAATGCGCATATTCCGAAGTCAAAAATTGAAGCTCAAGGAGTTTCGAGATGGCTTAATGCGAGCTTGAGATTCCTCGACGTCAACAAGCAGCCGCTCGGGCAGTCGCAGAACCCGGCCTATTTGCGCTGGACTCGCTACGACGGTCGTTGAAGAGTTTAGCGACTTTCAAGGATCCATCGAAGTTTTTGGAGTGGATCCCGGTACACGCCAGATTCAAACACAAAATCAAAATCACGAACCACGCCTGTGGAATCTGTTATCACGATGCGAGGAACGCTACTAAGGTGCAAGGCTTGGCTCAGAGCCGGGTTCGCGTTGCTTGAGGGTAGAAGCAGCATTTCGCTGCAAGTCGCTTTTGGAAGATGAATATCCGCGCATAGAATTTGGGCTTCGAAGAGACTCTCAGAACTCGAGAGGCTCTCGACGAGCTGAACTTTCTTCCAAAATTTTTGATCCCGGATCTCATCTCTTAGCATTTCGAGAAGTTGCTTGCAGTGAGGACACCAACTCGCGAAGAAGATGTAGATTTCTTTGCCTTTCACGGGAAACGAAGTCATTCCTTCGAATCTTGAGAGCTTGGCTTTGGGGAGCCTTCCGAGTGTTTTTGAGAGGCGACTGAGCGCGTGTTGGCGTATTTCGTTTTCGAAGGACGCGCGCTGAGCGGTATCAAAGAGTCCGGCCGCTAGAGGGTAGCGAGGATGCTCGGCCTGAAGTTGCGAATAGAGCGTCTGTTTGAGGGCCGCATCACTGCTTGGAATTTTTTGAACGATGAGATCCATAATCTCTGGACGACGCTTCAAAAAGTCAGGCAAGTCGAGACTCATCTCGCGAAGTCGTGCGACGAGGGGCTTGTCGAGAGTCTTTGCCGACAGAATTCGAATCCATTCGGGCTGTAGCTCGGAGCAGTCGCTCAGGGCTACATTAGAAATACTTGCGAGGCGCACGCGTGCTTTAGAATCTAAGATGAGGGTTTCGAAGATTCGACATTTGAATGCGGGAAGTGATTCGAGTCCCGCCTTTTTGATGTCGGCCTCGAGAGTGCGGGGATTTGATTTGGCACTCTCTGTGAATCTCCAGGCGACGAGGGCGGAACTCACAAGGATGCGGTACTGCTGTAGGGTGCGAGAGCTGACCTTAGCGGTCGGTGTTTGGGTCAGCTGTTTCCAAAGGGGTGCTGACTCCGAAAGAGTTTGTAGGCGATACGCCGCGCCGAAGATCTCGTTGGCTTCTTCGATTTCTCTAAGACGCAGAGAGAGGGGAGATTGCAACGTTTCGATGAGTTGGAACGCGGCTTCGTAGACACGGTAGCTCGTGTAGGCCGCGCCCGCGACGAGAGTGGGCCGATAGAGCGGCCATGTTTGTTCGGCTCCGTTCGTGGTCTGCGTACTCGACGAAAGCTTCTTGAGGATCAGTGGAAGCGACAGCAAATTTTTTGAGAGGAACTGCACGTCTTCTTGTGTGAACGAAGCATGGCCGAACTTGAGGAGGGGGAACTCGGGGTCCTCGATGAGTTCAGGCGTCTCTGCCCCGTTCTTCATTACGAGGTGAAAGGTAATCGGAGCGCAACCTGAGGAGCAACCCGAACTTGTATCCACGGGACGAAAACTCGCGACGAGTTTGCCGTCTGCGAATGCCTGGAGAAGATGAGTATTGAAATAGGTGCGGGAAGGGCGCGCGGCTGCTAATTGCATTTCGACTGCGAGAAGCTGCGACTTCCAAACGAGGGCACCCCTCTGGGCCGGCAAAATTTTTGAAGTGTAGAATGCGATGAGTTCACTCGTCTCCTCGGAGGCGACTTTGAGGTCGATCTCTTCTAGTTTTGCATCGAGGACACTCGAAGACAGCTGTGGAATCTTCATGAAGTTTTCGGCTTGCCACTCTGAAAGAATTTTCGAGAGAGGTGCGGAGTGGGCAGAGAACGCAGTCAGCAAGCTCAGAGCAAATACAAGACATGTC
>Ga0247843_1009530_pt1 | contig 10750 bp, 8 predicted proteins | sample LaCruzMarch2017__FD_192420 | JGI IMG/M metagenome (GOLD analysis project Ga0247843, IMG submission 192420) | Freshwater microbial communities from meromictic Lake La Cruz, Castile-La Mancha, Spain - LaCruzMarch2017_8m | ecosystem: Environmental > Aquatic > Freshwater > Lake | place: Spain...
CCCACAACACCGTCGGTCGCTTCGGCGGCGGCACCCCCGGAAGCAACGCCACCTACATCACCAACACCAACAGCTTGAACCTGTTCTACAACGCCCTCGGCGTCGCTCAGAACGGCAACTCAAACGCTGACACCAACCCGCAGCTCCGCGAGTATGTCCGTGACGGCAGCAACAACCTGACGGCCATCGACCCACGTCCGGCCGCCGCGTCCCCGCTGCTCACTGCCAACGCCGCCACCCTGCAGGCCGGTGCTCCTGTCGCCACCAACTACCGCGGCGCCTTCGGCACCGCCAACTGGGCGGCCGGCTGGACCAAGCTGTCGCAGTCCGGTGTGATGACCAGCGACCTCAACCTCGGCGTCAACGACATCGACGTGATCGGCAACCCTGCCGTGAGCACCTTCGATGCCGGCCTCGGCGTGCAGACCCTCGTCGGCTCCCAGACCTGGACCGCTGACAAGACCTACATCATCACCGACCGCCTCTTCATCAAGAACGGCGACACGCTGACGATCCAACCCGGCACCAAGGTTTACGGCTCGTTCAACGACAACGGCACCAGCGGCATCAAAACCGACGACCGCGTCGGCTCGATCATCGCCACCCGCGGCGGCCGCCTGGTCGCCGACGGCACCGCCGCGCTGCCCATCGTCTTCAGCTCCATCAACGAGCTCGAGTCGATCCGCGGCACGGACATCGATACCGATGGCGTCGTCTCCACCGCACCGACCGTCAACCAGGGCGGACAGTGGGGCGGCATCGTCCTGCTCGGCAATGCCTACATCTCGCAGGCGGACTCCACCGGCGCCAACATCGCCCAGGCCGAAATCGAAGGCTTCCTGCCTTCCGGTTCCCCGTCCCTCGACGGTGACTCGCGCGCCGACGCCATCGAATACGGCTTCGACGCCGGCTTCCCGCGCGACGACGCCGACAACTCCGGAATCGTCCGTTACTGCTCCATCCGCCACGGCGGCTACGAGTTCAGCAGCGGTCGCGAGATCAACGGTCTCACCCTCGGCGGCGTCGGCTCCGGCACGATCATCGACTTCGTCGAGGTCTTCGCCAACACCGACGACGGCATCGAGTTCTTCGGCGGCACCGTCTCGGCCAAGCACCTCGTCATGGCCTATAACCAGGACGACAGCTTCGACATCGACAGCGGACACACCGGCACCCACCAGTTCTGGTTCTCCGTCCAGCAGCCCAACACCGCCGACGGCGGCGGCGAGTGGGACGGCATCGAGTCCACCCCGAGCAACGGCACCAACCAGGGTCTCGGCTACAACGCCGGCCTGACGCTGTCCAAGCCCGTCATCTACAATGCCACCATCATCGGCGGCGGCCGCACGGCCTCCCCCACCGTCGAGAAGGGCAACCACGGCATGACCATTGAAGACTACTTCGCCGGCGAGCTTTACAACTCGGTGATCGACGACTTCAAGCAGGACCTTGCCAACTTCCGCGACAACGCCACCAGCACCGGTCTGAGCCCCTTCGCCACCGCGGCGGCGGCCCACAACACCGTCGGTCGCTTCGGCGGCGGCACCCCCGGAAGCAACGCCACCTACATCACCAACACCAACAGCTTGAACCTGTTCTACAACGCCCTCGGCGTCGCTCAGAACGGCAACTCAAACGCCAACACCGACCCGCAGCTCACGGTTTACACCCGTGACGGCAGCAACAACCTGACGGCTATCGACCCGCGTCCTGCGGCCGGTTCCCCCTTGCTTGGTGCTAGCCTGCAGGCCGGTGCTCCTGTCACCACCACCTATCGCGGCGCCTTCGGCACCGTCAACTGGGCGGACGGCTGGACCAAGCTGTCGCAATCCGGCGTGCTTGTCAGCGGTTCGGACTTCGATACCTGGGCCGCCGCTAACAGCGTGACCCCGGGCAACATGGCAGGAGACGACGACGGCGACGGCCAGACCAACGGATTCGAATACGCCTTCGGGTTGAATCCACAGTCCGGCTTGTCGTCGAACGCGTTCCCGACGCAAGTTGACAAGGTCACCGGTAAGTTCACCTATACCCGCCGGACTCCGTCCCTCAGCGGCTTGGGTTATCGGATCGAAACCTCCACCACCCTTGGTTCTTGGACCCAGGATCTCGGAGCGACGCAGACTGTCACCGGCACCGTTGGCGATGTCCAAACCGTCGAGGTCACCCTCAGCCCCGCGCTGCTTGCTAATCCCAAGCTGTTCGTCCGGGTTGAGTCGTTCTAATGGTATCTGACGAAACCGTCACATCGGGGCCATCGGCAAACGCCGGTGGCCCCTTTTTTCTTTTCCCCGCCACTCGCCATGCGCCTTTCCACACTGATCCCAGGTGTCGTTTTCGCCACCTTCCCCCTGCTGGGCCAGGAGCCACCCGCTCCTGCCGCCGCCGATGAACTCCGCACGTCCGTCCGCGAATGGATCGAGACGATGCAGAAGGTCCAGCTCGAGGAGGACAATTGGGAAAAGGACCGCGAGGTGCTGAAGGGCTACAAGGAAGGCCTGGAGAAGGAAATCGAGGACCTCAGGCAACAGATCGAGAGCGCCAAGACCCGCAAGGAAGGCGGTGACAAGCTGTCCCTCGACAAGCTCGCCGAGCGCGACCGCTTCGCCGCCGCCCAAGCCGAACTGGCCCGGCAGCTCCGCGTGCTGGAAGAAAGCCTCGCCGCGAAACTGCCGCTTTTCCCCGAACCGCTCCGCCAGCAGGCGAAAGTCGCGGTGATGATCGACTCGCTCCAAAAGAGCCTCCAACTCCCAGCCGACAAGCAGGCCGAGGAGGCCTCCAAGCGCCTTTTCAATGCCGTTGAGTTGCTCGCTGAAATCGAAAAGTTCCAGCAGTTGATCAGCGTCTTCCCCGAGCTCCGGAAAGACTCCAGCGACCGCGAATTCAAGATGCAGGTTGTTTACTTTGGCCTCGCGATGGCCTACGGCGTGAACGAGGACGGCAGCTTCGCCGTCGTCGGCCGACCCGCCGCGGACGGTTGGAAATTCACCGAGCGCAACGACCTCGCCCCGCAGATCCAGCAGCTCGTCAAATCGGCCACCAGCGAAAAGGACGCCACTTTCTCACAGCTTCCGCTTATCCAGCCATGATCCACCGCTTCGTCACCGCAGCCCTCGCCGGGCTCGCCTTGCTCCAGCCGGCACTCGCCGCCGACAATGCCGTCGCCACCGCCCGCGATTCCATCAAGAAGGCCGGCACCGAGCTGCTTTCCACCGAAAAGGAATACGCCGACCTCCGCCTGGCCCTCTACCGCGAGGTCAACAAGCTGGACGACCAGGTCACCACGCTTTCGAAGGAACTCCGCACGCTCGAACGCGACGAGGAGCTGCGCACCAGCAAGGTCCGCTCGCTCGAACGCGAGGTCGAGACCCGCAAGGCCGACTTCACCTATGCGTCCGGCGTTCTTAACCAGTATGCCAAGGCGATCATCTCCCGCCTCCACCCGGCCGAGAGCCAGCTCTACAAGAAGGAGATCGAAACCCTCGACCAGAAGGCCACCGCCGCCACCGGCGATCCCGTTGCGGAAGTGATCGACCGCTGCAAGATCATGGAAACCGGCATCAAGCGCCTTTCCGCCATCGCCGGTGGCCACCGCTTCGATGGCAAGGCCCTCGGCCGCGGCGGCCAGGCGATCGAAGGCACTCACCTCATCGCCGGCCCGGCGGTGCTGTTCGCCTCGGCCGACAAGTTGTTCGAAGGCGTGGCCTCCACCGCCGACACCGGCGCGGGGCTTGCCGCCATCGTGCCGCTCGCGGAGACCAACGGCACCATCGCCAAGGCCATCGAATCCGGCGAAGGCACGGTCCCGCTCGATGCCACCGGCGGCCGCGCGATCGAAGCCGCCCTCAAGAACCCCGGCGGCGACCACGGCGGAGGCGCCATGGAGCACCTCGCGCTCTTCGGCGACATCGCGAAAAACATGATGTTCGACGGCTGGATCGCCATCGCGGTCTGCGTGCTGATGATCGTCATCGGCTGGACCATCGCCGCGCGGAAGATCCTCTACCTGAACTCGATCGAAAAGGGCACCAAGGAATTCATCCGCCAGTGGAGCCTGCTTTCATCCGACCTGACCGCCATCGATCACGGCGACAAAGGCAGCGTGGACAGCCTCGGCGGCAATGCCGACCCGGCCACCCAGAAGCTGATCGAGAAATCGCCCCTCTACGAAATCTACCACATCGGCTCCGACGAAATCCGCCACCGTCTGGCAAACGACCGCACCCACAAGAAGGGCCTTACCGGCCGCTCCATCCAGGCCATCCGCGCCGCGCTCGATGCCGGCATGGTCCGCTGCCAGCACAAGCTTACCGACGGTCTCGTCTATCTCACCATCAGCATCGCCGGCGGCCCCTATGTCGGCCTGCTGGGCACCGTGGTCGGCGTCATGATCACCTTCGCCCTGATCGCGAAATCCGGCGAAGTGGACGTGAACGCGATCGCCCCCGGTATCGCCTCCGCGCTGCTCGCCACCGTCGCCGGTCTGGTGGTCGCGATTCCCGCGCTCTTCGTCTATTCCTACCTCAACAACCGGATTAAGAGCATGGTCGGCGAGATCCAGGTCTTCATCGATGAGTTCGTCGCCAAGATGGCCGAATTCTACCAGGGCTCCGAAAATCAGGGCACCGTTTCGAAAGTGATCGACTGATCCGTTCCACCCGAAAACCGCCATGGCCTCCGTCGACGAAAAATCTCCAGACGACATCAACGTCACCCCGATGGTGGACCTCTACCTCGTGCTGCTGCTCATCTTCATCGTGATGACCGCCGCCGGCGTGAAGGGCATGAAGGTCGAGCTGCCGAAGGCGAGCAAGAGCGCTGTCAAGAACCTCAGCGCGCCGAAGATCCAGGCGATCACGGTGGATGCCGAGGGGAAGATCCAGCTCAACCAGACGCCTGTCACCCTTGACGAACTTGAAAGCAAGCTGACCGCGATGAAGCTGACGGTGCCCGACATTCCCGTCGTGGTCCGCGGCGACACCGCCGCCCAGTACCGCGAGGTCATGGGCGTGCTCAACGTTCTCGGCAAGCTGGGCATCGACAAGATCGGCCTGGCCACCGCGAAGCCCCAGTAATTCCCGATCCGAAGAACCGCCCCGTTCATGGCCTACTCCAAGCCACCACAACCGGCAAAGTCCAAGCACCGGCTGATTCTCGGCCTGCTGCTTTTCGTGGTCGCGGCCGGCGGCATCGCTTCGTTCGTGATGTCGGGGAAAAAGTCGAAGGTCGTGCAGGAGGAGATCGTCATCGTCGATCTCGCCCCCCCGCCGCCCCCGCCTCCTCCTCCGCCGCCGGAAGAAGAGGCACCTCCCGAGCCGGCCGAGGAGTCCGAGCCGACCGAAATTTCCGATGCCGACGTGCCGGATGAACCCGCGCCAGACGACAGCGACCAGCCCGACCTCGGCATCGACGCCGGCGACCTCGCGGAAGGCGGCACCGGCAGCTTCGTCGTCAGCGTCCCGCGGGTCGGCGGCCGTCGTGGCGGCGGAGGAGGAGGCGGCGGCGACGGATTGCTCGGCAGCGACATGGACTCGCCGCCGACACCAGTCAGCAAGATGCAGCCGAACTACCCGAGCGCGCTGCTGAACAAGAAACTCGGCGGCAAGGTGCTGATCACCTGCGTGGTCGATGAGAACGGCAAGGTCGTTTCCACCACGATCAAGAAATCTTCCAGCTACCCCGAGCTCGACAAAGCCGCGGTCAATGCGGTGCTCAAATGGAAGTTCAAGCCGGCCCAGAAAGCCGGCCGCAACATCCGCGCCACCTGCGTGGTGCCTTTCAATTTCGAAGTGAAGAAGAACTGATGCTCCCGATGCGCCTCCTCATTCCCATCCTCCTCGCCGCCGCCCACCTGCCGGCCGCCGCCGAGATCAAGGCCTCCTCGATCCTCTACCGCGACCCGAAGTTCGTGAAGGAATTCGTCGGCAGCTACGGCATCCTGTCCGATGTCGAGCCGAAGGTCTCCACCGAAGAGCAGGCCCTGCTCGGCAAGGTCCAGGAACTCTTCGGCAAGGACCAGTTCATCGCCGCCGAGCAGGAAATCGTCCGCTTCATCAAGGAAGTCGAGAAGCCCACCGATCCCGAAAAGAAGCCCGGCGAGATCAGCGCCACGATGGTCTTCGTCCTCGGCAACCTCTACTTCGCCTCCGACCGCACCGACGAGGCGCGCCGCGCCTTTCTCGAGGCTATCCGCCGCTTCCCGCGCTTCCGCCGCGCCCATACCAACCTCGGCTACCTCTACATCTCCAAGAACCAGCTCACCGAAGCCCTGCCCACGCTCCAGAAAGCGGTCGAACTCGGTGAAACGAGCCCGCGCGTTTACGGCATGCTCGGCTACTGCTACCTCCAGGAAAAGAACGCGCTCGCCGCGGAAAACGCCTACCGCCAGGCCTACCTGCTCGACCCGAAGAACCGCGATTGGAAGGTCGGCCTGACCCAGTCGCTGATGCTCCAGGAAAAGCTCACCGAGGCTTCCAGCATGTTCGACACGCTGATCGCCGAGAACCCGGAAGACCGCCAGCTCTGGCTCCAGCAGGCGAACGCCCTGATCGGCCTCGACCGCAAGATGGACGCCGCCGTGAACCTCGAGGTGCTGCGCCTCAAGGGCCTTGCCAGCGAAAGCGAACTCAACCTGCTCGGTAACATCTACATGGAGCAGGGCGAGCCCCAGCTCGCGCTGTTCGCGTACCTCGAAGCGATCGAGAAGGCTCCGAAACTCGATGTCGCGCGCGCCTTGAAATCCGCCCGCATCCTCAACGACTACGGCTACCCCGAGAAGGCCGCCGCCTTCGTCGAGAAGGTCGCGAAGTCCGGCGAACTCAGCAGCAAGGACAAGATGGACCTCGACCTGGTCCGTGTGAAGATCGCCAAGACCGCCGGCGACAGCGATCAGGTCGGCACCCTTTTGCGCGACCTCTTCGCCCGCGATTCCGCCAACCCCGAAATCCGCCTCGAACTCGCCAAACACTACGACAACCTCGCCAAGAACGGCACTGACGAGGCCAAGCGCATGGCCGACCTCGGCGAAGCGAAGAACTACTTCAAGTTCGCCCTCGAAAGCCCGACCGTCGCCTACGATGCGAACCTCGGCCTCGGCCAGTTGTTCGTCCGCGAGAAGCAGTACACCGACAGCATCGCCTACATCGAGCGCGCCCTCTCCCTGAAAACCGGTGACAAGTCCACCTTGGAGCAGTATCTCAGCCGCGTCCGCCGAGCCGCCGACCGCGAGACCCAACGGAAGGAACGCGAGGCCGCCGAACGCGCCGCCGCCGAAGAAGCTGACGCCAAATCCAAAGCGAAATGACTTTCATGAAGACTCAAGACTTGAAGACGCAAGACACGAGACACAACGAGCCGCTGGCACCGTCTTCTTCATACTCCGGGAAAACTTGGCGAACTTTGCGTCTTCCTGGCCTTCGTAGGCTCGGCGTAGTAGGCGGCGGTTCACTTTTGCTTTCCCTAACAACCCTTCACGCCAACGAGGCGCTTGACGTGCTGGAAGGCAAGAAGGACGCCGAGTCCGTCGTCCTTCCTCCCGCACCGGAAGACGCCGCAGCGGAAGGCGAGGCCGAAGCCGTGATCCCGCTGAGCGAAGAGTGGGCGTCCAGCCCGCTCGATTCGATCTGGGCGAAAGCCGTTCTTTTCGATAACCCGTCCAACCCGTGGGTCCAGCAGCTCGCCATCAACGGGCTGTTCCACTGGAGCGGAGCCTGGGGCGAAGCCACGCCCGAAGGCGGCACCGAGATCGACCTCGATGGCACCCGCACCCGGCGCGCCCGCCTCGGAGCCCGCTTGAAGGCTTTCGGCAACACCGAGATCGAAGCCGTCGCGGAGTTCGCCGGCGACTCGAACTTCAACGGCATCGAGCGCCTCAAAGGCACCACCCGCTTCCTCGACAACGCCTACGTCAGCTACGGCAAGATGCGCCCCGGCTTCTCCACCGAATACCGCACGGAGCCGCAGCGGATGCTCACCCCCGAGCGGTCCTTCCTCGTCAACATGGTCGCTCCGGCCAGCACCCTCGGCGTGATGGTCGGACAAGACACCGACCGCTGGGACTGGGGCCTCGGCTGGTTCTCGTCGGACGCCGACTCGAATCTCGGCGGCTTCGAGGGCAACGGCTTTCTCCTCGCCAACCTGGCCTACGAGACCGTGGAGAAAGCCGAAGGCGGCGCACCGATCCGGACCCGCTGGCACGCCGACTACATCTACAACTTCGACGACGAAAGCAGCCCGGCCATCCCGCGCTACAACGTGGCCGGCCGCAAGTCCGCCAACGGCAAGCAGCTCATCGCCCGCAACCCGGCCTTCCGCCACCTCTTCTCCACCGGGGTCGAGGTCGAGCAAGGCCGCTTCGGCTTCGCCGGCGACTTCATCCTCGCCAACGGCAACACCAACGCCTGGGGACTGTCGCTGACCCCAAGCTACTGGGCGCTGCCCGGCACGCTCCGCGTCGTTGGCCGCTACAACTACGCCGATACCGATGATGCCGGCGGCCTGGTCGGGGGCATGGGCGTCGGCAGCGATCCCTACTTCGACTCCACCCCGGTCTTCGTCGGCGACGAATACCACTCGTTCTATCTCGGGGCCAACCTCCACCTTTACAAGGACGACCTGGTCATCATGAACGGCCTCGAGCACGTCCTGCTGAAAGACGAGGCGGGCGGCGGCTTCGACACCGACGCCTGGATCTGGCACTCCGGCGCGCGGCTTTCCTTCTAACCGACTCTCCCTCGTGAAATCCCTGATCTTCCTGCTCCTCATCGCCCGCGCCGCCGCCTTCGACAGCGCCGGCTTCGGCCAGAGCCTCAACGGCTGGACTCGCGACGGCTCGGCGCACTACTCGCTCGACGGTGCCGAATACCTCACCCTCCGCCCCGTCGTCACGCCTTCGGAAGACGGCGGCGAAACGGTCGCGGTCACCGTGCTTCACCGCTCGAACTCCTGGGCCGAAGTCCCCTTCCAACTCGAAGTGGCTTTTGCCGCCAACGGCACCCCGCAGTCCTTCCGCATCCACGGCACGCCGCGCGGCCAGAAGGTCGACACCGGACTCATCACCCGCCCCTCGCCGCCCTCCGCACCGGCTCCCGTCGAAGGCCAGCCGACCCCCGCGACGCCCGCCTTCCACCCGCTTGCCGAGATGAAGAAGTCGCTCTTCGAAAGCTTCGAGTCCCAGGCCACGACCGCCGCCGAGGCCAAGGACACCCGCAAGCGCGACCTCCTCGCCCGGATCTACGGCCCCGAGCCCGTCGATCCCACCGCGCTCGCCAGGGGCCTGCGCTACAATCTCGATCTCATCCTGCGCCAACCCGTTTCCGCGAAGTAGGGCTGCGGGGTAGTGCCTTCCGCCTAGAGCACAAATGGGGTCAGCAAATGGCGCGTGATTGCGCCTAAACGATGAGCGCGTGCACCCTACCAGCGGCGGCGCACGTCGATCACGGAGTTGAGGTTATAGTCACGGGAAATCATCGAAACTGAACGGATGATAGGGGTTGTCACGGCGCGGCTTGCTATCCCCATCTTTTCAGGTTGGCTTCGCCGGCTCGATTCAGTTCGAGCCGCTTGAGCGCAACGATGAATGTGTCGATCTCAGCGGTCAGTGTTGGAATCGTGAAGCTTCCAAACCCATCAGAATTTCTCGCATCGTCGTCTCTAACTTCGACACGTATCGCAACATGCCCGGAACCATCTGTGCAGAAGAATCGAAGTTCGCAAAACCCACCCGCGTATCCAGGTTCACGTGTTCCGAAAAGATGAGACCTCTGATCTTCGATCCGACTGGGAAATCCTTCGATCACTCGGCACAGTTCGGATAGCTGATCGTTGGCGGCGTAAATTCGCGTTGTTCCGGCGAAGCGACCACTCGCGGCGAATATCTCGATGCCGAGATAATCCGGGTCGGGATCGATCACTCGAATTTGCAACTGCGGTTCCAAATCAATTTTGGGGATAACGTCGAAGCGCTGGCACCCGCTACCGGACGCGCCAGTTCGCTTCAGGGTAAAAGGTTCTCATCAAGGTTCGATCTCTGACCCGCGGCGGGGTAGCGGGTTGTCCAGTCGCTACTTGTTGGGCTTATCGGTTGGGTAATCGGCTCTCTTTGCATCCGGAACCGTTCCGTCCATCAGGACCACTACCCTCATGCCCGAGCTGCTGTTTGGGTCATCCGGATTCCGAAATGCCACAATGTAATACCAGCGCCCCTTGAAGGGAGATTCCCGGAGACTGATCTCGCTGCGAGACCACTTCTCGGGGGCATGAAGAAGCTTCGCCAACTCACGACTCGCAATCTCCTTAGCCCTCCTTGGTGACAATGGCGGATGCTCTTCTCCTTCCTCCCATACAGGTGTGCGACCAACTAGCTGGCCAAAATAAAAATAGAAAACCTCGCCCTCTGCATACCCAGCCACACCAAGCGACACGTCCATTGAACCGGCGTTACTGGGTGGTCTTAAGGTCTCTTTCGGTCCAGGCATCGGTATCGGTTCAGCGCCGATGGCGGCTACACCGAGAGCAAGCGCGAATACTGATGCCTTCATGATTTTTGCCCAATAGTTTTGTTCACCGACCGGTCGGTGAACAAGGAAAAACCCGACAGGGAAGTACGGAATTCCAGGGCGATTGGCAGGGCCCCTACATTAGGGAGCCCCAATGGACGGCGCTCTAACAGATCTGTACTCTGCATCTAGTGGTATTCAGCTTTCCTGAATGCCAAGAAATCCGAATAAAACCGACTACTCCCTTGGATTCC
>Ga0247843_1009532_pt1 | contig 10747 bp, 9 predicted proteins | sample LaCruzMarch2017__FD_192420 | JGI IMG/M metagenome (GOLD analysis project Ga0247843, IMG submission 192420) | Freshwater microbial communities from meromictic Lake La Cruz, Castile-La Mancha, Spain - LaCruzMarch2017_8m | ecosystem: Environmental > Aquatic > Freshwater > Lake | place: Spain...
ACTGTTTCGGGTACGTGTATACACCTCTATTAACACCGGTAATAGGGCAGTTACCACACTACCTTTAGATAAAGTAAATAATCACTTCTCTGACAGAATAATTATAAATTATGATTTCTAGCTAGGAGCGTCCTGTATGTTTGACCTGAAGTCATACACACAACACTGAAACATAGGCAAAGGATAGTTGAATTCTGAATTGAGATTCATGTATTATATTTATGTAGAAAATAACCTAAGAAGACATTTCTATACGCATGTCGCCATGCCAAATGCCAACGCCGCGGCGAGCGATGTGGCTCGATACTCGTCCACATCAGTACCAAGAGAAGACTCAGCTAGCATGAGAGATCGTCCGTCATATTGTCCGTCATTCTCATTCCAAAGAAGGAGTGTGGACACACTCCGCTCGAAAAAAGTAATCTCCAATCCAAAGTAAATTTCAAAAAAGAACAGTGACAGTATCGTAAATGAATTACCCCACGAATAACAATGTTGCACTGGGCAGTTTACCGATAATCGTAAAACCAACATCTCGAGGGCGCGTGTTTCGCATCCCCAATGACGCTGCCAATGACAATCAGCAGTCGCATGCGGCGGCTAATGCAACAACGGACGCTCCTGCTAATAATAATCAATCGTCGTACTTTTTATGGGCCACGCGTGAAATGGCAGCATTGGACTTTTTAACCAATATTCCGCTCCGATGCGAGAAGGATATCGTGCGTGCGGGACTGGCCGGGGTGCGTTATGACCATTTCAGTAATTATTATGCTACTGCTGCTCTTCCTCATGGGGAGGACAACGATAACAACAACAATAATAATCGAGCTAAAACTACTCTCACTCGAGAAATGTCAGTGAGAGAAGAAGAGGATATTATGCAGGGGGGGGATGATATACTTGGCTTTGATACTGAAATTAATTCACATTTGGATACATTACTTGAAAATGAATTTGCATCACTTGATAAGAATTTGGGTAGTATTGCTACTACCTCCTCTACTTCTACGTCTACTCGTAATAGAGCAACAACAGCAACAACACGATGGTGGGATAAACTTGTTGTGAAAGATAAACGTTTCTTCTATGCGGCCAATCGAGAAGTACAACGGAGAGAATGGTTAGAAATGGAAGAGAAGGAATTAGAACGTCCATCCACGTCATCATCATCATCAGGAGTGGCGGCTATACAAACAACACCAGCTGTTGCTGTACCTGCAACAGCAGCAGCAACAACAACATCAATAATGAAAAAGAGCGGAGGTGGTGGTGGTGGTGTGCCAGGTCGACGTCTTGATGGATTAGAGGCTATAACAATTACTATACCGTCCGAATTCCGTCGTAGACCTGGGATGAATTCAGAGGTAACAAGACGTGCGGCTGTTCGGGAATGGGAAATTAAAGTGGCATACAACAATAATAATAACAATAGTATTAACAAATTATCATCCGGTGGTGGTGCATTGTTAGATGGACGTGTCTTCTTCGCGACACGTAAATCCTACCCGGTCGCTGTATATTCTACAATTAAGTATGAACCAAAAAAAGAAGAGACATTGCGTCGACGGAAGCAGCTTGAGTTATTGGGTGGAGGTGGGACACAATTTGTATTGCCCAAGAGAGATTGGAGAGGTATCTCGTATCGTGCATTACTGCCAAGGAAGAAGGAAAGAATAAGTAATAGTAGTAGCACTAGTGTATTCAATCGTTTAAGCGGCGTAGATAGTAATGGTGGTGGTGACAATAATGATACAAATAACAATAACACGCCGGATAAGAAACGATTCAAGTATGCAACAAAGATACCGGCCTCTCCATGTGATAGAGATCAGTATGATAACAATTCCTCATCATCTGGGGATGATGATGATTGTGATGTCGATGACGTATCCACTGTCTCATCTTCGGATGGATCAGCCATCGCGGCTGGTTATCATTGTGGGTACCTTGATGATCCAAATATAGTACATGGACGTAATCGTAATGTAATGATGGGGACTAAGGTAACGGGTCCAATAATATCATCAACAATACAGTTTGTGAAGCCATCGGTGTTAAAAGCTGATTTAAACAAACAATTTCGTGAACGGTTCGATCAGTATGAACCACCCAAGTCACAGCGCAAGTATATATGTGCTAAGGTGATTGATGGTGTCTATACTTTGATTGATCCGACGGAGAATATTCACGATGAGGACATGGATGATGTTGCTTCTGGTACTGCTAGCAGTAGACGACATCGATCGAATTCGATTGTTGACAATCATGAACGTGATACAATACGAATGCCACCATCATTGACATTGTCAAAAATTCGTAGTCTAAAGCAACAGGCTCTTGCGGCATGTATTCGAGCACGGATTGAAATTAGTACTCTAGCACTTGCGATTATATACTTTGAACGATTATGCTTAGACTGTCGAGTTGACAAGTCCAACCGTCGATTGTCATTTGCTGCATGTTTGTTGTTAGCCTCGAAGGTGAATGAATCCAATTCTATCATCGCATACGACCGTCGTGCAGTTACAACAGCAACAACAACAAAGACTGATGGGTCTAGAACACCATCAATGACAACATGGGTAAAACCGTCAAAGAAAAGTGGAAAGATATTTGAGAGTCTAATAGTGTTCTTTACCAATGATTGGTCGCTGTCACTGAAACAGCTATATGCGGCAGAGTGGATTGTGTTCACTGTAAGTAAGATATTACGCTATTGTGATAAGCGTTTTTGTGTTTTATGTTTCATATCATGTTGAGAAGAATTATCTTAAACGTCCTACACGAAGGCCCTAGGATTTTCCCTCAAGGCCAAGCCTTCCGAAGTTTCTTTCCACTTTAAACGACTGCTTAAGGTATTAGAATGGGACCCTTTGAGCTATCTTGGCTCTGAGATAATGTACAGACAATGGCAAGAGAGTTTGGCGGAGGAGTCTCGTCAGAATGAGAGGCGGAATGCTAGACATGAACGTCGGATTATTAAGAATGAACAGCAATTGCTCAAGTTGCAACGCAAACTACGCAAACAGGCAAAGGATGAGATCACAGGTCGATCAAGTCGACGGGGATCGTCTGACAATTTGAACTCTCGGAGGAATAGTACTACCAACTCGGGAATGGTACATCAATCTCCCGGTTCATATAATAAGAGCACAGTCACCACTATCACTAACTCGGAGATGGAAATGGCAAATACAATACAGAGCAACAATGAATTTCTCACCAGTTCTTCTGCTGAAAGAAGCAACACAGATGTTAGCCCAGATAGACAACATTCGAAGAAGGCAGAAGGTCGAGGTAGTAGACTATTATCGCGTCTACGAATGCATCCCAGTAATGGTAAAGATTTAGAGAAGCTTGGGTCGTTGTCATTATCGTCGTCGTCAAGTAATAATGTAACCGTGCCTTCATTGTCAAAATCACTTTCGGTTCCAAATATGCCTGAGGGTGATCACGGTGAATCTTTTACGTGATGTTGTTCTTGGTCGTGTTTCACCAATAGTGGAGACTGAGCATCAATCGAGTTTAATGATTATGGCGTGTTTTGTTTGTAGGTTATTAATGATATAAGGGATACATTTTGTGCACCTAATATTTTTCAAGACAAGGTATTTTTAGTGCATCCTTTTATTGCATGACCACATGCTTTAGTAATTAGACAATATATATTGGCGTTGAATCTTCTGTTGCACATTCTCGTTAGCATCAAAAAGTAGCGCATCGTTTGCGACTGAAGCAGCAAACAGCAGAAGCATTAGCATTTTCGTATCATACACAGTACAACAGTTGCATTCTCAGGATAACTACTACCACTACTAATACTACCATGAGTAGGTGGCAACTAAAATATATGCCTTTTCCTAGCTATTTTCCATGTGTGAATCAAGGGAATAACCAAAAAATGGCAATATGATGCAGTTCAAAAAATGGAGGGAGGAGAGAACAAGATGTATCCAAACACAACACAATCATCATCATCATCTCTTCCATCGAACTTCGAACACAAAAGTTATTCATATTCAAGACGCTATTCCGGTCTGTCCTTAATCTGATAAATCAGTTTCTAGCAATGATCATGAACACCAACCGATCACTGATTGCTATTTCATTCGTATTCGTCGCTTATTTTCAGCTGTATCACCTTCACCTGATAAAAAATGTTGGTTCTAATAATCCTATCCACTCAACTCCCCTAAATAATGTCGGCTTCCCGATCGATTTCTATCCACGATCTATAATGCATGCACCTGAAGATCACACCAATCTAATGGAAAACAAGGATGGTTTGTTTTGGGAAAATAAATGTGAAACATGGAGCCATGATAAGGCTTTTTTTTGTAATATCGAGTGGGATGAGTGGATGATGGCCAACGCGTTTGTTCAACCTGGAGACGTGGTAATTGAATTTGGGGCGCGTTACGGCACTACTTCTTGTGTGTTGTCAAGAAATGTTGGAGTTGATGGTCATGTCATCTCAGTTGAACCCGATGTCACAGTGCATGGGCATCTCCTTAGGAATAGACATTATCATTATTGCAATTTCCATGCTGTTTTAGGGACTGTGTCCGATGATGAATTGTACTATGGGAATTCTGGTTATGATGGTCAGACTTCAAGCTCGGGGGCTGGATTGGTCTTGCCAAGAGTTAGTCGGACAACAATTGAAAGTTTGATTAAGAAGAGGATTAATGTGGCCCTCATTGATTGTGAAGGTGAGTAGTTTTGAAATCTAGTTTATTGTTCTCCAAAATTGTCTTGCTGATTTTTTATCTGGGTTGATTTTCTTGGAAAGGCTGCATCCCTCATGTGGAAAAGACCGGCCTTCTTAGTGCTTCGAGTGGTGTTGATATAATCCTGCTTGAAGAAGATATCATAAAATACACGGAATGGCATGAAACATTGGTTCAAAATGGTTATAGATGTCATTGGTATTTGAAAGATACGTTCATCAATTCTAATCCAGAATCTGGTTGGTCAATCCATCTTAGATTCTGCATGGGTGCACAGTCGTGTTGAGGGGATGGGGAGAGTAGTTCCACTCCCTTGTCAGGAGTATGTATCTTTGCAGGGACTTAATTCTTCAGCCATTGACTGCTCGGTATGCCCTGTATAACTGCGTTGATGCTGCTGGTGAGGGGATATCTGTCTCCCCAAATGTCTGTAGTAAAAATGATTCAGCATCGGTATGTGATGTGATGGTACTTGTTTGTTTTGAAAAGTTTGTTTTGAAGACATCACCTAGTTTGCATTGAAGATACACTACCTCACTAGTCTTTAGTCCACTTTGATCTTGAAGTAGATATCGAATTGTGGGGGGGTGTCGTATGTAGGTAGAGTAAACTACGTAGTCTCACTTGTTTTCCTTACCTCCTTACTTGATAGACATAGTGAGGTGGATCATGTTGAGGAGGTGAAGATAAGATAATATGACTAGGCTTAGGTACAATGTAACTAACAACACCCCCCCCCCCCACTGTTGCTATTGTTTTTACAATTGGAACAGGAAGAAAAGTGGTACAAGTGGTGCCAAAGACTAGAGTCAGAGAAAGAAACAATCAATGGTGCTCCGTATAGATATTGTTTCTCAATATCGTCATCTAATGGTACAAAAAAATGAAAATGGTAGGCTGAAAGAAGAAATCTTTGTCAATAAAACATTCTCCATGAAGTAGAACAAAAAAGAATTATCCATCATTCACATCGAAAAGTGAATCCAAATCATCATAATCTTTTGTCAAATCATTTATCACAATAACAGCGCTAGAGATAGTAGTTGGAGTATAGTATTCATAATAACTCGGCATCAATGTTGCTTCTGGTACTGTTTGCACTTCTGGTACTGTTTGCATACTGTCGTTAATCTTACGGATTTTCATTTTGCAATGTGACTCAATCTTTCATCAAATAATCAACGTTGATTGTCATGTATAATGTATAATGATGCAACTAATCGTCGATAGAGCTAATCACTCATCAATACGAATCCAACATGGTGGTATCATTGAAATTTTGGTCGTTTTTTCACCGCGACTATCAGTTGTTTGCCATGAATATTGTCAATTTTTCATCTCTACACGACGATTAGAGGCCTGAAGAGGTATGCCACCAGTGCGGCCGGCGTGATACCCTCGTCAAAATGCGCTCGAATGGTCATAATTACTCTCGTCGATTTTGGCTGTCATTTGTTTACTAGAGGACCCCAAACAAACACCTACGTCTCACACAGTTGACCATGGTTACCGGTTACCGACACCGCCTCGCTAGTACTCCTCACACTCATTTACTCCCGCCCGACATCAAACAACAACTCACACGTCGCCCGATTGGGCGGGGGGTCTCCGCCTCTCACAGATGGATCGCTCTCGGAGAACCTCATGTCGTCGGGAAAAGACAATGATGACAGTGCAGCTGCCGTCGAAGCCGCCGCTGGTACAACCCTCAGCAGCAGCAGCAGGCGGCGCGTCCTGTCAATCCAATCCCACGTAGTATCCGGCTACGTGGGCAACAAGGCGGCGGTGTTCCCGTTACAGTTGTTGGGGTTCGACGTGGATATAATCAACTCCGTCCAATATTCGAATCACACCGGCTACCCCTTCGGCGTGGAGGGGGAGGTGTTGGATGGTCGTCGCCTGCTATCGCTAATCGATGGCATGGAAAGGAATGGTCTGCTCGCGTTGCAAGGGGAAGGAGGAGGGCCGAGCAGCGGAATCGGGAACGTCCTCACGGGCTACATTGGCTCGGCATCGTTCCTATCGGCCGTGGTGCAAATAGTACATAAACTCAAGAAATGTGATCCGACGTGTCGCTACATCTGCGATCCGGTATTGGGCGATCATGGCAAATTTTATGTCCCAGTTGAATTAGTGCATATATATAAACGTGACGTGCTCCGTGTAGCCGATATTATTACGCCCAATCAATTCGAAATCGAACAACTAACTGGGATCACGATTACCAATATAATCGATGCGCAAATTGCATGCGGCATATTACATGATATGGGTGTGCATACTGTGCTAATAACGAGTATTGTTTTCCCACCTTCAACAACTGATGCTAATACCACTGCTAACAACTCTCCCAGTAGCGAGACAACGGCTCCTGCTGATTCAATTGCCATGTTTGCATCACACAGAGACAATAACAAAACGAAAACAGAAGAGACGACGACGACAACAACAACAAAAACAGATACTAATGCGACTACTGTTCAAGATGAGCAATATATTCTATATACACCTAAATTGGCAGGTCAATATACAGGTACGGGTGATGTTTGTGCTGCATTATTCTTGGGTTGGACTGCCATTACTGGTGCTGCTGAAACTGCTGAAAATGTCGACGACGAATCGGATGAAAAGAATGATTCCATGTCATCATCATCATCATCGTTATTATCTACTTCACTTGAAAAAGTTGGTGGTACAATGCATGCAATTGTAAAACGAACTGCTGCTGCTGCTGCTGCTTCTGTATCTGCCTGTAGTACTACATCTACTACAAAGTTGGTATCATCGCGTGAATTGCAATTAATATCATCTCGTGATGATATAATTTATCCACCAAGATTATTTCATGCAATAAGAGTCCCCTGTTTGTCTTCCACGACAATATTTTCATCTTAATGAAACTGGAGGAGAAAGTAACAGTTAACAAAACATTTGATCAATATAATCGTTATTTAATCATATATATACATATAAATGACGATGTATGCTCTTTTTTTATTCCAATCTCTCCTTCGCTTTTGTCCATAATTGCCTTATATATAATCAACACACCTGAACAAAACCTGGTGTGTCAATTTGCCTCCGATTTGCCAATATAAGAGGATGGTGCATTCACAGACGCAATAGTAGTAAGATCATAATTAGATAACGATGACAATCCCACAAGGTCTAATGTTGATACTCCAAGGTCGGCAAGTCCCATTGCTGCCTCTTCCAATGTTGGTAAGGCTGTCATACTTATGGAGGAATCGTACCTTGATAGTAAAGCAGGTGATGGCATATGCTGATATTGTAGCCGCGAAGTAGGTGATAATGTTGATGCTGTCGTAGTAGTAGTATGTTGATTATTCGTTGAGGGAGTAGAAACCTCGACCGTAGGAAGCTTTGCAATAGTCGGATTCACCGCCGTCGCAGAAGATGCGGCTGCCGCAGAAGCAGCAATAACAAGTTGTCGACGCTTTTCCATCACTGCCTTAATACGTGACCGAAATTTCTCTCGTCGATACAAATTCAGCCTCTTCAATTGATTTAAGTTCGGAGAAAGTTTATCACTCACAGGAGAGCAGATGGTACATTTACCAACATCGACACAACTAACTAGATGGTACAATAGATGCTTAACCTTTCGACACCATGGAAAAGGACAGATGTCACCATTGTCAAGTAAACCAGAACAATCTCGTACGTGTAACATGAGGTACTTTGTACTATGACAGACATTCCTATGTTGAGTCGATTGGTGTTTGCCTGGACAAGTACTTGCATGATCAATCAATATCAGTAACCGTCGAGCATGATCGTCGGTTAGTATCTCTCCCTTGTAATCATGACCAAACTCCTCTCGATCTATCATATCCTCCATCGTTATGGAATCTAGATCTTCATCTTCATCACTTTCATTCCCCCGTTCAGCTAATGGTACCTCATCATCATCCTCATCACTACTTTCGTCGTAATTATACCCCTTATTTACTAAATGAGCACTCCCCCCCTCTCCATCACTCTCATCGGTTTGACTCACATCCGAATCATCGTCAGAATTGCTCGATAACATATTCGTATTGTCTAACATGCTACCAGCAGATGTTGTTGCCATTGCAGGGATAATAGCATTAGTAGTCGGCTGATGTTGTGTAACATATGTCACCCCACCATGCACAAAGGAAGTTTGTTGATACTGTTGTATATTCGATGACAATGATGATGACGTTCCAGCAATGCTTGACAATGGAACAAACATGGCATCCATGTCCGCAATCTTTACCCCACCGCCGACGCCAACGCCACCACCACCGCCACTACTAACTCCATTGTTGTCATCGAGACTGGCAATTAATGCTGGATGATATTCTAAAGCATTCGCTGCCATTGTTATATCCAACCTTGGTATTTGAACCTTACCACACCGTGGACATTCGTGATTAGTTAGGCACCACCATGGATTAAGCTCGGATGTGTAAGGGTAGGTTACATTACACACCGAACATACATACTCAATCGTTTGTCGACGCGACGAAGAGGTATCATAGTCAGTTGTTGCATTACTGTTGTTGTTGTTGATGCTGCTATTGTTTGCGACACAATTGTGAGAAACTCCACCAAATGTATGGTGCTGCTGCTGCTGCTGCATTATCGACTGAGATTGTTGAGAAGTCTGAGCCTGCTGATGTAACTGTTGTAATGAAATTATTTGATGATTTGCATTATATCCCCCCGTTGTCATTGTTGTCATCATTGCCATTCCTCCCCCACCTACTACGCCGTGCTGACTACCACCACCACCATTGCGTTTTCTCCGTCGTGCACGACGTCTCTTACGTTGTCTCCATCGTGCCTCTTGTATACGCATATCAAACTGTTCCTCTGGACCGAGAGACGGATCGTTAAAATTCAATGGCACGTGTGGTGACTTCGTTGTAGTCGGATTGATAACTACTGACTCAATACGCGGGATTGAGTGAGACGGATGATGTATAGTAGCAGTGGTGGCGGCGGCGATGGTGTCAAGGGTTGCGAATGGCTGTATTGGCTCGCCAACGATATTCTTTGTTGATTTAATAATACCAACAGCGGCCCCCATTGCCAGTGCTTTGGCCGCTAACGTTGCTGGTCCCTCCTCTGCTACAGTCGATGATGATAATGTTGATTTTGTTGGTACTCCCACTGTCCCTCCTCCTGCCATATGTGTCGCATTGTCCTCCAACCTACGCATTAATACACGATCATCCTCGGCAAGTTGAAAGGCACGTGTAGCACGTTCATCAATCAATCCTGGATGTGCACCCTCGGCAGCATTAATTGATGATGGGACCTGTGTTGATCCTGGTGCCATCCCCGCATAGAGTATTGCTCGTCGATTCGGTGGTTGTTGTTGTTGTTGTTGTTGTTGTTGTTGTTGTTGTTGTTGTTGTTGTTGTTGTTGTTGTTGTTGTTGTTGTTGTTGTTGTTGTTGTTGTTGTTGTTGTTGTTGTTGTTGTTGTTGCTGATGTGGTGAAGATTCCTTCTCGGTAGTACTACTACTACTATTCGTTGGGGTGGATAATAGCTTGGTCGGATCGGCCACCATGCCTCCACCACCCGCCAGTGTTGGCGATGGCGGTGAGGTCGTGGCCGTCGTACTAGTAGTAATCAATGGTTGTACCTGTCCACGTCCATGCAATCGTGACGTCAATGCCGACCCACCAACCCTAACCCCCCCTCCAATGGCAACGGGAGTACTTGTCTTCCATGGACATAATACCACAGAAGTAGCTGCTGCTTCCCCTGTGGCAACTGCGGATTGAGCGACGGTAGTAGTAGTAGCACGTCGTTTCATCTCCTCTTCCTTACGTTCACGATCACGTTGCTGTTGCTCCAGTATACGTTGCTGTGCCATACGTTTTGCCTCGGCTAATTCCGCAATCGTCGTCCCTCCTCCTCCTCCTCCTCCTCCTTTTACCGAATGATGATGATGATGTCCATCTTTATTAGTCCCCCCACCACCACCACCACCACCACCACCCCCACCCGCCTGC
>Ga0247843_1009535_pt1 | contig 10746 bp, 17 predicted proteins | sample LaCruzMarch2017__FD_192420 | JGI IMG/M metagenome (GOLD analysis project Ga0247843, IMG submission 192420) | Freshwater microbial communities from meromictic Lake La Cruz, Castile-La Mancha, Spain - LaCruzMarch2017_8m | ecosystem: Environmental > Aquatic > Freshwater > Lake | place: Spain...
CCAGAATACATCATCTCATACTTGACCAAGATCATCAGTGGTCTTGAGGCGGTAGCACCAAAACCTGTCAAGGGATATTTGGACATTACAATCCACAACATGACACCAGTAAAAACCAAATGAAAAAACTACCAGAAAAAATCGAAGCAAACCTAATCGTCATCTTTGAAGCCGCGAGCGTGGCTTTGAGAAACCCCGAAGCGCGTTACCTAATAACCGAAGACCTCGACCTTTCGGACGATGCGGCTGACGACCTACTCAACGCCATTCTGTCGTATCTCACCGAGGACTATGCTGATGGATGGATAGAGACTCACCCTACCGATGTTCTGTCTAAATCAGCGATACAAACCTGCTTAAGAAGCGCATCACCAGCAGTAAGGGCGGCGATAATTGCCCAATATCCCGATACTAACCACTAAAATGGTAAACCAAATAAAAAAGATTGGAATAAAATGACTCCATACAAACACGCTCAATCCTCGGCTCAAAAGTGGGGAGGTGAACCAGAAGATTATGTTGCCCTGCACGATTGGTTCGATGAGACTAAAGCCTATACAGGTGATTGGACTCATAGAGCATTGCGTCACCATTCAGCAGGGATTCAATGGTCAATCGAAAAATTCGGGCATACTATCACCAACTCCAAAGGTCAAAAGATTCCCACAAAGTTGCTGGCAGAACAGCATCTCATGGAAGATTGCGGCTTCATCCCAACACCTCAACAATACCTTTCCCCCTTGACAAAACATCCCGATAAGTGGATGCTACAAGTCGGAAAAACAACCAAAACACAAACATTAGAAATCAAATAAAATGATAATTGAACCATTGAACAAACAAATCTACGACAAGGCAAAAGAACTCGGAGTAGAAAAAATCGAATTGAGATTTGAAGGAGGATGCGACGAAGGCTACCTTTATATTGATATTTATCCAGAAGAATCTGATAAAGATGATCTTGCGGGTATAGTCGAAGAATGGGCATGGGAAGTCTATTCTTATAGCGGAGCAGGAGAAGGCAATGACTACGGAGATAACATTACCTACAACATCAAAGAAGGCAAAGCAACTTCAAGTGAATGGTTTACTACCATAAACCAAGGAGAAGAAGATTCTTGTGACTTGGAAGTAGCAGAAGAAGAAGAAGAAGAAGAAGAAGAAGAAGAAGAAGAAGAAGAAGAAGAAGAAGAAGAAGAAGAAGAAGATGAAGAATGAAATTTATTCTAAATTGGTTTAACCTTTGGAAATTTATCGACAGCAAAACCTCATACCTAAAACTAAAATGAAAATAGAAAAACAATACGAAAAAGCATTTGACAAACTTACAGATGTAGAAAACGAAGAACTAACCAAAGAATACGAAATTATCAAGTATGCCCTCACATATCTCTTGTCCAACCTTGATAATGAGGTTGTAGAAGATATGTCAGAATATGTTGGCACAGACGATCCCGATGAAATAGAATCAATCCTACAAAAAATAATCGACACCTATTAACAATGAAAATAAACCCATATAAAGCAGGTATAAACTTTTATATCATTCTAATTGTTTTTGTTATGGCTATTATTGGGTGCAAGACCTTTGAGAAATACGACGAAAAACAAAAACTAAAACAAGATGCCCGTGAAGTATTAAACACAATAAATCTAAAATAAAAATTCATGAACCTAAATAATAAAACAACAACGATCAAAGCCCTCCGACAAGCAGGATTCAAGGTCAGAGTCCGTCACACTCGACCCATTAAACTGATCCAGAAATTTGATGGCACAAGTAGCGAATTTTATCCAAAGGGAGGAAAGACCGCAATTCAGATCACCTCACCAGACTTTGTTTATGATGTGGAAGGAATCTCTATTTGTTCAGATAAAGAATCATGGAACCGAAAAATGGGGAACACTATTGCTCTCGGACGGGCAATCGACAAATTAAATGAGGAAATAAAAAATAATAACTTTAATCTTTATTGACTCTGGTGTATATTAAAGAGTAAAGATAAATGAAAAACCTATTTAAAAATTTAAGAGGAACCAAAAAGCCCAAGGATGATAACATTATTGATATTGTTCCAGAGTCCATAATCGTAAACCCAAAACCAAAACCAAAAATCGAACACCTTGGGGAAACAGACCTGTATATCAACATTCCTACCCAAGATGTCCCATTGGAAGAGACTGGCAATGTTTATAGGAAATATGATCCAGATACTAATGAAACCTTGGAAATTTATTGTCTTTTTTATCCATATAGAATCAATTATAGTATAGAAATATATGATGATTGTAAAAAATTGGAGATGATTTCTACGATAAAATGGGAGAAAGTTACTACAAAAGAGGTATAATGTTCCTAAAACAAAGTAATAATACAAATTACAAAAGTAAACAAATATATATTAAATAAATAAAAATCAACCTAATACAAAAATAAAATGAAAAATAAAATGAAAAATAAAATGATGAATACAATTAAATATTTGCTGAATAGGGTTTTTCCGTATCAAGAACCAAGAGTCCCATTGTTCTTTGACATATCCAACGAATCATGGGGGGAAAGAATAAACCGAAACGGAAACCTATATCACTACATATCAACAAAGAATACCAATAAATTCTAAAGGTATGTTTTTATACAACACCATGAAAAATTAGAACACCATGTTACAATACAACAAAGAATATAATAGACTTGAATCCAATAAAACAACTAAAGAAGTATGATTTTCCAAGGTTAAGAGTAAAAGATAATCATAATAATATCTTCAAGGCAATAAGACTCGACTATGTAGAAAGAGATTGGTTAGCATATGTAGTTCCAGATATGAAAAGAATTGTATCAGCACTACTCATTACCTGTGTTCCCCCCAAAGAACCAAATATACCAGTAAAGGCAAAAGTAGTAATAGCCAAAGAACCCCACCACCTAAAATTATACATGGGACTGCTAAACCTAAAAACCGAACTTGCACTACTAAAAGGAATCCAACCCAAATACTTTAAACCCTACGATACTCTAAAGGATAAATAATCTAAAAGTATATTGGGCATACTTAAAAAATACATAGGACAATAATAATATATATATATATACTCACCTATCTATCTTACAAAAATTTTAAGACTTGAGCCTAATCATAACCCAAACCTTTAATATATTAGTAATACCTTTGGACATTTTACTTTTAGAACTACATATATATCTATCCCAGTTTAGAACTACCTATTGGGATTCATTGGGATTCATTGGGATACATTAAATTACCTCTTGGGATACATTGGGATTCATTGGGATACATTGGGATTCATTAAATTACCTCTTGGGATACATTGGGATGCTTTTTGATATTGAGACTCATTCTCAATTGCATTGTATCCCATTTAGTAATTTTGATATTGAGACTCATTCTCAATAATTTTTTTTATTTTATTTTTATTTTTTAATTGACAAAAACCTAAAAATCTGATATACTATTACAAACTATTCTTATTAAAGTTGGCCAAAAAAAAATTTACAATCAAAATAATTATACCAAAAATTTCTAAAAATGTCAAGAATATTCGTAAAATTTCCCCAAAATATTTTAAATCGTTGACTATCAAGCCTTTACAAAAATCTTCCCAAAATTTCCCCTATTTTTTATTTTTTTCTTGACAAATTTTAAAATCTGTGCTAAAATAGAATTATAGTGGGGGAGGGAGTGGATAGGGTATTTTGGCTATAGGGGGAAAATAGGGAATAGTCTATAATCTTTCTGCATATCAATATCATTTTATCATGTTTTTTTAATTTTGTAAAGATAAAAATTTTCCAATAATTGAATTTTTTTCTTGACAAATTGAAAAATCTGTGCTAAAATAGATTTATGATAGGGGGGAGAGTAGATAGTATTTTATTTTTCTATTACCTAAACTAAAAATAAAATAAAAAAAACCTTTGACATATTTTTATTCTTCTCTATATTGATTGCGTTAGTAGAAACATAAACCTTAAACAAGAAAGAAATCCTATGTCTCTTAAATACCTTGCAATCGACATGAACATAACACCTAAAGTCGCAAAAAAAATCCGGATTGCGGTTCGCGCCCAGCGCAGGAATATCTGTATTGGCAGGTCGCACAACTCCGCTTCGGCGGGGTCAGGGACTCCAATAATCATCATTTCCGGAGATTCTCCGCCCGCACTCGCGGGCTTGCCCTATCTGAAAACCAATTTTTGTGGGAGAGGAGGGTTTCGCAAAACCCTCTATACCCCATCAACCCTGCGAATAGAGGTTGGCGCGGAGTGGATTGCAGTGCAGTAATGCTAAAACTATCAAAGGCCAATCCAAAGGCTATATGACGGGCATCCGTATAGCCCATGATATGTATGGCGGCTGGAGGGATTGAAGAAAGAAAAAGATAAAAGTTTAAAATCCGATATAGCCTAAAAACTATATCGGATTTTTTTATCTTATTCTAAAAATAGTTCTTGACAAAATCAAAAATCCGTGCTAAAATAGAATTATAGTGGGAGAGAGTGGATAATCTGTTTTTTATCTTTATAGGTAGAATAAAAATAAAATAAAAAAAACCTTTGACATATTTTTATTCTTCTCTATATTGATTGCGTTAGTAGAAACATAAACCTTAAACAAGAAAGAAATCCTATGTCTCTTAAATACCTTGCAATCGACACCAATGCTAAAACTATCAAAGGCCAATCCAAAGGCTATATGACTGGCATTCTCTATCTATCTCCTTCTAATGAGAGCGGTAAAAATCTGTGTGCTCATTCCTCTATTGGATGCAAAGCGGCTTGTCTCTATACAGCAGGAAGAGGGGCAATGAGTAATGTTAAAGATGCTCGCATGAAAAAAACAATGGCATTCTTGGAGGATAAAACATCCTTCTCTACTCAGATTAAGAAAGACATTGATTATATTTTTCGGAAAGCCAAGAAAGAGGGAATGGTGCCTTGTATTCGTTTAAACGGCACAAGCGACCTTCCATGGCACAATATCGGTGAAATCATGCAAACCTTCCCTCATGTTCAATTTTACGATTATACTCCTTCACCTTTCCGTATGTTGCAATTTTTGAAAGGTGAATTGCCAGAAAACTATCATCTGACATTTTCCCGTAAAGAGGACAATGATAGTTTTGTTGATACTATACTGGAAAAGGGGGGGAATGTTGCCGTTGTCTTTTCTGGTAAATTGCCTCAAGAATGGAACGGCAAGCGAGTAGTCAATGGCGACGAAACCGATTTAAGGTTTCTGGATGATAAAAATGTTGTAGTAGGGTTGAAAGCTAAAGGTAAAGGAAAGAAAGATTCGAGCGGCTTTGTGATAAAATAAAAAACAAGTAGGGTAAAAAATCCGATATAGCCTAAAAACTATATCGGATTTTTTTTATCTTGTTTTAAAAATAGTTCTTGACAAATTTTAAAATCTGTGCTATAATAGATTTATCGTAGGGGAGAGAGTGGATAGTGTTTTATTTTTGGGTAGTATAGGGTATAGAAAAAAAATAAAAATATATATTGACCAAAATCTATTTTCTGGTAGAGTAATCGCATCTTTGAATTACATTGTAGTTCAAAGTAAAACCTAACCTCAACCGAAAAGATAAAAGTAGAATGAAAAATCAAATCAACCGAAAAGATAAAAGTAGAATGGAAAATCAAATCAGCGGAATCAAAGCAGGAGAATTTGGAATCTTCTTCTGTGACAAGAGAGGATATATTGTCACAGAAGATCAAGTCTCAATTAGAGGACTTCATGTTACGGGAATGACCAACCCCGAAAAATACAAGGAACTCGCAAAGAAGAGGGACGCTCTGAGAAGAGAGTTTGAAGTATTTGTAAAACAACAAGAAGCGGCGGGACTCTTCCCGATTCCTTGTCTTGGTGGAGATCTGAACCAAGAAATCTATCCACAAATTATCCTATGACAATCGCTAACCTCATTAAGCACCTAAACGCAATGGAGGATAAAGACAAGGAAATCCGATTCACCGACATTGCAACAAATTATAAATTCAGATTATTTTGTATTGACAAGAAAAACGAAGAAATTATAATCGAAGACACAGAAGAATAATATGCTAATCAAATCAGACCAACAAATTACAATGAGACTGCCCAAAACTCTCAACCTTCAACTTGAGAATATTGGACACTATTTCGGAATAAGTAAAGGCCTTGTGATAAAGAAATTTTGCGAGGATGGACTAACGAAATTCAATAATCTCAAACCTCGCCAAGATATCCAATATTTTCTTGAACGATGACCTATCAATATCACGATGGAGGAAGAAAAAAAGCGGGGTATGGTAGAGCCAAGGGAGACTGCGTAACGAGAGCCATAGCAATCGTAACGAATCTTTCCTATATAAATGCCTACGAAATGGTGAATAGATTTTGCCGACAAGAAAAGAATCAAATTTCATCAGCAAGAGCAGGAGTCACTAAAAACACTATAAACAAGATAATGAAAAACCTTGGCTTCTCATGGATACCAAAAAGGTTCAAATGGGGAGAGGAACAGATAGAAGGAAAAGTTATTCTAAATTTATCCGCTCATGTTGTCCCAGTGATAGGAGACTGCTACTATGATGTTTCACCTAACCAAATGGAAGGCGGTATTGTCTATGGATACTGGAAATATTAACTGACTCTAAAATCCCTACTATCTATTTTAGGATAGATAGTAGGGATTTTTTTCTATATCTTCTTCTCTCCCCATCACAATATCTATTATATCATATTTTTTTGATTTTGTCAATAAAAAAATAAAACTATTTTTTCTGAATATCTGGAAGGTTGGCACGATTATTGCAGAGAGCCAATTCTGTGCCAAGATTCCAAAATTCCAGCATATAAAAAAAAATAAAAAAAACTAAAATAACCTTTGACAAAAAAGAAAAAATAGAATAGGATATTTCCATCATCAGATTCAAATGGGTCTGGAGATAAAACCTAAACCAAAACCTAAAAAAGTAGAACCTAAAATATTATGGCACACAAAATCGAACAACCCTATGACAAAGTATTCAGCACAGTTTCCCGCGAATGGCACGGACTGGCTGATGTAGTAGAAACAATCAACGAAGAGACTCTTTCCCCGATTCTCTTCCCTATCATCGAAGGCGACATTAACATCAGCGTTGACGGCGAAACTGTGACTATGACAGATAAGGCTCTCGTTGCTGATTATCGCCATCGTGACGACATTCCACAAGGCGAGCGTATTCGTGGACTTTCGACAATGGGAAAAGACTACTGCGTTATTGATAATCGCTCTATCTTTAATTGTGTCAATCAGACTATCAACGATCATGGACTGGATGCGGAAATTGTAACAGCCGGAACCGTTCGCTCTGGTAAATCCTTCTTCCTTTCATTGCAACAAAGCGATGCGAGCAAGGAAGTATTGAAAGGCGACAACTGGGATTTTTATCTCAATCTGACAACTTCGCACGATGGGTTTGATGCTCTTCTTGCCTATATGTGTGGATTCAGAACTGTTTGCTGGAATACTCTTCGGGCTGGCGTTGATAGTTCAGACTCAAAGGTTAGCATTTATCACAAGAAAAATGCTGCACTTCAGATGAATAGTTTGCCCGAGATTCTTTTGGCGATGCGTAACCAACAAACCGAAATGATCGAGGCTCTCTGTCACCTTGCTGGAATCACTTGCTCGGTTGAAAAGGCTGAACGAATTGTTTCTGGTTACTTCTCACGCATTCAAGATAGCAACACAGAGTTTTCTACTCGTTCGACAAATGCGGTGAACGATATTGTGACAACCTTTCAAAAAGGTATGGGCAATCGTGGAGAGACTATGTATGACTTGCTCAACGGCGTTACTGAATACTATACAAGCGGACAAGGAACAGGCGCAAAGACAAACCTTGCTGATAGGGCATTCAAGGCAAACTTTGGTAGTGCTGCTGACCACAAGGAACGCTTCACCAATCTTCTGTTTGACAAGAATAGCAGACAGGAACTTGAAGACCTCGGTAGCAAGGTAGTTCTAAAGGCGGCAAAGGTCTAAAGGTAAAAATAAGAAGGGGAGGCTAAAAACCTCCCCTTCTTATTCTTTTATTTTTTATTTTTTTTCTTGACAGATTTAAAAAAATGTGCTATACTAAATTTATGATAGGGAAGAGAGTGGATAGTGTTTTAAAGAATTCATCTTTACTCTGAAAGTCATATAGAGTCTTCCCTTAAAAGGTAAGTCAATTATAGCACGGATTTTTCAATTTGTCAAGAAAATAAAAAATTATTTTTGTTGTTCACATATTATAAAAATCTGATAGGTTGCTCAATAGTTAATGGAAAATTAGGCATTCCGCTAACTGGTGACAGATTTTGAAAGATTCAGATTCGCACCTAATATCGCCTTTGGAGTAAATAAGTTATGAAAAATTGGTCAACATATCAAGAAGCAGTATTCAGCTTCATGCAGAATGGAACAGGGTCAGCAGTAATCGAAGCAGTAGCAGGAAGCGGAAAATCAACTACTATCCTTCATGGGGTTTCTCTGCTTCAAGGTGACATTGCAATGATGGCATTCAATAGTAAGATTGCAAAAACCCTTCAACTCAAACTTTCTCAAATGAGCTTGCCGAATGTCAATGCTAACACTTGTCACTCATTCGGTAACTCGGCATTCAAACAAGCTGGTATGCGTCCAGTATTGATGAACGACAACAAAGGCAAGGTAGGAAGGATTCTTGATCTTATGCTCAAACCTCAAGAACAGGTTATGGCATACACTATCAAGACGCTCGTTAAGTTTGCAAAGGCTGAAGGGTTTGGTTTCATCCACCCTATCGTTGACAAGGAATCATGGTGGAAAGTTATTGGTCATCATGACATTACCTTGCCCGATGGTGCTGAAGATTACAACATGAACTATGCTATTGATATGGCAATCAAGGCTTTAGTCGCCAGCAACAATGATCTCAAGACTATTGATTTTGATGATATGTTGTATCTTCCCCTTCTTCTCAAAATGAAGCTACAACAATACGATGCCGTTTTGATTGATGAGGCTCAAGATATCAATGCCACAAAGCTGGCACTGGCTCAGACTATGCTCAAGCCCGATGGACGCTTGATTGCCGTTGGTGATGCTGGTCAGGCTATCTATGGCTTTACTGGTGCTGATGCTTATGCTCTCCAGAATATCAAGACGGCCTTTAATGCGATTTCCTTGCCGTTGTCTATCTGCTATCGTTGCGGCAAGAACATCATTTCCTTTGCAAAACAATGGAATCCTACTATCGAGGCATTCGACAAGAATCCAGACGGCAAGGTTTCCAGCACTACCTATGCGGAATTTATCAAGGCTATCCCTTCCTATTCATTCAGCGGCAACGATGCTATCCTATGCCGTAAGAATGCTCCTCTAACCAAGCTGGCATTCTCCTTCATTCGTCAAGGTATCCCGTGCCGTATCGAGGGCAAGGACATTGGAACAGGCTTGAAGAACCTTTGCAAGAAGTGGCGTGTTCAGACTCTCGTTAAACTTGTCGAGCGTCTTAATGCTTATTCCATGCGTGAACAGGACAAGTGGCAGAAGAAGGATGAGCCAATGATGATGGAACAGGTTAGCGATAAGGTTAATACTCTGCTTGCCCTCATTGCTCGTTGCCAAGAATTGAATCAGCATTCGGTTAATGATGTTATCTTGCTTATTGATTCTATGTTCTCCGATAGTGCTGATGGTCAACAGAATATCCTCACTCTCTGCTCGGTTCACAAGAGCAAAGGGCTGGAATGGGATCGTGTATTTCTCCTTGATCGTCCGCAGTTTATGCCCAGCAAGATGGCGCGTAAAGATTGGCAAAAGGTTCAAGAGAATAACTTGATCTATGTTGCTGTAACTCGCGCAATCACTGAGTTAGTCGAGATCGTGGACTATCCAAACCCTAATGCCTAAAGGTTAATATCCCTACTCAAAGCCCTACTGATTTGTTTCAGTAGGGCTTTCTGTTTTTATAGCGCATGGGGTTAAATCACCGCATAGATTCAGAATATGGCATAGTGTCAGAATAACGCACAAATCCCTGCCATGATGTTTGAATAGTAGTAGGAATATCATGGTAGCCGAATGAATCTAAAACGGTTTGTAGAGCATTTAAACGCAAACAAAACCTATGTCGTTGTAAGTGGTTGATGTTTGTATTGGGGAATCTATTGGGGAATCTATTGGGAAATCTATCGGGGAAAGTTTATATCCTTCCCCTATCTTTTCCCCATACATCCTTCCCCATACATTCTTCCCCTATCCTTCCCCATACATTCTTCCCCTATCCTTCCCCATACATTCTTCCCCTATCCTTCCTCATACATTCTTCCCCTATCCTTCCCCATACATTCTTCCCCTATCCTTCCCCATACATTCTTCCCCATACCCTATCCGAAAACATGGCACGATAATTTAATTATAGATTTTATCCTTGACAACCTATCCGAAAAACTTGGCACGGATCTTGTAGGAAAAACTTGGCACGAAAATTGTTGTAGATTTTTCTTGACTAAAAATTTCTGAATTATTTTCTTGACAACCTTTCCAAAATATGATAGACTAATTTTATACCAAGGGGGGAATATAAAACGCTTTGTGTATTTTTCGAGTTGAGCTGACATAACATAGATTTTTTCCACTGTCAAGAAAAATCCGCTCGCTGTCGAAAAATTTTATAGTTGACAAATTTTTTTTTGTGGGGGGTGGGGGGCGATGCCGTAT
>Ga0247843_1009540_pt1 | contig 10741 bp, 3 predicted proteins | sample LaCruzMarch2017__FD_192420 | JGI IMG/M metagenome (GOLD analysis project Ga0247843, IMG submission 192420) | Freshwater microbial communities from meromictic Lake La Cruz, Castile-La Mancha, Spain - LaCruzMarch2017_8m | ecosystem: Environmental > Aquatic > Freshwater > Lake | place: Spain...
CGCCGCAGTCAGATTAACTTGTCCTGCCGCTAAGCCGGTAACGCTGCTGTTAGATGCTCCTAACTTATTGGTATCGCTGCTGGCCAAAGTAACAATCGCCGTTGAACCTGTCTTTGTCACCATAACATTAAGGTTGTCTCCTAATTTAACGCTGTTGTCGGAAGTAATTGCTAAGGTAGACACCCCTTTTCCAACCGTAATTGTCTGGGTTTTAACCGCGCCGTTATAATTTGAATCGCCGGCAAGGGTGGCTGTTATTGTAGCAGAACCTGCGCGTAAAAAAGTAGCAACATTCCCGACTACCGAAACAACGTTTGTGGCCTGACTGCTAAAAGTGACCGTCTCGCCCGAACCGATCTTTTCCACAGTTAATTCGAGAGTTGCCCCCACCGTACCTGAAGCCGGCGACGTGAAATTCAGCACGGACGCAGCTTTGTTTACTACGATGCTTCTCGTTAGTGTGGTTGCCGCATAATTAGCGTTGCCTACAGCGGTAAGACTCAATGTGCCTGTGCCTGCGTTTAGTAATGCTCCGGCTGCAGGAGTATAAGTGAAAGTAACTCCACTCACAGAACTGGAAGCATTTAATTGAGTTGTAGACAATAATGTACCATAGACAATCGAGGCGGGATTATTCCAAGTTATAGGCAAAGCTTGCGGAAGTACAGTGATTGTGACCGATTTTTGAACTGGTGTAGTTGTGAAATTTACGGAATCCGTACTGACAAATGTTACCGTAAGTGTATGTGTTCCTACCGCAAGAATTGTTCCTGTAGCCGGGTTATAGGTGTATGAATTATTACCGGAAGGTATTCCAGGAGAATTTGGGTCATTGGCGTCAATTCTAGTTGATGCGTTCAATTGATTACTGCTTAAGGCGGTACCGTAGGTTATTCCTGTCGGAGCATTCCAAAAAATATTGTTACTGTTCACGACCACTCTCGCGACTGCTAGTTGTACTTGGCGCTGCACTTGAACGAAATTGGTAGGATCTTGCGGAGTAAAAGTTAAATTCAGTGTAGTTGTTCCTGTAGTGAGTCTAGCGCCACTGCTGGGGTTATATATAAAAGTTCCAGGAACGTCTGCGATTGCGTTTAGCTGGCTAGCTCCTAACGGGGTGTAATAGATAATGTTTGCCGGTGTTAGCCAAGTTAGTTGTGGCGTTGCTCTGTTTACTCGAATAGTGTTTGTCTTTGTGACAGAAATATAATTAACGAGGTCGTCCGGCGTAAACACCGCTGTCAAGGTTCGAGGTTGATCGCTTGCGGCGAGTATATGTCCTACTGGAGGTATATAGGAAAAAATTCCCGACACAGAGCTAACAGCATTCAAATGATCTGCAGTATTTAAAGCGGTTCCGTGAGTTATTTCGCTCGGGGTGGGCCAAGCAATAACTGGAACAGTTTTAGCTAAGTTCAGAATAATTGTCTTTTTTAAAGACTCTCCGGCTTCATTGACTGCTACGATTTTAGCTGAATACTGGCCTGCGGCCTGTTCCGAGATTGTTCCCGTTACCTTACCACTACAGCCAACTGTTAAAGTAGAGGCTGCAGGAAAACCCTCCACATAAAAGCTGGTAGGATTTCCTGTAGTTTCTACCACGAATAAGGGATTTTCTTCAGTATAAACCAGATCCAAGTAGTCTCCGGGAGAAACGCTTAAAGTGTCGTTCAATATGTCTTGGTCGTTTTGAGTAAATTTAATAATCTCAGGATAATTTAAATTTATAAACTTAAAATTAAAATTTGAAAATCCTCCAACGTAATTACTTCTTATTTCTAGATTAGTTATTTCAAAGTTGTTTTCTCCAGGTATCCCGAAAAAGTTACAGCTAGCTTCCACCGAACCAGTAAAACTTAAACCATTTAGTAAATTTCCAGCTACAACGCTGTAAGAAGTTGCACGATCTCTGGTCGTTATTTTGCAGCTTTGTCCTTGAATAGGTGTTCCTTGTCTTGCGTATATTTCAATATCCTCATTTTTTACCTCTATCTCGAAAACTACACTTCCTCCGGCACCTGCCGAGTTACTCGCCGTTACCTCCACGATATAGGTCCCTGATTGATCGACTTTGGTTGAACTATTTAAGCTAACAACTTTACCTATATGTTCACCGCTCGACTCAATTTTTAACCCCGGAGGAAGACCGCTAGCCGTTACATTGCTAGGTGAATTTGTAGCCGTAACAGTCATTAATGGTGCAGCTGTAGAATAAATGCGATTATTGAAGTCGGGTTTTGAAATAACGTAGCGGATACGATTTGCAGAATTTATCGGATTAGTGATTTCTGGTGGGGCAGTGATGCTCAAATTAAAGAGCTCCCTGGTTGATCCTCCCGCGTAGTTACGTGTAAGAGTTATTGGGATAGTTTGTGAACTCGTAAGAACAGGTAGATTTGACCCAAAAGTTAAATGACAGGTTGAAGTCATCACAGGATTAAAAGTTATCCAGCTAGGATGCCCGGTTAAGGCTATGCTACTTGGTCGATCACCGGTGATGTCGAATTGGTGGCGGGCCCCCAAAGCACAAGGCGTGGTAACATTGGAATTAAACGTAATCGCCTTTGTTGTATTTGTAATTACAAAAAAAACACGAACAGGCAAAGATTCTCCTGCCTGATTACCGGCATAAATAAAAATTTCTCTAGGCTCTGTGTTTGTTGTTCCTCCAGAGCTACCGATGAGGTTGCCTGCACCATCTACTCGAAAAGTATTTGGAGTAAAACCGACCACACGAAAAGTTGTGGGCGTATTTGTAGCCGCAATCTGAAGTAGGGGTGTCGCGGAGGTAAATAAAGTCGCGTTGTAGTCTGGCGGAGCTATAGTGAACACCGTGTCCGGTGCAGGATATGTGACTATAGGCTTTGCATAATAATCCAGTCTATATTCCTGCTCAATTACTCCTCCACCCGAGCGGATACCTATTATTTTTAAATTATAGCCCGCAACGCCTATACGATTTTGTGTTTCTGTGGGTCCGGCTGTCCCATAGAAATTACCTTCTGGACATAGAGCTGAACCTGTCGGGTTGAATGTTAACCAGGTAGGTTTATCGCCTTCATAATCGTATTCTACTATTCCAGACAATCCTGTTATTTTATAGCAGTAGGGCGTACCTTGGTAAGCCTGTTCCACGGTTTCAGTTGCAATGTTTATCTTAAAACTTCTAGTGGTTTTTCCTGCAGCGTTCGTTACTTCTAATTGAATTAGATATTCTCCGAACAAATTACTGATCTGGGTAACTGTTCCTACAATTTTACCGTTAACCAAACTTAAGCCTGCAGGTAACCCAGCGATTTGAGTATTTCCCACCAAAGACGACACATTCCTAACATCCAGGGAAAGTAGTGGATTTTGTTCTGTGAAAATTAAAGAACCTATATTCTCTGAGGCCACCGTGAAAGCTTCTCCCTCCGCAGGCAATATAATGCGAGGCCGTGCGATGTACCTCAGAATATACGATACTTGAGAGTTTATGTCTGGAGTGCTGGTGTTTTCATAGTTTAAGATAAACTGAATATCTTGATTTAATTCTCCGGACGTTCTGGTGGGTGAGGCTGTGAAAATGTGACAAGCTGCGCGGGTATTTGTGACTGATGTGGCACTTAACCATGTAGGTGTGTCCTCAGGAACAGTCCAGCTTAACCCGAACTGCGAGGCGGTTGCTAGTTCCGGAAACTGATAACAAAAATTTGTTCCTTCTAGTGCCTGGACAACTTTAGCCGAGCCTTCTAGGCGTAAAATAAAGTCTTTAGTAACTGCTCCTGCGGTATTTTCAGCCCGCAATGTAACAGTATAACTTCCTGGTAGAACATCAGCAGCCAACGTACCCACAATAAAAGCTGTGCGCTGTATAGAAGTTTGACCACTAGGCATTTCTAGTAGGAGTCCTTCAGGCAGACCTTCAGCAGTTATGTTTTGCGGTAAATTTGTAGTAGTTATCTTTAATGCTGGGCGAGAGACTGTAAATGTAGTGGATGTTCCTGTGGGGTTGTAATCCGGTGGGCGTAGTTCCACAACAAAATCGTCCGCAGGCGAAGTTATTACTGGTCGAGCTAAATACGGTAAAGTATATTCAAGATTTTCAAATTTATCGCCGTAGTCGTAACGTATAACAAATTTTTCTGTTGTAGAAACATTTGAAGTATTGATACCGCTTAAGTTACATTCGGGCGGGACAGCTTCTGGATTTAAATTTAACCAGCTAGGCAGAGTCGAAAGTACCGATAAACTGGCTTCACTAGGATTTGGTAGGGTGTAACAATATGGAATATTTTGTAAAGCTGGAGCAGCTTCTCGGCTAGCGTCATATACTTTAATAGTTATGTTTGCACCAAATTCTTCATCTTCTTCAAGCGAACCATTATTTGCAGCGTTGCGAGCGACTAATTTATAAGTATAAGTTTGAGGATAAATTGCCTGAGGATTATAACCAAATCTACCAATAAGTTTATTTCCTTTAGCATTAAACCCGGGTATTAGGGAAGCGCTTCTGAATATATAACTTGTGGGATTATTACTCGCGGTAATGCGGACGAGTGGTGCGCCTTCAGTGTAAGTTCTATTTAAAGTATCAGGAGGACGAATTTCTATTTCTGCTCCCTCTAGAGGAGTCACTAATCTAGGCCTTGCAATATAACTCAAAATAAGCGTAGCTTTAAAAACACCTCCAGTTGTAGTAATGGTGCCCGTAATAGAAATATCTAAATTATCTATTCCAGCTGTTTCAGCGGTCGGGGTTCCATAAAGATGATATTTTTGTGGAGAGTCTGAAATTTCGTCTCCTTGAGAATTATCAACTGAAGAATTAATCCAGCTAGGTAATTCTGTATAAGCAATAGCTACAATATCGGAAGCCTTCAAACCACCCTGCGCAAAATTGAACCCCCAAAATTGGTTTTCTCTGGCGTTATCACGCACAATCTTTACTTGAACATCTACGCAACTAGCACTAACAATATCTATAGCTTTTGGAGAATTTTCTAAATTTTCACTAGAACCCACATCAATAACTTGAATTTCTGCCCCACCCTCCGTACCACCACAAGGCACAAAAAAGATAGCTTCAAAAATCGCATAACTTTTACAATCTACAAATGCGTCGGTCGCATTGTATAAAATTTCACCATTTTCACGTCTAATTTTTATAGAAGTGTCTATCAGTGTAGTATTATCTCCTGGAGTAGGAATAGCTCTAAAGTGTAGTACTTCTTCACCAGGATTATAAATAACTGTAATTGTTGTTAAAAAGCTAACGTAGAGGTCGTCACTATTAAAAGCTTCAACAGTGCTGTAGTTAAATTCAATGTAGGGAGAATTTTTTAATTCGCTAGTGGCGTTGTGTTTAGCAATTTCCCAATTTAATTTATTTAGTAAACCAAAATCAGCAATTTTAAAAAAGTACTCAACTCCTTCCTCGAGAGCTGGAAGTTCTTGAGATATTTTTAGTTGAGTATTAGGACCATCATCAGACTCAAGAACTTCAACGATATCTACATTATATGAGGTAGTTTTGTCGTAACGAATTCTAATGCGTCGTCCTTCATGAAAATATTTTATGAACGAGGTTCCACAAGAGTTGCCTTCGAGCCAGCCTGCAGGTAACTCTTGGCAAAAACTAACGGCTGTGAGAATATTTCCTGAAACTGTGGCTTTACCGCAGGTTTCTAGAGGATTTTCAACAATCTTGTACAACTCCGCAACACCATCTTTTACACGGTTCAAATATTGAGCAAAAGCATTTAAGTTTTCGTGCGGGCATTTTGGTTTGCAGTAGTTTTCTAAAACAAAGCCATGATTTATCGAGTTTATTTCCCCTGGAAACTCCCCGTTTCCTAAAATATTTATATTACGACCAGGAGAAGGATATGTTTCTTTATAGTCTTCTCGAAGATTACCGTCCCACAAATAAAGATAATGAGGTACAGAAAAATTTACATAGTCCTTACCACCACCCGCAATACGTTCCAATGCAGTATAGCGCTCGTCGTCAGTTAATAAGCGTAAAGAATGACAATCGGACACCTTGAAAAACATGTTTCCGTTGGCGTCTGGAACAATCTGATTAATCTTGGCGATAAAATCGTAAGGAGGTAAATTAGCGCAAGGATCATATAGTCCGAGCCCCGCTCCACGTAAAACATCTAAATACATAGTGCTTGGAGCTAAATAGTTAAAAGTATTATTATACCCGTAACGCATTCCTACCTCTTCTTCACGTAAAAAAGTTTTTACAGAGATAACTTGTTGAGGTGCCTGTGGATTAAATCCTTCACTGTCGAAATCTGGAAACCAAGCTTCAAAGTTCAATGTAGCTACCTCAGGAACGCTATACTGAATAACTGAAGGAGATAATTCGGTTTCACTAGGAGTGTACTGAACAGTTAAACCGTTCTCGAGGACCTTTTGAAGACCTGCTCCAAAAACAAATTTAACTGCAGCGTTGGGGTAATAAGAAGTAGGTTTATAACCAAAAAAGCTTTTCTCGAAATTTTTATAATGGCTTACAGCTTCTGAAGCCGGCACGAAAACATCAAAAATGAAAGAGTCTCCTACAACATCATGAAAGGTTATAGTCAAGTTCCCGTTTTCTGCGGCTAGTTGCTTTACGTACGGTTTAAAGATATTTGAGCTATATGCCGTAAACGCCAAGTCCAAAAAAACGTCGGAAGCGATAGGTTGTATAGCGTTTTCGGCTCTACCATCCCTAAAGGGATAGGCTGTCAAACTGTTTACTGTTAAATACTCGTAAGCAGTCATACCTTAATCCTAATCTGGACATTCGCAATTAGAATTAACAGTTGTTAAATAATTGGTCAATTGTCCATTTATTGTGGTGTAGAAATTTTTCAATTCGATAAACTTATTTTCCAAACTCGTAAGACGTGTGGTGAGCTCTGAAAGGTCGTCACAACCAGAACATGGTGTACAACAACTGTCTTCTAATTCTAGCGTATAGGGAAAACTACTTGTTATATTTAAGCAATCCACACCAATTAAACTAATATTGCCTGTTTCAGGATCCGGACCTACACCATTTATTCTCCTAACGCAGCTTGTTACTTCACAATTCTTATTCAATCCCAAATTGTCAGCCACATCCATAACAACGCGATTTTCATCTGACTCAAATTGAAAACGCATGTTGTTTCGCGCCTGCATGATGACATCACCTGTCAGACTGCGTGTATTAGCTTCAGCGTCTATGTATTTAATTCTTGTGACACCCGCCAAGCCTGGAACTATTGTCTTAGGCTCCAGTTCCGTAGCTTCAGGTAAAAATGAAAAATTTCCCGATGGTTGATTTCTTAAATCGTCAGGATTCCCTATAGTTACTCTGCCTCGAGCACCCACGTAGTTGTTTACGGCAGTTAAAAAATAAGTATCATTTATCTCATGATTGTTGAGATCTATGTCAAAACTACCAACCACCAGCTCTGGCGTTTCTGAAACTTCTGAAATTTCTATAGCGATTGAAAAAATCTTATTAAATACTTTAGAAACATAGTATCGTTTACTTACATCGTTGGATGCGGCGAGAGAAAATTCAACTATTAAAGTGTCAGGCAGTTCAAACAAGCCATCAGTACTCCTGGAAGAAGTACCTTCACGAAGCGGATATCTTCTTAAAGAGTTTAAATTTAAATAATCTAGTGATTCTATCCAAGGCATTTAGTTAAGTTATGTCTACACCCCAATACATTCCTAATATACCTAAATCTCCTGGGTAATTAGCAGTATCTGTGAGGTTACGGGTTATCTTAAAATTAATTATGGTATCTTCCGCCACATACTGCGCAGGTACAATTAAATCTCCTTCGAGATTAACTACATCGTAAGCAGTATATCCGACGCCTCCAGAAGTTAATCTTGTAACTACTGACGAACTTCCTGCAGCCGCAGATGTAACCAATTTATTTAAAATTTTAACTGGTGCGGGGGCGGCGCTATTTTGAGCTGTGGTTGCAGCATACTCAAAAGTAAAAGCAATTTCTCTGTCTGAAGCTTCGGGTGCGTAACTAGCAAAACCAAAAGCTTGTAAGAAAATTTTTAAATTGGCGGGGGCGGCTATAGCTTTTTTTGTAAGTAAAATTTTTCCTACAACGCCATAAGGTACTGTAATTATTTGCGCATAAGGAAATTTTAAATACGAACTCAACCCCCGAAATTCAAGGCGAGCATTAATAGGTTCTATCGAATCTACAGTCCCATATATTCCCGTAGACATATATGAGACATTAAACACGCCTGGTTGATCTTGGGCTGGTGCCACGCTAATTCCACCTTGCCCGTTTAATTTAGCTACTACAGGTGTAACTACTTTAATAAATTTTCCTAACTTTTGGTCGTAGCTCATTTCTGCTACAGCTTGCCCAGATGTAAAAGCTTCTGAAGGTTGTGCGGGAGGTTCTGGAGATATGGATGGTACGCCTCTTTGAACAAACTTAGGAGTCACTTTAACAGCGAGATCTCCAGTAGTAGACTCACGTACATCTGCTCCCGTAATTGTTTCTTTTAGGTAAAATTTAATAAATTCCTCACTATTGTTTTTTTCTTCATCAGGAACATTTGAGTTTTGAAGATCGTTATAAGGAGCAAGTGAACTCACTAACTGCGTTCTAAGGGCGGGGTTGAATTTAGAAAAAGATAAAAATAGCCGAGGCCTTCTAAAGTTACTTCCTCGATATGCGGACCAATCGGCAGGAGTCCAACTTCCCTCAGATAAAATATCGTCAGCCCAAGGCTGAAATCCCTCACGGTCATCAAACCACCACAAACCATAGTTGTCGATCATGTATATACCATCAGGAGTGTACTCATCAATTAAACGCTGAGTAATACCGTTAGCCTTTAATTCGACAAAGTTAGAGGGTACCGGAGGAAGTAACCCTTTTAACTCCACCGCTTCAACTTTTTCGCTGCGAGTTAAAAAATTAAATTCTGTGGAGGTTGGAAGAAGCAGTCCCTCAGGAATATAATAAAAAAACTTAGCCGTTTCGCCGGTAACCGGATTTTGGGCTATAGAGTAACCTGGTAAGTTTGTACTGTTTGCCTGTACCCAGCCCAATCTATTTGGATTGCTTGTGGTGGGTATAGTCCATATACCTGCGTTGAGGGCTGGTGTAGCTGCGGGACGATCTAAAATATTATAACGATAATTTATAAAAAATTGAGAAAATTCGTCGACCGAGCTATGTAGCAAAAATTTACGTTTAGATATAGCATAACCAACGTAGGTAGGAATACCTGCAGGGTTCTTAGTGATCTTACCGGGGTATTTTCTAGATAAATAATAAGGACCTACTTCAAAAGGTTCGACAACAGGAACATTTAAATGATTTCGTTCAACCTCGATAAGGCCTCTATCCGGATCGTCCAAGTCTATAGATAGTTCGCACAGGCCTTCAATATACGTGTCTACTAAAGGAGACTGCTCTGGAGTCATGGCTTTCACGATACCAAAAGAATAATTAGATTTATTGGGAGCGTACATTCCCTTAGTGCTTGTGGAAGAAAACCCAGTTAAAGCCCTACAAACACCTTTTCCACCAGAGTCATCTCTGAAATACACAACATTTAGTTCATCAGAATGTAGTGGATTGTTTCCTACAAGTTCACTTGGATACGTAGGCTGACCAAAAGCAATCAACACAGACTTACCTAACAGCTCTTCAAATTTTTCGTAGAGGTGTTGTTCTCGCTGAATTAATTGTTCGAGAGAAACATTTACTGTGGATTGAGAGACATCTTCTCCATCCCTAATTGTTCTTACTGTAGGCACCCAAGGAGTAATTGGCATATAATGATTAGTCTACGAGAAATTTTATTCCCCAAGTGATTGTAAAATTAAAATTTGTGTCATACTTTACAGGATTAAATCCTGTTCTTGAAAACACTATATCTTTTGTACTGTTGCTGGGGTCGAGCGCTCCCACCAAAGCAACTTCATAAATACGACTTACATCGTGTAAAAATGGAGCAGGATTAACAGAAGAAGCTGAAGTAATCATGACGCTAAATAAAGCCGTGTTGTCTACATAGACACCATCCGATAAATGATTCGGTGTAAAAGTTAACGGCTCACGTAAATAACCAAAGCCATCATCAGGATCCAAACTACTAAACGGTTGCGAGTAAGCTGAGTCTATAACCGGCCTTGTAAAGTTTCCGCCAGCAGTGTTGTTAAAACCTATATACATACCCCAAATCTTAGCATTTTCTCTTCCAGTTAAAGCATAAGACATTAAACGAGCGCCCCCATATAAAATCATATTAGGTTGGTTAACTACCAATTCACTTTTTCCAGTTTTCGGAGAAGTTTTCCAGACTTTTACAAATCCTGAAATGGCTTTGTTTAAGTTAGTGTTTTCGGGCTTTATCATATTCGATATAATTGTACATTAACGCTAAGAAAAGTCTATTAATAAGACTGTAGGAATTTCCCTATTTGTAGGGGCTGGGTCGGTTGGAATGCTTGTAAAAATTTTACCGGATAATACTCTTGCCTGACCTGGTACTCCCGCCGGAGAATTTTCACCAGCCATTACGGCTTTGAGTAGATTTTGATCGCTATGTAAAGGTTCCTTATTTTCTTCAGCCGCTGGAATGACTCCTCCATGTGCAGCATCTTCGGCATAAGGTCCCTCACTAAGACAAAACAATCTATTTATGTAGTCCTTATAGTAATTCGTGTCGTGTCCCACTAATTCTGGGCGTAGCCCGCTAGAAGTGGATCCGTCTA
>Ga0247843_1009542_pt1 | contig 10739 bp, 4 predicted proteins | sample LaCruzMarch2017__FD_192420 | JGI IMG/M metagenome (GOLD analysis project Ga0247843, IMG submission 192420) | Freshwater microbial communities from meromictic Lake La Cruz, Castile-La Mancha, Spain - LaCruzMarch2017_8m | ecosystem: Environmental > Aquatic > Freshwater > Lake | place: Spain...
TTGTTTGACAGCTGCTCGTTCGACCTTCTCCACCCATCAGCATCATCATATCATCATTATTGTCATGTGTAATCAAAAGTTGTTTCATTGATTTTTCTCTCATATCCAGATTCATCATCTTCTTAATTGTTTCTTACCGCGTCAGACGACTCCTCGAGACAAATGATCGTCTTAAACTAAGACCGCAATTACCTCCTGAAATACCACCATTATTTATGATTAATATCATCACTACTACTCCCATTACTTGTCCGATCAAAAAATTTAGTCATACCTGGTAACATACTTGATCTATATAAACATTCCATTTCATATATTGTCCTGATTCAGATATATTATATCCTATTTTGGAATTTAATATTTGCAATGGTGAGTTAGTGAGTGAGTGGTTAATACACTTTAGCACTATCAGTTGTTGAAGCCACGTGACATGTTAATTCTCCTCAAGTATCTCCAGTATTTTGCCACATCTGACATATGTGGGAAGATGGAACGCAGTTCATTACTTTATCCGAGCACCGTCGTCGTCGTCGTCGTCGTCGATGGAGAGGTAGGAGCAGGCGGAGGGGAGATGCAATGGAGATTTTAATCCTCATTCTCATTCTATGTCCGACAATTCACTTATTCAGCGACGATGTCGTTTGTTGTGTTGCAGGATTCGAGCTGGGTTGTGCATCTTCGTTCGTTGACGCTCGTGTCTTCTTCTTCGTTGTCCATTGGATGATGACCAGAGCAGACAAGCCTTTCATGGATGAACTACCACTCACCAACCAATCGTCGTTATATTACCTGGTACTACCACCAGTAACTACTCTACCTAGTCCTCGTTGTTTACATATGGAGTGTGGGATGAACGAACTGAAACAGGAGTAAAAATCTCACAGACAAGAAGAATCACGCACCATGCCCACCCAATCAAAAGAGAGGCGATCGCCACGACGGCTGACAACTCCTCCTCCGTCGAAGACTGCTTCGCCTCCTTCCTCTGCTCATGGCACTACCACCCCTCGTCGGCGGCGGAGAAACGATAAGAAAAAATCGCCTTCGTCGTCTTCTACAGCTTCCTCGGTCAAGGATCAACTGCTACTGATGTTAACTAATAGTAGTACGCCAGTACTCACCCCCACGGCGGCTATGTTAACAACGCCCGGTAAAAGAAAATCAACCGACGATGATCAACGCCAGCGGCAACATTGGCAAAGTGCGGCCAATGCGGCATTATCATCGGCAAGTAGTACAACTAGTAGTAGGAATAGTAGAAGCTTTAGTAGTACAACATCACCTCGTAAGGTGTATGGGAAAAAACAATTGCAACAGACAACGCAACTATCCAACCACCTCTCTCCGTCGTTATCTTCTGTGAAATCTACCGCAACTACTCAACTGCGGAAAAATGAGGCAATAGCAGCGGCAGCGGAGAAGAATAAACGAACTATTATTACACCACGCACACGAGCACGGTCTATTATTAGCACACTGGCATCTCCTCGAGATTTTCTCCTATTGACACCCACGACCACAACGATGATGGGTGGTGCGGATTCAAGAGTAGGAGGAGAGACGACGACGACGAAGAGAATAATGACTCCAAGACATAATTCTACGGCAGAGGCGACATTACATAAATTAGCAAGAAGGATGACAACGGCTGTCAATTGCAAACAACAACAACAACAACCATCCCATGGGGAGGGGGAGGAGGAGGAGGAGGAGGATGATAAGTCCCAGCATACACGTCGTAAAGGAAAGACTAATAATAATGGTGACGACAACAATAATTATAAGAACAATAGTAATGATGGCGATACAATGGTGGTGGTGGTGGCTTCTGCTAATAAGAAAAAACGTAAGGCAGCAAATGATGCACGAGCTAAAATATCTACCATTTGTGATCTTGATCGATTTGATGATTTAGATTCACTATTAAGAGCTGATAATACTGTGTATAATACAGAAATTGAACGTCTTAAACGACATCGTCGTGCTTATGGCAGTAATAATCGTGCTAGGGATGGTAGGAGTAAGACGACAATTATGGAGAAAAATAGAAATACTAATAATAATGTTGATATATTGGATGGTGGCCTAACTGCTACTGCAGCAGCAACAACAACAACAGCGAGTAGTGATTATTCTGTTACAGCGGACATTGTAATGGAGGAAACAATGAACAATAATGAAAATACAACAAGATCAACATCATCATCAAGGGGGGGAATTAAAATGAGGACAAATGATAATGATGAGGAACAACAATGGTTACATAATTTTCGTAAATGGCGTACATTATCATCAGAGGGTGATTTACATAATAGTAGTAGTAGTAGTAATAACAATACAACAACAACAACTACATCTACATCACTACCTATATCATGGATGGCCGAACAACATATACAATATCATAAATTACAATGTGGAGATAAGTCAAGTACAATGACACAAGATCGAGCAGCATTATTGGTGGGTGCTGGTTTTGTATGGGAGGAGGTGGGCACGAAGGAGACTGAGGAGTTGACAATAATTGATCAATCGTTAAGTCCAGGAGGAGGAGGTCGGAAATCACCACGCAAGAGCCTCCCGACACAATTTTACCACAAGGAAGAGGAGGATGTAACCAACAACAATAATAAAAAAAAGCGATCAAAAGTGATTTCGATTGCGGCATTACGAAGGTTTGGGGCATTACCATCATCGTCGGCTTCACCAGTTTTATCAAAGAAAACTAAGCAGCAATCATCAGGCTCATCAACTTCTAAAACTTCTAAGAAGAAGAGAACATCTCCACCGGAATCGTTGGCATCTCTACCTGACATACCTGACGTCATAATGAAGGCAGACAATGATGACAAGCAGGAAGAGGAGGAGAAGAGGAGCAGTAAGAAAAAGAAGAGCCGTGGACGGCACAGCACATCGTCGCTACTCTCGCTCGACGCAAATTCGACATTGGTAGTAAGAAGTGAGGAAAAGGTACTATCTGGTAGTAAAGGTCTCGTGATGACGGCATCCGAGATAACAACATTGACTCACAAGGAACTGGAAGAGGTGTTGAGTAAGAGTAAAAGGAAACCGAGAGTACAGAAGAAGAAAATGACAAGCAATGATAACAAGGTAACAGTTATGAAATCGAATCTTCTCTCGGACATGGCACATGATGATGATGATGAAGAGATGGGATGTGGTGCTACAGTAGAATTCGAAGCTTCGGCAACTGAAGAGTATGTTTCATCATCATCATCACAATCGCCAGTGTCACCGCTTCGCATTACACGATTACTCCCAGCTTTGATGAATAGTGATACCACCACAGTTGTTGGCAATAAGAAGAAGAATATTGCGGGGGGATCATCATTAAAATTGAGTAGAAAAGATGCTACTGATGCTATTGTTGATGCACCCTCCATCTCACAATTACTAATGTCCTGCTTATCAACAGAGGATAGTAGTGCCGAGACGAAGAAGAAGAATAATGCAAAGGTGCATCCTCCGTCATCGTCGTCACCTTCTGTTGCAAAAAAGTTAATAGCAGGGGTACGTGCACCTGGAAGTCCACTCCGTCGTGGACTTCACATGTCTACGATCGATACGTCTCCTCTAGCCGATGAGCAAGTCCATCATATTGATACCGTTACGGGGAAGGAGGAAATGCCAACATCTGAGAAACGAAAGCGGGTAAAACCACGAAAAGATCAAACGTCTTCTCTAGATAATGAATCCATTCCACATCAAGAAGTTGCCCCTCATATCGATACCATTACGGGAGAGGAGGATGATATGCCAGGAAGACCTCGAAAGTATCTCTCATCAAAAGTAGATGGTGGTGATAAGACAAAGCTTGTGGACGAATATCCTTTGCCTCAATGCACCATGGTGGCCGACAAAATTACTCAGACGAATGATACAAATATTGAGGATACTGTGGCCGACATGGAGGAATGTTCTCTTGACAAAAAATCAATTACTCAGGCAAATGATATGAATATTGAGGATACTGCAGCAACGACAGAGAAGGAATTGAAGCATTGCACCATATGGACTTGCGACATATGTCGGGTTGCTACATTTGATGACTATTTTGATGCCGAAGAGCACGAGAAGGAATGTGCCATTGCAAATAACCTCCAAGAAATTCCACCACCATCAGAAGAAGAGTATGGGAGGAGTACATCGCCACTATCTCCACTCGTTGATGAAGCGGATAAATTGCAGTCACCTCCTTCACCGTTGATTTCTCCCACACATTTTTCTCCCGTTACTTTATCATCACCTAAGCATGGGCAAAATTATGCATCAGGTTATCAAACAGGCCACCATCGTGTAGCAACAAAGTCCTCCACCGCCGCTAGTCTAGTGTTGGGTGGTGAGAATCGACAACTTTGTGTTCCATCGGGCTCACATGTCAAAGAGTCGTCGCAACGTCAAATGATTGTCACGCAACAGATGCATGCAGGACTGACCGAATACGGTCGTCTTCAATTGGAATCGCAGTTGGTAACTCAAAGAATGCGTGACATTGAGGAGGCGATTAAGCAGCGATCAAACAAGTTGTCCCGTATGGGTGGCATTGATGACATTGCAACCTCTTCGCGGAAGAGATCTTACCGTGCAGAATCGAGGTCTGCATCTATAAAGCATCAGAGGCAGTATGAGTATTCAGAGGAAGAATACAGTGATGAATATCATTCGTCAAGGAAAAGGAGACGGCTGAACAATGTCCCAGATGACTACATAAATGATCAACGAGGGTACTCCGGTGGACGTTCAAGGAGACGATCAGAAATGCATATTAATTCGTCGAAGGCACGGCGCTCGATATCATCCCGATCCGGTCAGAGGTATAATGAGTCGGGAATAGAAATGGGGATCTCTCATAGGTCAAAGAAGATTGAACAATATCATGCTGATCGTTCGTCACCGAAGAGTAACAATAGACGGGGTGATAAAGTGCAACATGTCTCCAGGTCGTATATGCCTTATGAATCACATCACGTTGTTAGACCAAAGAAGAAATTGCAAGGTTACAATACTGACACACGTGACGCGACTGCAAGGCCAAGACAGACTAAGGCAACAAAGCAAATGCAAAACAAACAATATCTCAGGTCTTCTTTAGAGAAAGCAAGTCCAGCTGACTCTCCAGCATCCTATGAATTACCTAGATATTCTCTTAGAGAGGAGGAGGAGGAAAGTCCCCCGAGAACCAACAAATCTCGTGGCAAATCTCATCAGCGTAATGAACGCGAACACGATAATCGTGCCGACATGTCAAGTTCAGTACCAAATTTCGAAGCCGGAATAAACTACTCTGACAAAGCCTCGCCGATTCATTCACCAGGTAAATCAAAAGGAGAAAGTACGAATATTCCTGCACAAAGTTCAAACTTTCAAGTCATTCGAACGAAAGATCCTATGATATGGCTTGCAGAGGAAGAAAACAGCTCTGATGACGAGAGTTGGGACTTCGATGGTCCAATGATTCTTCCACCATCGCCCATTTTTTAGGTCAGGAGCAGTTGTCAATAAAGAAGATTTACTTTTATATACACAAATAGCTCTTTTAAATGCAGTAGCAATTAATCAACACACACAAACTTAATATATGAATCATGATTTCTTCTTAAACGATAACAGCTTCACAAGTGACATTTTCTTCTTCGTTGTGATGGGACTTGATAATTCTGGCATAAGCGAATCCTCACTAACTACAGAATGTGTGGCCAAGGAGGGCGTATTCAAATTCTGCTCAGGTGATGCCAATGGCGGCATCTTTTGCGAGGGTGAACTATTACTCCCTGGCGATTGAGTGCTTCGCTTTGGGCTAGCCAGGAATTTTAGGCTAATTGTCTTCGTCATTGAACCTCGTTTACTCTTTGGAGATTCCTCTGTCGTTTTTTGTTTGATGGAGGGTAATACAGCAGAATCGGAGATTTCGAATCCTTCTTCCTTGTTGACACAAGGTATGGGGCACATCGGTCCAACATACCGTAAAAATGTGAGCTCGACGCTATCAGTTGCACTATCGGATATCTGCTGTGCAACTTCTTCAATGGTAACGTGAAGAGAGCTACTGCCGTTAATAGCCGCAAGTTGATCTCCATGTTGAATACCCTTCATCGCACCGTTACCGGTGGGCACAACTCTTGAAACCCAGACTCCGATATCATGTTCTTGGAAAAACACTTTGTGGATATTTCAAGAATAAATCCATTGATTGTCGTTAGTAAAATCTACTCAAAATGAAAAAGAGATCAAAGAAAGTGTGATAATACTCACATCCAAGCGGAAGAGATACCGTGACAACCACAAACGTTATGTCAGACAAAACATTTATCTCATTCGTTTCGTCATAATCCATGCCTTTCTTATCATGGATGACCCTGGCTGCTGCCATCGCTTGTAGCTGCAAATAGTTGTCTTCTTCTTCTTGATACGTCGACCCATCTTGATACGTCGACCCAGCTTCAAACGTATCATCAATTGTGGTTCCTCCAGTACTTCTCTCCGAAGAACTCACATCATGTGGGAAAATTATTCGGCTCATGAAGCTCAACCAATTATTGTCCTCAGTACCGCCTTTTCTATCGGCTGTAGAAGCCGCTGACACATAAGTCTCATTATCCCCCGACTTAGTCGATTTGTCATCCCCATTGTCAGCAAAAGCGCTACTGCCTCGTGTATCACTTTCGCTTCCTCCATCGGCAGTGCGATTATTCGATTTAGGAGAGACTATACCAAAAAATCCACCAAGTCCAATAGCAGTCGCGACAACAGTCACTGCATTGTCAACGTCTTTGCGTAAATCATCTAATAGATCGACTTCTGCGACTCGTTCTTCGTCACTCTTGTATGATACTACGCTATCCCCAACTGTCGATTCTTCGTTGTAGGTTGCATCATTATCACTGCGCTCACTATTCATCCCAGGACTGATAGATCGATTTTGTTGTGGCTTGTTATCAATATAATTAATAGACTCATCGTCTTCACTATCGTCGTCGAAGCTTTGAGTGTCACATCTGTACTCATTCGGATCTTTCAAGAATGTATGGACTGTGACTGCGTCATCGCCGTGTGCATCAGATACAAATTGAATACGCTTTCCTGAATTTCTCTTCTCGTCTTGCCCATCAAGTAGTGAGGATGATAGTACCGACGACGCTTCGGATTGATCCACAGTCGTTAACGGTGGAGGACCACTTGTCAATGGAGGAGGACCGCTATTCACGGAGGTGGACCGTTGATAAGTCCTATTCTGGTCAGCTTGCTGAAGACAGCTGTTAATTTTTCCAAAAATCTCGGCCGGATTAACAAGAACAGGAGGAATCGAAGTCTCCACATTCCTATTAGACTCGATAGTATCATCATCCTCGGGTTTGGTTTGTAACGAGTTTGATAAATCTGAGTCCACATCACCATTCTCGAGTCCCGTAAAGACGCTGATTTGATCGACTTCACCCTTCTCAAAGTCAGTCTTCCAAGGATGATGATTATGACCTCTTTTCGTTTTTGGTGGTGGTACTAAAGGAGGAGGAGGTGGATTGTCAATCCCCTTTCGCCACTGATTCTCAACCTTGTCCAAGTCCTGAATGTCATTAACATTCTCTTTATCACTGGTAGTTTTAGAGTTGTCAAGATTGCTAAACAATGAGTTAGTATCATTGTTGAGCGGATGTTCGCCCCAAGTGCCACCAGAGACAATACCATCAAATTCATGCTGCTTGGTATTAGTACCATCGTTGGTGTCCCAAAACATAGACGTCTGAGTCGTATCGCTTGTCGGTTGTTGCTCTTTGTTGAAAGAGGAATTCTCCCAAAAACTTTCAGAAAATAAGTCCACCGCGACAGCACCACTTATTCCCCCTACTACAGCAGCTGCCCCAACAATTGCTGCGGAGGAGGAGGTAGGGAATTTATTCATATTGTCCGACGTATCCCATGAGTTTAAATTATTCACGATCCTTGGTGGATCCTCGGAGTCATCGGTAGCACCTATAAAACCTCTTGCTGTGCTCGGGCTACTATCATCACCACCAACACCATCGCCTGCAGTTGCAGCCACGGAGCCAGAAGTGGGCTCTACTCCACCATTATTTTCCCATCCACTACTAAATTTGTCATCAAGGATGACCAGCGTTGGTTTCTTCTTCTTGTTCTTTTTTTGTTTCCAAGCCGCAATCAATGGAGAATTTGTCTTATTCAGACCATTCAACATAAGTGGTGATAATAACTTACTACTACTCTTCTTTCGTACGGGTGTGCCTGGTACTGCCTCCTCAGAAGCAATAGTTCTTTGTTCCTCTCCACTACTATCTACCGATGGGTCAGTAGAGACACGTTCTGCCACATCATTATCCGTACTACTCCCACCACTAAATACTACTGATGGCTGTTCCTCCGAGGACGTAGTTTTGTCACCCATAATATTATTAGCAGAAGTCGAATCTTCGTCCTTTTCGGTATGATATTCAAAATCATGGTCATACTTATTCCCAAGAACTGGCACACCCACAGACGAACCTACATGCAGAAAGGTGGGTGATATGACAGACTGAGCTTGTTGGGATCTTGGTGATTTGACTGATTGGGCTTGCTGAGATATCATTAACCTATCCTGTTGCGATATCGCTGCTCCTGTTCCTGCTGTTGTTACCGCTCTATGGTTCGAAGTGTATGTCAACCGTGGAGGGATAATGTGATTTGAATTTTGGTTCTGACCATCAGGTGTAGGACTAGTCGGTGGGGCCCCCACGAATGAATCGTATCCTCGTCGACTGCGATTCGGGACACGTGCCAATGGACTACCACTACCTGATGTTTCCACACGGGGAGGTAAGTAGTTGGTATGCCGCCCACGGGGACGTGTGGCCTGTTCATAGTCAGAGCCCGGGTCATAGTGATAGTATGCAGGTGGTGTTGACCGTTGTCCAGATTGATGTGTAGGACTACCACCGTAATTCATTGGCGATTGCTGCTGCTGCTGTTGTGGGTAGTGCAATGGTGTTGATGACTCTCCCCATTGTGCTGTTGGGGAAGGGACTGCATGCTGCTGTGCATGATGCTGTGAAGGACCACTTCCACCACTACGTGGCGAAACTCGTGGACTCTGTTCATAGTATGGCTGAAAACTATTGATAGAGTTCATCCCATTCTTTCCACCTGTCACGAGTAATGCTGCTGCACTACTACCTCCACCACCTGCACCATCATCTGGCGCCCATTCTCGAGGCGAGTATGTTGAGACGGAGGAAGACTGATGATTTTGGGGCGACCTTACATCGTCAATCGTCTTCGGTGGTGCTGCATTTAACATTACAACAGTAGGCTGAATTATTGGCGTCGGAGTTTCGGTAACTCTGCTGTCATCAAAGATTAACGGCGCACACGGGGACATGTCAGGTGATATTACCGGTATGACAGAAGCAGGAGATGTATCAGATGCCGACGATGACGGAGCCATCTTTGCCGGGGAGGTTGGAACCCCACCCACACCACCCTGCACCTGTGTCTTTTCCAATAGCTTCTTCTCCATCTTCTTCTTCTTCATCATGCGCTGGTGAGCGCTCGCGACTAGACTCATGGTTGGTGAGCTGTTGTTATCAATACTATTACTGCTTGTCGTTATCGTCGTCGTTTCCAGTGCGCAATGTGACTTTAATTACGACGTCCGCGTCCTGCAATCTATTTTTGATTTTATCTTTCTTTCAACCGATGAACCGCCGGCCGAAAAGACGCTTCTCTTCTTCGATTGATTCGAACAACGCACAAAAGGCTTTAAAATTTGTCGAGTCTTTCTCATACATTTGATCGTACGGGCGAAAAGAAAATTTCCCCAGGGGACGAAGACCAACCCCCAGGGGAATAGTCCCTGCCACCACTAGCCCCCTAGAGAGATACCTACCTACCTACCCGCGGCTCTGTTCCGACTCTCGAGCCCAGCGGCATTGATAATCTCTGTTCTTAATGATCATGATCGCCTACCATGTGATGATAATCCTCGTAGCAGTCGCAGCCACCATCGCCACCCGTACCTCCGCGTTATCAGCAGATGAGTATGCGAGTCGGCAGCAACATTACCATCGTATACTGACAAATCCCAAGACTGGGACTATCACCCACCCGCTAGTCTCGCACAAAACTCACATCGAGCGCCGTCGTCGTGAATTACGTGAACAATATGGTGCTGCATATGATAACGACATCTTAGAGCAGAAACTGCCCCCTCGTCCACATGTCTCTCGTCACTCACAAAGTCCAGAGGAGTTATTCAACTACATGATCGACGCATCTTCGCAGGGTGGTCTCATTCGAGGAGGAGATGGAGGACGAGCACGTGCACTCCAACAACAAATGGGTGCACTCTACCAGGGATATGGTACACATTACATTGATTTATGGATGGGTTCACCCACTCCCCAACGTCAAACAGTCATCGTCGATACCGGATCGGGTGTTACGGCATTCCCATGCGAAGAGTGTGATGGCTGTGGTGATCAATATCATACCGATGCCTACTACCGTCACTCGTCGTCGAATTCTTTTCGTCCACTAGAGTGTGATGCATGTAGTCGAGGATACTGCGCTGCCGTGGGCGACTCTAAAAAATGTCGTATATCCATGAGCTATGCCGAGGGTAGTAGTTGGACGGCATACGAGGCCGTTGATCTTTGCTACGCCGGTGGACCACATCACGATGCACTATCAGTCGAGGGTCCCATGACAAACAAGGAAGATACCACAGT
>Ga0247843_1009543_pt1 | contig 10739 bp, 9 predicted proteins | sample LaCruzMarch2017__FD_192420 | JGI IMG/M metagenome (GOLD analysis project Ga0247843, IMG submission 192420) | Freshwater microbial communities from meromictic Lake La Cruz, Castile-La Mancha, Spain - LaCruzMarch2017_8m | ecosystem: Environmental > Aquatic > Freshwater > Lake | place: Spain...
AATTTCTTTTTATATTTTTTTAAGGCCTTGTCAATGCTTTCGCAATCTTTTGAATCAATAATTAACATATATGTTATCCGTTTTTTGGGAACGCAAAAGTAAGTAATAATTACAAATTACCAAAATTTATTCAAAATATAATATTTTTAATAAAAGCACGTTATTTTCGTGCATTATGTACCTAAGACTTTCCATATTAAGCATCTTATTTTTAGTCAGTTGTAAAAAATACAAGGATCCTGCGCCTTTTACCGACGACAGAATCAAAAATAAATACTGCAACGACCCATCGGCTATCAACTACAACTGGGATTTTCCGGGTGTTCCAGACAATACCGTTTGTATTTATCCTGCCGATATTTTCAAAGGAAACTATTTTTACCGCGATTCCATCCTAAATCTTGAAGGTGGTGTACTCAAAACAGATTCCTTCCCTATAACCATTACCCAGCTCGATTCTACCCATCTTACCATTGCTGGATTTTGCGGCGGCAACACACACAGCGCCAAAGCCACTCGCTTTTTTTCGTTTGTATTGGATAGCCTCGTAGGGTACGGTCAAGTATTTTGCAACAATAAAGACACCATTTCGGGAGGCGGAAGCAAATTCAGCTTATCCGATACCAGCACCATACAATTTGACTATATACTCCAAACCGATACTGGCGTAGTCATACATCAAGGTACTGCTACAAAACAATAATACACACTATGTTTACTGGAATCATTGAGACCTTGGGCACTATCGTAGCCCTGTCTAAGCAACATCAAAATATGGAGTTGACCATCGAAAGCCCTATCACGCCTGAATTGAAAGTGGACCAATCGGTGGCGCACAATGGAATTTGCCTTACCGTCACAGCAATAGAGGGAAATAAACATGTGGTATGTGCCGTCAAAGAAACTATAGACAAAACAACCATTGCTCATTGGCAAATAGGCGAAACCGTCAACCTTGAACGCTGCATGCAACTCAATGGTCGCCTCGATGGGCATATAGTACAAGGACATGTAGATGATACAGCGCGTTGCATACAACGCATAGACCTGGACCAAAACTGGATATTTACGTTTGAGATAAAACCCCAATTTAGCCATTTAATCATCGAAAAAGGTTCTATATCCATCAATGGTACGAGCCTGACTTGCTTCAATGTAACCCAACAAACATTTGATGTCACCATCATACCTTATACCTTCGAACACACAAGCATATCGCAGGTGCACGAAGGTACGCTTGTCAATATCGAATTCGATGTCATAGGCAAATACATTGCACGCATGAAACAAGTAGAAGCGTAATTTATTGTGTATTTTGTTGCACTATATATACATTACTTGGAGCCAAGCTGACTATCAAGATTAAGCTACTTCGCGCTACCTTGTGCGCACGGCGCACTGAGGTATCGCGGCTATACTTCAAGGACATGTTCTTTATTTAGCTGAGTCAATGCAGGGTTTATGCTGTTAAGCTTCTGAGAACCTTTTTTATTTAGCCTACGGAATGCCGCTGAAACGAACATTCCGTAGAGCTGGATTTCATTGAAAAACACTTGTGATAGTTGATAAAATGTAATTAATTTATTAAATAACAAAAAAACTATCTAAAATATTATCTTCATTTATTACTACAGTAACAGATTCATTGATTTTCGGGTAAATTATATTGTTCACTTTTTGACTAATAAAAAAAGTCTCGTTATTGAACAAAAATTCTACAAAAATCCTTGCTTCTGAATTATCAAACTCACTTACTATTATGTCAATAACTTTACCTTTTACTTTTACTCCATTTTTGATAATTATTTTTTCCAGTAACGGAAATAAAATAAAACCAACTATTATTATTACAACAATGCTTATCCGTAAACTATTTTCTCCAAAAATTAGATATAAAACACAAGATAAAACCATAGAAATCATTATAATAAAATTTCTGTATTTATATAATTTCTTCATAAAACAACTATTACACTAAATTTAAATTTCCGCCGTTGTTGTCTTTCCCTAAAAAAACTTGACACATTTTAAACACAAAAGTCAAGAAAAATGGAAACAAGTAAAACAAAACAAGGATACTCAAATAGTGTCCAAACACATTTTCAAAAGGAACTACCCGAAGGTAGTTATGAGCTAGCCTTCAAACGCTGGTTAGTTCGTCAAATCAACGAAGGGTATTTAACCCGATCAGAGGCTATAAAACAATTTAAAATCAACCCCGAAAGAGGTTCTGCATTATTGAGTAGTTGGATAAAAAATTATTCTGAATCAGAGGAATTATCTTTGCCTGCCATGACAGCAGAAGAAAAGGCCGAAAAACGAGCACTAGAAAAGCGCATAAAGGAGTTGGAGCAACAAGCTGCAAAAAATCAAATGCACATAAAAGCATTGAATACTTTTATAGATATTGCGGAGGAGCAACTTAAAATTAATATCAGAAAAAAGTCTGGCACCAAACAGTAGACGTACTCAAAGTAATGTATCCGACATACAGCATAGGATACTATTGCTCGCTGTTTGGTAGAAGCCGCCAGGCTTATTACGAGTACGAAAACGATAGTGAAAGGCAAATGATTAAGGAGGCTTTGGTGCTAAAATTGGTTAGTGAAATCCGCAATGATTTACCCCGAAGTGGTGTACCTCAACTGATGCAACTGCTTAAAGAACCGTTCAAAGAACACGGTATCAAACTAGGTCGAGATGGGCTAAATGAGCTCTTAGGCAGGCATGGATACCTATTGCGATATCGACGCAGAAAAGTATATACAACAGATTCAAATCATGCTTACAAGAAGTATCCAAACCTAATTAGAGCATTGCAAGTAAAAAAAGCAAACACATTGTGGGTAAGCGATATCACCTATTTACGACTTAAAAAGGGCTTTGCTTATTTAAGCCTCATTACAGACGCCTATAGTCGCAAAATTGTAGGCTGGCATTTACAGCAAACTTTGCATGCTATAGGGCCTATACAAGCACTACACAAAGCACTACGGCAACGCAGAAACAGTGAAGATCTCATTCATCATTCCGACAGAGGCATACAGTATTGCTGTGGAGAATATGTAAAGGTTCTAAAAGACAATGAGATTGTCATCTCCATGACAGAAAATGGTGACCCATATGAAAATGCCATTGCAGAGCGGGTTAACGGCATACTGAAAATGGAACTATTACTAGACAGTACATTCAAAACCTTCAATGATGCCCAAGAAGCCGTGAAATGGGCGATTGATAAATATAATCATGTGCGTCCACATTCCAGTTGCGATTATCTTACTCCCGAACTGGCACATGAACGCGAAGGCGTACTTGCTAAACATTGGACTCATTATCCCTTTAAACCCAAGCAAATCGCAGAGCCTGCACCCGCTTTACCACAAGTATTATAAACAACCATGATAAACCATTTTATCCACCCCATCCGTTTCTATACGCCCAGACATTTTCTTTAAAAAAATGCCTGGGCTAAAACGAATGGCATGGAAAAAATGAGGATATAACATAGTGGGCTGGTTCATAAACTCATGGAAAAGCTCACCAAAAAGTGTAAGCCAAAAACAGGAATAAGCACAAACGTGTAAGCCAAAAACAGGAATAATAAATAAAGTGTAACACCAAACTAGAAATAAGAAAAAGGAGGTAAGCTAAAAACAGGAATAAAAACAAAACCGTAATGCAAAATCAGGAATAAAAATAAAGTTGTAACCTTGCATTAGGAATACCAAAAAGACAGTAAAGCAACTTTAGAAATTAAATCAAAAACTGTCAAGTAATTTTAGGAAGGTACATCCTATTTTAAAATTTCAAAATCCTAATTTTAATTTATTTAAATATAGTTTGTATTTTTAACATCATAGTTTTAACTTATTTCAACTTACTTTTATATTTTTACATCATATTTTTAACTACTAATAGCCGCATTTGTACTACTTGCATCATATTTTTAACTTTAAATACCCGCATTTGTATTAATATCATCTTCATTTTCACTATTATCATCCGCATTTGTACTACTATTACCCGCTTTTTCAATATGTTCACCCGCATTCATACTATTGCTACCACCTAAAAAATAAACACACACTTCATTTTCAAAAATAAAAACCTACTTTATGCTCACACTCAATCTTACACCCGTATTTAGTCTTCGAGGCATTGACAAACCCTTCACCTATCTTGTGCAAAACGGTTTCACAAGGCATTCAGCCAACATCTTAATCAATAGCAAAAACCGCATCTTCCGTTTAGACCACATCGAAAAACTTTGCGACCTCCTTCTCTGCGAACCCAACGATATACTAACCTGGACTCCAAACCCCAATCTACAATATCCCGACAATTATCCATTATCCAAGCTAAAGCTACAAGAAACAGCAAACATTAAAAACACATTTGCCAACACCCCTTACGGCGAACTCAAAAAATTAGCCGACAATATCGTAAATAACAAATTTGATTAAACGCAATTTTTCAAAAAAAAAGCGCCTCAAATTGAGGCGCTTTTAGTATTATTATTTTAACCGAATTATTGGTTTTCAAAATGCAAATCAAGCCCAAGTCCACGTAACTCATGTACCAATACATTGAAGGATTCTGGTATACCTGGTTTAGGTAAATTGTCTCCTTTAACGATGGCTTCGTAAGTTTTAGCACGGCCTGTGATATCATCCGATTTGAGCGTAAGCAATTCTTGTAAGATATTAGCAGCACCGTATGCTTCCACAGCCCAAACCTCCATCTCACCAAAACGTTGACCTCCGAATTGTGCTTTACCGCCCAAAGGTTGTTGTGTGATAAGACTGTATGGTCCGATAGAACGAGCATGCATTTTATCATCTACCAAGTGATGTAGTTTCATCATATAGATTACTCCAACAGTTGCTTTTTGGTCAAAACGATCACCCGTTTCACCATCAAACAAGTAAGTATGACACCAATCCGGCAAGCCTGCTTCAATTACTTTCGCTTCGATTTCATCTTTGGTAGCACCATCAAATATTGGTGTTGCAAATTTGACACCCAATTTCATACCAGCCATACCTAAGATAGTTTCATAGATTTGACCAAGATTCATACGAGAAGGTACACCCAATGGATTCAATACGATATCAACTGGTGAACCATCTTCTAAGAATGGCATATCTTCCTGACGAACGATGCGTGCTACGATACCTTTATTACCATGACGACCGGCCATTTTATCTCCCACTTTCAACTTACGTTTACTTGCAAGATATACTTTAGCTAATTTCAATACACCATTTGGCAATTCATCACCGATTGTAATATTGAATTTTTCACGCTTGAAACGACCTATTTCTTCATTGTAGCGGATATTGTAATTGTGCAACAACTGATTGATTAATTCATTCATTTTCTCATCAGGCGTCCAGTTCAATGGATTTACGGTTTCGAAATCAATTGATTTCAATACTTTAGAACTAAACTTCGTATTTTTACCAACTACGATTTCACCATAATGGTTTGTTACACCTACAGATGTTTGACCATCCAATAGTTTTTCCAATTTAGCGTGTAAATTTTCATTGATTACAGCTAAATTTTCTTGGTGTACTTTATCTATTTTTTCAATTGCTGCTTTTTCGCGAATCTTAGAATTTTTATCTTTTTTAGCACGAGCAAACAATTTTTTACCTATTACAACGCCTTCAATAGATGGTGGCATTTTCAATGATGCATCTTTCGCATCACCAGCTTTGTCACCAAAGATTGCACGAAGCAATTTTTCTTCCGGAGTTGGATCAGTTTCACCTTTTGGTGTGATTTTACCGATTAGGATATCACCTTCTTTAACATGAGCGCCTAAACGAATAATACCATTTTCATCCAAATCTTTTGTTGCTTCCTCACTGACGTTTGGAATATCTGGTGTCAATTCTTCTTCACCTAATTTTGTATCACGAACTTCAAGTTCATACTCATCAATGTGAATAGATGTAAACCAGTCTTCACGAACTACTTTTTCATTGATTACAATCGCATCCTCAAAGTTATATCCTTTCCAAGGCATGAACGCTACACGTAAATTTCTACCTAAAGCTAGTTCGCCATCTTGAGTGGCATAACCATCAGTTAAGAAATCGCCATGTTTTACGGCTTGTCCTTTAGCCACATGTGGTTTAAGGTTGATACAAGTACTTTGATTGGTTTTAGCATACTTAGTCAATTTATATACAACTAAGTCATCTTCAAACGAAATCAAACGGTCCGTTTCGCTACGTTTGTATCGAACATGGATTTCATTTGCATCTACATACTCTACTACGCCTTCGCCTTTTGCTGTAATTTGAATACGAGCATCGCGAGCAGCTTTTGCTTCAATACCAGTACCCACAATTGGACTTTGTGGACGTAATAATGGAACACCTTGACGTTGCATGTTCGAACCCATCAAGGCACGATTCGCATCATCATGTTCTAAGAACGGAATCAAAGATGCACTCAAACCAACAATTTGATTAGGCGCGATATCCATGTATTCAACTTCTTCTTTGTCTAAAATTGGAAAATCACCTGTTTGACGAGAACGAATTTTATCTTCTACGAAATGACCTTTGTCATCCAAAGGTACATCCGCTTGTGCAATTTTTGCATCATCTTCCTCTTCTGCACTCAAATAAACACCTTTAGCATCTACTTTTCCATCACGTACTTTACGGTATGGTGTTTCGATAAAGCCCATATCATTGACTTTGGCATGCACACAAAGTGTAGATATCAAACCAATGTTTGGTCCCTCTGGCGTTTCAATTGTACAAAGACGACCGTAGTGTGAGTAGTGTACGTCACGAACCTCAAAACCAGCACGCTCACGACTTAAACCTCCGGGCCCTAGAGCCGAAATACGACGTTTGTGCGTAATTTCAGACAATGGATTCGTTTGATCTAAGAATTGTGATAATTGTGAAGTCCCGAAGAATGAGTTAATCACAGACGATAAAGTACGTGCATTGATCAAATCAATTGGCGTAAACACCTCATTATCACGAACATTCATACGCTCACGGATGGTACGAGCCATACGAGCAAGACCAACACCGAATTGTGCATACAATTGTTCACCTACTGTACGTACACGACGATTACTTAAGTGATCGATATCATCGATTTCAGCTTTTGCATTCGTTAATTGTACGAGATATTTAATGATGGCAATAATGTCATCTTTAGTTAATACTTTTTTAGTAATCGAAAGCGGGAAACCAAGCTTACGATTAATTTTATAACGACCTACTTCTCCTAAATCATAACGTTTGTCAGAGAAGAATAATTTGTCGATAATACCACGAGCTGTTTCATCATCTGGCGCGTCAGTGCTACGCAATTGACGATAGATATGTTGTACAGCTTCCAACTCAGAGTTAGAAGTATCTTTATTTAATGTGTTGTAAATGATAGAATAATCGCCACCAGCTTCTTCTTTTTGCAAAAATATAGATTTGATACCCAATTCAATCACCGTTTCGATGCTATCTTCAGTCAAAACTGAATCACGATCCAGGATAACTTCATTACGTTCGATAGAAACAACTTCACCGGTGTCCTCATCTACGAAATCTTCAGTCCAGCTACGCAAAACACGTGCTGCAAGGCGTTTTCCTACATGTAATTCCAATGTTTTCTTGTCAGCTGCAACCTCATCTGCCATGCCAAACAATTCAAGAATGTCTTTATCTGTTTCGAAACCGATAGAGCGTAACAACATCGTAACAGGAAATTTCTTCTTACGATCGATGTAAGCGTACATCACATTGTTGATATCAGTCGCAAACTCCATCCATGCTCCTTTGAACGGGATAACACGAGCAGAGTAGATTTTAGTACCATTAGGATGCGTAGATTGACCAAAGAAAACCCCTGGAGAACGATGAAGTTGAGATACAACAACACGCTCAGAACCATTGATCACAAATGTACCACGTGGTGTCATGTACGGGATATTGCCCAAAAACACATCTTGTACGATGGTTTCAAAGTCAATATGTTCTTCATCATTACAGCTTAAACGCAATTTTGCTTTAAGAGGTACTGAATAAGTCAATCCGCGATCGATACACTCATCAATAGAGTATCGTGGTGGATCTACGAAATAATCAAGAAATTCCAATACGAAGATGCTTCTTGTATCGGTAATCGGAAAGTTTTCCTTGAATACACGGAAAAGACCTTCATTGTTTCGTTTATCGGGGGTTGTTTCCAATTGTAGGAATTCCGAATAAGAAGCCAACTGAATGTCTAATAAATCAGGTGTTTCAGAGGATTGTTTGATTTTTCCAAAGCTGATTCTTTCGGAAATTTTTGCATTTTTTACTGCGGCCATAGTATTGTTTAACGCGTTTTTTATAAAAAACAATAAATCCCAAATAGGTTTGCCCTATTAGTTAGTCAACTACATTAAGTTAGAATAAGAAAATTTGCACGTGCGTTGCCAATTTGGGGGATGCAAAAGTAAAACAGTTTTTCCACATAAGCAAAAATTATTCCAATTTTTTATATTACATATTAATTATATGTATTTATTGTACTCTTAATAAAAAAACATCCTAAAAGTAACTTACTTCAAATATATTTAACATTATAATAATTTCTAAATACATTCAAAGCAACAAGATTCATTGAAACATAGTAATTAGATGATGATTAACATTCCCATAATTTCAAAGCAGTAATAAATTAAAACTAAAAAATCATGCCCTTTTTCATCCAAGTAAAATGTATTATTGTATAAATTTATACTTAAATGTAGAATTATCAAAATACATTTATACCTTAATACCAAATACTATGTCATTTATAATATACACTAAAACCGGCGACAAAGGAACAACGGCTTTAATTGGCGGCACGCGTATTCCCAAAAATCATATTCGCATTGAAGCCTATGGCACTGTGGATGAACTAAACTCTTGGCTTGGATGTATTTACGATCAGCTTTCTGCCCAAGAATTAAAGGAATTATTGAAAGAAATTCAAGATCGATTATTTACATTAGGTTCCTCTCTCGCATGCGATCCAGATAAAAATACGAAAATGGAAATCCCAGATTTAAAACCTGAGGATATACTATTGCTTGAACATGAAATGGACCGCATGAATGAAGTCTTGCCAGAATTGAAAAACTTTGTTTTACCTGGTGGGAATTTAACGGCTTCAAATTGTCATGTTGCGCGCTGTGTATGCCGACGAGCTGAACGTATTTGTGTTGCAATTCAAGAAGAAAATCAATTTATAGACCCACAAGTGATTCAATACCTCAATAGACTTTCAGATTATCTGTTTGTATTGGCACGTTATATTTTGCTCATCAACAAAGGGGAAGAAACGATTTGGAAAAGTAGAATATAGTTTAGATTGGAGATTTGAGATGTGAGATTTGAGATGTGAGATCGCAGACTTGAAGAAAATAGAGATTAGGAAACGATAAAATGAATTCTGAAACAGATTGACTTTGGCTGTAAAAGCTTTGTTCTACCAAAAATCATCTGTGACTGAAACGTTTAAAACTTTCAAACCAAGTAACTTTCTAAACCTGAAAACTTATAACATTAAAACATTCCAAACCTGAAACATTTAAACCTTACAACCCTGCAAACTTAAACCCTACTCTACAGTAACGCTTTTCGCTAAATTACGAGGTTGATCAACATTACATCCACGCATTAAGGCAATATGGTATGATAATAATTGTAATGGCACTATAGAAACCAATGGCGTCAACAATTCATCCGTTTCTGGTATTTCAATGACTTCGTCAGCTAAAGCACGAATAATTTCATCACCTTCATTGATAATGGCGATAACCTTACCTTTTCTAGCTTTTACTTCTTGTATATTTGAAACGATTTTTTCGTGTGCACTTTTATTTGTTGCAATAAATACGACTGGCATATTTTCATCAATCAAGGCTATAGGACCATGCTTCATTTCAGCAGCAGGATAACCTTCCGCATGGATATAAGATATCTCTTTGAGCTTCAATGCACCTTCCAAGGCAATAGGAAAATTCAATCCACGACCAAGGTATAGGAAGTTTTTAGCATCTTTGTACTTAGCTGCTATTACTTTAATAACATCGTTTGTTTTAAGTGCTCCTTTTATTTTTTCTGGAATAGTCTCCATTTCGTACAATACTTGTCTCAAGCGAGATTGAGAAATGGTACCTTTGCTTTGTGCTAATTGAAGTGCCAATAAGGTCAATATAGTTACTTGTGCTGTAAATGCTTTCGTCGATGCTACGCCTATTTCAGGACCTGCATGCGTGTACGAACCAGCATGAGAAGCACGAGCAATAGATGAACCTATAACATTACAAATTCCGTAAATTAAAGCTTGACGCTCCTTGCCTATTTGTATTGCAGACAAAGTATCAGCGGTTTCGCCTGATTGGGAAATAGCTAATATGACATCTTTTTCAGTAACAATAGGATTTCGGTATCTAAATTCAGAAGCATATTCAACTTCTACAGGTATACGAGCCAATTCTTCAATTAAATATTCTGCTATCAAACCACTATGCCAAGAGGTACCACAAGCCGTAATAATAATACGTTTAGCATTATTGATTCGCGTTGCAAATTCATTAATACCACCTAATTTTATCCAACCTTGCTCAGCATTCATCCGACCACGCATACAATCCATTACAACTTGAGGTTGTTCGTAGATTTCTTTGAGCATGAAATGCTCATATCCACCTTTCTCAATTTTTTCCAAAT
>Ga0247843_1009547_pt1 | contig 10734 bp, 11 predicted proteins | sample LaCruzMarch2017__FD_192420 | JGI IMG/M metagenome (GOLD analysis project Ga0247843, IMG submission 192420) | Freshwater microbial communities from meromictic Lake La Cruz, Castile-La Mancha, Spain - LaCruzMarch2017_8m | ecosystem: Environmental > Aquatic > Freshwater > Lake | place: Spain...
GAGTACCAGGAGCGCCGTCTTTGCCGGGAGCACCGGGATCTCCCTTGTCGCCTTTTTCACCGGGCTGGCCATCTTTGCCCGGTGATCCGGGATCCCCTTTATCGCCTTTTTCGCCCGGATTACCTTGCGCGCCGGGATCACCTTTATCGCCCTTAGGCCCCGGCTCCCCATCCTTTCCGGGTTCTCCAGGGGAACCGGGGTCACCCTTAGGTCCCTCGGGCCCTTGAATAACACCACCATCAGCCCACGCCGACGTGTCTGTGTTCCATGAATAGATATGGGCCGGCTGCCCAATCAGGTACGAATCACCCGGCTGGCCAACAGGGTGCGCCGCTTCGAGCTCAGCGACCGTATCGAAATAGCCCTTGATCTCAATGGACTTGCCATCCTTACCAGCCGGACCGGCAGGGCCATCTTTGACGGGCTCACCCGGTGAGCCAGGATCTCCTTTGTCACCCTTCTCACCGGGTTGACCCGGTGAGCCTGGCTGACCGGGATCACCCTTTGGACCTTGCGGCCCAGCCGGACCGGCAGGCCCCGGCTGAGACACCGGACCAGAATCCTTCCAAACCGAGCCATCCCACACATACAGCTCATTAAGGCCACCGACTGGGCCAACTACATAAGCGTCCCCAATAGCACCAGTCGGGTGCGCTGCAAGAAGCTCAGCGAGCGTGTCGTAATGACCCTTGATAACGATGCCCGTACCCGGATCACCCTTTGGGCCCGAAGGCCCCTGTGGGCCAGTTTGAGAAACGACGACAACTGCGTCAGGCATAATCCACACCCTTTACTACAAGATTGGGCGTTTCGCCCCCAGTAAGACCCCCACGAACCACGAAACGGCCACGCAGCATCGGCCACGTCGCTGAACCGTCATTAACCATCAAGTCGTACACAAACCTGTTCGTTGGCAACTCACCCGTAGTCTTTGCATCCAGTTTTAGCACCAACCACCCCGGCAGAAACTTCACATCGATACGGCCGTTCTCCGTAGACAAAAACACAATTACCTGCTGACTGGACGCATCCGGGCGCACAGTCATCGCCGCTTTATAGGAGGTCGGGTCGACCTGAAACTCGTTGATACGCCACGCCACATTGATCGACCAGTCTGCGTTTTGATACACAAACAAGTCATAGACACCCGGCTGAAACACCATGATCAATCACCGATCCACTTCTTGAACCAGTCCTTGACCGCTTGGGCAGCGCCCGATCGCGTTGCCTTGACCCGTCATACGGTCCACAGCCGTGCGGCTAAGCACACGAGCAACGTCTAACATTTGGGCTCCTCTGAGGCCTAGGCGACAGAAGGCTGGTCTCCAGAGTGAAGCCTAACGCCTCACAATGCCCCACGCACGACCCTATGAAGCCTTTTCCTCCACCGGGCCCCACTTACCCAACGGACAGCTCGACCCCGACAACCGGGTCTTCACCTTCATGAAGCACCCGCACTCCTTGCACGTAAACGTCGGGCGGAAAAGCCGATCGCACTCATTGCAAATATCCAGCCGGTCGAAAGCAACGTCCTTACTTACGAGCACGCTTGCGTTCCTTCCACTCAGACTCAAACTCGGCCTGATCCGCGAACTTTGTCGCTCGAGCAATGTCCTCCGCTTGGCGGCGCACAAACGCCTCCCGATCAAAATCAGTTGACACAGCCCAACGGTCCTCAGGGCACGACTCCCACGCATTCACAGCCTTCATCGGCATGAACGCCTTATCCGCCGTACAAACCCCATCCGCATGGCTAAACAGCGGACACTCGTGGCACGTCCCCATCCGAGACTTCCACTCGTCATACGACACATACACCCCAGGCTTGCCTTCGGGATCCCACGGGGAGCAGTCACAAGCAAATGGCTCATAGCCCACGCCGTCCGACGTACCTTCGGTCTGGAAATGCAGAACTGGCCTGTGGCCCTCCACAAACTTGCTCAGAAGGTAAGAACCCGTGAACTCATACCGGCACGCAGGGATGCACTTCGGGTCCACGGCATAGAAGTCCTTGCCGTCTTCCTGCTTTATCTTCCACCGCAAACCAGTGACCGCATCAACCGAGAAGAACTCCTTGTCCTGCGCGTCAAAGCACCTAATGATCGTGGCGTCCCTCAGCCATCCACCCGGCTCGGCAGGAAACTCAAACCATTCACTCATCCGACTTTGCTCCATTCACCGAACTGATCAACAAACCCCGACGGAGTGCCGTCCTTAACGTCCCGATAGTCATCGCAGTACTGGTCGCACGTGTCGCACACCTGCTTGCGACCGTACCAGCACATTTCAGTCTCGCATCCGCACTGCCCCCACGACCCGGCCTTGGGATCCGGGTAACTGTCGCAGCTACCGCACCCGCAGTTTGCCCATTCCTCGCGACAGTTGCACGGCCCCGACCCGCACTTGTACGGGAAGTTTTCCTTGTGCGTCGTGTACTGACGCAGCTCACCAGAAACACTCTTTACAGGAGCGCCCTGTGCATATTGAGACTTCAGCAAGAACTGCGTATTCCCAGCACTCAACGTCAACTTGTCACCTGTCACCGTTCCTGAACCAGCCGTGCAATCGACCGTGTACAGGTAGGCGGCGTTGTAGTTAGTGATCGTGAACGTGCTTTTCGCAGAGTGAGCGACCGTAGGAACGGATGTCTCTCCCGGCCCCGGAACAACCTTGACCGTGTTAGACCACACAGATCCGACAGGGTTATCAACAGCCTGAACCCGAACCTCATATTCGACCTGAGCCAAGCCGCTGATGATCTCACCGAACGCGCTAACCGCCTCGTCAACGAACGTCCACTGCTGATCCGTGGTCTTCTTGTACGACAGTCGGTAGCCCGTCACCCCAGCCACTTGAGTCCACTGCGCCTGAATCTGCGCCGGGCCAGGGACAGCCGTCAGCGTTGGGGCATCAACTCCTGCGTAAGTGTGCCCAATGGGGTCCGAGAACTCTCCCTGACCAGCAGCATTAACGCCCCACACCTGAAATGCGTAGTCAATGCCAGACGTTGCGCGATCGATTAAGATCGTTGTTCCCTGAATCCGATACGAGATGTCCCCAGCGGGGGTAACAAGCGCCCCGTAGCCGTACGTCTCGCTCGCAGAACCCGCCACGGGCTCCCACGTGATCTGCGTGAAGTCCGCGTTCCACTTCGCAGTCGGCTTAGACGGCGCACCTTCCGTTCCACCGCCACCGCCGCCACCAACAAGGCACCACCACAAGTTCGCGTGGAACATGACCTCAACAAGCTGATACTGCGTCTTCGTCTTGTTCGTTCCCACAACGTTTACACCGTCAATGGAAATCTTGCCCTTGCCCACCTGAACAATGGTGATACGAGCGCCCTCAGGTATACCCGTAGTGTCGGTAGGCATACCGATGATGTTGTCTGTCGCAAAGTTGCACATGAACCGTGTCTGGTTCAGGACCTCGCCCACTTGCACGTTAAAACCAGCCGACTTATCAAGAATGTTGTATGCATCCGAAGGGTCAATCTGACGACCGTTGATGAAAAACTTTCCAAGGACGTTGTAGTCGCCCGACATGGTGTCGCCACCGTTTGCGATCGCCGTGTTACCAAACCTTTTGAACAGGATTTGAAGGTCAGCAATGTCGTCATAGGAGGGCACATCGAATGTGCCACGGCCGGGACCAGGTGGCGTGTAAGGCTCTCCCACCGGGGCGCCTTCCTCAGCCGCCTGCTCAGCGGACATCTTCTTCATCACGGGCATCTCCTGATGTCTCAGTTTGGCTCAAGCCTACGGCCACTATGGGCAAAGTTCAGCCCACACGGCGCATCAAAACGCATCACACCAAATACGGGTTCCAACCTTCATCAGAGATCCGCACCTCACCAGCAGCCCTCAATGTCGGCTCAGGCTCTGGATCTACCGCTCTCGTGACCCGCGGCATGAACTCTGTTTTCTTCACACCCGCGGCAGCTGCCACCGGGGCGCCATGCTCAGCGGCGTAATGGCACAGGGCGAACGCCGCCACATCATCAGGCAAATGGGCCTTCCAACCCCCATTGCCGTAGACATCCTCCTGCGTCGCAGCCTTATGCGCGTCAAAAGCCGGGGTGTTTGCTGGGAGGCGGTAACGCAGCTGCTCCACCGCTGAGATGTAATCCATCAGCATCGCCCCACGCTTGGCGCCATTCATCGTGAACTTGATAACCCGCTCATCAATGAGGTCGTTCACCACGTTGCCGATACCCGTAGCGTCATGTGCTGCAACAGCCTGATACGCCTTCATGGTGTCGTTAAACATCTTCACCATCTCCGGCCAAGGCCTTCGGTTGATCCTGCGCAGATACACACAACGGCGCACCGACTCATCCACCCGAAACACCACAATGACGGTCTTGTCCTCCTCCTTCGCCCAGTCCGCACCCATCGCGTACCAGCCATTGACCTGAGGCTCCTCAAAGACCCACTCATCATCAGAACCAGCGTGACGTTCCCGTACCACCGGCATGTCTTTGAATGTGGCATTAAGAGCCACCAGGTCAAAGGCCCTAGACCCACCGGCAGGTTCACCAAGCTCATACTCCACCCGGAATAACTCCGCAGGGACAGAGGCTCTTTTACGCTCAATGAACGCCGGATCCATCCACCCCGTTGGGTTCGACGGTGTCTTTAGCACCTCGTTAAAGCACCACGTCCGCACAGGCAATCCCTTACGGATTGCATCATCGCGGACCGTCTGAAAAGTCCCTGATGGATGTTGCCACGTACTCGAGGCCACCACCATTTCAGGGATAATGATCCCGCGGGCGTTCGGCTTAGCCATTGCCTGACCCATAGCAGCGTTGTAGACCTTGATATCCATTTCATCGATCTCATCAAGGCAAGTCAGGCCAGGATGTGGGCCTCGAACAGTTTTTTGGGATGCGGGTAAAGGTCGTATCCAGTTACCACCAGAAAACGTGATCTGCGTCTGAATCTGTTGAGCTACTGCCCAAGAAGGTGAACTTGGATAGAGCAACAGATTTTCAATGTGTTCTTGAACGTTAGTCGCTTGAGCCATTGAACCTCCAAGAAGAGTTACATTGATCTCAAGAATCGCCGCCTTGGTCAGAGCGAGAAGAGCGAGCATGAGGGATTTTCCCGTGCCACGAGACCCGTACCAGAGTGAGTATGAGTTCTTGTTACCAAAATATCCTTCTGCAAATGCGTCAAATGGAGCGCAGTGATCAGGGCAAACTTTAAGCCGAGGAATCTCCACACCAAACAAAACACGAACCGTTTCCCACAGTTCTTCCTTGTTAATTGGAGGTCTTGGAAAAACAAATTTTGGATAAACGCGATCACCGTTTTCGTCAACGACAAGTTGATCAACCTGTGCAGTCATAGGTATATTTCCCCACATTCCAAACAAACTTTCCACCGACCGTCTGACAGATCTACCCACTTAAACACTGGATGCCGACACATCTTTTTCCTTTCTGCGTTTTTTGTGCCAGCAGTGTTCGGCGTGAATTGCCATTGATTCAACGACTCGTTGTTCTTCTTGCGGGGACCAAGGCCAAGTCACCGTGGTTAATATGTTGTTCTTATTGTGTGCGCGCTTTTTCTTCCAACAATGGGCGCATTGCTGCCACACAAATACGCCGTTAGTGCGCAGCGCATAACAGTGCCGATAGCAACCACTAACTTTATTTGGCATAATTACAAAACTCGTGGCATGGGCAGTTCTTCGCGTCGAAAGCCAACCATTTTCATTTTTTCGCCCATAAGCCACTTGTTCCAAGTTTTGATGCATATGGCAGCTAGCGCCTGTTGGTCCCAAGCACCTGCTTTAAAAGACCGGCGCATAGTAAAGTTACGTAACGCCAATCGAGGGTCGCCTTCCCACAAGCCAGCACCCGTAGTAACGCCATCGTGAAATTCATCCCACAGATGTTTGTTTTCTGATTCTGTGTGGACAAGCACGTACAACAAGCCGTAAGAGGAATTACACAAACCAATTCTTTTCAAACCATTAGCAGTGTTTGTACCGCTAATGAGTAAGTCCGATATTTCCGTTCCAAAATTAGCAAGTTCAACTCTTGACGTTTCACCTTTGTTATTCCATTGAATTTCAGGATACCGCAAATATTTCATGTAAATCATTGCTAAAGCAGCCACTCGAGTTGATGATGGAATACCTCGCAGAGCAAGAATATGCGCCACAGTACGAACATCGCCCATATCAATTGTGGGCATGGCGTCAGGGGAAATTTCAGTAACAACAAGTGACATGACGGTCATGTTTGCTGCAACTATTGCCGACAACCGGTGCTGTCCGTCAATAAGTTCGCCTTTATCGTTGAACGTTATGGTTGCCCCATTTACTTGCCACCGACCGTTAATAATGTCAGAAGAAATCTTTACCACACTATTTAGCCTTAAAGGCCGGTTATTTACGTTTTTCGTTAACCACTTTCTTGCCATGTCGGGGTCAATGTTGATAAAACGTGCGCTAGGTTCGTACAACTCGTTTGTTAAAGCACTCATGCTGGTCTCCTTATTTTTGACGAGGTTTTTTCCATATAGCTGGTTTCTTACATTCCGGGCATTTGTGAGGCTCAAACCCCATTTTCAAAAGGTCGTTTGACCGCTGCTTGCCCACAGCATAAGGCACCTTGTGGTTGGGGTCGTCTTTCTGGCATAGGCATGGCTTCACGCTACCGCCTTGTTTGGGATAAACCGGCGCTGCCACACCCGCTTGGTGTACGCGTTGCTGCTGGTTCTGTGTGAAGGAACAAATTCAGATGTGGGGATGCAATAACCGGCTGCTTGGGCTTTGCGGATCATTGCGCCCATCGCCCGTGGTTCATGGGTGAGGGTGTCAGACTCATCAAGAATGTCTGCAACATCCTCAGTAGTAAACAGCTCGTACCGGCGGCAGGCTTCCTTGATTGCCTCAAGGCAGGCTTCTTTCCATGCCTGGTTCGCTGCGGCGTCCACTCGGGCTATGGCCGCATCGGTGTTTGCGGTGATCTCGTCGCGGGGGTTGGGGAATCTCATACCGTCTCCCAAGGGTCACCCAGTTCACGGCGACGGTGGCGCACAACCTGCTTAACGTTGCGACTGGCTTGACCGTGAGTGAAAGCATCACCTGAGCCAAGAGCTGTGACATACCTACCGGATGTGGTGTGAACGTGTTCATTGACAGACCAAAACCACGTTCCTAACTTGATTCTGGTTATTTCCACGTCATAAGTGCGTTCGGTCATCGCGTACGGGTTTTCTTTACCGGCGATGTAGTTCGCTTCTGCCGCGCAATAGTTCTTTGCGCTTTGGCGAGTTCAGCCCCTTGGTCGAGGTTTTTGAATGTGTCAAATAGTGTCATGGGCAGTATCTTGGCACATTTTGAGTCACTATGGCAAGGGATGCTTTGGTATGTCGCGTGATGCTTTGGGATGGAAATGCTTTGGGCCAGAAAGTCTCAAAAAACAATTTTGGCCCTAGTAATAGTGAGCGCTCCGGGGTGACTTGTTTTTCCTTTGCCTTACTTCCCGCCTGGCCGGAGCCCTTAAGGCGGAGGCGGCGGGTGGTGGTTACTGCTTTCCACCACTTCGCGCTCTACTGATCCTATCGGACTTGTCAAGTACCTTATTGTTAGATCCTGTCGGTTAATTAATATACGTCTCGGTATTTATCACTATGCTCGACGTTGTTGCATAGTGTTTAATACCAGTGTAGAATGCTCATATCTGGGGTAGGGGAAATACTACCCAAAACAAGCCGGTTCTTATGGACCGGCTTTCTTGTTTTCGGTACAGTACCCACCTCATCTGAAGCGTTTTGAAGCATTCATCTCGCCACCAATAAGTTTTAGGAGACCGCATCATGGCTATCGCTTCTATCCACCCCATTGCCTCTGGAGATCCGCATCTTGCTCCAGAGGCTTTATTTATCTCGGCTCTTATTGATTCCGGCATTTACATGCCGGAGACCTACCAAGTGCAAGACAACTACTTTGCAGCTCATCGGCCTGTCCATGAGTTCTGCAAGCAGTACCAAGTAGATGCCAAGAAATCCCCGGACATTGGGATTGTTCGGAAGAAGTTCTCCACATTCCCCTACATGCAAGAAATCGATCCTGTTTGGGCAGCACGAGAACTCAAAGAGGCATGGCAGCGTCGGGTGTACCTACGCGCGATGACTAATGCCACTCTTGCCCTTAACGGTGACAACTTTGATGTCCGTGAAGCCCATGTTTCGTTGAAAGAAGCTGTGGAAACTGCTAACCCCACAGCTTCTCGGTTTGCCACAGCGACCGACTTTGAACTCTTTGATCGGCCTAAAGAATTGATTCGGATTCCTATGGATTTAAACCACATGGACCGGTTGACCACCACTACCGGTGGTGGCATTGCCCCTGGTCATCTCTGGCTTTTGGCAGCACGGCTATCGGTCGGTAAGACGTTCCGCCTTGCCCAGATGGCTGTTGCAGCGGCTGAGGCTGGCTGGGATGTGTGGTTTTACTCCACGGAAATGCCCGCGGACGAGATCATCGACCGGTTTCACCGGATTGTCCTACGTGATGCGTGGAAGCGCCCGTGGAACCAGATCACTGTCCCTGAGCGTAAAGACCTAGTGGAGCAGTGGCAGTTGCGCGCTGGGCGGCTGAACGTCCTTGACCCTGAAATGGTCGGATCAATGAGCGCGGTCACAGTGGCAGGTAACACCACCCCGGGCTCGATCGCGTTCGTGGACTACATCGGCAACTTCAACACGGAGGCTGGCCAGCCTGCTTCGGACTATGTGGCTATGACAACGGTGTCCAAGGAGTTGAAGCAGGCTGCGATGCGTCACAAGATCCCGATCGTGGCCGCGGCGCAGATCAACCGTGAGGGTGGACGTTCGGCTACCCCTGGCGCCCAGCATCTGTCCAACGGCGATATCGGTCGTGACGCAGATGTGATCCTCACGATGACGGAGTTATCTGCCCGGGTACGAGTGAACTCGATGACGAAGAACCGGCACGGCAAGCAGGGCTTCAAGTGGTTCACGATGTTTGACCCTGCTACGGGCCAGTTCCATGACATTGATCCTTCTCGTGCCTCCTCGATTCGTGAGGCGGATGAGGACTTGGCCAATAGCGCCATCTCATAGACCAGGGGGCGGTGAAGCACCTTCACCGCCTTCTGTCAGACCCCTGTATCAAAATGCACTAGAAAACCCAACCACACCATCAACTAGCCTTACAGTGCCCTTCTAGGGGCATTAAGGAGACCAGAATGAAGGCCGACACTCTCGCTGATGCCCTGGCCAAAGGCCGCGGTATTGAGCGCCCATTCCGCTGTGAAGTCCACGACGACCGCAACGCCTCAGCATCCGTCAACTCAATCACGCTGCTGTGGTGTTGCTATGCGTGTGGCGCGGCAGGCAAAGCCGACGAGAACGCGTGCATCCCCGACGTGGACACGCTGCTGTCCTACATCAAGGGTGAAACACCTGTGCGTATCTACGCAGAATCCTGGCTAGACACCTTCGACATTCACCACGCATCCAAGTACTGGGTCATGCGATTTGGGGAAAACACAGCCACTCACTTCCGGTGCGGCACCCACCCCATCACAGGCCGGCCCACGTACCCCATCCGTGACGCCGCCAAAAACGTCATCGGTGTTGTCACCCGCCAAGACGGACACCCGAAGTACCTGTACCCGTTCGGGGTGTCCACCTCCAGAACCTTCTTCGGCGACCTACGACCCAACCCGGTCGTGGTGCTCGTCGAAGGGGCAGCCGACGTTATGGCCCTCCACCAGTCAGGCATTCCTGACAACTGGACGGTCTTGGGCTGCTATGGGGCTGGTGTTCACTCGCCACAAGCGCAGCTGCTCACCGACCTCGCGCCACGCCTAATTGTCACCGCGTTCGACAACGACACAGCCGGTGACAGTGCGGCTGGGCGGACCGCTGAAATTCTCGGTCCTCTCGCCAAGGTGATCCACCACTCGTGGGCACCAGCCAATGACCCCGGTGACGTGGACGCAGGCGACCGCATCCGCGCCATCGAGGCAACTATCGCCAAGGAGAACACATGAGCAATGCCTATGACGAGTACGAGGTAGGCGCCGACCTACCTGAACTCGACGAAGACTGGGTCAAAGACCTGGCCCGACTCGCTGAACTCAAAGCCCACAAAGCACACATTGAGGCCGAGATCCGGCACATCAACGAACACGCTGCCGCAGCGCAGCTCTCCGGCGTGTTTACCGAATCCGACGGCACCGTCAAGGTTGTCAAAATCCGCCAGGACGACGCAGCACCCAAGGTTGACCTTGCTGGATTGCAAAAGGTTGATCCCGCGCTCGCTTCAAAGATTGTCACTTTTGCAGTGGACAGCGCTCTCTTGAAGGACCACATCAAGCGTGGATTCTTCACCAACACTCCCGCGGAGGCATTCCTTGTCAAAGGGAAAAAGTCGCCGTGGGTGCAAATAACAACCCTCACAAAGGAGACCAGCACCGATGAGTAACGAAAAAACCGATAACACCGACGAATACGACATGCCGCCCGTCTCGCCGACGGCACGGTTCAGCACCAGCATCGGCATCACCATCATTCGGGGCAACCGCACCGGCTGGCCGAAGTTCAGTGTTGACGACCAGATCCTGCCTGGCGAAACCGTCGGGGAGTTCATGAACCGCGTGAATGACCTCGCCCTTGAGGGCGCGTTCAGGACCGCGGAAAACACCGCCATGTTAATTGAAAACGACATCGAAACCGCTCGAAAGGA